>Ga0056128_1004450_pt1 | contig 17520 bp, 15 predicted proteins | sample WorMetLIZISLAND2_FD_71113 | JGI IMG/M metagenome (GOLD analysis project Ga0056128, IMG submission 71113) | Marine gutless worms symbiont microbial communities from Max Planck institute for Marine Microbiology, Germany - Olavius geniculatus... ... | reverse complement strand
TCCAAGTCCAAGTCCAAGTCCATAGCTTTCAAGTCCAAGTCCAAGTCCGAGTCCTTAGAGCCCAAGTCCAAGTCCAAGTCCAGCAAAAACGGACTTAAGTCCGGACTCGAGTCCAAGTCCTGACTCGAGTACTACAAGTCTGAAATCAGCTGCCTTTTCCGAAATTGTAAAGCGTTTCTGATCACAAGTCTGACATTAAAAGCGCTATAGCAAATACCGGACATTCATTATTACGGTTACCTTATCCAATAATCAAACATTATTACTATTTAAAATAAACTTAGTATTTAATAACAATCAACTATATTAACAGTAAGAGTATATCCTAACTATAAAGTAAGCTAACCTTACTCAAAATTTATGTAAAAAACTGTTCAGTTTATATACAGTGTAAGGGTGACATCGTGGTTGTAGATATAAAACAGCACAAATCACAACTTAAAAATTCAAACTTTACTATTACACAATCAGCAAAGTTCTTCTGACATTGTGTAATGGTGATGTTTAAATTTTTAAATTGTGATTTGTGCTGTTTAATATCTACAACCACGATGTCACCCTTGCACTGTATATAAACTGAACATTTTTTACATGAATATTTGCAGTTTTATTGCCGTTGGAAGTAATCTGGATTAGTTAATTATAGCAATGCTAGAAAATGTAGAAATGTTTTTTGTTGTTAGATAATAAAGATTTTTTCGTATACTTAACGTATGATTTTTGAGAGGGTGCATATGTGCGCTTTTGAATAATTGCGCACTGCCCATACCAACATAAACCGATCTTGAAAACACCCCCATCTGATGCAAAGATCTTCGATATATCTCTTACGTAAGCCTAGTTCTAACCCATTATGTCCCAAATTTTGTTGCCATGGCAAAGAGGGTCGCTCAGGGAAAAATTTGCGTGGCATCATTTGATGGCCTGACCCCGAAAACCCCCCTATAGACGGAAAAATTATGCAGATGTCTTTTACATAAGCCGAATTATAACCAATTTTGTCTCAAATTTTGTTGACATGGCAACAAGGGTCTCTCGGGGAAAAATTCGGTTGGCAGCATTCGATGGCCCATGCCTAAAACCCCCACTACACACGCAAAAATCTTGCAAATATCTTTTACACAGACCGAGTTATAGTGAATTTTGTACCAAAATTTGTTGCCATGGCAACAGGGGTCGCCAGGAGAGAAATTTAACATCAGATAGCCCGGCCCTAAAAATATGGGGTAGGTGCAAACAGCGCGCAATTATCTTTTGCGGGGGCCGAGTTATAGCCAATTTTGTCCAAAAATTCGTTGCCATGGCAACGGGGATTAACAAAGGAAAAATTTAGATGACACCGTTAAATTGGCCGACCCCGAAAACCATACCCTAGAACCAAAAATTACGACTTTATCTTATACATAGCCGGAGTTATGACAGTTTAAAGCATTGTCTAATTTCCTCATAGGCGCCATTGTTATTTTTCATATTTTTGTGAAAAAATAGGTGAAAATGTTGAATATAAATTTTGTAATTTTCATAAAACACTTTCTTGCGCGAAACCGCGTCATGTGAGCCATCGTGCGTTAAAATCAGTTTAGTCGTTTTTCTTGTAGAGGACGGCAAGAAAAAAAAAGGGAAGGAAAAAGGCACAAAAAGTCACGCAAGCTTATATTTTACCTATTCGTGGAAAAGCCCCCCGTAAACAAATTTTTACCAAATTTTGCACAACAGAAAATTTACTAGACATAATTATCTGTGCAAATTCTTGTGTGGAAAAATTAAGGGGTTTGGGAAATACGAGGGGTCAAATTTTGGAGTTTCCCATTGAAATGGCTGATCACCCTTACAACAGGGCTGGCGCTATCTCGCAGCCTGTGATTGCATTGACACAGCAAAATTTCAACACATGGTCACATTACTAGTCTATCAGTGTTAACATCATCAACATGTCGTTTGTACGCACTGACCAGTCAATGACCAATTGACCAAACTTCAAACTAAACATCGCACTTAACCGGGCGTGAAATTCGTTAGCTCAGTGATTTTTCGATATTAGCCAGTTAACTATCACGTCTCAGCTATAATAATTACATACCGTCCGTCGATAATTACATATGCCAGTACACACATACACAAATGCAGAAGTATTACCGTAAAAATTTGAGCTGACAAAAATTCGTATGACGTGGCTCTGAATAACGGGCAGCGTGTCCGTGTAGCCCTTGAGCAGATAATGTCGCAACCCGCTGCTTAGTATAGTCGTCTGACTTTCTGGATACATCATATAACAAAAACACACGTGCAAGGCCTTCATGCTACGGTTTCTTTATCTATCACCGACAAAAGTAAAAACGCAAAAAATTTTTAGTAAGTTTTAATTTATTTCTTTAGTTACTTTTTAGTTTAGGCTTATTCATCTTTTTATGCGCTGCGCGTAAAATTATTAAGTCGTCACGGTTATAGCGTATCCGAAACTAGTAACACAGGTTAGCGCGTATAATAAAAATTAATCAAATATTAAAATCAAACTATACATTAACATTTTTGACAACAAAAATTATGAGCCAGTATTATGCTTAGTGTCTGAAATGTCTTACCAGGCACTGTTTTAAGTTAACTTTATACTTTTTACTGCTAGGCCTAGCGGTCGCGATTTGTAAGCTGGCACCTCGTACGAATACATCAGTATGACTATGTGCAATGAATAAACAACTTAAGCGTACCAAGTATGTCTTCAGTGTAGCTCTGCGAATCTTGGTCCATTGTCAGTTCGGCATCTTCCTCCAATGGGTAAAGTTCGTACATTTGAAACGCGCGCTCGCTGCTTTGCTCGTCCGACCGCGCCTGAGCTGCATGCCAGCGCATACTTTAATCCAACCAAAATGTGCAGATCAAGTAAAAAACATGGAGCTCAAATTCAAAAAAATGTGAAGTTCTCGCTCTTGAAAGGTTTGTCAAATAAACGAAACAAGAAATCTGAGCTAATGCTCATGAGTCGCACGAGAGCCTATAGCAGTTTCTCCTCGCAGATAATCTTGGTCTATCTCCATCAATTTCGTCGCAGTTCACTCTTGTGCAAACAAAAATTGCCAAAAAAATCAATAAAAACTCCTATTTTTAGGGTTCAAGGTCAATCAAGGTCATTAATGTTAACAATCCTAAGAAGCTCGTCGCCAGTGCTTGTCATGTTAAGCAGCATGTCTGTGCCTATTTGCAACCATTTTTACGCTAAAGAAGCCAACAGCGGACAAATAACCACTTTTTACAGAGGTACCTTTTTTAACACCCGCGTGTGCAGGCTTCTTTGAACCTAGAGGGTCCGGACTTGGATTGCTAAAATCTGCATTCAATGCTAAAAATTTCCTATGCAGGTTGTCTTGGTCTATCTCGAGCCATTTGGGCGCAGTTCACTCTTGCAATGCGTGTCGCAGCCCAAAATCGCGAAAATTTACTAAAATCCTTTATTTTGGGGGTTTAAGGTCATTCAAGGTCATTAATGTTAACATTCCTAAGAAGCACGTCGCCACCTGTGCCTATCTTCGACCATTTTCACGTTAGACGAGCCAATAACGGTAGAATAACGCCTTTTTAAGGGGGGTGCCGTTTTTTCTCTTCCTCGTTCGTGGAGACCCCTTTCACCCAGTGGCATGAAATTTTGTCACAAAATACAAGAGACTTCACGCTATCATATGGTAAAAACCAGAAGTCTCTATCTTACGTGGGCTTTAGTCGGTACCGGGTTGTGACAGACAGACACCAAGACAGACACCAAGAGAGAATTACCATAGCTAATATGCTAGCTCTCGCGCGTAAAAATCTAATATGCCGTAGCCTGATTAAATTTTTAATCAACTCGTCAGTTACAGAAGTTCAGCTATGTTGTGAAAAATTGCCCAGAAAAAGGCGTAAATTTGTAGTTAAGTTTTGAACTTTTATAGGCCTTCCCCAACCCGCTACCGGGGCTCAGCTTTGGATCTCGCTTAGAAACGTTAAAATTCTTTACTGTTTTTGTGGAATCCAAAAAATTTTTTAAGATAGCCTATGTTTTTTTCGCTTACGCGCTAAACGATTTCTGATTGAATCGATTAATTGATAGATTGATCGGACTGACTGAGTGACAGGTTTATTGACACAATCACGGGAAAGCAACATGGCTACTTCGCCACTTCGCCGAGTCGCTCGTCCGATCAAGATGAGACAAAAAACATTAAGTCCAAACAAAATTACTGTAAGTGACCGTCAGACGTCACCAGACGCATTTTATCCATACTCCGCGGTGAATTGCTGTTCTAGACTAATTAAAAACGTACACTGACAAAAAAGATTAAGAGTACTCAAAATCTATTTTTTTAATTTGTCCTTTAAATTTTCGGCAAAACAGGGGGTTTCGGCTTCAAATTTGGCATTTCTATAGACGAAGATTCTTGCGACAAGAAGAACACTTTCGGACAACTTTCCGACAGCCCAAATGTTAGGAGGGGACAATTGATGCTTCACCTTGCCGCCGACGCCACTGAGATGTTATTTCTACGCTGGCGAGTTTCTTGTTATCGATCACTCGAGAATAATCAAAGTATAAGCTGCAACACTCACCGGAGGTGGTGACGAAGAGGCCTATATCGCTGGGACTTAGTAAATCGTGCAACCCTTCGTCTGCCGTCGACCGTTTCTTTGAGATCGCAGTGTCGAGAAGGAGCGAGCCGATCTCGCTGGACTTCCACAGCAGCTCGTGGCTCGGGTCTGACTCGTCGTCGACGTCGACGAACTCGAGTGCCGACAGTCGTGCGACACGCACCAGCTCACTGTCAGGCTCAAACAGCATCTGACGCACGAGCTGAACGCATCGCCGGACGTCACGCAGGTCCCAGTTCTCACGCAGCGCGCAGCGCACGATCATCTCAGTCAGATGAGAGTACTCGGACGAGGCAACTGACGTCAGCTGCTCGTCCGCTGTCGACACACTGTACGGGCTGGCGCGTCGGACGTAGATGCGTAGCATCATACTCACCAACCGACTGAAGTCGTCCGTGAGAAATGTGCGAGACAACTGCTGTACACAGACACAGATGTATACCCCGTTTACACGAAAAAGCATACAAGCACACATAAAGTATACGTATTCAATATACACGCTCACGACGTGTGCTCTAAGTTTGCTTCAAGTGTGCTCTAAGGTTGCTCTAGGATGTGCTTCATGTGTGCTTCATGTATGCTTCCTCGTGCAAACGGGGTATTAGGCACGTTCAGCCGAACAAGGGCCCCATAAGAAAGGGGCCCCATACGCCAGAGAATGTTGGACAGCGTATCATTTTCTGGTCATGTGGACCTCTTTTGTAACGTCCAGAAGTTTACTTGATGCAGCACGACGTTCTCTGTCTTATTTTACAATGAATATTATAGTGTAAGCGTATTGTGTGTTTTATTTTGTTTTTTTTATGATTGCATGTTTGTGTATGTTTTTGTATTGTGATTTGCTGCCTTACTGGCTTCGGCCTAATAAACGATGATAATGATGATGATGATAATTATAAGGTTTCTAATTCAGAATTCCGTATCTCAAATAAGGTAATAGCAGCAAACTGCAGAGACTGTTTAAGTAAAACATTTGAGATTTTTTTTAGTTTATCTGGTTGATTAAACTGGCAGCTTGTTTGCCAGTTTTTTTCGGTGCAAATCATTCATCATCATTATTACCAGCAACTAGAGAAGATGATCGCAAAGCCTACCAAGGTGCCGCTGCCGCGACGTCTGGACCACCTGCGACTGACGGCATCTAGGCCTAGTGCTTTTGACGAATGTCTGCGGTGTGTGCGCACGACGCTCGTCTTGGGGATCGGTGATATTATCGTGTCCCTCTCGGTCTCGGTCTCTTTCTCCACTACTTCAATGACAGGAGGCATTCGCTTCAACTGCGCGTCCGCCGCGTCTGCATGATACCAAAAAGCGTCCATAACAGACATTCAGGACTCTGTTTTTTTCCGCCATTACTTCCGTCAAGGAAATTATGTTACACCCGGCGGAGTTTATTTTTTTATCTGCTTGTTTGTCATCAAACTTACACAAAAAAATTGTAGGCGGACTTGACTGAAATTTCCAGGAAAGGTTAAACTTGATTTAACTTAATTTTAAAAGTGATTAGATTATTCTGTGATATGCAGCAGTTTCTATAAAAACAGTAACGCATTTTAAGGTGAGAAGACAGCCTGCTATGCAAGCTTGTCAGAGCCGACAATAACCGGTTAAGAAAGTTAAATCCAGAGAGCCATAAATTTGTCGCGAAATGCATTAAAATGCAGCATATTGCGGGATAAATTTCAAGTTTTTAGATTGGCACACCGGACCAAAAAAAAGAACCGAAAACAGTTAAATTTCCTGCCGCACCTCCATTCAACCCCCTAATTTAAAAACGTTTCCTTTGCAGTAGATCGCTGAAATTTTGCATGCCCGAGTTTAAGACACATGGCTAATTAAGCGTGTACAAATTGTCCACGAACACCTACCCTTTAGTTAACATACATCCGTTAAGGACAAACAGACGGACGAACGGATGGACCGACTGACAGACGACAAGCATGCCATGTTGCTTAAGTAGTACGGTCGGCTAAAAAATAAAAAGATAAAAACAAATATCGCTATCTGTGACGAAATTCTACGTAGCAATTGTAAAATGTGAATGGCGACTGCACTTCCAGCATCTCATTACACCAACAATCAACAGTGTTTCGCATGGAAAAGTGGAGCAGACATGCTTTACAAAGATCAAGCAATGGCACAGTGTTGGAAACGATTAGCTTCGATCGTTGCAATTTCACTCTTCACTGCAATAATAATTACTCACATTATCCGAAACTGTCCGATTGATGGCGATAGAAAGGGCAGTGGCGTCTCGGGTAAAAAAAGGTGGAAAGAAGTTGAGTGAGCGGAGCGTGCATAATATGGCATAACTTGGTCAAATTTAAGAATAATTGAATAAAACTTTGCAGTTTGGCGTAGATTCAAACGCTAAATGTGAGTGTAAAATATGGTTTTTAAATTTTTAATGTTTGAAAAATAAAGTTTAAAAACTTCAAAAGTGGAAAAATTTATGACTCAGACTGCATGTACACAGCTGCAAATTTCCGACAGAAGAGATTAGATAACTTCAGCTCCAAATTGCGTATGTTATTGTTTGGAAAAAGAACATTTTTCCAAAAAATTAAAATTTAAGACAAAGCGATAGCCCCCTTGCTTCTTGCCAGACGCTAGTAAGAGGCGATAAATTGAGAAAAACAGCAGACCGGCGGAATGTCGATATCGTTGGTAGATAGCGTCGAGCGCGTGTTTGTGCGATACGTCAATGGCTCGCAGACGAGGTAAAGCACAGGAATGCGTCATCGATTCTGTCACTGCCAATGCACCGGTGCGCTGTGGACAAGGCGCGCATCGCTTCTTCCGATCCTTACGCCGCTGCAGCAGCTTCGCAAACACCAATCCCCGCCAACAGTAAAGGGGCGTACAAAACGACATAACTGAACTGAACTGACAAGGTTTAGTTTTTGACGAACTGACCAATGAGCTTTAGGCAAGCAGAGCAAGCCTATTGGTCGTTGGTTGACGATTACATAAGCGTAGTCACGTAGTCACCGACGCCGTTAGACGGTGCCTACCGTAATGCATTACTGCTTGCCTATTGGTCAGCTCGTCGAAAACTAAACTATGTCAGTTCAATTGAGTTCAGTTTAGTTACGTCGCTTTATACGCGCCTTAATGGGGGCGCTAAAAATGACGAACGTGAAATTGACGGACCAAGTGTCCAGACATAAAATTGACGGACATGAAAATGGAGGACAAATTTAGACAAATTGGCAGGACAGGAAGTAGCCTGACATGAAATTGACGGAAATAAAATTAACGGACATGAGAATGCAAGACATGTTTCAAGTGGCTAAATATATAGGCCTATATTTAGTAGACTTCGGTTTGTCATTGCTCACTGTAGCTTATTTTAGGTTAATGTTTTCGTAACTTTTTATGCATTTCAACATATTAAGCCTATACATATGCATTTTATGCAACTCACTTTGTTGTTGTGACTTGTGTTCTGCCATTATTTTAAAAAGAATTGCACAGTGCATTGTAATGTAATTTATTTTCAAACGATATAATATCTTGTCCTCCAATTTCATGTCCGTCAGTTTCACGTCAGTCATTTTCATGTCCGGCAATTTCAGTCAACCCTTCATAACATATACTTCGTTCACCTATCTCTCTCACCACAATGACCGCAGTGTTATAGCCGCCCTTATTCCGAGTACCAGATAAAGATTTTTGGAGGCCTCCTGGCCAACTGGAAAATAAGGCCCCGCTCTAAATTTTGAAATTTTATCAAATCTGCCGGAGGCGTATTTTTTTCTGGCAATGCTAATTCCACATCTGCTGGCATCCGTACTTTCGGGTGCGGTCATGCGTGATCAAACAAACGAGTGTAGCTAGGCCAACCTACACGATCTGAGCATGGAATAAACATGCTAAACCGCAGTATGGACTTTGTAAACTTTGGACTTTGGAGTGGGATAAGTTGTACTGCGTAGTCACTTAATCCTTTCCATACTGCGGTTTAACCCATACATAATGTCACTGCAGTCAATTGTGGCACCGTGACGGCTGAAACTCGTCTCACAGAACACATCGTCGATCACATCACAGTAATATGAAATATTAAGAAGTTTCACATCATGGTCTGGACTGTATTGTGTTGCGTTATACTCGAATAATACACTCTTGATTGTGTTAAAACCTATACCTTTACCGTCGACTATCCTCCGACTTTTACGCATACCGCTACGGTACTAAAAATACCCGAAAACACTGGGTGCTTGATTTACCGAAAACCCAAAAGCACGATATCAAGCATTTTTTTCATGTACGAAAATAATTTTTTATAGTTTCCAGGTTATCAATTTGTCTTCAAGAACTTTTCAAGATTGCAGATGCAGAAATCAGCGTGAACATGCATAGCCTACTACTGAATTTATTAAGTACGGTTTTTTGCAACTATAAAGTCTGACGTGTAAAGGCTCAAAGGGCTAAAACCGAAGATTAACAACACTTTGGATTGATTTGTGAAAACAACATATATTTTACAAAACGTAGGGTTTCAAACTTTTAAGCACAAAGCATAACCTAAGGTTCTATTAAGCAGAATAGTGCACTTACTCCAATTCCCAGCTGTCGCAAGGCGGGATCGTGAATGTACCACGCTGCGGCAAGCACACCACACTGCTGGTAAGTACACTGTGTCCCCCAAAACATTCCCGACATTCTCGACTGTAATTATCAGATTTTGATCACTTTGGTACGAATATTCCTGACACAATTTGCGATTAAATGACCACTTAGTTTTTTTACCTTACCCGACGTTTGTTTCTGCACTACCTGGGGAAAACATAACCAGCGAAATATTACTTTTTTATCTAATGTGATATGATTGCTTAATTAACATAACGCGTAAAACACAGTTTGTTCACATTTCTAACAGTTTGGCTAACAATTTATTTAGTTGCCCATTTTTTCAACTGCCTGCAGTAAAATTGCTTGAAGTGTTGGCCCACTATGCGAACACAGGCAAGGAGACGCTTTCTCTATTCATTGACAGCAGTATCGATAATGTTCTGCTCCAGATCAATCTAGGCTGTACTAGTTGTCTTTTGACTTTACAAACATTCCTAAATTTCATCTGGCAGGCACACTGCTGCATGAGCATGACAGTCAAAACTTATAATAGACCTGCTGTTGGAGCCCACAGATTAGGATAGATGGAATTTATTAACTTTTTTTTATTTATTTCAACACGTATGGTCTGCTTTCCCCAGGTAGTACAAAAGCAGACATTAAGTAAGTTGGAAACTAAAACACTTGTTTAATAGCCAGTTGTATCAAAAATGTTTTTGCCAAATATTTTTAAAATCTGCTAATCTTTATTTAAGTTACGATCGATAATGCCGGGGATGTTTTTCATGTTATCTGTTTATTTCAACACATATTTCGCTTGATCTGCTTTCCCTGGGTAGTGCAAAAGCATACATTAGGTGAAGTGAAAAACTAAACGGTCATTAGATGGCAAGTTGTGTCAAGAATATTCGCACCAAAAACTATCAAAATCTGATAATTAGTTTTCAAGTTACAGTCGAAAATGTCGGGGATATTTTTGGGGCACAGTGTACATTAGCTTTGCTATATGGCGATGACTGATAAAACCAGATACTTTGAAAAAAAATTTAATTCTGTTGCACTGCGCACTGAGCTATTTAGTCGGCGTTTACGTTACGGAATTGCTATTGTCATATGGAAATGGCATGCAACGTTCAGTCGGCTTATAAAAAATCGTGGAAGAAAGCTCATGCATAAATGCACATGGTATCTAGTAAAACGTATATAACCTACATAAAGCGTTGACAAAGATTAAATGGGACACAAAGAAACTGGCTGTCCCGAATGTTGAAAATGCGTGATTTTTGTACTAAAATATAATAAAGATTAATTATTATATATATTTCATTATTTCCATTTGTCTTCAGCCCTTAAAAAGTCATTGTGTTTCACTCCAGTCACTCTGCAACAGATTACGTCGTTAGAATTTAGAAACAGACAAAGCACTAAGCCTATTTATAAACGACAAAAAATCAGCAGTAATACATCATCACAACGGCGTCATGGCAAAAAAAGAGGGAAAGGAGCAAATTTTAGCCTGTCGAAAAACTGTTTTTGTCAAAATGTTCTTTCACAGTACAAACTTTGGGCCTGGAAATTCCTGTTTTGTCGAAATTTAAGACAAAATTAAAATCCTGGGCATCCTTATGTTTTCGTCGGATTTGCACCTGTTAGTCCAAAAATTGAGTTTTCTCTCTCCACCCCGCAACTTTTTAACGCCCGACGTCGCTGTGTCGTCACCTGGGTATTGTGGAGGAATGAGCGAAAAAGGCTGTATCGTCTGCATGGGAGTAAAACGATGTAAGTGCGGCGGCAGACTAGTATTCTAATCATAAACACACATCATCATTAAATAAAGTATGCTCAAAACAACTCTTGAAAGCAACGAGCACTCGAAGAATAAGCTTGGGTGCGCCGTATAAATTCGTATAACGGTTTACTCATGACCAATGGCGAACCAACGGAAGTAGTAATAACTTGACAGATTGCCACTCACGGAGAGGTTTGGGTGGGTCTGACTCCCATTTTCCACCACTGCCATTTTCGAAATTTGTATATTAATGTTTGAATCAAATTACAAGACCTCGTTCAGTGACAAATTTTGCTTTTCGTTTTAGCTTTCAACTAAACACTAAAAAGCTTTCAGTTTTGGGGTGGAGGTGCACTGTAATTTTTTGGCGATTTTAGGTTAAAACGCACATTTCAAGAGTAAATTTTGCCAAAAGTGCTAAAAATAGATTAAGAAAATTTGCATATAAATTTTTTAAGCACAAAACGTAGATCTTAGCAATCTGAGTTCTGTCTCCCCAAATTTAAAAAATTTTTCGTACTATACGGGGCGTAAAATATGTACGTACCCATTTAAAACGTTTTTGCTATTCTATTGCTATAGCGCGACTCATGAGCATTAACTTTGTGTTCATGCCAAAATACCTCGCGATTATATTATCATATTATAGAGCGTCAAAATAATAATAATCGCATTTTAATTTATTTTTAATTGACCGTACTTAAGTAAGCTTAACGGTCGAGCTATTGGCATGGTTGTCGTCCGTCTGTCTGTCTGTCACGGATGTATTGTGGCTAAGTTTTAGGTCCTAAGGAAAAACGTTTTTACACGAGTAATTAGCAATGTGTGTTAAACTCGGGCACGCAAAATGGCAAAATGTCAGCCATTTAGTAAAAAACATTTTCAAATTTAGGGTTATAAGGCGAGAAGGGAGTTTGCGTCAGAAAACTAACCATATTTCGTAAACAGTGAGAAATACGGCCAAGGTTACTATTAATCATTAATAGAAAGTGGCATAAGACGAAATAAAAATCATTAACCTTGGATGACTTTGAAAACCGTTACGCGCTATTGCATCTAAACGGTGCGAGATAGAGCCTAGGTTGCTGTCGATCACTAATAGGAAGTCTCATAATGGCTTTTTAATTAGCTGAAAATCATCGACTTTAAATGATCTTGAAGGTTAGTATGCGATATTGTGGCTAAACGGTGCAATATAGAGTTTAAGTTAAAAGTGACATACAAATTTTCAAATAAAATGAAAATCATCGACCTTAAATAACCGTGAATGTCGCTGACGACCAGTACGGTGGGCTAACTTAGCGACAGCTTGGCTTTTTGTTTGTATAGCTTCGTTACGTACTAAGATCACTTCAGAAGTTCAGTGGCACAGATATCAATATGGTTACCAGTATGTACAACGCACTTTTTAGTCAATTAGTCATTTACAGTGTATTTGTTAGGTAGGCTACTATTATGATTCAAACAGAGACATAAACAGCAAGAAAAGTTTGTAACAAACCGTAGTTGCTTCGGGCACTTTACGCCGTTCCCGTAGTTGGTCTATTGAATATAGATCTGCTAACTTGGGTTTACGATAGACCAACATACTGATCAGACAGAAGAGTTGAATGTCGGTGATTCAATCGCTAAATACCTACGTAAAGTACAACACAAGAACGTCATATGTTGGCGGTTTATCTACGGGACGCGATAATAATAACGGTCCCTTATAAAACAAAGATTTTATATTTCTGAAACTGTAGTAATGTTTTTACTAAATTTGCAACGCTTGCAAATAAGTATCCGACCCATATACAACATGTTCATGTGGTTGAACAATTATATCTATCTGAACATTAAAAGTGGGACAACGTTTCTGTTTATTGGCAAATGTTTTAAAATGATGATTTATTTTCGCTTAGCGTGTAAATCTCAAATGGCATAATTTAACACAAATACAGAGAATAAATAATATTTAGCGCCAACTAAAATTGGCCCATATATGCTATCGCAGTAGGCGCTAAATACAAACGTAATTATTCGCCATATATTATTATAATACAAAACATAATACAAATGCTAAAAACAGCGTCGTTGCTACCGCCACTTGCGTCATAATGACGCTTGTTTAAGACGCAATTTTAGTGCCTTGGCGACTAAGCATTGTTCGAAGCGTGCTGGCAGCCAAACTGCAGCTGTGCAGCGAAATAATCTCCATCCATGATTTGTTCCTATCGCAAGTCTGTTCGCCTCGATCAGTCATAGTTCCATCTCCCAGCAGTCGTTTTGGATGTTGTCGATTTACTTTCTACAGATCTTCCTAGAATGGTGTATAGGATCGACTATTACCAGATACACTAAATTACAAATTTTTAGTTTTTATCAAGTACAGTATTACCGGGTACGAAAAGTTTCGTGGGGGAGCAAGTCACACAGGTAGAAAAATTGGATGGTATAGACCTAAAAAAGTGCAAAGGTAAGAGAGAATGCGTATTATTCGAATATCGTACTTTTTTTAATTCGCGTGGACGTAAACAATTCCAGCTGAGCTCGTTGAACTCCTTGGTCAAACGATCGACGCCATGGTTAATTAGCTAGTCACATCTGGCATTGTTCTGCTTGTCCTGCGTCTTAGTTGTATCTCGTGATACGAGTAGGAGTATAGGGCCTATACTTGCTATTAATGCAATTGGCCCAAGCACTGCAGAAACACCCATCTCCTTATAACCTCTGGTAAGAAATCATGCGACTTATCAAACAATAACTAGCACCCGCGGTACTCGTCTTCGTGTCAAACTGTTTTCTAGCGCGCCGTCTGATGAATTATTGAATTGCATCATCGTTGTTAGGAACAAGTATTCAGTCTTTACAATCTCAGTTCAGCTGCACCGCTCACGGTTCAAGTCACCTGCGATATTATTCACATACAAACGTTATCGATACAGGTGAGCGATAGGCCTATGTTCACCGCGCCACAGCAAGACGACAGAACATTAAACTAAAGCATATTTTGTTATTTTCCCTCCAGTTTTATATTGACGCGCTATAGCTATACTGTAGGGCGTATTTAGCACGGCTGTCGTCCGTCGTCGTTTGTCTGTTACGTATGTATTGTAACTAAACGGTACGTCGTAAGGGGTCGGCGATGGTACCATCGGATAGGGCGCTGGCAACTTCCTATAGACTCTTAATAGTAACGAAGTCTTCATCTGCAGCGGCTTGGCCGCAATTTTTAATAGAACATTTCAAGCTATAAGTGGCTGTATCTCGAAAACAGTGAGAGATAAGGCCAACGTTACTATTAATCACTAATACGCCTTTTCAGATTACATGAAAATCATTGATCTTGGCTAACTTTGAAGATGAGCACACTAATTGTGGCTAGACTGCGCGAGATACAGCCTAGATTGCTATTAATCAATAATAGGAAGTGGCATATTGGCTTTCAAATGTTGAAGAGGAAAAGTGCGCTGAATGTCTACATGACGTTGCTTCAGCTGTAGGTAAGTGTCGGTTACAATGTCACGCAACTTAGCAGCTGCAAACGGCTGCTGACGAAGTACCACGTGATGCTTCAACGAAACCATGGACCATGATGGGCTGACTGTTTTTTTTTCCGTTTTGAGAGAAAATAGACCTACGTATTGTCAAATCCTTTTTGGACGTGAAATAGCTAGTCGGCGTTTATCAAGTTTAACGGTTTTCTTGCAAACATACCCCGTTGAAACAAGTAAGACGTTTGCTAAATGAAAATAAACTAAAAGAAATTGTTACACGTTGTTTTCGAGGATTTTGTTTCGTGCAGCTGTAGGCCCTATGAATTTGTCAATTTTGTGAATGTTTTTATTTTTACTGAAGCATATGGTTGAATGCTAAACAGGTATAAATAAATAAATGGATGAACATCGTAAAATCATGTATGACTTCTTTCTACTTTTTCTCAATAATTTTAATTCGTGATTGACTAAAACGCTTCCATGCTGCGAATGTTGTTGTCAATGTTGAAAGAAAAACCTGCGACACGCAATTACACCACGATAACAGATATTTTGTGTCGTAGCCGGTTTATCAGACCAACTATAATCCGCAGTGACGACGTGAAACCGTGAGAAAACAAAGCAAAAGTGTAATAACCCGCTAAATGTTTGGCTGTAAAAACAATTTTCGCGTTTTCGGAAAATAATTGTCAAAAATGTACGTCGGAAACTGCATCTTCTGCCTCCAGATCTTTTTGAACACACGACCCTGCTGGTAATCCAAACTAAATTTCTGCAATTTAATTTCATGAAATAAATAGGGTTTGCCGACATTACTCTAAAAAAGCAAACATGTTAGGTTGCAAAATTCAGCGCAAAAAAAAACAAAATACGAACATAACAACTCGACAAAAAACAAGGAAATGGTTAAAATTGCAGATTTTTGTTTATTTTATCAGTTAATAATGCAACACGAACTCAGCCAAACAAAAACTCATAGTCATAATATACATGTGGAGTGCGTAAACGTTCACACACCAATTATAACTCCATCCACCGAACCATGTCATCACAGCGCTGCACGGTAGTGCTGACACTGTTGTAAAGACGATGAGCGTTAATGTTAAATATAGGAAATGGCGTTTGGGGGGGTCCGAGTTGTGAACGTTTTTTTGCTCTCATTAACGCTAACGCTATCCATAAGCCTAAACCTGACCCATAACCATAAACCTAACGGTTAATTCGGGTGCGGGTAAATTAACGGACAAAAACCCAAAATTTAGTTTTGTATATAGTAGTATTTTTCAAGTATTTAAAATGGCTCGTCTTGCAAAGGCCAGTCTGGAATTCAACGCGCGATAATTTCTCCCCAAAACCATTTTGACTGTTTTTGAGTGTTGACTCATATCGTCCTTACAATAGCTTTGTGAATCGTACAAGTTTTTTTGCACATATATAACTGAAATGTAATAACAGTAGTTTGCAATAATAATATTAGTAGCCATAATAATAGTGGCAGTATAAGAACGTGATGTGATCGTCATCAGAAACCGTTTAAGCGCAATGATTAAGCGTAATTTTGTCACAAGATCAATAATTTTGATATGCCAAAAGATCACCGAAAAAATGACAACCCACAGACATGATTTATCGATAAACGTAGGCCTTTTAACAAACTGAAAGAACGAGTAGGCCTCCTGAAAGGCCCGTTTGAATATTCGCACCTGGAGTATAGTAGCGAGCGATTGTCGGCAATTTACGTTATTTTGTAACTGTTAAATATGTTTGCATTACGGAATGACGTCGCAAAGCGGTAATGTACTGTCCGAAACATTTCGAAATTTAAAAAATGGTGGCAAAATTAAGCGGCATTGAAAACAAATTTTGACAGCACTGCCTCTATCATATCTGATGAGGCTAAAACTATGCGTAAAGAGTGGAAAAGTTTTTTAAACGCCAGACTGTCTGCTCAAATTTCAAAAGAGCGTAAAAAGTTGAATGGAAAAGCATATGAACAGTCGCTATTATGCTGACATTTTTCAAAGCAAAACGATGACTAGCAGATTGACATGTACGCAATACACAGGGTTTTCATAAAAATACGACAAGGCAAAAATCCCGCGCCAGTGAACCGTCTGGGCGCGTGCAGTGGTTAGAACTGTGGTGTGGCGTTGGTGGTGTCGATGTTGTAGGTGCGAAAGAGCATGAGTCTGCGTGTGGTCAGGCGACCGCTGAGCGCAGCAAGACGCAGCTGATGATCGTGATCCTCCTGCCGGTAGACGACCACACGGTAGACATCAACGCAAGCGTCAAACACCGCCAACTGACAGCCGGTCCTCAGCTGCCACAGCCGAACACTGCAGTCTGAAGACCCCGACGCCACGAACTGGTCGCATGGACTTATGCTCGCGCACAGCACCTGCATACAACGCAGACGCAGCTTTCTGTACTTATAAAAACCGCACGAAAGTAAACGCAAAGTCCTTCCCGAGCCATAAGACCCATAAGGTGGAGCTGATATCCGTTTCTTAGCCCTTAGCCAAACTGCAAGACGACGGATACAGGGCTAATGGATCGAGCGGTATGCCAGTTTATACCCTGACCTAGCTTTCGTCTGTACTCATTGCGCCTAGCCACGAAGGAACGGCCAGGCTGAGTTGACCTGAATGGCTTGTTGCATGCCGAGATGGTTTACCCATCTGCTGACGGCCACCCATCCAAGTAGGCTACGAATCGGCTTCGTTTATGAACTTCGTTGATGTGACCAACGACTTATCAACTAAGCCAAACAGTCATCCAGCCAAACCGCCACCCACAAAATGCACTTATTATATAAATATTGCAAAAACTTTTTACAGTGCTGCTTTAATGTTTCAATGCGTGGCCACAGCACATTACATGTCTTGCCGGTCCCTCTGTCTGTCCGACTGATTTGTTGGCGCTGCTAGATTAAAAACAAAACCGCGAATGCTACAGGTCGGTTAGCCGGGTTCATGTCGTTAGTCGAGTTCAAGTCGTTTAGCCAGGCTATACCTGGTCGTCGTGTCCGACGAGCAGTGCTTGTCGGTGATTAAGCAG
>Ga0056128_1004445_pt1 | contig 17535 bp, 7 predicted proteins | sample WorMetLIZISLAND2_FD_71113 | JGI IMG/M metagenome (GOLD analysis project Ga0056128, IMG submission 71113) | Marine gutless worms symbiont microbial communities from Max Planck institute for Marine Microbiology, Germany - Olavius geniculatus... ... | reverse complement strand
TGTGCCTTCTGCGCTGCGATGTCTAAGTCGATTCGACTCAGTCTAACATCGCAGTGCAGAAGGCTCAAACTTTTGGGGGAGCAAGAGCTATGGCCTGCTCTCCCGTGCCAAAAGTTGGGGAGCAGCTGCTCCCTCTGCTCCCCCTGTTCCAACGCCCTGTGTACAACACTAAATTTTTGACGCGCTACAGATATGCTGCTGTAGGCTAAGACGTCATAGCACGATGTGTCGTCTGTCTGTTCGTCTGTTTGTCGTCGGTCGTCGTCTGTAACAGATGTATTGTGGCTAAACGTTAGGTTGTATGGGAAAACTTTTTTACACGAATAATTAGCCATGTGCCTTAAACCTAAGCAGTAAGCTTCCCTAGCGACGGCTGGCTTTATTGTTGAAATGCACACAATCATAATGTTATCTCGCAAAAATGGTTACTGTCACTTTGTAAAAGTAAAGGCTTATCAGATAGCGTGTTTGGCCTATTTATGCAGTCTACCGCGAAATTTGGCGGTAAAATTCTATCTTTAGCGGTTGCCACGATAGAGACTAATAACTTTAGGAAGTACACATTTTTGCCATAAATGTAAAAAAAGTTCCAAAAAAAATAAAACAATTAAAACTTTAAAAACGTAAAAAACGTGGAAAAATATAAAAAAAAACGTTTAAAACGTTGAAAAAAACGTTAGCCATAATTTGTTTAACCTCTTGTCTAATGCCTAATCCTGTAGGTTCAGTAGGCATATACTGAAACTATAGTCTAAATAAAGAGAACTTTATTTAATTTTAATTTAACCGTGTGATCATAAGAACATAGCACTAGACTACCCAAATATACTACATAAAAATTTTATTTGAAATATTTGGACTAACTAAGTAAACTACCATGCAGCATTATAACGTAGGCCTATTAATTTGTTTCTGTGGTTGCAAAAAGTGCTTGTCAAAGTCCTTGATACATTTTAATGCACGTTTTTAAAAATAAAATCAAAAAAACGTTGGGAAAAAACGTTTTCTACATCTATAATTTTTGCCTCACCTTGTAGTAGGTTCCCTGTAGCTTATATTAGAGGTAGTAGCTCAGAAACCTCAACAATGAATCGTCATACCATCCTTACCTAGTAATCTTAACGTTCTAGAATCTAGCTTATAGCTAGCTAATTACGCAATTTGCAGCATGCTTATTTAAGACAATTATGTCGACCTTCATAAAGGTATCAATAGCACTTTCAACATTTTTCCCTTCTTATCTGCTAAATCAAATAAAAAAACAATAAATAAATTTCGGAATTATTACACAGAGTTAACATTTTGTCGGAATTTACGAATTGCTGGTAAATTCGGTTAGTTGTCTGCTCATTAAGTCGACAACGTTTTATCGACAATCATCAGATGACGCGGCGAATAACTCGACTACTCGTGAAAGCTTGAGCTTACTTATTTACTGATGTCACTCGATTGACGTAAAGCAATATGGCGGCTCTTCAGGTTTGTTTACAGAATTCAGGCAATATTTATGGTGTCATAATTTATGCTATTTAATGCGGTTTGTGTCTGCCGTTTGTCTAATGAATTTACGCCTGCATTTATAACGGCCCATCGTGTTGTCAGCTCTGTGCTGAGTATATCTTACTTGTCCAGAGTGTTAATTGGATGTGTCGGGTCGGCCACGCCCACTTCCGTCATGAGTTCCTGCGTCACAATAGCTTGGTTCTGTAATGCCAAAATAGATTAATTTGACGGCGTATATGGCGCCGGTCCAAAATAGGATACCGTGATTTAAGCATTATGACTTACCTCAGCAGATTCATAATGAATCTTTACATTCAGTTTTGTTGTATGAATGGTGAACCGTGCAATTATTTTGATATTTATCGACTTCATAATTCTAATATACCACAGAGCAGCCATTTTCTGTTTACATTTTCAATAACGATTGTGCAAATGCAAGGTGTTATCTGCCCTGAAAATTCACAGAACATAAGTAACTAGTCAATTTTCGCTATCCTGCCGTGAGTTTTCATGGAAGCTAGCATGAAATGGTTATCTGCCATGAAAACTTAGCCTATGGAGAATAAGTAAACCTATATCATTAGGCTTATCTGCTGTGAATTTGCATGGAAACATAGTACAGTAAAATAATTGCCAGTGCTACTTAGTACAGTATTATCAGATTATGCTAGCAATAATAGTAAGTTAGCTACTGTTGTAACCTGTAAGCCTAAGTAACTAATAAAACATCACTGGTAAGCAGCCATGGCTTTTCAGCTGATGTCTCAAAGTGTGACTGTGAGCTTGTTTTTCTAAAATGCATAAACTATATGCAGTGAGTCAAAAGCATGGCAGTGATGGCACTAAACTCTGGTACGTGACATTTGGGCACTCACCGTTTGGGCGCCTGAATGTTTAGGCGCTGAGACGTTTGGGCATCACCATTTGGGCGCCGGACGTTTTGGCGCCGTGCTGCTTTAGTGCCGTCTCCATCTCTCTATCTTATCTTGACACAACGTCCTCAGCTATGGTAACAGTTGGTGAAAAATAATGAGGGTGGTAGGTCGGTGGGTTTTATACTCCAATCTCATCTATTCTGTACCTATGCTTAAGGTGTGACATTTAGGGACCAATCCTAATCTCTTGCATTAATGTTTGTTTCAGCATCTGCATGCCATAAGCGTCAGTAGTTAGGCCTATGCAATGCCATGCTGAGACTTCCTGATTTAATCTTTCCCTGCTGAGTCTGTGACTCGGTAGTCGGCCTGCTCTAATTGACGCGACTGGTTGCGTTTTAAGGTGACTCCTTGTTTCCAGGGATGTGTGACATAGTCCTCATTGTGTGGACATGTGGCTAGGCCTACTTTAAACACTGCGCAGCACAGTAGGCCTATGCTGCTACAGCAAACGACATGCTAATTTATGGTAGCCCACATTGCCACCTTCGTGTTTAAACTTTACAGCCCCTGCCCACACGTTTGATGTTAAACTTGTTAATTGGTGTAAACATGCTGCATGCTGATTGCTAGTTATAAATCTGCTATTTTTGCAATCGCATACTTGCATAGCTGTTTATGCACTTGCAGTATTTTACGCAAAACGACCGTTCGTATACACATTGTTTCTCATTTCCATACAGGCACAACACACACGTAATAAACTAATAAACTAGTTCATTATATGTTAATGGCAATGACATGACACAGCGCCTAAACGGCGGCGCCTTAATGGCGGTGCCCAAACGTCCTCAGCGCCCAGCTGTCCCAGCGCCTAAAGGGTGAGCGCCAAAATGGCAGCACCCAAATGTCCTGCTTCGACTAAACTCTTGACTATATTTCCACCCAACACTGAATGATTTGCAAAAGTCTTTCACTGTCAGATACATGCCCGTGGCAGATAATTTGCAGCAAAACAGCATTAAAATTCCCATGAACCTAAACTCACTACCAGTTACCCTGTGTAAGGCTGGCAGCAAATGTGGTGAAAGAATCAAGTTAAGCTTCATCAGTATGCAAATTTTTCTGCAGTCACCATACCAGATCGTTCAGCCCTAATTGTATGATTAATCGCTTATTTCCTCTGCTTTAATATATACGTTTCCAAACATAGATTTTCGTGACATATATCCAAAAGTGAACAGATTCTTCCATGAAAATTCACGGAAGAATATGTTCACTTTTGGAAAATTCATGGCAGATATATTCTTTGTGTGCAAATAAACAAGCCTAACCCTAACCTCAAACCTGACCTTAACCCTAACCCGAAATGTTCACACAAAAAACGTGAAAAACTACTAAGAAACATCATTGTAAGTTTCCTGAGGTACGTCATATTGCTTAAATAATGGTATTTTATTTTAGACTGGCACCACGAACTGTTCCCCAGTGTGATGTAGCTGAACTGCATTTAGTTATCAGGATGTTGCTGAACAAGTATTGTTTGAATGTCTGAATAGCTAGCATCTTTTGATGTTAGTCTACATTGTATTCTATTGCTTTGAACAGTTTTTATGCCACATAACTACAGAATAAAATTATCAGACTCCTCCAAACTACTGTTGTACATTTTTTCTCAGTTTGATCAAATTCAGAAATGTCTTTATAATGTCCGTAAACAGACACAGTTCCTTTCGCATGTGCTGGTATTTATGAAATTTGTACTGTAAGTGATATTTGTTGCAATGTCTCGCATTTGTAATATTTTGACTGTTACAAAGTGAGTGACTCTGACTTGGTATGCATGTGTTTTCTGATATGATGCAGGCCAAAGCATTGTTTGATTTTGAAAGTGGTGGTCCTGGAGAATTGTCTTTCTATACTGATGAACTTCTGACTATTGTACGTCAGGTAAAAAAGTTTACATTAATCTTTGAATTTTTGTCGTGGTAATTTTGTCATTCTTGTTGTGCACTTTTGTTTTCTATATAGGATCTGCAAAGGTGGCTCTGCCAGTTTGTAGCTGATGTATGATGTGAGCCTTTTGGCTTGGGAAGGACTGTGATTTTGTGTTGTACATCACAGACACAGCACTATGATGTATTAGTTATAATGACGTGCTGTACGACATTCTATTTCGTCTGTACCAGCCCGCTGTTGCAATTTCGAAGGTCCATTATTTTGAAAGTCAGGGTTAGTGTTAGTCAATAGCAGATTTTTGAAATAATAGACTTTTGGAAGAGAAGACCTTCGGAATAGTGGACCCAGATTGTTTTGTCGTTTACATTGCTTAGAAATCTGTGATTATTTCGATAAATTATAGAAGTGTGTGGATGGTGGCATTATCAGGATGTCGGTGAGGGGTGGTGGGAAGCAAAGAATGAATGCGGCCAGAGAGGACTTGTTCCAGAGGCTTATCTTGAGGTATATACCATACATATCTACTTTCTAAGTCAATTTTTGACTGCATGGTCGTTGTCTTTTTGGCTGACCATTGAGATCTAGCCTTAGGTATGATATGTTGTCTGTCTGCCATGTGTTGTCTGTTTGTAACGCATATAGTGCCTCTTACCAAATAACTATGTGAACAAGCAAATAGAGTTTTCTAACCACTACCCTGCGGTACTGATTTGGATTCCCTACCAACCCCAGTCGCCCAAACAAAGGTACTATCTGCACTCTCAAATACTTGCGTTGTGAATTGTGGCCAAACTGCTTCAGTTAGCAGCGTGGTTACTATGGACAGGCTATAGGCACTGACCAATGCCCTATCCAACCATGCCATCGTTGACCGCCTATAGACAGCTGTTCTTTCAAAAAAGCGGTGCTTACCCAAACTCCAAAATTTTCATGGTGCATTGTGGCAAAACTTTGTTAGTGGAATTGTTACTATTACCAGGCTATAGAGTATAGACATCTACTACTAATGTTCTGTCTAATTTTCCCACTGCTGATTAGTGACTTCTCTTTGCCCACCAAACAGCACTAATGCTCACAAATTGCCATGCAGTACAGTTGGCCATTTCAGCAACAGCTGGGTTTCTTGTCTTTACTCTCATGACAACTGCTGTTACGGTCCCTTAAGTTCTCATGCTTGCTTTAGCAAATGTCGACAGTAATTGTAGTGGTAGTTGCACTCATAAGCCAATAATAGTTTGTCTCTTAAACTATAGCTACGATATACTGGTGGTGGAAGAAATGCCTGTTGAACAACATGGGGGTTCTGTAAAATCTTAATAAGGTATGAAAAATTCCTAGTCACTATGCTAGACCAGCAGATCTGCCTTAAATACTGACACTGCCGGGCAGTGTCAGTATTTAAGGCAGATCTGCTGGTCTAGCAATGAATATCTAACGTTTCAAACTGTCATGTGCAGATTACTTCGTTTAAGGAGCCGTTGATACCTCCGCCGCCCCTACCAACACAGACGACGTGGCAACAGCCAACAACGACATCACCCAATGCTTGGCAGATGCCAACGGCAACAGCGCACCACCAGGCGCAGACTGCTGCGTGGAACTCGGCGCCAGTCAGCAATCATACTGCAGCTACGGCAGCGGCACATCAGCAGGACGTCGACGACTGGGATGATGATTGGGACGACGATGACGACGACAACTCCAGTACAACAGATGCTCCTGCCGTCAGTTTTCCCTCTTTTTCATTTCTTCTTGGACAAGTAAGAGTAATGCAATTATAGACCCAGCTTGGTTGCATGGCGGTTACGACATTTGGCTTACAATTGTGAGGTTGTGGGTTTGACGCCCGGTTGGCTTGCGGTGGATGTGTGACTGTCTTTTTATAGGTAAAGTTCAAACCATCTCAGTATATAACCAACCATCAAGTATAACTCAGGCCTTCGATCCCTCCAGGGTAGGCAAATCTCGTACTGGCCTGTCTGGTCGGGGTTAAGGTCGTAATAAGGTGGGTTTCATTCGTTTAGTCGGATGATAGGTAACACTGTGTGATTGCATGTGGATGATGCTTCCCAGCTTCGAGTTGGGTTACCATTAGGACTAGACAATTTTTGACCTTTAGTCTGTTTGGCGAAGTGGCAGCAGTATTTAGAGAAACTTTGATCTGGTGTTCGTGCAGTTGCGAGGTGTTGGAAGGGTTATGAGACAGTATTGTTGTTTTTTTTCAGATGGCATTTGAAACATTGTTTTGTTGGTGATAATTCGCTTATATTGGGAAGAGGTATGTCATCGTTTCAAATTTATGGGGCAGCAAAACTCAATTGTAGGTTGTGAATCAATAAAAAGGCATCACGTTGATGCAGCCTAGTACTGAATGACTGTATTTCTAGTTTGTAAAAACGTGACATGTTATTGCCGGTGTTTGGTATTAATTCAGGATATCGCCAGCATCAACTCTTCACATGTGGAAGGTGGGAGGGCTGTGCGAAGGCGCGAAGCCAACAAGGGCACTGTACGCAATCCTTTTAACAGGTGCGGTACATTAAAGATAAATATTTGGGAATAAATAACTGAGTAAATTCAGTAGGTGAATGTTGCCATCCAATGATTTAATACAATACATCTGGCAGACTTGATCGGGAAGTTGATCCTACATTTCGAGTTCGCACAGCAACCATTTTGCCATGATCTTTCTTTGCTGAATACCGGGTGGCGCAATAAAACGTCCTGAACATTTGCATGCGTTATTCAATCGCATGTTCAAAATGACTCAGCACAAAAGCATTTACGTAATGACCAAACATCTTCGAATATGTGTAGGAATTTTCACCTAAAACACTACTGTATTAGCTGTGGTACAAACAAAATAGCATCACATGCATAAAGCAGTTTTTGCAAGCAGTTCATCATTTGCGTTGCCGCTTGTACGCAGGCCACGCCAAAACACCACAGTAGGCCAAATCATCAGTAACTGATCAGCAGAAAGTGCTGAATATGTTTTCCATTCTTCTTTGCTACTGCTGCTAGATGCTTTTCCTACAGCTTTTCTGATTGTGGCTGTCTGATGGTGACATCATGGCATTTGTCTGAGATAACATGAAGTTCGCAAATGGTTCACGCCTTCCTTCACAGGCACGTTGTTGCAAGGTATTCCAAACTGAGTACTGTAGTGGATTCCAATCTGTTGAATGCAGTATTCATTCTTTTGAGCTGACGAAGTCGAGCGTGTTGTGTCAAAGAAATTTTTGAGTCGCTTTGATGCAGTGTGATGGAATGCTGTCATTACGCAATTGGATTTTTAACTCGCTTTAAATCACCGAGCAGCATTCAGTGGTGTCATAAGTGAGGTCACTGAAATTTATAAGCAAGTAAGAGTACATATTGGTCTACAAATATACGGAAGGAAATTTATCTCTATAAAGTATATGCGACGTAATAGTTACGCAAAGTTCGGGATGTTTTTTAGTGCCACCCGGTATTTTGGAGGAGTAGCAATTTTGTCTCAATTCTTCGATGTCAGTTGAAAGTTGAATATGTTTCATTTTTGCGAATTTGCTGCCCTGGTGGCAGTATCGTTTTCAGTGTTGTTGCTAAGTTTTTTTCTGTTTAACATGGTAACTTACAAACAGCTGAGCTTTGCTTGATGAAATTTTGCATAAACCTGTACGACGTTGACAACCTCTTAAAGCCTATTGAATATCAAGGTTGTGTTCCGACTCACTAATTTGTTTTAGCAAGCAGTACTTGGCCCTGTGTGTCTCTGTAGTCTAATGGTAACGTGCCAGACTTGTAATCCTGAGGTCACTCAGGGGCGTAGGTTTGACTCCGCACCAGGACACTGCTGGGTAACGACCTTAGGCAAGTTGTTCACACATGTGCCTCTGTCACCAAGCAGTATAATTTGGTACCGGTCAAAGGGCGGTAACGCTCTGCAGCTGGGAAGGTAACCATAGGTCTGGCGTTGCACTGGCCATGCGTCACGAACTAAAGTGGTTTATCCACCTACGGGCTCAATGGCCATGAGTGGGAGATGAGCACCCTGCCTACACCCCAGCTGGGGCATGGCTCCCTTTACCTTTTACTTGGCCCTGAGCAAGGCTTGACAGTGTTGTTAGTAATATTGTGTAACACGATACCTTTGCAGAGCAGGTGACGCATTTTCTACCAAGTGACTGAATCTAGCGATGCGGGAGTTTTGGTCATATGTTAGCCTTGATTCTGTTATAACGAAGTGTAACCCAAAGATGTTCTGTTAATAGCCTAGACTGGGATCCCGTGGGCTAGCACCATAGTCAGATGATGGCAGTGCACTCTTGCAGCCTAGCCGGAAGTTACTGTCGTCCATGCCTTAAGCTGTCGCATGGATTTAAGTATTCATTTCGGGCTGTCATCTGTGCACAGAAGTTACGTGACCACAGTAAACATTGTTAGAGTAACCGTATGCCAAATTGAAATAATTTAAGACCTGTATTATTTCGAGCGAAATTTAAGATATGGGCTGAATATATATGAGAATTAACAATATATATGGAGTGATAGATATTCGCCGATGTTCAGTGGTCATGCGAAGACAGCAAAAGTTGGCGTTGTCCTGCGTTGCCACTGTGGAAGGTCGAGCTGCTAATCTAGACTATTAATAGATGTCTTTAGTGTACTCAGCGAGTGTGATTAAGTGACATAACGGCATTGGCTGTGGTCATGTACAGGTTGTCACAGTTTGCAAAGACCAGCGGAGACTCATTCCTGTTCGACTCGCTGCATGCAGTCTTCCCTGAATCCGACAAGCGAGTCGTAATTATCGTAAGTGTTGACAGCCATGCTTGTATAAATGGCAATTCTGTTAATTTTAATGGTCTGATTAATGTACAGTAACAACAAATAAGGACCATATAATTTGGCAAAAAGTGGAATTGTTAATCATTTGTGTTTAGCAGATGGCAGCATAATGGCTGACAATTGTATTTTTTAGCTCAAGATTCTGTCAGTTAGAAAATTTGTACTAGTACTCGATATTGTTTGTTCTCCAGTAGTTTTGGGTTGAATGTTTTTTTACAAATCTCTAACCTGTATCCACCATGATGCAATGTGTTAACACCAGCCCACCTCAGTTGCCACAAATACCACAACTAAATTTTCTGTCTATTACTTTTCTGTCAGTTTTTCATCATAACTCATTAAAGTAGTTTTGTTAATTCTTGGTTAATGGTTATCGTTATTGCATTGTGTCATTTCCGCGATTGATGGCTGTATTTTAGTAAATATATGCATATTTAATTATTTATGAGTTGTGTGTTGCTGTAGGAAGGAGCGGAGGGACCAATGTGGCAACCTATTGACAGTCCTTTCGAGTGTCAGATAACGTCACCGAAGAAAGAGACAAAATACCATGGAATGAAGTCATACATTGCTTATCAGATAACACCCAGTGTTAGTGTAATCTGTTTTTCTTTTTTTAATTTTGCATATCAGCATTATTAACAAGCCCATTTTGCTGGCATTGCTTTGAGTCAGGCTGGATTCTGAAAATTACCTGTCTTTGTAATATTGTTATAAAATTTTAAGCTTAAGATCGACTTTGGGAGAATTTCTGGGCCTCCAAAATTTCGATTCAGCACTAGTTATTCACCAGCTTTTTACCGAAACTTTTATAACCAAAACCTGCGGCCATGTTGGCACGACTGAAACTTATTGTTAGGTCAAATGCTATATTAGTGTGTTATTGCAAAACTGATTTAATAAGCACAGATACAGTTGCAGTTGGCTTAAAACACTTTAGAATAAGAGTTAAATGTCTTAATATTGCCAGAGGGCAGATGCTTATGTTTCCTATGACCAGGTAAATCACAGTGTGTGATGTAAGTTATTACAACAAAATAAAAATATCTGTTTAATAATGCCATGTGTCAGAAAGCAGAGCAAAGGTAACTTGGTAGTGATGAAATGAGATAAAGCAAGCAAGCACTTATCAAGCACACATCGCGCTGGCTTAATGAGTGCTTAATGAGTGCTTGTCGAAGCAGCTTGACGAATGCCTAAGTTATCATAGTGTTTGATATTGCAAGCATTTATTGAGCTGCTTCAACAAGTATTGATCAAATCAGCTCAACGAGTGGTTGATGAATGCTCGACGAGCTATGGGGTGTGAGTGATTGAGTAGTTTCTTAATCGCCATCAGCACCAATTAGGCCGTTGTTTTAAATATTATTTCTGTTGTAGTCTGACATTACATTCTGTCATTTTATTTAAGACATTATTGACATTATTCTTGACCGTGCCCTTGTTTTGTCTTAGGATATGTTACGGCACCACATAAATTGTCTTATTATTGTTACTAGTGCCATAAATGGTTAAAAGCATTTAATCGATGTATTAGCTTGATAAGTGCTCATGCTCAATGTGTGCTGGATGATGCTCGAAGAGCGCATGTTGAGCCAGCTTCGTCGTGCAAATGAGGTATTAGTGCTGTCGTTGTTGCTAACAGTTCAGTTCAATTCAAGTGAGCCGGCGCTACAAGCACTTCGACTGGTTGCATGAACGACTTGTTGAAAAGTACTGCACCGTTGCCATACCTCCACTCCCGGAAAAACAGATTGCAGGTACGAGATTGAAGAACCCGGGCTTTTGAGAAGAAGCCCAACCCACCGGGTGTATGGGGTTGAACCTGGGCTTTTTCAGAGGCAGAACTTGGAGGGTTTGGGGGTTTTTTATCGGTTAGAATTTATTAGAATGAGTACTTCTAGATTTTGTGTAGATATGCTCAAAAATTTGTGCATTTACAGCAGTGAATTTTCAAAAGTTTAACTATGTTGAAACATTCTTTATTATTGTAACAAGAAGCTAAAATTGGAATAAAATTTAGGGCGGGTTACAAGGCTACAAAGGAGCAAGGGTTAAATCAAAATTTTTTTCGAGTCTGTTCAACTGACTTAAACATTTGCCATTTTTGAGCTATATTTGTATTTTGCAATTTTGTGCTTTGCATCATCGTGTCCTGCATTTTCATGTTCTGCAATTCTGTGTCCTGCAATTTTGATAGTTCATCATTTTCAATCAGCCTGTTTTAACCATAATTCCCCTAAGCCATTGATAGGTCGGCATTCCGCTGTTGCATTATGCATTATGAAGTTGGCTTCGACTCTTCGGTCATGTGGCAAGGATGGATGCGTCACTTGACATCTCCAGAGCACTCAAAACATCAATCCGAGGTCTGCCCATAGAGTGGAAGTGCCCTCCCGGACGCCCTCGCCACACGTGGCTACGTACCCTGGGAGCAGATCTCCAGCCTCCTAATCTTGGTCTCAACTCAGCTTGGAGATACGCCCAGGATCGAGAACACTGGAAGCACCTCGTGGAAACTGCTGCACTCCAGCTCGGGGCATGCGCTTGATGATGATGATTACGCTGACGCATAGATAACTGGTGCTGTGGTTTGCTGTTGGCTGTTAGGTCGGTTTGAAGATGACTTTGTGAGCCAGCGGCTGCGGCAGCTGCAGGCGTGGGTTGATCGCATGTGTAAACATCCAGTCGTTGCCAACTCAGAGGTCTTTCAACATTTTCTCACCTGCACCGACGACAAGGTCGGTTTACTCCTTATTTTTGAATGTACTCATGTGATGCTGCGGTAACCAATAACTGATATAATTTCATCGAATTAGAACCTTTTCAGTTACTTTGTTGACGTTTCGGCAACCATTGCTGTCTTTGTCAGAACAACTGTCTGCCAGGTGTCACACTAATGACAGGCAGTAAATATCTGAATAATATATAATCTGAATGTATACAGCTTATTAAGGTTAACATTTGTCAGATATTGATATTTATTTGTCAGCAGAAACTTAACGGTGTTGTCACTTTGCTGTTGAAAATGATCACAGTTATTGTTATTTGTTTTGAGTGCCTGCTGTAATTTCTGCTCTCTTTAGATGTGTTGTAAGCAGCACTTGACATGTTTCAATATGTATGTAAATTGATAATTTAAAAAAATTAATGGATGTTTCTGTAGTTTTGTATTTTGTCAACTTTTTATTTTATCGGTTTGTAGTTTTAAGTTGCATATATCAAGAACTTTTATGCCATCATATGCTATTTGCTCTGAAGCATTTATTGGAATTATTGAGAGCATGACTGGTTGTCTATGCCACAGCGGTGGAAGACCGGGAAACGGAAAGCAGAAAAAGATGAATACTTAGGCGGAAAGATGTTTATCACGATCCACACGCCTCCGCATCCAGCTGACGTCAAAGTTGCGTACGTTAAACTGTTTATTTTTCTTTTCTCGTTAACCCTTTAATGCTTTTGTGCAGTTGTGTGGGGAGAGCGTTTGGTCTGTAAGACATTATGCGGGTATCATGTACTAAATGTTTACTTTGCTGACATGGGTTACGGAAGAAAAACTGAAAGTCGTCATTTTGTTTGTAATGGCATCAGCGGAAGTGGTGATGCGTAAATAAGGTTGACGTTGTTATGATGTGTTATTTATTTCATCTATCGAAAGAATGCGGTTATATTTTTCCTTTGGTTTGTCGGGGTTTAAGAAATCCATTTTTTTTTAAAATGCCCAACCTGGTGGTTTTCATTGAGTTTTGGATTTTGGGAGGGATCAAAACCTAGTTTTATAATTAGGCCCCTGATTTGATGAGTTTTAGGGTTTCCGTGGGTTTTGGGGTTATTGCAATGGTCACTGTTAGATAGTGTCTGCATAAAGTAAATGTCTAGAACTTTGCAAATTTATAGGTTTAAAAGTTGTAAAAAAAACTTTAGCTGTGGTAATTATTAATAGTTGAACAAGATCTTTTTTTGCAATTAGATTGAGTTTTGGGTTTTTTCAAGTGGGCTTTTAACTTGGGTTCACCCTATAAAACTCATTGGATTTTTGGGTATGTGTCTTGGTATCCAAACCCCACTTCTTGTCTGTTTTTTCACAAGATTATCCAAATAAGTTTTGATTGGATTTTGATAACACTTTCACACTATTGTTGTAAAACCCATTGTTTGTGGCCCTCGTGAACAGTCTGTTAAATTTCAGTGGCAACCCGGAGTCATGGTCCCAATGTAGACATGAAAAGACGCAAGAAGTTCTCATGGGTGATTTTTGTTCTTGGGTGGAAATAGCCAGCTGGTGTTAAGAGTTGTTTAAGCCCAAACTGCATTATGTTGTTTTTGCAACAAAGTCGCGGACTCTTTTGCTCTCTTGTGACAGGGACTCAATGTCAGTTGGTGTCCATGACATATTTCACGAAATGATCCCATTTGGTCCTGGCCATCATAAATCTGTACAGGGTGCCGTTATACTTGTTGCACCAATTGCGGGCACAAATCATGACTATGTGTGGTGCTGCTATGTATCACTCACCGCCAGGTGTGGTCTGCAAGGCTTGGGCGTGAGAGGTCCTGGCCCCATGGCCGTTGCGGAGGTCACCACTAACATGCAGCCACCACTCATCGATCAGCTGATTGACAACGTGACATCGTCTTTCCTGTCCTGCCATCCAGATGTGGATTGTGTGTGGAGCTGCTACCTTGGCAGCCGCGTTTTCCGCATGTCTTGGACATTCGTCAGGCCACCAGACATTGTCGCGTGTGACACAATGTCATGGTTTCCAGACAGTCATACATAGTTTGTCATGACTTGCGGTTTTATTTGTGGACCTTGTAAGTTTTTTACTTAGGCCACGTTAAAAAATCGTAATGTAATGCAATATAAAGTTCGTGACACAAATGATGTCGCTGACTTTCGTGATCTGTGTCTGTGACTTTCCCTGCAGTAAAGTTTTGGTAGAAAGATTCTGTCCGTAATGGAATTTGGGCTATGCCGGCTTCAAACATGTATGTGATGCAGTGAGCAGCGCTTGGAGCGGTTCGGTCGATTTGTGAAGAGCATGGACGACAGTGTGAAACAGCTGAGCGGCGTCTGTGACAGCAATGCCAAGAAACACCAAGGACGTACGTAGAACTGTGCATATTATGAACAGGGGCAGCATGATAATCTACTTAGGGTTGGGCCAGTGAAATGCATGGTGCAGTATATGAGTTTGGACTATCGAACATTCGGATTTTAGATCTGCTATAAGCAAGATTCTGTCCAATGCATCTCAATAGCTAACTGTAAAGTCCGTATAAATTAAATGAGTGATCTAGGTGGGCCAGTGGTAAAAATTTAAAAAAGGTTAAGTGCCGCCTCGAAAATAATGGGGTCACAACCTTGACCTTTTGGCGCATTCGACTTCCTATGGGTAGTCCGTTGTGACCATGCATCTTTCTTGCAGTTATTGATATATGTCGCCTCAAAGATAATGCGGTCTCGACATTGACCTCTTGGGGTCACGCTCGTGATGGGCCACTTTCTATGGGTGGTTCATTGTGACCTTGCATCTATCTAGCACCGTTGTGGAGATATGAAGCCTCAAATGTTGGACGGACGCACGCATGGATGGACGGATGGACGCTCAGGTGATTTTATACTCTGTCCAATGTTATTGCATTGCATTGGACAGACAACTATACATTGCATAGTTCAGTTGCTTACAACATGTTGCAAATGTTGCAGTCATTTTCAGTAAACGTTTTGTTTGTGTTTTATTGTAGCATATTAACCTCACAAAGTTACTCCAAAATGTTAAAATGGATTTTAGTGAGATTTTTGAAGGTCTGGGGCATGATGCGAATAACCGTCGGTGATATTTTGGTGGGGATGTCGATAGAGTATCTGATGTCTGGAAAGACTAGTCTTTAAAATGACATATTACAAGTAATTTGTTGAGTGTGTCGTAAAGTCTGGTCACTCACTCACTGTACTTCATTGCTTTATCTGCAGGAAACCATTGCAATCCATTGCAATTTGTAGCTTGCTTTATAACCACAGTTATGCATTTTTTATTGTTGTTACTTAGTTTTGATTTTATGGATGACGGCTTTCTGGATAATTTTGAAGTGTGAGGGGATTGTTTACAATTGTAAAGGAAATAGCAGGGATTTGTCTAAAGGTCAGGGAAATGTCATTTAATTGCTTACTTTGTGTTTTTGGCAACACCACGATTCAGTAGTAGGGTACTGTATTATTTGCAAACACTTTGATATTTTTTTATGTCATTTTGCATTGTGGCATTTTTTGTTAATTATATTGCTAGTGGTTAACTGCAATTTTTGCAAGAGTGCTGCAGAGGGTTAAGTAAATGTGAGTTACCTGCGATGTCATCTGTCTTGTTACAGCACACTTTAGTTTGCTTTTTTGCTATTTATTTTTATTTTGTGTACTGTTTTTTATATTGCTTTTGCTCGGCAATTCTTTTGCATTATACTAATGTTGGTTGTATGTATATGTGTTATGTGTCAGCATTTAAGAAAGAATTTCAGAAGCTGGGCGACTCGTTCATGGCTCTTGCCAAGTCATTTGAATTTGATTCCCGACCAGGTTTGTCTTCTGATCTATTGAATCTCGCTGACATTGTGCGCTTTATGAATTAAATTAAATTAAATTAAATTGCTCGATGTCTTTCCCATGTGGGGCTTTGCTAGTACTGGTGAGAGGAAGAGATAAGCTGGCAAATGGGGTTTATATACCAGTGATTCTTTGCCCACTGTGGCCGCACTTTGTGATGTACAATAATGTTCCATTTTATCCCACTCATTCCTTTTGTTGACAGTTATCACCCAAGCACAGTGCTCTCTATCACACATCACACAACGGCTGATCCATATAATTACGAACTTCTGTCAAAAATAAACGGTGTTGATGAGTGTAATTTTATCTATTATGTATTGACTATTTTTAGCTTTTTGGATTGTCGATTTCTTGTGCAATGCGTTTGGCACCCATGTGTCTGTTAATTTTTTCAGTAAAAACTATTATCACTAACAGATGTTCGTTTTTTTGGCTACTGCTGTCTTTCTTCCTCAGATCAGTTTCAGACATTATTTTATAGAAAGCAAACGGCTGTGGCCAAATTGTTGCCAAATATGTAAACAAAGACTGTAATTTGATAATTTGTTTTATAGTTTTGTTCTACAAGTTTGTTTTGAGAGGCTACTTCTATGCAGTGTTTGTATATGTACTGTAGAAATCTTTTGTGGAATAAAGTTACATTAATCTCACACTTTGTGAATCTGATGTTGAGGTTGTTGGTTGTTGAAATTTGTCATTGCAGGATCTGATAGTCTTACAAAGGCGATTGAGCACACGGGTCAAACGTACGATCGCATCGGTACTCTGTACTCTGAACAGGTCTTTCTCTCGTCACCGTGTTATGATGTCTGTCACTGTTTTGCTTGTTAGTCCACTCGAAAACGATAGTTTTCGGAAGGACTTAAGTTTTACCCGTGATGTTTTTTTTATTTTTTTCCCGCGCGAGATCTCCGAGATGTGTGGGCCGACCGGCACGAATTTTTGCACGATGGTTAGTACTAGGCCCAATTTTATAATGCCAGTCCAAAATTTTGGGGGGCGCACCTCAAAAAAATTCAGGGGCCAAAAACATGCAAAATTTAGCCCGATTTCGGACGACTTCGAAGTTCAGCGGCGAATATCTCCGAAACAGATGAAGATATTCAAAATCAGATAGCCATTCTGTCTACCGCGATTCCTCCTGCGTTAGGCGAAACAAGTCCGGTGAAGTTTGGTCCAGTAACCTTGGAGATTTAGATTCTTAATGGTACCCACCGAAGGCACATATTTCGGAAGACCATATTTTGGCCCCTAGGGGTGATGCGCCCCCAAATTTTTACATGCACTAGAGAATGACGAAGTCTTACTAGCACACCTCCCACTGGGGACGTCGGCCCCCCTTACAACTTTTTTCAAAGGGGGTCAAAAATTGGCTTAAAATGTAATAAATTAGCACTTATAACTTTGGAGTTAGGGGGTGTAGCCCGACGAAACTTTGGCACTTGACATGTCTCTATGTTGCGGTGTTAACGCAAGTACAAATTTTGGGGGCAGCGCCCCCCTTAAAATTTGGGAGGGCAAAAAACGTTAAAAAATCGGTGCGATTTATGACAGCTTTCGAGCTTGAGCGCAAATATCTCTGAAACTGATGAAGATAACGACATAATCTAAACGGCGTTGATGAGAGCGATCCTTTCGGCGTTGAACAAAAAAATTTTTGTGAAATTCCGTCCACTAAGAACCAAGTTATAAGCGCTAATGTTGACCTACCCTAAGTCGACAAAGCGCGTTCGGCGTATGCCAATGCATTTGAGTTCGGGC
>Ga0056128_1004440_pt1 | contig 17538 bp, 12 predicted proteins | sample WorMetLIZISLAND2_FD_71113 | JGI IMG/M metagenome (GOLD analysis project Ga0056128, IMG submission 71113) | Marine gutless worms symbiont microbial communities from Max Planck institute for Marine Microbiology, Germany - Olavius geniculatus... ... | reverse complement strand
AGCTTAGTGCACCGTGTAGTGCTTCATGGCAGAAAACTCCCACCCATAGGGCAGGGCACTTCTAGTCTCATCAATGTCTGCTACCTCGCAAAACACACAATGTATCGAATGGTTAGAGTCCCCATCAGCAGTATATTTAATGTTTATCCATCAATTTCTCCAATAACATAAAACCAAGTCAACGACTGCAAAAGTTCAGTGGTTTAGTAGTGAACGAAAACAGACTGAAGAATTCTAATAAGTGTCAAAATCTTATCACTTCCCACTGGAACACTGTCAAGGCCACAACAGAATTTTGCCAAAATACAATCACAATTTTTTGAGTAACCCAATTTACAAAAGCACAGATGCAAACAAACTTCTTCGCTTTTAACAGAGAAGATTTTGGGATGCAGTGTAATTACACTGCATCCCAAAATCAGCAACCCCCTACAGATAAGTTGGTGTAAAATGGTTAATACATGATAAATATTTACAAAATTCGAAACAGTCATTGATGCAATCACTCTGAACTAGCATTTAAAGTTTGAGCTCAAAGTGGCCACCTCTGGCCTCGACGCAAGCTCTTAGTCTAAGGCAGGTACACTGCTGCTTAATCCCTTTGTCAATAACAACGCATTGAACATAAGCTTAATGTAAACAAACACTGACATCATAATGACGTTGCACTTAGCACACACGGTAAAGTGCATACATTATGATGGGTGTGACAGTAAGTAATGTTAAGATAGTGCAATGTACGATATTTTGTTGAAATGCATAAACTACAAACTGAATTAGGCGTGTTTGAAGCAAGGGATCACTAATTTTAAAACAAAATGACGTAAAATATTTTAAAAACGCAACGGCAAATGGCGAACGGCCGACCTCATTCTTGTTCTTGCGTGTTCTTGTTGACGTTGGAGTCTGATCTGGAGATGCAGCAGCGGGAGATGATGTTGCTATGGGCAACGGTGTTATCGGAACCATTGGCAATGGCATTATTATCGACAATGGCGCATCCTCGGTAGTGGGCCTGCAACAATTATTTATAATCAAGTAATCCATTATTAAATTAATTTAATGAATAAGTGAAACTGCATCGTAACAGCATAAATTTTATTGACGAAATCAAAAAGAAGCAGGTCGTTCAATTTGCTTCAATTACTGTTTTATTCACTATGAAGTGTAAAAAAACAACATTCAAAGTTCCAGTAGCAATTACTAACACCACAAAACACATTAGTAGAGCAATATTGCAATAACAACAGAAAAATACTACACGCACAACAATCACTAAGTTAGGCAAGAATAAGAAAAAGCCAGACCCATCAATCAGAAACGGCCAGGCCAAAAAATGAACTTTTTAATTCTGGGCAGCCATGACAGGGTTTTACTACCTGACAAATGTAGCTAATTAACTGTGATCAATTATTGACATCTAACAATTTATATAAATTGACCCTTATAAAAAATTGTAGTTGTTGACGTTTCAGATAAATTCTGACTAATTTATATAACTGAGTGATTACTGCTTTAAGCTATGACATTGTTTGCAAAGATTATTTGCGTCCATCAATCAATTCATGAAATAATGCAATCGCAAAGTGCAGCCTTACTCAGTCGCATCGTCGACAGAAGGAGAGTCAGCAGCGGACGGTGTGGCTGGATCAGAACTTGGCACTGACTTGGGCGACTTCTGCTTGTGACTTCCACGATATTTCTTCCGCTCCACGCAAGCAGGACTACTGCGGCCGGAGTCGCTGCCCTAAATACGCCATCATCAGACAAGGAAATATAACAATTGATCACATGAAACAGATGCATCAATGGGTGAGACGTGTGAATGTCTATAAGGCAGAGACCAAAGCCCACAGGCTAAGACCAAAAAAGAGACAAAAGATAAAAAAAAGTCTGGTAGACTGGTACTTGCTCTATAGTGCTTTTTACATGAGATGAATTCAAGACCAAAAGCGCTTTCATGATGTCAGAAATGGCAACTGATTGGCATGAGCTACAGGCATTCAGATCATTGAGACCAATACAGATGATTCCAGACCATAGAAAGCGCTTGCCAAAGTGAATATTTCCACCACATCAAGGAAAAAATAGTACTTCAAACACATTTTGTGAATTTGCTAGTTATCAATAATAATAAACTAATTTTTTTTTCTTTCTTAACAACAGCAGTTATGCTATTAACTGTCACTGCCTGAGTTGCTGACTGGTGACGTCAAAAACAATACATAGTTTGCTGGTGACGTAATGACGCCATTGCTAACACTCAGTCACTACAATGTGTACAGACAAACAGACAGATAAACACACAGACAAAAGTGAAAACTTAATCTCTGCCATTCACAACGTTCATTTTCGGCTGAGACAACAATAACCACATCGACAAGAAATTTGAGCTAATGCTCACGAGATGCGCGAAAGCCTACAGCAGTTCCGGTTCAGCAGTTGAGCTGAAAAATGGGGTGTTCACGCTAAGTTAATATACAAATACCAAATTCTCTATCTGGACCGCATAACGATAGTTCCATGGCGCCACCTTGTGAATGACAGACTTGTGTTGCAGCCCGAAATCGCCAAAAAAATCCACAAAACCCCCTGTTTTGGCGTTCAAGGTCATTCAAGGTCATTAAATTTGGCGCCAATCGAGAGCCAGTGTATGACTTCCTATTAGTGATTAATAGTAACCTAGGCCTTATCTCGCACCGTTACTGAGATACAGCGACTTATTGGCCAAAAATCCCAAATTTTGTCCACCCCCCTCTCATTTAGCGCCCTCGTTCGGGGTGACCACCTTCGAATTTATGGAAAAGCTTTACCACTAATGAAACTAGAGTCTTCCACATAGCCGACGGTGAAGATTTAGTGATCCTATCTTGCACCGTTTTTGACTGATCCACCCATGTGACAGACAGTCAGACAGACGGACAGAACTGTGATGGCTAAGATGCGCTGAAAGCAGTAGCTGCTTTTGCGCATAAAAACTGATGAACAAAACAGAATGGATGAATAACCTGAGAGTCTTCAAAGTTTAGCTCCAGCACACGACCGAGACGATCCTTTCGCTGCTGTCCTAGCTACAGAAGAAAACACACAACAGAAAAACATGATTAGTAGGTCATCCACACTGCAACTGGCATCCAACTTTCTTACACATGTGCCTTACACCAGTTTTTTTCCGTAATTTACTCCACATAATCAACATAAAATAAAAGAGTACCGGAATACAAAAATATTGAAATACATTTATAGTCAAAATTTTGCTTAAATAAATGACCACATGTACTATTACAACAAAAGCAAATAACTTGAAAATAATAACGTCAATACAAAAAGCAAATTTCACAGTACAATTGACACTCACCCGAATCTCGGGATTCTTTATAGTTAGAAAGTATTTCTCCAGCTGCAAAAGGCACAATCAGACAACAGAATCAAGACACATTATTACGTCTGACAACAAGCTTCTTAACAGACAAATACCTTAACTGTTCTATATTTTACAGTCAAAGCAACTAAATTCACAGTCGGTGGTTAACTTAGATTCCATTAAGGGTGCGTTGCACCAACGTCATTCATGATCTTGGTTCAGCTAAAACTAGATCAAGAGTTGAACTGAGTTCACGCAGTATTACGTTGCACCAAATTGAACTTGGATCAGCTGATGCCACTCAGTAAAACGGACGTGGTTATACCATGGACGACGCTGATTGGTCAGCCACGCTTGGTGTATGGGCCAACTACAGTGACGTCACAGTCACACGCAATGCTTACGAAACAGTCCAGTACCAATGTCCAGTATCGATTTGCAGTAATTTGTTCAAATTTTAAGTTTTCCCGAAGTTATTACACAATTTTCCCATCGACAATTGCATGGTATAGTTCCAAAAATAGGCATTTTGTGTTCCAATAGTTATTTGTTAATAATTCTATGTCCACTGTCAAGATACATGTTTACCATAGCTATGGCATAGCAATGGTGCACTGACTCTCTAGAATGCAGTTTATTTATCCGTTAATTAATTTATCCAGCAAAAACGCCTCAGAAAACCAATATAGCACAAATCTAGCATATCCAGATCACAAGTATAATTAAATTAGACATCTTATAAATCGATACAAATAAGTTTTTTTCTGTGGTTAGGGTTTGTTCATATATTTACTGTAGCAATGAAACATCGCCACCGAAAAATGCTAATTGTTAATTTATTGAGCAAAAAGCTAAGATGAAATGAATATAGTGGAAATATGCAATAGAAGTCTTAGAATTTGATACAAAAAAGTTTTTTTGGACAGGATAGGATTCAAATCAGACAATTTTTTGCAGCAATACTATCCCGGCATTCATCACTTGAACCGAGATCAAAATTTGATCGGTGGTCAGATGGCGGTTCAAATTTGAACTGAGATCAACGCTTGAACTGCTTTGGTGCAACGCAAATTACTACTAAACTAAGTTCAAAGTCAAATTTGACCAGAGTTCGAAGATGAACGACATTGGTGCAATGTGCCCTTACAGACTGTTATACCTTCCCACAAACTAATCGTACACTGACGTGTAATCAACTATAATTCAATGAATGCTAATTACACATATAGTACAGCACCGTGTTACAAATGTTAATAGTATAAAGTCCTACCACAGCCATAAAGCCTATAGGATGGTGCTGATCAATCTAAGTTGCTTCAGCCCTCAGCCAGACTCCAGTCGACATCAAAGCTTCGGATCAACATTAATAAACAGTAAATAAAATTACATATTATCATCACTATTACTACTATTATTACTGCAAATTATCACTAACCATGGTGCGATCAATCGTGTGGAGATAGTAATTGACAGGCTTGTCGGTCCACGACACTTTACCACGCAGTGGGGACAACTTGCGCACCGTCATCATTGCACCGATGTCTGAACCACCACCAACAACACCAAACAAACTGAACTTCAGCAATATGCGCAAATCAACGATTTCATCAATTTTTACACCTCGCGTGCTACGTTCCTAACATAGCGAAAAGGAGTGTATGAGATCAGTGTAATATTGAGGACCAACCAATGACCGACCTCTGTTCCTGGAAGAGCCTTCCTGGAAGAACTTTAAACGGCCATATTTCCATAATGGTGCTAGACAGACGCATGGTCACTATGGACTACCCATAAGAAGTCGACCCCCAGGGGTCAAATGGTCACGTGACTGCAAAAGGCCAAGGTCGTGACCCTATTATGTTTGAGGTGCCATATCTCCACAACAGTGCCGGATAAACGCATGCGTTGAGGTATAGCAATGCAAATGGCAACAAGTGTCATCAACCATTATTGGAAAGTTTTTCCTCTGAGTTCCTAAAATTGGGCAATACTTCATGAACTTTGGGGAGACAATTTCCGATAACGACCTCAACGCCAGTCACTATTAGTATTAAACACTGGGTTTCCAATACAAGCTGAAAGAACGAAAAAGTTCTTAAGAGAATACAAAAAAATGATGCGTGGGAGAAGTACATTAGATTGGTCACAATCTAATAATATGTCTTGGGAAAAAATGAGACTAAAAGTAATCATCTGAAACCATGGACATGCTAAATTTCTCCATTTAAAAGTCCTCGGACCAAACATCCACAAACTTAACAAGTGTTTAAAGCAATCAAATAATGGATAACAAACCTCCAAGGTTCCGGCCAGTTATGTGAAAATTCAACGGACAAAATGCCTTCGATGACACAACCTTTGCTCCCTCCTTCATGTTTGCAAATCTCTGCTTCAACTAAATAATGACAAAAATAAACACAAAATTAATTATAAACACAAAATACAACAGCAAGGTAATCAAAACATGTGCAGCTTTCACATCTATCCAAAATACAGTAAACCACCAATTCAACTACTAAATCGACTTCTTCAAAGTTGTCATCAAAATCTGCCAAAAACCCTAAGTCAAAAAGTTGAGAACAAAAAGAGAAAACGTTTGCTCATGCAATCTAAAGTACTATAGAAAATGATCAGAAAATTTTCAAACACAAAGACCAATTTGTGACAATATGCAGTCAAAGATCATATGCAATATTGCATGCAATCATTGAATCGACCATGGCTGTTCCAAAACACCAAAGTAAAAATTGCATAAATTACCGGTATTAAACTATCATTCTACATAAAAGTCATATTATGATTATGAATAACTGCAGCTTAGTGAAGATTTAAGTGAATAAGCAAACAATTTGAAACAACACAAATACTAACCTCATGATCAACCTGGGGTCCAAAAGCAAAGTTGTTGACAAATATGATCCTACAAATCAGGAAACAACTGAGGTAACACAAGATAACAAAAAACATATACCCAATCCATGCTGTCTGTAAACAACTGATAACTTACATGTATGTACAGCATGTAAATAATTAATTATAGTTAACTATTTAACTGGTAAAATTTCTTCTGTATTGAAACCAGACATTTCATACCCCCAGTGAAGTACATTTCAATCGTATATACAAGCAAGATCAACGTTTACAAGCATCTAGAACCATGGATATAAGTTACATTGTCGCAATCCAGCCTTGTGGCTGCAACACTCTAATACACGTTCGTTTTAGTCTGATTGTACCAAATAAACATACTTTAACAAGAAATATTATTAGATTGTGACCAATCTAATGTACTCCTCCTGCGCATCATTTTCTTTTGTATTCTTTTAAGAGCTTTTTTGTTCCTTTTGGCTTGTATTAGAGACCCGGCGTCTAATTGAGACCCGTTTAATATTATACTAATGGTGATTGGCATCAAGGAGGTTATTGGGTTAGGTTGTCTCCCCAAAGTTTTAAATATTGCCCGATTTTAGGAACTGAGAGAAAAACTTTCCAATAATAGTCGATGATGCTTGTTGTCATTTGTGTTGCTATACCTCAATGCACGCGTTTATCTGGCACCGTTGTGGAGATATGGCACCTCAAACATAATGGGGTTACGACCTTGACCTTTTGGGGTCACGTGACTACTCTTCGCTACGTTAGGAACGTAGCGTGCAAGGAGTAAAAAATTAATTTCCAAAATGAGAATCAGCCTTTCACCATACTCTACCTAAACACAAAGACTCAACTTATGACAAAATGTAGTTCCTAAAATTATGTTCAACGAAAAAAAGTTACTTATAAATGACAAATCAATCAAGCAGTCACTCAACTGCTAGAATTTGACATCGTTTGAAAAAAATCCAGCTTTATCAAAAGCTGGTAGGAACTCTCAGAAGTATAACGTACGTGGCCGAACTGATGGCGTCTTGGTAAGTTTCTCCAAGAAAGTCGCCTTTCTCCAGCCGATATGAACCAGACTCCTTGCCGTAGAACCTCATCCAGGATTCATATTCCATCTCCATTTGCTATGACAACACACACACGTCTCCATTTTAATCACTTGAGCTAATACTTTTAATGGCAAAATCACAGAATGTCACTGAAAACGACTAAGAAAGGACAAAAGACAGAAGTCCAAAGACCAAAGCACAGATTCTGCTGCACTGAAGACTAGCAGGTCCAACTTGGCAGATTGATAAAGCAAGTAATTAAACTTTTTGTGGCTGCTATCATCTCTGATATTTAAGTAACTTCATCTGCTACAATACTTAATATTCTGATAATAATGACTTGCACAACATTGACAACAATCATCAAAAGTTTAATTTCATTTATTTTCCAAGCAAAGTGCACCAGACTAATTTGGCAAACAATTAACCACGAATGAAAAGATGCATTTTCGACACTACTTGTGGTATCTATGGCATGATATTCATATAGAGTCAGTTTCAATTAATCCGAACACCTGATTAAAGGTCTATGGCCACGATCAAACTCACTCACGCAATTTATGTAAATTCAAATTAGACATTTAACCTTGCATATATGATATGTCAATTTGAGCTTCATGAATATATGAAATTAATATGCGATTTCAACCGAAATGTGGCATTACGTTACGTTATGCAAAAAATTCTAATCTATCAGTGAACCAAGTGACGTCAAGACTAGCCCATATACATCATGAATATTAATGGCCTAACCGACGACGTCATCTTTCTAGGCTAAGCCATTAATATTTACGATGCCCACAGGCTAAACTCATGACGTCATCGTGGGCCATCATGGCGGTGCGTTTTCTACGTCATTTTCGCAGATCGTCGATTTCAAAGGTAAATCTTTCCATGTTGACAAAATGTTCGGCACCGATATTGCTGTCGAAGTTATCAGATAATTCTGCACTTTTAGGAAAATGGATGAAATTTATGTGTTAATTTTGGTGTCCATGGACCTTTAAACAGTTTAAACAATATCAGAACAGCTGTGATAATATTACCTTGGCATAGAGAGCGGGCCAGAATGATTTCTCAATGCCTAATGCACACCTGCAGGGAGTGGCAGCTGCTACCTGTAGCACTACCTGACCAACACCTGTGTACAGACAATCAATGACTGTAACTTACCTTACAATGAAAATTCGGAACAATGATCAGAGTCGCACAAAAATCAAAACTGCCAGCAGTCTGGATACATTACAACCCATACTCAAAACTGAACTGCTTACTTCGGTCTACTCCAACTAAGAAGGATGGTTCAGTACTACTGATTCACACCAGGGGGAGACAATAACCGGCACAATAACAAAATGATATTGGTCACGAATCGATGCAGGTCACATCTGCATTTATGGCTCCAACTTGTAATGCAAATATTAACTGCAGTTCCAATCACCCAAAATGCCCCTTAGACAAATGGGGCCCTGTCCGACAGTGTTACTTGTCCCCAGCTAATGGCATCTCATTCTGTCTAACTACTTTAGCCGAGTGCACAAATGTGGCAGACTTATAGAGAAATGGACCAAGTCATAGTCACATCTGTCGCAATAGACAAAATCGGTCTCAGCGATGCCACGTTAAAATCCCGATCTCAAGTGGTGCAATTTTAGTAGCGTATTAAAAATGTTCTTATGCTCAATAAAAGAGCAAAACCAATCTCAGAGCTACGGAGCATCACCTGCCATATGGGATCGCATAATGTAATCTGACGCACCACATGCCTACAGATAAACAAGCTCCACCTTACCCAAACAGAGGGACACTTTCTGCATATGTCACAATCCTGTTGCCTCATTCCTGGCGTAGTGCTAACAGAACATGCTAATAGACAGTAATCATTAATAACTGAAAAACATATAATGAAAACATACCACTGCCGAGGTCGATGAACTTGTCATCTGGTGTAAATTCAATGGTTCGTATCATCTGATCAACAAGTTCAAAACTTGTCTCTCCATACACCTAGAGTTAACAACAACATTGTATCTTGCATACAATTAACAAGAATTAATGGTGTGAAATTTAATACAAAATACCCTAACGCAAAGCTCACGGTATGTTACATAACTGTAGAGATCCAAACAGAAATTGTCACATTTAGAAATAAAGAAAAACGTCCAAAAACAGTAACAAGGTTTGTAAATACACAGCTTAGCAATCCAAACTGGTTTAATCAGATATGTCATCCACTCAAAACTAACAATTATGGTTTCGCTTAACTGGCCAATTTCACAAATAATCATGCACCATGCAGATTAATTAAAAGCCAAAAATTCAGCTTAACGTGTAAATTTCGAAAATGGTATAGTTTAGAAGATGTAATTATGATGTTGGAGTTGTGTTTATTATTCATTTACTTTCATTTATGTTTGTGCTATTTCTCTTTTATATTCTAAATAGGGAGGATTTTCGGGGAATTATAGCTATAACTTTTCTCTTTATTCTGTATACTCATTTTGTACTGCTTAGAGCAACTCGCCTAGCTAGAGGTAACAGGGTCTTTCGACTACATGAGGGATCAACGTGAATGATTACATTTTCATTCTTTTATTCATAGCACGAGCGATACATATAACTTAAAGCAATGACAACATCAACATGCATAATCCCCGGGGCCCCGACGACAGCAACGCGACGATGGCCCCACGGCCATCGCCATCACGAAAGTCACTACATGTTGACTATTCGAGGCGCAAACTCTACTCGACTCGACAACTGATCACTGGCGACTCTCCTGACGACTGACTAACTGTCGACTAAATTCAAACTAAATTTTTACAAGCTAAATAACTAAGGGTATCAAATTGTTAAAGGCTAAAACACAATATCAGAAATTTAATGATTTGGTGTTTATTCTTTGTAAGGTAACAACAAAAAACCAGAAGCAACGTAGTCAATAAAGGCCATAACAGATCAAAGCAAACCAATCTGTTATTAACCGTGCCTTAGCAGACAATTCCACATATCTACAGTATACTATCTAAGTAGCTGCAAATGTACCTCAGGTGAGAAAGGTCGATACTGTTTGAGGTTGTCAGGATTGGTGACAGCACGCCGATAGCACTGCTGCATGACGTGCTGCAAGAGCGCTGTTGATGGACGCTTTGTACTGACCAGACACGACTTACCATTCTGACACAATATCCGCAATTTTGGCATGCATATTACTCAATTATCCATAGCATAATTGCGCTATCAACTCATGCAAAATCCTCAATATTGAGAACAGATGTCTACGAAACTGCATTGATTAATGAAACAGAATAAACCAAATACTAACCTCGTGGCAAGGTTGTATTCAAGTAAGTAGTTAAGGGGCTCAACTCACCACCAGAAATGTTGGGAAGTGTTTTTATCGACTGATAAATCAACAAAACACAGCCATTTGCATTGCACTTAAACAAAGAATTTTGTCACAAAAAGCATTATGAAAGCTGTAATTGCATCAGAATGTGTTTTCAGCTGGACTGTGATCTGGGCCCTGCTGTTTGAATTGGAAGGTCAACCGTATACCAGTACCATATTGTGTATACGATGTAAACTAACCTGATGAAGAACATTATCCAGCGCCTGATTGTAGCTGTCACAAGCGGCTTTCAGACTCTTGTAGCTACAGACACAGACAGCAGCGATTAAGTAAGTAGGGTTTTAAAACCTGGTTTTTCTCAAAAGTGCAATCCAGTGGGTTTTATTGGGTGTTGTTGCATTTTGGGGTTAAACCCGTTTATAAATAGCTAACTTGGTGGGTTTTAGAATTCTTGTGGGTTTCAAGTTATTAGAATGAGCACTGCTACATACTGTCCACATCAGATAAATATACCAAAAAAATGAAAATTCATAAATTATTATAATTCTCAAAATAACGAAAATGTAAGATGAATTTCATATAGTACAGATATCAAACAGCCAAATCCCAATAACGATAAGAATAAGCAGATTGGCATAACTACCTAGCAGGATCGCAAGTGTCGAGAACTGCTGTAGGAAAGTACTTCTGGAGATCAGGCACCTCATCACAAATTAACCTGCACGCAGTAGGCTAATCATCAATATTCTGTTTCACTGCATCACATCGTCACTGGTCCGAACAACACAAACATAAAACTAACGAGAACAATTCAACTACGCAGCTGAGAATGAAAACGACGGAACATGTACGACTGTTTATACCATAAAAATTAAGAACATGGTTACAAGTGAAACTAAAAAAAATTCACTCATCCACCAATAGTTCCAGCCCTGTTCTTTGCTTTGAATGGAAAAGTGGCACAAAATTAGAAATTCATGGACCAATTTTGATTTCATCTGCCTCCGTGTCCATCTGCATCATTTTGTTTTTTTTTCATCTTTACGCCTGCTGCATCATTTGCAAATAAAGGATGAACACCGCTTCTATTCTTGCATTTTGGCTGCTGCGTCAGCTGCGTACTTTTGCTGCGTTCCCTCTGTCATAAAGTACACAGAAGCTTTGAACTTTGGAGCGTTGGGTGTAAACTAGGCTTTGTGAGGAACCAGTTTCAAGAACGCCCGTGGATGCGTAGCGTACACACGGTATTTCATAAAAAAGATCCTTTTTTCATATTTCACTCAAATGATGATCAATTTACACAAAATTTGTACCGGTTGTAGCTGTAGAAATACTAATTCAAAATATTGCAACAAATTGATCATCAAGTGAGTGAATTATGAAAAAAAACAAAAAATCGTCCTTTTTATGAAACACCCTGTAGTACCGCACTACTAACGGGAAACTAGCTACGGTATACTATCAGCATGGCGCAAGACACTGAAGATATCCATGGGACCGACGGAGCGTAGGCAATACAATGCATCACAGAAGGCATCTGAAAGGGCGCGTCACTCATGCATAGCGACGCCACGGACAGAAGAGATGACAGACGGACAAGTGCATGGGACTGCATGCCATCAGCATAGCACAAGCACCAGCCGACGGCCGCCGGTGGCGGGACACACACAGTAGAGCAGGAGCATTACCGCTCGTGCTCCAGGCCCAGCCCTGCACACCAGCTGTTAGCCCGTCCATCAGTCCGACCATCACGAGGCCTCGAGACGCCGCCGCCAGGGTGACAACTGACCGACAGGACTGGCCGCCACAACAGTGACGTTTTCGCTTTCAGTAGTCTACTTTTGTGTGCGGCTTGGTAGTGGTCTAACGGTAAAGCGTCGGACTCGTGATCGCGAGGTCGCTGGTTCCGTTTGACTACAATACGCAGTACGCACGATTGACATAGAAGAGTGTCATAAATTTTCCTGAAAAAGCTTATGCAACTTTATATTAGTGATCAATAGCAACCTTGGCCCTGTCTCTCACCAGTTCTGAGATACGGCGACTTCAGTTGAAAACGCACATTTTCCTACCCTACCTTTGTTTAACCCCAAATTCGACAATGTTCCCCTTGTACTTGATCGCTGAAGTTTTGCGTGCAAAGAGCCGTGACACCGCAGTAATAAGTCGTGTACAAGTAATGCGTTTTCCGACAGACCCACCGTTTAGCCACAGTACGTGCGACCGACAGCGACGACACATCTTGCCAAAAACTCGACCTAGCGATCGGTCAAAAAAAAGAATAAACCTATTGCGGAATTTTAAGGAATACGAACTGGAAAATTTTGCAGCTTGAGTGACTCGGCTCGAACATTTTGCGGCTTCGGTTGCTAGGGTGTGACAGACAGACAGACAGACGGACGCCTCTACGATAGCTGTCTACGTGCTTAGCACTACTCGTTATTTTTCGATATTGTCAATTTTCGTTTTCGTTAACGGAAACTAAAATCACACGGGAAACAGCAGCCAGCCACCACCCGGTGCTAATAGTCGGGCGACCCCACGCACGCACGCTTCGCCGCGCATACTAACAATGGCCCAGTCTCTGTCTCGTCTCGACCTCCGCATAGTCCTAGCACTAGACTGAGTGCTCAGTGGCGCCGCCTACCGACCGAACAAAACACGAGGAACACGACATTGCATTGGATTGCACAAAAGCGCTCACAAAACACATCCGCCCGCCTGCACAAACCAAAGTCGCGTGTTCGTCTGCCGTGGCGGCGTTTATTTCAGCCGCTTCTCAGAACAGTTTTAGTTCCTGTTTTCACGATCTCATCCTTAACCAACCATCGCATGGCCATAAATCACTGCCCTTTAACTCGTAGCTTTAAATCGAGATTTCTCTACCAAATTCTGGTCGCCTCCGTGGAGTACTCAGTGGTTCAATACGCTGCTTTGGGATGCTTCAGGCTCATCAACTTTTGGATTCTTTTGTTCCAAAAAATGAAAGAAAAAGATACCGTAAAACGTCTAATTAAAGTCCCCAGCTTTTAGAACATTTGACTTAGACCCCGGCTTGTACTAGAGACCTGGCTACTATATGAGACCAGCTTGTATTAAAAGTTTTACGGTAAGATTTTTGTGTTTGTCTGCCTTCCTGTCAGTCCAATTCTGTTATAGCATTATTAGTTGAGCTTATGCATACTGCCATCTACTCTTCGCAAGAATACTGATTTTCCAACAGTGCTTTAGGTATACTGAAACTTAAAAAAGACATATCCATTGCTCACACGTCTGTATGCATTCCAGATCCTTGATCCGTGCAAAAAATTCTTCTCTTCCTGGAAACGTAGGCTAAGTAGTACCACCGCAACATTACTCAAATGGCGTTACTGAAAATGTCATCATTTACGACATCTAGCATTTGACTCAGTCAGTTAGGCCACTCACTTAAATGAAGGTCACAGTACAAGCAACTAGTCTGGTAACCAAGGCTCTTTACTTTTTCAGTAGAACTTGGCCTTTAAAGGTCAGTCAAGGAAAGTTACAATAATACCAAATGTTAGTGCATTCATCTGTGGTCTTTTTATACAATTTATGCAAATTCATAAACTAGCAGATAAACCTTGCACCAACTTACGATTGCCACATTACGTTTTTCCTACTGGATAGTAATGAAATCCTTGCTACATTTTTTTCTGTTAAACAATGACAATGCCTGACAGATCAGATACAACTTTAAGGCTAATATGTAAGTACTGCAATGTAAAGAAAAATTGAAAAAAATTTTTGATTCGACATGTAGCAAAATTAACACAAGTATAACACTAAGATTAAGAATTGAACTGTAACCAATAATAACTAGAAAGCAGTCAAAGTCCGCACACTCCGCCAAGGCAATGTTGTTCGCTAGGTGGCAGCACCATCTTTCGGTTTTGCAGCGGTTTCCCTTATGCCCCATTGAAAGCAATGGTGACGAAAATTTCAAAGTGATCCAGAATCCAGGATTCCTTCCGGATCACCCCCAAAATTGAATCACTGGTAATTTGTGCCATTCCCAACATACCCTCAAAATTTCAGAAAGATCCATCCATAACTTTTTGAGTTATCTTGCTAACACACAGACCGACAGACAGACAGACAAACAAACAAAGTCTGGCAAAAACATTACCTCCTTGGCGGCGGTAATAAATATAATCAAATGCACAAACCTAATGGTGTCAATAATTTCTAAAGCTTCATCCTGTACGTCCTACAAATACAAGCAGTGATGATCAGTGATAATATTTTGAATCCCCAACTGCCTCGAAACTGATTTAGTCAAATGGGTCAGGCTGAAAAGATCACACAAACCATACCAAGCCTTGCTGAATTTATCCAAGGCATATAACTTCCAAATCAATCAATTCAGTCAAATCAATCATCAACCAAAACACATTGATATACTGCCACGTGTCACAAATGAATCAGGAATGGGGAAATGTCAAACAGTCCAAATACTCAAGTCCACCGAAAAGGAACAGCAGATTGATTTTCAGTGAAGAGTGCTATATGATCAGATTCACATCCTTAGCCTATTCCATAACTCCAAGATCTAAACTAACGATGACCGAAATCCAGCTAATGTAAAACAGGTCAATAATAAAAAAACAATCAACAGGACTGCCTTTGAATAAACTCATAAGCTGAAACAGTAACTTAATAAGTGATGTAAATTCATCGAAATACAACATTTTATTTAATTATTGTTTACGTTTCGGCAACCGCTGCTGCCTTCTTCCGAACGACTGTCCATTATTACCTAGAATTCTCTTTAAGGTGTATATTGCACAGTTAAGAGTTTAAGACGTTGGACTATGTATCAAAAACTCACGAGTTTCACTCCCAATTGGGTCTCTACTGGATGTGTGACTATTTGGGGACAGGTAAACCATCTCAGTATATATCCAACCACCAAGATCAACTCAGCCTTCCATCCCTTCAGGGAAGGCAAATCAAGTACCAGCCTATATGGCTAGGGTTATTGTGGGACATGTTCATCTGTGTCTTGTGGCAGTTAACACTGTATTTGACGAAACATGCCTATGCCATTGTTCATACAGAAACTATGTAGCACTGCACAAGCTGTGTGCATGGCTTTATGCAGTATTACTGTAAAAATGGCAATCTGGATTGAAGATGTGATGACAATGTTGTAGCAGCAAAGACTGCAAAATAACTGACACAATCATTAATCATCACCAGTCTGTGTTAAAAACACTGACACATTCGAATTGCAACATTTTAAAACATCTACACATTTGCACAATTGCAGCGATGTAGCATAGCATATAGGCTAATGTCGAACTGAAGTCCCCGGCTTCTACTGCCTAGTACAAGTTGCCTTGACCACTGGCCTGTATCCAGGACCCAGCATTTATCTTAGAACCGGATTCAATATGTAGGCTACATGATCCCCATGGCCTACTGGAACTTCACCAATACATATAGGAGTATCCTGGGGCCTGAGACATGGCTTGCAACCAAAACCTGGCTTCTATTGGTAGGCCTACAAGTTATTTTGAGCTTCGGCCCGTACCCAGGACATGGCATTTATTTAGGACACAGCTTCTATTTGAAGCTTTAAGGCAGTACTGGAGTCAAAACTTGAATCTACATTTATCACGACAGAACTAAATAAAAATTACTGGACTCATACTAAGTTGACTCGACTACATCACTTCTTAACATGTATCTTAAGAAATAACACAACATTTTAAATGACACGGAATCACAAGCCCCCATCAAATCAACGAATGTCAAGCCACAATTCCGAAGGACTGCTATTCCAAAGGCCCACCTTTCCGAGCGTTATTTAGTGCTGTGGTCTAAAGCTAAGATAACGAGGCTGTAGTAAAAAGCGGATGTGCAGATCTGCAGAGGAGTTAGTGATGAGGTTAACATTAGAGTTAGGGTTAAGAATAAAGCTGAAGGATGGTTACGATTCACAGACGGAACGACGACTATATTTGGTGTCAGTGTAAACTGTTTACTGTAGCAGGGATGAATCATTCAAAGAGGCCTGAGCATGCCTATCCTGCTGAGTAGGTCCACACTACGTGACGCATGGCTACAACGCCAAGCTGATGGTTAGGTACACGAAGTTATACATCACAAGTTACAGAGTCTGACAACACAGCAGCTCGGGAAATTGGGACACGGTAGCTAAACAACAGACCGTGACGAACTTCTTAGCCAGCGGTGGACCATCCACCCACGTCGAACAGAAATGAAACTAGAAACTATCTATCATACCGGAACGGCTGGCGGCCATCGAAACACGGCCGGACTAGCTCCAACAGGACTCCGCAAGACGAGCTCGGCCGCCGCCGCCATCCACGGCCAAATCCGGCTCCAAATCGCACGAAAACGACTAATTATCGACGTTTAAACTCCCGTACATGCGCCATAGTCGGAAACGGCCTACTGGGCTAGCCTACTACTTCTGCGAGTAGAGTACGCACGCTAGGAAAGCCCATTTAGGTCACGTGATGACCCAATTGCCTCGTTTCGGCGTGGGAGTGCCATGACGTCATAAGCGCTTTTTAAAGAAAGCCTACTGGGAATGACGTACAACAGTGCTATTTTGCGGTCGTAAATAACAGCAGATTGACCTTTAATATGAGTACGAGCAACAGGTCTAAGTCTGAAATAGATGTCAGTCGCAGACCACCTACGTGGCTGTTATCACGACCTTTAGGAAGTTAGGAACTAGGCCTATTTTTACGTTATGCTATTATAAATAAATTGAAATCATCCCTGACACCAGCTATTGCGATAGATATTGCCGTAACGTGCTCTGTCCCTCCGTCCGTATGTCAGCGTCAGACGCTGCTGAAGCCGCTTGACAGAAACTGGGAATAAGGGGGGAG
>Ga0056128_1004438_pt1 | contig 17539 bp, 12 predicted proteins | sample WorMetLIZISLAND2_FD_71113 | JGI IMG/M metagenome (GOLD analysis project Ga0056128, IMG submission 71113) | Marine gutless worms symbiont microbial communities from Max Planck institute for Marine Microbiology, Germany - Olavius geniculatus... ... | reverse complement strand
GCTCAGCACCTACGGCCGTCGGGCGTTTTCTGTTGCTGGACCAACTGTCTGGAACTCACTGCCTGATGACCTACGTGATCCGGAATGTTCTGGAAACATTTTCAGACAGTCGTTAAAAACTTTTTTGTTTTCACAGTACTAGTGTGTTCGGCGCATTAGAGGTTTTGACGAAAATGCGCTATATAAATTTACATTTGACATTTGACATATTACCCACATTGGCAGTATAATAAATTGGCAGCCCTGTGACTGGTTGCAGGTAAACCGAGTATGAAAGCTGCAGAACGAATCAAGCTGAAGAAAGAAGCACAGGAGCTGAATACAGACAACATTATTGCTTCTGAAGGTACAGAGCTGCTTCCCAGCTCAGCAAACATTTACATTATGATTATTCTATACGGCTGTAGCAATTGTGTCTAAATGGTCGAACAAAACACCAGACATTTGGGAGTCACTGGTGTACAGTTTAGTTGGACAAACTAAAAGCTTGAAAATGTTAACGCAGTTCAGCTGTAGATATGTTAAGAGGTGGCAGCAGTGAAAGTAGTTCTGCCTTCTGCATCGTGTTAGCATTGTGTGGTCTGTCCGTCTGTCACACTCGTGCAGTTGCCAAAGTCGTTTTATGGAATGAACTGTGTTTGCCATCAGTAACATTGTGTCAGACAAAGGCCCCAGTTCCACATGTCAGTGGCGTTGTGGGTTAAAAGAGTAGGTGGGCAGGAAGTTGCAACTCAGCGACTGAATTCCTACAAATAGTTGCAAATTTTCAACAGTGGAGATTATGGTTGTTCAAAAATTTTAATTTTCTCCCTAAATTTCTACAAACAGCCCAAATGTTGCATTTTTGGAGAAAAAATCTCCAGAAAGAAGAAGATATTCTAACAGTTTTCCAGCAGTCCAAAATTTAGGGCAGGAGTGGCAACTGTGTAAAATTGTTATAATTACTTACTAGTACTTAGTGGCTTTGGCCTTGCCCCTTGTCTGTCCTTGGCACTGGCTTCGGCCATGGCCATGGCCTTGAAGATCACTGGTTTTGGCCATCAGCCTTGAAGATGCTGGCGTTGAACCCATCCAGGCTGCTGATTGACTGGTTTACTGATCAGCTCCTGTGTGCTTGTGTGAACAGGGCGAACTCGGCGCAGCACAGTTGTCGGGTCACAGCCGTTGGTTGAGCTGAATGCATCGTGGCATGGCTTGCAGTCTGCGCCAGAGCCAGCCGACATGCCTGAACCAGTCAGCAAGCTACACAGACGGTGCTTTGATAACCTGCGTGGCGTCATTAGCTCAGACGATGATGACAGTTAGGCTTGCAGTCGGTGCCGGGGCCGCCTGACACGCCTGAGCCAGGCAGCAAGCATTTGGGCTGGGGATGTATATACGTTGATTACACTGAGTGGAAAGCACTCAACATTTTGTCACGCTGCAGGGAACAATTAGCTAGTTTTACTACACATGTCAAGCCTGTAGCTAACCATTGACACCCCTCCGCAATCCCCATTCAGCTTGAACCACAAAACTCTGCATAAAAATAAGTTCCAAAAGTGTCACCAAGGATGCAATTTTTGAGCTCAAAATCCATAAAAAATGCCTTTGCAGCTGTGCTTCGACCCAGACCTTGCTGGAAGGGTTAGAGCACTTTTCCAGATACTGGCTGCTATCCCCTACTGTGGGCCTAGAGCCAGAGGTGCCTGGGGTCACAAACGGCAGGACGGCAGCCTCATACTTGAAGATCTAGGCCACCAAAGTCTTCACATCTCAACAGTTTGTTTACTGACGTGACTGACGTCATTATTGGTCACCTTAGTTTGCAACAAGAAGTAAGTAAATAAGCAATGCGATGCAGATCTATTCTTACACTTACAGTAGATCTGTTATTACAATAAGAATAAACGGCCGTTCGTTAATTCACATTATGCAATAGTCTCGAAAAGGCATTGTACTGCCACTCTCTGCTCACGTACAATAATGCCTGAGCCAGCTGACCCCACAGCCCCCGTGATGAGTCTGCTTAGAGCGCCCCCTGACAATAGCTAGATGAATGAAGGGCTGTGTGGTGGAAAAGTTTGGCCACGAGCCTAGTCATCAGTTGGGGTGAATGTGTTTGTTTTTCTGTTGAACTTTGTGGGGCCAGACATCTGGCACCTCTCACTTACAGGTTTTATCAGCAGCTATTGAGTTACACGTGAGAGTACAATTTGTACCTGTACTGAACTGCAATCCCGGGATCTTGAATCCTTGGATCCCAGCTGTTTTAGCCAATCCCGACTTCTGGATTTCCAAAAGCTTTTAAGCAGAAGTTGATTTTTTGCATTTTGTGTTTATTTTAAAACACTGCATTAGGCCTGCGTAAGATGTGCAATATAATCATTATGATGCGTTAAGCGTTAACATTTCTGTAAATTGTAGCTTCTGTAGCTAAAGAAATTAGTGTAAGTTAACAAGTGAAACTGAGTTTTTCTTTTTTAAAAGAGTTGGAGACATGTTACCCATTTGGAAAAAGTGGGGGAGGAGTGGTGTTCTTCTGTATCCCTGCCCCATTACGCCCTTGTATTGTTTGTTAGTGCAGCATTTTTCGGTGATACGTTCAGCCACAAGGTGCATATGCAAATGGTTTTCACTGTTGGTAACATGCATGATGCATTATGCAAATTATGTTCATTTTTGGTTTTAACTGTTCGGTCATTTTATAACAGTGTTTGTAAGAATTCTGCAATTTCATCCGGTGTTTACTTCTTTTGTTACTTCAGCAGATAGATGTCTTGCCCAGACACTGAACACAACACTGTAAACGTGTTAACTCATATATTAGTGTCACTTATATATTAGCAACAGATTCTGCCATTCAGTAGATTATAACAAGGCGTCAGTGACATTGGCTGACAAAACGCACGTTCCTGGCCATGAAGGTATCATTACTGTGACAGTATTATGGCAGAAGCATGCTGTCTCACTATTATTAGTGATTGCAAATTGCAATCCTAGGATCCCAGGATCCCGGCCATTTTCGCCAATCCCAAATGCTGAGATTAACAGCGTCCCAGTTCCTGGACTTCGGGATTGCAAAAATTCACAAAATGTAGTTTATTGTAGTACTTGGCTGTTAGATGATAAAATAACAATTCTGAACCATCTAATGAAATATTTCATGCATGCAAGAGTCCTTGCTGTGCACTGTAAGTTTTATTTTGACAGTCACAGTCACTCCCTATGGCTCAGATATACCTACCAGTAAGGATCTAATGCATCTGATGAATGAAAAAGTCTCGTAGGGTTACTATACGGACAGGCCTACTGAATAATGACTGATGTGTAAGCCTGATCCTGAAAACAGGTCTTTGGGATTACAAATGTTTTAACATCAGATCCCTGAATATCTATCACCTAAGATTGCAATCACTAGGTGGCAGCATGCTATCAGACTCACTATCAGTGTTAAGTGAAGAATGCTGCTTTGAAGCCCTGTCAGCCAATCTATGCAACCATCATAATGTTGCTCAACCGTCCCGACGTACTTCTTGCATCCAACTCATAAAATGTTCATAAGAGTTAACTTTTGCGGACAAGTTTGTGAACCAGCCTAACGTGGAGTAGACACTCTGGTGAAATGGGTCAATTCGATAAACACTGCATGCGAGCAACGGTGTCTTGGGCTAACAAAACTAGCCAGTTAGGAAGATGCATATTTTGACAGAATTCTAACAGACAGCTGCAAATTACTGATGGAGATTTTGGGTGCTCAAAATTACAATTTTACCCCTAAATTTAAAAAATGGCTTTTTGACCGTGAATGGACTGAAAAATTTTCTGACAAGAAAGAGATTTTTCCAATAGCCCAAACAATTTTTGGCCTGAAATGTACTAAAAAATTTCCTGCCAAAAAGATTTTGTGACAACCCAAAATTTAAAGGGGGCAATTGCCCTACCCTCTATCCCCTCTGGCTGCAATATAACATTACTACAGCCAACTAACAGTCAAGATGCATTCCAATATATCTCTCAGTCACAACTAATTAACATACATGCTCAACTAGATGCACTCAGACATCTCAAAGCTCCACCGGGAATAAATAGCGACTGTCGCCTGGTGAACAGAAAGCACTCAATATTACAGCAGTGGTAATGGTAAACTAAAAAACCTTTATGCATTTTGCGGTTATCTGCTTCATGCTCAATAACGGCACAATAACAAAATAATAAAATAAAATAATGGATTGGGCAAGGCGGGCCAGTAGTCCCCACAACAGCGTAGGCTCCGGCAGTCATCTTCTGCATTGCATGAAATTAACGGAAAATGTCACTACAAATTATAAGTATGAAATTCACCAAAATGTGTCTGCGGCCGGGCTTTGGCCTGGATTCCACTGAGGGTCTGGGGGAGCTTTTTACGCACTCCTCAGGCCCTTAAGAGAGGAAATCGCACCCTCTCCCCCTTAGAGAAAATCTGGCTACGGATTTGCTGTAATGCGCCGTGCAGAATATAACTATGCAAAGTCTGCTACTATGTTTCTAAACAACAAAGAAAACACTGTAGCAGTCCACGTTAAACAGTTTTCCTGGCCACGACTTTTTCCCGGACATTTTGCAGACTTTTGCCTCTGAAATTCCCGCACAACCGTTCTCTGCAGTGGCAGATATAGGTCTTAAACCGCACTAACTTTACAGCCAGTTGATCCTGAGGAAAAAAAATAACATTGCTGCCACTGCATGTCATATTTTAAGGCTAAAATAATGCATCAAATTCTATTTCGGCTAAGCCTCTACCCAAATACCATTAGGGGAACTCAGAGCACTGTCCAGACCATATGCCCAGCTCCTTGCCCCCAGATCCATGACTGGTCGAACATGCTGCTGTTATAAGTTTCCTGGGCTTGGCATAGAACGAGCAGCAACATCAACTGGTCTGAAAACAAACTCCGGAGTAGAGTTGAAGCTGAAATGCCACACTGGTGATGAGTCTCTATCTCTGTGTGTAGTCTTCCCAGACTGCCCTGCACTCTGTCCACGTGACCAGGCTGGCGACGAGTCTCTCTGTGTGGTCCTGGCAATGTCTGGCCAGGTCGGTGAAGAGTTGTAGGGTGGTCTGGTGTCTGTGGTGGTGGTCTGTGACTGTCTGGTGGGTCTACGTATAGGTCCGTGTGGGGCGCTAGCCATTGCTTCTAGCTGGATGTCGATTGCATCCAGAATGTCATGCTCTCTGCTCTCCGCCTGCTCGCATGCCACGCACAGAACGATAACAACATAGCAGCATCATCGTCATCACAATGATCATCAACACCATCGACATCTTACATCATCATTTAAAAGCAGAGCTACAGAGCTACAATAAAGCAGTAATGCAGCAAGACATGGTTCCTACAGGTCTTCTGTAGCAAAATTCCCTGACTTTCCAGTCATGTTATGACATTCCCTGACCTTATCGAAACAATAACCCTATTACACAAATGTCAGAAATGGTACATTATATCACAAATGAAGGAAACAGTATTAATAGAGCAATATGCAAACAACAGAGGCCCTGGTCGGGGGGAGCAGAGGAGCAAAGCCCCCTGAAGCTGAAACACTTCTAGCTTTTGGATGTTCAATGGAAGCCGCAAATTTGGATGCTTTTTACTATTCGGAGACAGAAAATCACAGATATCTGCAGTCTGCATGATCCAAGATCATTTTCCCTGACTTTTCAGAAATAATATTTTCCCCAATCTTTCCCCTGATGTCATAGAGAACTAAACCGAAATGATTTGGAGTGCAAACTGACGCAAACAGCATAAAATCAGGCTTGCTGTTGCATGACAATTTTCCAGTGTCTGTAGCTGGTTTTGTAAAAGTGGAGTCCTGTTGCATCTAATATTGTGAAAACCCTGACAAATACACACATGAATTTCTCATTTGCATATGTGAATATATGATAGTTTAAATTTGTGCTAGCCACAAATAAAAGCATTTGAGTGAATTACAGCTTCATGCAAATATGAGAGGTGGTCAAAAATTTTTGAGTATCAATATATTAGACAAAAACTTTTTATTGTCTATACATCTGTAAAACGTGTCTTTCTTGCCTATTGAGCATCTTGTGGAAGCGATGTCATTGTAATTTATGACGTCATAGAACATTAAGCTGAAACGATTTGGTGCGCTAACACAAGCAGCATTTGAATCAGGCTGGTAATTGCATGAAACTTTTTCAGTCTGTGGCTGGAATTTTACCAAACTGGGTCTCTGTGGCATCTGATTTTATGAAAGCCCTGACAAATACGTTTATGAATTTCTTATTTGTGTTTGTGAGTATACTATAGCCTAACCTGTGGTAGATGCACTCTACAGTTACCCAGCTGCCTATTCAGGACTATGACTTAGTAAACTGAGACCACTCTGCATACATACTCTGACCCCCAATGACTATTATTTATTTTGAAATTTGAAATTCGATCATGGTGGTGTCTGCCATCGATGATGATGAATGACTCGAGCCTCTTTTATTGACGGTAAAAATCGTTTCGGTCTAGTGTTCTATGATGTCATAAATTACAATGACTTTATATCCGCAGCAGACTCATGAGTTAGTAAAGGACGTACGTTTCACTGATGTACAGATTGTAGGAAATATTGTCTAATATGTCGAGGCTGGAAACTTTTGGGATGACCCTCGTATGTCACAAGAGCTCAAGTCAGAGTCAGGAGGGCTTGAGTTGGAGTCCGAGTCAAGAAGGCTCGAGTAAAAGTAACAAGGGCTCACGTCGGAGTCACAAGATGTGAGTCAGAGTCAAAGAGCTCAAGTTGGAGACACGAGGGCTAGAATTGGAGTAACGAGGGCTCAAGTTGGAGTCATAAGGGCTTGAGTCCACATCATAAGGGTTCGAGTCCGAGTACGAGCCATGAAGGTTCAAGTCTGCAATGTTTAGAGTCAAGCAAGAGATTAACTGGAATAAGCGGTGTGGAAAGAAAGCCAATGAGCAAAATGTGTGTATATACAGTAGTACCTGAGCAGCGAGTCCTCCAGCACTGGCAAAGAATGGTGGTGGTTGATGTTCAGCTGTCATACTTTGATGCTGCGATGAATCGATTTTTCCCAAGTGCTGCTGGTTCTGAAGACGATCTTCAAGTGTATGAGGCAAGGCCTGATAAACCTGTCCACCACTAGAGGTTGACTGAGACTGCGGCAAAGACTGGTAGACCAGTCCAGAGATCAGATCGGACTGAGACTTCATGACTTGGTAAGCCAGTCCAGAGGTCTGTTCTGGCTGAGGCAAGGCCTGGTAAACCAGTCCACACTCGGACTGAGGCTTCATTAACTGGTAAACCAGTCCATAGGTCTGGTCAGACTGCAACAAGGCCTGGTGAACCACCCCAGACGTTTGGTCAGACTGAGGCTTCATGACCTGGTGAACATGTCCAGTGGTCTGGTCCGACTGCGACAAGGCCTGGTAAGCCAATCCACCAGAAATTGACTCAGACTGAGGCTTTGTGACCTGGTAAACCAGTTTGGCAAAGGTCTGGTCTGACTGTGGCAGCATATCTTGAGGGTAGACTGGTAAGTGATGTTGCAGCTGAGGACCAGCTGTGTAGCCAGCAGCAGCTACTGCATGGTGGTCACCTGACTGCAGCTGCTGGCCAGCTGTAGCAGCTGCAGACAGCTTCTGCAGCTGCTGCTCGGTGTTGCGCTGTGAATGGCTAGCTGGCGGTGGATAGGCATGTTCATAGTAGACGGGATATGAACGTTTCACACAAACATCTTCATCAAGCTGATGGCATGCTATGTACTGCACATCCTTGCCATGTCTCAGTCTCCGATCATCAGACCATCTCGGCTGCAAACTCTTGTCCACTGGCCAGGCATCACTCTGGCGAACAGTCTGTCTGGAATGTGTGGCCTGCGGATCAGGCTGTCTGTAGCACACTGGGTGTGACTGTGATTGGTCTGTGGTATGTAAGGACTGCTGTGATTGGTCCGCAGTGGTTTGTCTGGAGTGCTGCGATTGGTCGGTGATGGTTTTTCCGAAAAGCTGTTGCACTGGCTCATGGGACATGAGTTCATCGTCAGTGAACAAGCGAGTTGTTGGGCCACCATCCATGTCAACGCCTGTCACACACACAATCAGTGATGTAAGTAAGTAAGTAAGTAAGTAAGTGAGTAAGTAATCTTTTATTAAACAATGGTCAAACGCCATTGCAAAAACAGAACATAACAGAGCATAATCGTTACAATATCGATAAGACAAGACTCTGTTTCAAGACTCTGTAGACAAGACTCTGTTTCAAGAACAACACCAAATCCAAGACTTCTTTCAAGACCAAGCCCAAAGTTTTTAAATACCCAGACCAACACTTTTGATGCATTGTCACATGCTGCATTATAATGCTACATGTGCCGTTAAGAAACTGCTCACTCGCTCACGCACTCTCGCTACATGATGCACATGTGTATTGCAAGACCAGGTCTTTTGTTTCAAGACCAAAACCATGACTTCATTTTTACGCGTGAAAGCAGCTGCTGCTTTCAGCGTGTCTTTTGCGATGAGCCATCGCAACTCTGTCCGTCCGTCTGTCTGTCTGTCACACGGGTGGATCAGTCAAAAACGGTGCAAGATAGGATCACCAAATCTTCACCGTTGACTGCCTGGAAGACTCTAGTTTCAGGAACCGTAAAGCTTTTCCATAAATTCGAAGGGGGTCACCCCGAACAAGGGCGCTAAATGAGAGGGGGGTGGGCAAAATTTGTGATTTATGGCCAATAAGTCGCTGTATCTCAGTAACGGGCATAGGTTACTATTAATCACTAATAGGAAGTCGTACACTGGCTCTTGATTGGCGCCAAATTCAATGACCTTGAATGACCTTGAACGCCAAAATAGCGGGTTTTATAGATTTTTTGGCGATTTTGGGCTGCGACACAAGTCTATCATTCACAAGGTGGCACCACGAAACTATCGTTATGCGATCCAGATAGAGAATTTGGTATTTGTATATTAACTTAGTGTGAACACCCCAATTTTCAGCTAAACTACAGAACCGGAACTGCTATAGGCTTTCGTGCATCTCGAGAGCATTAGCTCAAATTTCTTGTTTGTCTTCAAGTTGCCTCGGGGCTTTGCTGCTTTGGTCTCGAAAGACTACTTCACTGGACACAATACAACAGTCTGGCATGTAGCAGCAAAACCAACACAAATCAACAAGATTTCATTCAACATTAAATCACCCGTCTCTCTTGTAAGTCACATTATATGTCTTACTCGTGCGTTTGTCTGTCTATTTTTCTGCACAGTAAGAGTTCCTAACTGCAACATAAAAAGGTGTAAAAAACCAAATTTGTCGAGAAGATTCTTTCTCGTGGCAGGAGTATCAACTTTCAGCTCTTACAGTCTAAGGTGAGGACTAGGGTTAAACTTGCACAATGCAGCGTACAACTATGAACATAGCACTCACTGGGCTGACATGTATGTCTAGATATTCTGCAATGTAAAGTAAAGTGCTTTCCAAGCCATAATGCCTATAGGATGATGGTCATCTCGGTTTCCTTAGCCCTCAGACACGAGTTAATTTACACTGGGCGACTTCACTTTTTGACTTAGACTTTCGCTGAGCCTTTTCGCTAAGCGAAAGCTAAAGCCGAACGCTAAAGACTGTACTTAGACCACAGTTCAACTAAACTTTGGTCTAAGTCTACTGACTTACACCAAAACGATTTAAAATGGCGGGGAAAACAGGTAAACCTAACAGGAAATAAATCAACCATTTACGCATGGACTTGCTTATTTAATTGTGCCGCGCATGCAAATAACGTAATTACGTACCATCTGACGTCATTGCATATTCATTACGGCATTTATTTTTGGTACCAGACTGCTTTAATTTACTAAACTATACGTACGCATAGGACTGTAAATAGTCGCCATGTTTTCGCTCAGCTAAAGTCAAAAGTTGAAGTGGATTCAGGCTCGGTGAAAGTTGAGCCCTAAGGGCTAAAGCTATCTCTTCCATGGAAATCAAACTGACTTTAGCCACATTAGTTCGGCTCAACTTTGGTAGGTACTTTTGGACTCAGCAAATCGCCGAGACTTTCGCTGAGTCCAAACTTCGGTCTAAGTAAGTAAGTTTAGGCTCAGCGAAAGTCCAAGTCAAAAAGTGAAGTCGCCCACTGTGAAACCATGGATACAGGGATAGTGCATAGTGTAGTGTGCCTGTTTACGTACCAGCTTTTGCTGGTACTCATTGCACCTACCCACGGAGGGATGGCCAGGCTGAGTTAACCAAGGTGGCTGGTTACATTACTAAGAGGGTTTACCTACCTACCGACAGTCACCCATCCAAGTAAGTAAGTAAGTAAGTGCGACCAGGTTCTAAGGTGGTTCTACCAACTAAGGTGCAGTGCGTTAGAATGAGAATCAGACCTGTAGGGCGTTGAAGTGTGTTGTGGCAGTAGACGAGATCATGTGGTTTAGTAGATGCAGCTAGCGCACTGCTCACAGTATCCGACTGTTGACCGGTAACTGACACAAGGTGTCGTCTGGTGTTGACATTGTCGGTGACAGGCTGACAGTGTCGACCAGCTGTCATCATTGCCGTGACGGGCTGTGACGGTGCAGGGGGTGGCAGACAAAAGCCTACATTGCAGCGGCCATGCTCAGACACTGGTAGCATACGTGCACTGCCACTAGTAGCATGCTGTCTGTCCACTGGTCTCTGATCCAAAGCCTCGCTGCTAGATGCCACAGCAGGTAGTGGTAGCCTGTGGCTACTGATGTCAGCATTGTGGTCAATATCCATCGCCAGTCTTGTGCCGTGGACAAGTTCTTGCTGTGGTGGGCCTGGGTACTGGTCATAGTGGCAGACAGTGGTCAGATGCTGCACGTTCAAGCGATTGACGTCATTCTCATCACCAGCGAGTGCAGCGGGTGCTAGCTTGGTGGGTGGTCTGGGACAATGACTGGCGCTGTGCGATTGATAACCGGCACTGGCTGCTGCCTGCTGCTCATAGATGCTATCAATGATATCAGAAACCAAACGACGACCACTCACAGGCACTCCAGCCCCATCCATAGCACGGCTGCCATAATACAACGAAAATGTCTAAACTAACCAAATACCAACTGAAACCATAGACAAATAAAGGTCACCCTGGAGGATCAGCACAGTTCACGCGGTGACTGGTCACTAGTCCGTTAGTGGCACTAGTCGAAATTTAGCCAAGTTCAACTATGCCACAGCCAGGAGCCGCCATAACTTAGGTCCGTCAAAGCCAAAGATGCAATTTATCACTATTTCTAACCCTATCACTAACCATAACCATAACTATCTCTACCCCTTGCACTATTCGGATAAGTCAGTGCCCCTTCACACTGGTGAACCGTCCTCTTTTTGCTAAGCCAATTTGCTCAGCTAAAGCTCGGTCTAAGTACATGCTTTAGCCAAAAAGTAAAGTGATCTTGCTGATCAGAAATTTTGGTCTTCGTAGCTTTCGTACAGCAAAAAGTGTCGGCAAAAGTCTAAATCCAAAAGTATGGCCTAATTACGTACCGTAAAACTGCTAACAGAAGCCCCCGACCTCTATCAGAACATTTGACTCAGACCCCCGGCTTGTACTGGAAACCCGACTTTTATTTGAGACCCATTATTAAAACATGTTCAACCTGTTATACCAGGGTAATACACTTTTTCTGTGGATAGTGTGCACAATACTATTATTACAATACAATTTAGAGCGAGTGTACAAGACAGCTGCACATACAACTATTCACTGCTACTACTACAACTGCTAGTACACTTACAACAACAACGACTTGGATGTCGAGCTTATATTGGAGACCTGGCTTATGTTAGGGACCCGGCTTTTATTTGAGACCCAGCTTCTATTAAAACATCAGACTCAGACCCCCGGCTTGTCTTAGAGACCTGGTTACTATAATTTTAGTTGAACTCTGGTCTAGCTTTAGGTTGCACTCAGTGAACTGGCTCAGTAAAAGTCTAAATCAAAAAAATGAAGTCACCCAATATCAAATCAAATCAAAGCAAAATGTATTTTAAAATATAGCGATGCAAGTGCTGCATTAAAGCTGCGTGTTACAACGGTAGAAGTTATTTTTTTTGTCAACAGGTCTTAATGGTAACACATCTCAAAGCTACGAAGCGCCACCTGTCATATGGGATAACAGCCGGCACAGGTGAATGCACTCCACTTCAAGGTACATGTTCGTGCAAAATGTGATCAAGCTACCGTAAAACTGCTAATACAAGCCGGGTCTCATATAGTAGCCGGGTCTCTAATACAAGCCAGGGGTCTGAGTATGATGTTTTAATATAAGCCAAGTCTCAAATAAAAGCCGGGTCCCTAACATAAGCCAGGTCTCCAATATAAGCTGCATATCCAAGTCGTCGTTGTTGTAAGTGTACTAGCAGTTGTAGTAGTAGCAGTGAATAGTTGTAAGTGCAGTAGTCTGATACACTCACTCTAAATTGTATTGTAATAGTAGTATTGTGCGCACTAACCACAGAAAAAGTGTATTACCCTGGTATAACAGGTTGACCATGTTTTAATAGAGGTCAGGACTCAAATAAAAGCCGTGTCTCCAATACAAGAAGGGGGTCTAAGTCAAACGTTCTAATAGAAGCTGGTGGCTTGTATTAGAAGTGGCTTCTATTAGAAGTTTTACGGTTTAAGTGTTTTGGTTCACGAGTTATCATTCTAACACAAAGACGAAGAAAACTCAGCAATGATGGTGAAAACAATACTACCATGTCTACCGTGGAAATTAAGATTCAGAAGTCATTATGGTGCAGTTATCTACACGTCACACAATACTAGGCTGGAGTCAAGTCAGTTCTAGTCAGAGGGGTCAAAAAAATAAGAGCTAGAGTCCACTGCTGGACTCCTGCAGTGATTGCTAGATCACTGGATAACAGAGAGGCAAAGAGACAGACATCGCTCACTTGTTGTGTCTGGTGACAGTCTGTGAAGTGACACCGCCACACAGTGTGAGAGATTCGTGTGAAGACGTGCCACTATCCACTGACTGGTGACACTGACCGGTGCGACTACAACTGCCATACACACAAACACATCGATTATACGACACGACTGGTTAATGGTTAAATGCTGGATGACCACTCCCCAAACACTATGAAATTCCCTGACGTTTCCCCCAATGATTTTCAGCACTCCTGACCATTTTAACCAGTATCAATATTCAATACCGTACACACAATTGGGGGTAAATTAACCCTAGTGCTAACTACAGTATAACATATATAAACATTAGAAACTAAAACATGAATCAGCAACATGCAGCAACAAACAGCAAAGAGTAATTGGCATAGACTACTAAGTGAGTGATACAAAAATCCATGCTGATGCAATTTTTAGGAACCATTTTTCGGCAATTTTCCCTTACAAGATTTTTGCCCTGAGAATTCCCCGACATTTTCACGTTCTCCAGACAAATGATCATCCTGTAAATGGTATAGCTCTTTACAGAAAACCTATCACAGAGCTATGGAGCGTCACCTGCCGTATGGGATCACACAGTGTTACCTGCTACCAGACACAGGTGAATGTGACTCGCCACAACCCCAGCCAGACAGGCCGGTACTCGATTTATCTACCACGAAGGGATAGCAGGCTGAGTTGACCTTGGTGTTGGTTATTAATGATGAGCAAAACACTGGAAAACTGACGTGTAAGCTGTCAGTTTAATTTAGCACACAAAGTAAAAAGAACTAAATAGTGAAAATGTTTTAAATCAAAATGGAATGAAACTAAAATGGAAGTGCATTTGTGTAAAAAAAAACATAAAACAAATTTACAAACAGACAGTTCTGGAAAAGATAAAAAACTTTGACACTGGTGAGGTGATATGATCACGGAGGAGCGAGGAATCAGAAAGAGGCACCGAGGCGGATCAAGATGTGGCTGACGAAGTGAACGAGGAAGTCGATTCCAGAGGTGATGTGATGCATAGGTGGGCAAGCAGGAGTGACGACAGATGAGGATTGAGTATTACACGAAGTTTGAACGAAAATCACTTCATACAGGTATCGAGGCATACAAGCAGACACATCACACATGGTGATGACTACAGCATATAGATAAGATACATATTACATATTTTAATACATAAGGTGCCTCGCTGGCTGACTCTGTGCACTTTACAGATGACTATAGCATTATCATAATAAACTATAGAATTTTACCTTTTCTGAAATGATTCCAACAACCTTTTCCTGATGCTTTCAAAGCGATCTGTGTCATTTCAGCAAACACAATAATTTGCTAATGAGTTACTTAATTATGCTAACAAATAAGTGAAATACATAAAATTCTGCAATTCATTTGCACTTAGTAGATCTTCACTGTTATTCAACAGATATACTTTCCATGGGCAATTAATATTACTAAAATTATCTAATATTTAAAATAAAGAATACATTGCTTATTTTGAAAACATTTTCTGTCACAAACCAAGTTCGATTTGTGCGTACTGCGCGTGCATATGTACACGCATAGTTCGCAGTTTGTGTCTATAGTCTACACACATCAATGTGATCTATTGGAGCAACCATGTGCACACTACAGACGTACTACACATGTATACGTCTGTAGTGTGCAGGGGCGGCGCCAGGTTTTCAGAGCTAGGGGGTCCAGGGGAAGTGGTTGTCGATTTACTGCTGCTACCTCCTACCCCCCGCCCCCTTCATCCATCCAAAAAGCTCAGATTATCGCAAATCTCACGGGTCATCCTGTTGGAGGCTAGGGGGTCCGGACCCCTGGACCCCCACACACCGCCACCCCAGATAGCGTGAATGCCTCTTAAACCAGAATGGCCATGAAATGAGGAAACTTACTTTGATCACGAGGAAACCAAGACTTCTGGTTGATGCCAGCCACAAGATACGAAGCCGTTGAGGTCATATTGAGCTGCTAAACACAAACCACGCACACTCCATACTGCACGCCAGCAAGCATACTGACTTAACTCAAGGTCAATCAAGGTCAAAGGTCACTGACCTAACTGAACTCATAATATTACTGTCTCAGCACACTCAGAGCACTCATTAACAAGACGTACATATTAGACCACAGAATACTTCTGTGCACCAAACACCCCATACTGCCAGCAAGTACGAAATTAATACGTCAGTAAGCAAAGTACCCACTTGGTCAAATTAGATGAATAGCAATTGATGCATACTGCAACAACATGAGCTCAAATTCTGGACTGTTGGAAAATTGTTGGAAAATCTTCTTCTTGTCCAAAAGTGTAAAAATCGGGGGTTATAAACCCATCATTTTGGAGACATTTAGACTGTGCAAAATTAAAACGTTGAACACGTTCTTGGAAATTTGCAACTGTGTGTTTAAATTATGCCAAAAATTTGCAGTGTCTGTCAAAAAAACTGTCTGCCTGCAAACACTGCAAGCAATTACTCTGTCCATTCTGGCACTAAACGAATATTGTAGTCAATATTAACGTGTACTGACAGGTGACAGTTGATGACCCGCGTCTACAGTTACTGCTGTGGTTGATGGTCCAGGTGTATTTGACTTCACTGGCAGCTTGTCTTTTGCACTAAACGCCACACAGTCCACACCAGACAATCAGTCACTACTACCAGGAATGGTAATGTCATTGGTCACATCAAAAAAGTTAATCAACACCGAGCCTGGTTAGTAGCTGGATGGGTGACCATTGGCAGATGGGTAAACTGTCTCCGTATGTAACCAGCTACCCAGATCTGATCAACTCAGCCTGGCCATCCTTCCAAAGGAAGGTGCTATGAGTACCAGCAAAATCTGCGACATAATCAGGCACACTGCATGCACGTGATGCACTAGACATGTATCTGTGGTCTTGCAATGTATACTTGTGTTTGGTTGAGGGCTAAGGAAACAAAAAAAACATCAAGGCCACCCTGTGGGCTTCGTGACACGGGAAGGACTTTAGGAGTAGAGAGATGTCATAAAGAGACGAACAGACAGACAACTAATAAAGAAAGAGAGTAAATCCTGCTAACCAAAACTTGGACTGATAATGTTCAGCAGCAGTAGCAGCAGTGGTAGTAGAAGGTTCAACTCTAGCTGGTGCTGGTGGCGTGTCCAACAGATCATTGTAGATATGATGCACAACAGCTTGAGTCTCTGTCAACTGTGACCTACCACCATCTGTCATCAACAGCACACACTGGGTTCCATTCACACTAAGACAATGCGTCATAGTTTTGATGCTTGTGTCTCAATCAACCACCTACCACTTCCACTCTTGCCTCTGTACCTACAGTTAGCAAGGCCAGTGCAACATTATTAACCACAACAACGGAGTCAAAAATCGCAAAAACTGCATTAAGTTTGATGTGAGTTTCTTTGATGGTATTACCCAGAAAAAACCCTCTGATTGTTTTTGGCCAATCATACTGTTGGTGACACTTTCAATACGAGGTTGTGGTTGTCTGCCTGTCATTTCTAACACATGTATTGTGGCTAAACAGCACGTCCTACCAAAAAAACTGTCTGAAAAAGCAAATCTTCATGGTATAGGGATAACCATTTACCCTTATTTTTACCCTAAGCCCATGACAACACAAAGCTTAGACATAACTGTTTATGTGAATCAGCCACAACTTTTGCAAAAATTCTCTGTTGCCTGGCAGTACAGTTGGCCAACTTAGCGACAGTCGAGCTTCTTCTTGAGTATGTGCTCAGGTGCCTCAACACTGGTAACAAGAAATTTGAGCTAATGCTCACGAGATACGCGAAAGCCTATATTAGTTCCGGTTCAATAGTTTAGCTGAAAACTGGGGTGTTCACGCTAAGTTAATATACAAATACCAAATTCTCTATCTGGATCGCATAACGATAGTAGCGTGGCGCCACCTTGTGAATGATATAGACTTGTGTCGCAGTGCAAAATCGCCAAAAAATCCATAAAACCCCATATTTTGGCGTTCAAGGTCATTCAAAATCATTGAATTTGGCGCCAATTGAGAGCCAGTGTTAGTGAGATACAGTGACTTACTGGCTAAAAATCGCAAATTTGGCCCACCCCCTCTCATTTAGTGCCCTCATTTGGGGTGACCCCCTTCGAATTTATGGAAAAGCTTTATGGTTCCTGAAACTAGAGTCTTCCACTCAGCCGACAGTGAAGATTTGGTGACCCTAGCTTGCACCGTTTTTGACTGATCCACCCGTGTGACAGACAGACAAACACACAGACAAACGAACGGACAAAATTGCGATGGCTAAGATGCACTGAAAGCAGTAGCTGCTTTCGCGTGCAAAAACGAGGGTACATAGAACTGAAAACTGAGAGTAGTTTTTACCTGCAGTTCTACTGATGGTCTTTGACTGCTTGGCTTGGCTGAACAGTCCAAGTCTCATCTACAATCAGCAGCTAGCGCATCAGATGCTGACCCAACTCAACTCACATTATTGTCAGCACCAGTGCCAGATCTAAGCTTCAAAAAATGGGTGAGAAAAGGCAAAATATCCTTCCTCTTCCTTTCTCTCTTCCCTCCCTCCCAGTCCCTTTTTTCTCCCCATTCCCTTTTTCTTCTC
>Ga0056128_1004437_pt1 | contig 17542 bp, 8 predicted proteins | sample WorMetLIZISLAND2_FD_71113 | JGI IMG/M metagenome (GOLD analysis project Ga0056128, IMG submission 71113) | Marine gutless worms symbiont microbial communities from Max Planck institute for Marine Microbiology, Germany - Olavius geniculatus... ... | reverse complement strand
CGAAATCATTAAATGTTATAACGCCAACGTTTAAAGTTGAACGAACTGTTGATTAGCAACATCATAGTCAGAAGTTACAGCAGATGTTCAAAGTGCTGTCCCTTTACTCGAACACAGGCCTGGAGACGTCTTCTCCAATCTCCATTCGTCGATTGCGTCATCAACAGCGGTCTGCCGTAGGCCAGACCAGACCTCCACCAAGCGCTGCTTTAGTTCATCTTAAGCTGGTACCCCGTTTTATGAAATATCGTAAGCCGCACACACTACGATATTGAGTACCTTTTGACGATTTTCTCAGCTAATCATTATTATTATTAGGCACAGTTTGTTGGAGTTATTTCAAAACATAATAGGGGTCCGGTTTTTTTTGAGATACAGTGTAGTTTGTTGTAACTGGTGTGTTTATTGGTCACTTGCTTTGGTATATGGTGCTGTTGAGTTTATATGTTTTATTCATTAATGCATTCCATTAGCTGTCACATAATTTTGTGTTAGTAGCATTGTTAAAACTGTGGACCATTATCCTGATATTAATATTTTGACATAGATCACTAGTTATTGAAGAATGTCTGGACAAATGGCTGTGTACTGTGTAGTCTATGCATGATTAATAAATGGTTTCATAATTGTTAGAACAAGTCGGCTTGGTACTCATTTTACTGAATGAAGTTCTCCCTGATTATTAGCGTGTTGCTGTGTAATGTGGATGTAGTTGTGACTTCATGGAAAATGTGATTTTTACCCTGTCCACAGGAGTTATTGACGTGCTGTACTGTAACATTTTTTTTCGTCGATATTGAACACGTGCATAAATGCTGTTTGGAGCTACGTGCTCATTTTTTCATTTCATACGCTGAGGTGTCAAGAAATTTTGGCCCACATCATATGGATGCTCATTGTATTCAGACAAATAGTTTAAAGAATCCACCGCATTACTTATTACCACTATTAAATGTTTTACGTTTAGATGGTTTTATGGCCTGAGTATGCATGTCATCTTCTGCGTGGACACGCTGTTTGCTGTGCCCAAGACTTTGTATTATGCTGTGTTTGCAATAAGTTCTAGTATGTGTATATACTTAGCAACAATTTTTTCGTGGTTCCATTTGTTTATGAGACTAAGTGAGTGACTGTTTTTTTTCATGATTTTTACGCATGACAGCAGCTACTGCTGTAGCATGTCTTAGCCATCGCAATTCTGTCCGTCCATCCGTCTGTCTGTCCGTCTGTCACATGGGTGGATCAGTCCAAAACGGTGCAAGCTAGGATCACCAATTTTTCGCTGTCGGCTGCCTGGAAGACTCTAGTTTCACGATCCGTAAAGCTTTTCCATAAATTCGAAACGGGTCACCCCGATCGAGGGCTCTAAATGACGGGGTAGGAAAAATTGTGATTTTCAGTTAATACTGAAATTCATGCACTGGATATGGCACCAGGCGTCATCTGCCGTCGAGTCTAAATGAAACATCGTTGTGAGCTTAGATTTCGTTTGCACCATGCCTTCATACATGCATCACTGTCGCGCGTTCCCCTTTGCGTTAGCTGGGCTTTTTTTGTTTGATATGTTAACTGTGTTATTCAGCGACATTGTATATTTTGGACCGTATGGTTGTTTTTTGTTACATCTATCTCTCGTTGTAAAAATATTGACTTATTTTCCGTACAGGACATATTGTCATTTGCGTTTATTGCACAATGTTGTTAGTTGAATGTTACCTATTGTTAGGGCTTAAACTCGAATAGACAGCATTATCACATTGATGTCTGTCTGAAGGATAACAGGGAAGATTATTAGAACTACCATTATGTTAATTTCATATGCATGCGTATAATGGAGTTCGTACAATTTTAAGTTTAGCTTGTTTTTTGGTATTTTGTGTTTTGTGTCTCTGAAAAGGTTAAACTTACTGTTCCATTATTATGTGTTTGTGTGCATTCCGCCTGGAAAGGCCGTCCCCAAAATGACCTATACTGTGTCGGGGGGGACGTCAAACCCTACTCACTCACTCACTGTTGGGGCTCAGTTTTTACATGACCTGGAGAATTCTGCATCAGTAAATCACATCACGCTACATTACATTAATACAAGGAGTTAGTGTAATGCCACGGAGTTTAGTTTATTTTGCATCAGTTCAGTGCTATCAGTAATGGGGTCTGTCTACATCTTCGGTATTCTTTCTCTCTGCCCCATGCCACTCACTAAGCTTAGCAATATTTTCTTTATCTGAATGTTCTCATTACTCTGCTATAGCAGATTTGTTAATTTGTTCAGCCTTGCCGTTACCAGCCCATTTTTGCTGTCAAAAAACGTTTAGGCTGTACTCAATTGGTGCTTTTTGTTGTGGGGATGTTGGCTGATTGTTTTTTTTTGTCTGTGATTTTTTATAATTACTATAGTGCTGTTATGATTAACCGGTGTTTTGTAAGATCAGCACATTAGTGTACCGACAATGCATTTGTTCAATTTGTGGGTTCAACTGGGTTAGGTGTTTCTGAACATTGAGTGATGTTGATTATATAGCCTTAACATATGCATGAACTTCGGAACGGATTAAGTTTTGGAAATAATTTGGTTTAGCGATAGATCTGTATCTAGATCAACAATATCTCTGAAGTTGTTTTTGGAATATTAGGCTGTAGAATTTATTACCGCTACCAAGGAAGTTATGTGATGCCCAGGGTTTATTTATCTGTTTGTTCATTAGCAGGATTTCACAGAAAGTTACAGGTGGATTTGGCTGACATTTTCAGTGTTGGTTAGACGTGGCCCAACCCCGAGATTTTAGTCATGATTCGGGTCAGCATCTGGATCTATGATACGATTGATTAATTCTTTACCATTGCTAGGATATAGCAAACCTATGTCGATTATAATGTTGCTACCTGGCAGACACAATGGAAAGCAAGAAGCCCAGCTGTTGCTATGGTGGGTCGACTATACTGCCTATGTCCGAAGGCCAGCGTTCGACTTCTGGTCGCAGAAAGAAAGCGAATTCCCAGAGTGACTGCAGTCACGTACACGCTGTAGTGACGCTGCTATATCGAACCCTACAATCATCGCTAACATACAATATGGTAATCCGGCAACGGCTGCATGCAGCAACTTTGCATTCAGAATTACTGCCAAACCGCTGCAGATAGACATGGTTACTATTGACTAACTATGGGCTAACTATTGACAGCTTATAGGAACTCTTGATCGCCCTGTTCAACAATACCATCGCCTACTCCCATCGACGTACCGTTTAGCCACAATATCACACGATTGGCATTGCAGAGTGTGTAATGATTTTTTAAGGTCGTCCAAGGTCGATGATTTTCATGTCATCTGAAAGGGCTTATGCAACTTCTTATTAGTGATCACATAACAACCTTGGCCCTATCTATTTGCTGTTTGGACATTTTTGCATGTTTTGCATATTGCGCTACTTATTGCACTGCATATTTTCAGCTTTCGAGCTGCAAGTGTGTTTAATAAACGTATTTAAGTTTAGTTCAGTTCAGTATCTCTCATCGTTTCTGAGATGCAGCGACTTATGGGTTGAAAACGCTCATTTTTCTTGCCCTCTCTGTTCAACCCTAAATTTGAGAATGTTTTCTTTCCACTGGATTGCTGAAAATTTCCATGCGAAGAGCTGTGACACTGGGCCAATAATTCAATTGATAAGTTTTCCGGTAAGGCCTACCGTTTATATAGCCACAATGCATGCGTTACAGATATGACAGACGACGACAGACAGACAGTGAGATGTAGAAGGTTTTACTAAATAAAACGGAAAAAAAATTTCCCATTAAAATCCCAAACGGTTGTTGAGAAAACAGTGAAAAACTTTAGGGGGTACTTTTTGCCGCACCCTGTACAGATCAACGGATTATTCTGTTAAGTTGCTAACAACAATCTACGCTAATAACGTGTTGCAAGAACACGTTAACGTGTTGCAAGAACGCGATATTGCACCTGTTTTTCTGCTGTTAACTAATCAACGGCACGCCGTTACAAGTTTGTGTGAAGTTGAATAGAATGATAAGTGCGTTGTCATTCATTTGCGTCGATGACTCGACGGATTCACATTGTAGTACACCACAGTTTGCGAGTTGAATAGAGGGATAAAAATCCACACCGTGCATCGTCATTCATTCGAGTCATAGAAGAACACGTCCAGGGACGTCTACTCTCTCAACCTCAGTTTTCCCGTTCCTCACTGTTTTCTCCATTTTGTGGCGGACCGTTAAGCTGTAAGCTCAATGGTCTTGCCCTTTGATACGATAGGTCTGTCGTATGTCACACATGTATTGTGGCTGTGCAGTAGATCTTACCGGAAGACTTTTTGTTCGAATAATAGGCCTAGAAGTGTGGTGGTTTGGCTCCTGCAAAATTTCAGCAATCCAGTGCAAGGGAAAATTTCCAAATTTGGAGTTGAATGGATGGGGTAGGCAAAATGTGCGTTTGTCAACCGAAAACTGGCCGTATCTCAGAAACGGTGAGACATAGGGCCAAGGTTCCTATTGAGCACTAATAGGAAGTTGCATAAGTTCTTTCACATGACACAAAAAGCATTTGCTCGTCTTCCGACACTTACGTACTGTCGGACCTCCCTAGCGACAGCTGGGCTCTTTGTTTTCTTATAACTCATCGTGTTTCTTTTCCGAGTTTCTTTCTCTTAATTCTTTGGGGTTCTGTTTGGAGCGCTTTTTAGTGTAATGCATTTTGCATCGAGGTCAGGGGTTACGCATCTGGGGGCAAACCAGTGAGAAAGATGTTATTGATGATGATTAAGATTATATACGCCAATTCATAAATTATGGCGACCTCAAGAGCTGAGAATTTAAGCTCTTTAATTTTATGACTGGTCATTTGCTCCAAGATTTAGCGACTTTCTGGCGTAGACGCCCCAGCACTGCAGCTATGGGTAGGCTACGATGTTGGTGCGCATAACATCGCTTAGACTAAAACTCCACTGCTTTAGTTTTTTGTGCATTTGTTGGCTGTACAACATGCTAAGATGTTGCGGATTCGTTGTGGGGTTTCGATGTGTTGTAGACTTGTTGTCTCGCACGTTGTACGACAAATCGAAGCCGTAGGGGCCGGTTTGAGTCTAAAGCGTTACCTGGCGCAGAAAGCTGTGCTCTGCCCCGGATTTAAACGGACAGACATAAATTAAATGCTCGCTGGGCTGGTCTACTGGGCAAGCCATTTTTGTAAAATGTCAGAATGATTTATTGTTGACAGTATATACATACAGGCAGCAAGCGCCTTTATGCCTCGTTGCTGTTGCTTATTATGTCAAGAGGCAGCAGGCTACTACGTAATAAATACATTAGGCCTACACTTTGTCTCAGAAAAATTGAAGCGAAATTGTTTGTTGTCATAACTTCATCAAATTTATAACAACTTTTATAAGTAAGCTAATTGCTGGCTGGGCCCGCGCCATGCAGAAAATTAAAGTAGTCAGTGCGTCGGCGCATCCGAAATACATGTAGTCTGCGGGTCACGATCTGCTTGACTTGATTTACAATCAGTGGGCAGAAAGGCATATATAGGGCTAGCCTATATGTAACATTTCAGACAAAACTAACAAAGTTTTTGTTGAACTATATAGCTGTTTTGGGGGTCCACGTTTTATTGGGACGCAGTGTAGTTAGAAGGTTCAGTGTGAGAAGCATAAATGATAGATCAGCGTTGTCACATTCGTCTGAGCGATGCAGGTGGACTTGGCGTAGGGCCTACGTGCGACAGCGTTCAGCATAGGCCTGATATTATTCTCTCGCTTGTATTATACTAGACGGGATCGGGAGTGTTGATGATGTAGCTTTTTCCGTCGAAAATCACGACCAAGCTCAACGATGTAACAGCAGCCAGATGCGGCTATTAACTAGCACTGCCCCTAACAATCACTAACAACGAACGTCGAACAGGGCAATGATTTGGTAAACAAATGATAAGGAAAATAAAGATTGAGGTAACAATTGTTTTGAATGCATACTGTGGATGGCAGACTGCGTCGGTTTTTAATGATTCGCGCGTCGTATAGAGCAAATAGACAATTCAAAGACTTGCTGCTTATCACAACAAGCACTACTGACGAGCTTTCTGGGGGTACCTAGATTGATGATATTAAACAACGTTGAAATCCAGAAAGCGGGCTTTTAGTGATTTGCAACCGTAGATTGCGCCGAAATTGCTGGTGGTAGAACAGGACAATACGCACATGAAATTTGCAGCATAAAACGTAGAGTTTTTACGCGCGAAAGCAGCTACAGCTTTCAGCGCGTCTTAGCCATCGCAATTCTGTCCGTCCGTCCGTCTGTCCGTCTGTCTGTCACACGGGTGGATCAGTCAAAAACGGTGCAAGCTAGAATCACCAAATCTTCACCATCGGCTGCCTGGAAGACCCTAGTTTCAGGAACCGTAAAGCTTTGCCATAAATTCGAAGGGGGTTACCCCGAACGAGGGCGCTAAATGAGAGGGGGTGGGCAAAATTTGCGATTTTTGGCCAATAAGTCGCTTTATCTCAGTAACGGTGCGAGATAGAGCCTAGGTTACTATTAATCACTAATAGATAATACGTAATGACAATATATTAAACCAAAATTTCTTTGTACTTTTTACTTTTTACTAATAATAGGCTACTGAATTAGGTCCTACTCATACATTGTAGAAATTTTACTCTAGTCGCCTACGGTTCTCTCCCTCGATGCGTAACAGGTATTTTAACTTTGCTTTTAATACATATATTAACTGCTTCTAACTAATTTTAACCACGTATGGCACTAAGTGGCCTATTTTGTGCTGATGTGCCGTTAAGAAACTCACTCACTCACCCCTCGATGCGACTCAGCTGGGTCATATGAGCAGCGGTCAACCGTCACGCTGTCGTTGGCTCATTCGTTGCACCGAGCGCAACAGTTGGGCCGATATATGGGACTGTCACAACCCGTGACCACAAACACATTTGATATAGAGAACTGTTTGCATTATATTGTCGTTGTTCGGAATCCGACTGCGTATATATAGCGGGTTTGCCTTGAGCAGAATAACCTTGCGTTATAGTGCGGCGTTGGTGTTAATTCGCGCTGCGGAACGCCTGTCGTAAGATTTCTGTCGAGGTGAGTTAACTGAGATTTTCACGTATGAAGTCAGTAACTTTTAATCTATAAACCAGCGGCGTTTATCTGCATTTGACATTCAAGATCGGATTAATATTGTAGCAAAAAATAGGTATACAAGTAATTTGAGAAAAGCTCACGTGATGCGCGACAGCATCGGTGCTGCCACCTGCGGAATCAATGTGCAAACGTGCAATAGAATAATAATCTGTTTTGAAAGAGTACCCAAGTTTGATTTATGCGGGCTCCGTATTGAGAACTTCATAAACCTAGGACGTCGAAACATAAATCCTTAAAATCTACGTTCAATGCTAACATTTTCATAGGGGACCTATACGCATGTTGTTTTGGGATAGGCCGCTATCTCCAGCCATTTTTTCGTAATCCACTCTTAAAATGTGTGCCGCAGCGAAAAATCACAAAAATTACTAAAACTTCGTATTTTGGGGGTTCGAGGTCGTTCAAGGTCATCGATGTTAGAATATGTGCTGAAATTGTAGAATTAAAACCATTTTCTGGGTTTCGACAGGACTCCACTGGGGGAGCTTACTGTGCTTCCCAAATCCTATAGCTCCTGGAAAGGGGCTCAGTGCCTGAAGGTGCGTTCTCACTGCGCGCGTCAACGCGCGTTACGTCGCGTAACGCACGTCACGCGCCTTACCTCGCGTCAACTTAGCGCGCGTTATGCCGCGTAACTCGCGTTACGCCGCGTAGAGTCATTTTAACTTTTTCACTAGCAGTAAATTTGTCAAAAAATATTAAAATTTCACTATAGTCCTACGTAAAAAGAATTTCTACACTAGGCCTAGGCCTACTTTCTGACATAGGCCAATAAAATGATGTTTTAAATGCTAACGTTTACAAGGTAAATTAATGCAACGAATTGCTTGTGGTGTGTGTTGGGCACTTCGTCAGACGGTCTATTTACTGATAAAATTCAGTTTTACTGCGAAGTTTGCCAATAAATTTTGATCAGTTACTGACAGTCAGTACTCAGTAGGCCTATTCTGCAGTGCATGCTTTGCAACATAGACTTAATGTTTCTTTTCAAATCACGATTTACAAGGAAATGCAGAAAAATAGGCGTTTGTGCTTTGTTGGCATGCAGCGCATCAATTGATTGATTTACACAGCTTTGTATTGTGTTTTCTTCTACGACAGTAAGCAGCAACATGGACATGCACGGCAGCAACGGCGTGGGTGGGCACGACACGACCGCAAGTGGACCCGACATGACCGGTGGACATGGTGGCCATGACATGGGTGGTGCCGGGCATGATCCAACTGGTTGCGGTCATCACGCGAACTACGGCGACCACACGTTGATGAAGAACTACTTCCATCTGTCAACGCAGGCCATCGTCCTCTTCATCGAATGGGAAACGACGAAGTGGTGGGGTGAGAACATCATAGGCCTAAAATTAGGCAAACATTTAACATAATCATGGATACTCATTTACTGTAACTTTTGACACTTGCAAGCGTGCGTAGACCAGCTTATTTCTGGCTTTTTGTTTGCGTTAGGGCGAATAGGGCAGATTATGCAGTGAGTCTATAGTCCTGCACGTAGGCCGCATTATGCGTCTTGACCGTCTGTCTGTCTGTCCGCCCGTCCCGTACGGGCTCCTAATTCGATAACAAAACAAAATAGGCGCGAATTTTCCTGCCATTTTTTTAGTTTAACGGGTCAAAAGTTAAGAAAACGCGTGTTGCATGATGTGCGCTGCATCCGCGATAGCCGCGCTTTGAGGGCAACATGCAACAGACTACCGGATTCATATACGATTGCTATGTATACGTTTGACGTTTATGATGGGGGATTTCCGATGAAAAAGCGGACGGCCGTTTTTTTAAGCTGGCACTCGACGCCGACGTCTATTGTTAGTTTTTGACGCTCTACAGCTATGCTGTTTGGCGGCCTTGTCGTCGTTGTCGTCTGTCTGTCTATCGTACATCCGTCCGTCGTCTGTAACGGATGTCTTGTGGCTATACGGTGCAAAATAGGGCCTAAGTTGCTATTGATCACTAATAAAAAGTCCCACATTGGTTTTCAAATGACATAAAAATTATTGACCTTGGATGACCTTGAAGGTCAGTACTGCAATAGGTACTGTATAGGCTGTAGTGCGTGAGAGACAGCTGGGCTTTCTTGTGTATATAGCTGCTGATGACACAAAGTGGACCGAAGGTGTTGTGTATCATTGTATCTGCAGAGATGCTGGTGTCGTGCCTTGGCGTAGCGTTGTTGGCGCTCATCTACGAGGGTCTCAAAGTGCTGCGCGAGTACATAGACGCACGGTCGCGCTGCCACTGTGAGGAGCAACACAGCGGCAGCAGCGAGAAGGTCAGTGGCGATAGCGGCGAGTCAGCGTGCTGTCAGGACTCGAACACTGCAACGATTACTCCGCAACATCATCACAAACAGTGCGTGTACCACGTTACGTTAGCTCTAGTAACTATAGCCTAGCATTATGCAGGGCCGTCGAGAAAGAGAATGGAGAAGTTTTTCCCGGGCCCCACGACATCTGGGGGCCCGGCCGTCGCTCAAAACTGTAAAGTACGCCAGAATGCGCCATTTTGAAAAGCAAAATTCAAAAATGTTCTCCCCAAACGGGCCCGGCGAGAATGTTTTTCCCGGGCCTCGCTGTGGTTCTCGACGTTTCTGGCATTATGCTTCGCTGACATGATTGGTAGCTTAGTTTGTGACCCAACAGGCCCCTACATCAAACTACAAGCACAAACTTCTATCGACACTTTCTTCCCACCCAGAGAAAACGAATTACTGAATTAATGCATGTTACTAAATGATAAAAGTTTAAAGCGATCTGCGTCTTGATTGCCACCAAAGTCTAACCACTTTGTCCATAGGTGACCCACTTTTCACGCTCCACCCGTTCAGAATGTTTTAATTTAAATCCGTTCTTGAATTGCGTGTAGGCAGACACGGGTCTTCACGTAACCGCCTTCATACGGCGGAGACGTACCGGGTGGCGCAAAAGGAAGTGGGCAGTTTTTTATGTCGTGTCCAAACTCGTTAACAGTAAGCTTACTCATACAATAGTCAGACAAGAAGTTCAGTTGTCGCTAAGAAAAGCCGACCGTACCGCCTACGTCCGATGCCCAGCGTCCGACTTTCAATCACGGAGAAGAAACGATTTCTCAAAAGTGACACAATTCCATGCACGCTATGTTAACGAAACGCTGCTCTCGAAAGCTACAATTAACGCTAGTATATATAACACACGTCGAGCGCCATGACACGCGGTCGTCTCGCCTGGCGACGTAAACAGCTATAGTCGTAAATAACCAACAAAAATATCGGACGCAGATTTCGCAAATTTTTCTCACAATAAAACTGCTTTGCGACACAAGACTCGCTACAGCCCATACAGTTTCTGTTGCAGTGCTGACCTTCACAGTCATCCAAGGTCAATGATTTCCATCTCGTTTGACTGGGCGTACATGTATGCCACTTTATTAGTGATTATACGTAGGCCTAGTAACCTTGGTCCTATATCTCACCATTTCCCTGATACGGCCACTTATAGCTTGAAACTTTTCATTAAAAATTGCGGCCAAACCGCTGCAGATGGAGACACGGTTACTATTGTCAGCCTATAGGAAGTCTCTAGCGCCTTATACGATGGTACGATCGCAGACCCCTACGACTTACCCCTTAGCCACAATACCGCACGATTGGCATACCATATGCATTATGACCCTTCAAGGCCATTCAAGGTTAATGATTCTCATGTACTCTGAAAAGGTCGTGTGCCACTTCTTAAGTTATTAGTGATTAACATTAACCTTGGCCCTATCTCTCACCGTTTCCGAGATTTTCCATTGAATTTTCTACCCTCCCCCTGTTCATTTTTCCCCCAATTTGAAAAATGTTCCCCTTGCACTAGATGGCTGAAATTTTGCATGTCACAGTTCAGTTTAACACACATGGCTAATTATTCGTGTGAAAAGTCTTCCCCTAAGTCCTACCCGTTAGCCAGGGTACAGCCGTTACAGACGGACGGACGGACAGACGACAACCATGTCAATAGCTCAACCGATACTTAAGTACGGTCGGCCAAAACTTCAACGTGATCGCGGGCCCTCCGCTGCCATGGCCGAGGCTAATCGTTTCCGAAATTACCATGTACGTGAAGAATGTACTTTCCATTTTTAATAGCCAAACCGGCGTCGATTGACAGCGAGTGCACGAAATGGTTGATTATAGCCCTTGGTCTGTATGCTGTGTGACTGCAGGCGAGTTGGCATCTTGCGTCCGCTGCATTGGCTTCAGACGCTGCTGCACTTCATTCAGTTGTGGATCGGTTTGACGCTGATGCTCGTCTTTATGACGTTCAACTTCTATCTGTGTCTTGGCGTGACTGTGGGCGGTGCCGTCGGCTACTTCTTCTTCGGCTGGATTCATCGTCCAGGACAGCGCCATCGCACCGAAGTCTGCCACTGACGAAAATGCAGAGTGCAGACCCGACCTTGTACAAGAACCAGCTAGTGGACTCATTAGCAGGGGCGTCTATTCTCCCTCGTGCCACTGAAACAAGACTATAGTCTCCCATCACTCAATCTCTCTTCTTGCCTTCGTTTAACCATTTTTATTTTTCTATTCCTTTTCTGAGAGCTTTTTCCTACATTTAGCTAGATAGTCTGGGGTGTTATAAGCTTTTTCGGTAGAGTTTGGGACATGATGGGTCTGGAGAAAACGCGTTTAGTAGCAAGCTAGCAGTAGGGGGTCTCAGTAATTGTTAGGGAATCTCAGTCTATGTAACATGTTGTTTTGGCAGCAATAACACTGTTTGAAAGGTACGATTTACAAGAAAAAATTAAAATTAAATTCTTGGGGGTCCGTAAGCCCCCAGTCCTCTTTTATAACGCCCTTGCAATTAAGCAAGCGAAAAAGTTTATAATGTGTAAATTTCCTCTCGAAGTGCCGTTCACTTTTACGATTGTAGCATTTGCTCCACGGTAACGTTTATATGGAGTGGACGCCCCTTGTTGTAGTTGTTGTAGTAGAGATGCCCAGCCCTCAGCCATCTTATCTAACTCAAAGTTAGCGAATCATCCACGTAAACTGCTCCGTCTCACTTCGAAAAAATGCATTAGCAGGCAAATTCTGTCGCAGTTCTATGCCAGCTTCTATGTACGGTAAATCGGTAGGCCTAGTAAGCTTATTTGTTACAAGAATACAAAATCAAACTACAGAGTTGGGAATCTCTACATCGTTACACTGGTAGATTAACTATAAGAGCGCCTGACAAACTTTTATACGTACTTTTTGCTTTTGCTTTTGTTTAAAAAAATTTCGCTGTATATACAATCATTATACATACAGACAGTGTGGATATACATGTTAATTTTGAATAAAGTAACAGATTAACCTGTTGATTGTTTTAAGAATTAAATCATATCAACTTTTGAAAAGTATTCTGTAGTGTATCATCATGACAATCTTCAAAGGCATGACGTCAGATTTTATTCTAGGTCTAGGCCCAATGTGCGATAGTTGTTTGAATGCAAATATATTGCAATGCTTTTATAACGAGTTGCGTTAGAGTGCAGTATGGTGTATCGGAATTGAATAGCCTATGTCAACAAGTAATCCGAGCAATGCTCACGTGAAGCATCGGTGCTGCTACCTGGGGATTCAGTGTAAAACATGCAGTACAAGAAATCTGAGCTAATGCTCATGAGACGCGCGAAAGCCCATAACAATTCCTGTTCGCAGGTAGTCTTGGTTTATTTCCATCCATTTCGTCGCAATTCACTTTTTTTGCAACCAAAAATTGCTTAAAAAATCGCTAAAAACCAATATTTTAAAGCTCAAGGTCATTCAAAGTCATTGATGTTGACATTAAGAAGCTCGTCGCCAGTGCTTGTTGTGATAAGCAACATGATTGTGCCTATCTGCAACCATTTTCACGCTAGACAAGACAACAGCGGATAAATTACCACTTTTTAGAAGGGTAACCCTATTTGACACCCACGTGCGCAGGCCTCTTTAAATCTAGAGGGTCCGGAATTGGACTGCTAAAATCTACATTTAATGCTGAAAATTTCATATGCAGGTTGTTTCGGTCTATCTCTAGCCATTTCGGCGCAATTCGCTCTCGAAATGCGTCTCGCAGCCCGAAATCGCGAAAAATTCACCCAAACCCCTTATTTTGAAGGTTCAAGGTCATTCTAGGTCATCGATGTTGACATTCCCTTAAGCAGCAAGTCGCTAGTGCTTGTTATGATAAGCAGTATCTGCATATCTCTGCCTATCTGCAACCGTTTTCACGTTAGACGAGATAATATCGGTAAAATAACGCTTTTTAGGGGGTGCCTCTCTTTCGCCCTTTCGTTTGTGGGGACCCCTTTTACCCAGCGCCATGAAATTCTGTCACGAAATACTAGAGATTCTAGGCTATCATATGGTGAAAACCAGAGTTCTCTCTCACCTGGGTTGAATTGGTACCGGGTTGTGACGAACGGACACGGACAGACAAACAGAATTACCTTAGCTAATACGCGCTATAGCTATAGCTCTCGCGAGTAAAAGTGATAACGTGTTTTGAAAAAGTAGCCAAATTTGAAGTTTCTGCACGGAAGAATTTTTCAACGTAGGAGGTCGAGACTCAGGCGGTTAAAATCTAGGCTACGTTTTGTGATGAAAATTTCATACGCAGTCTATAATTTCGGCGCAGTTCACTGTTAAAATATACATCGCACTAAACCTGACTGTGAACGACAATCGTCGATTGTCCTCGAGTAACTCTGTAGGCTAGATGCCTATTGCCTATCGCCAGCTGGAGTGACGTCGGGCTCACGTCAGTGGTGACATGCTCTGCAGATGTTGCTTGTGTTAAGACACATGGGTAGCCTCCTGTCCTGGATAGCCAGTGGTCGAGAAGTCTGCTCTGGACTCTTGGCTCAGGAGTCTGGAAGACGCAACGAGCCGTCGTCGATCCTAGTCTAGCGGTCGAGTGAGTGAGTGGGTGATTGAGTATGATTCTCCCACAGTGTTATGCAGCTATGTAGTAAGTCATTTTTGCTAATTTTAGATTGTAGATTTTATTTTCTCAATCAGAGCAAATATAATTTAACTACGCAGTATGCAATGTCAGCGCATAGTGCGCACTGCGCTAGATAACATCCAAAGTGTATAGAAAATATCTATACACTTTGGATAACATCAGGTTTTCGGTAGTTGTCGGTGTTTATCCAATTCATAAATATCGGAAGTGGGTGTGTCTTGAAAGTGGGTGTGTCCTACCCACGTGCTTTTTGTTGTCACATGTGTTGCGAAGATGTCTTTTGTGTTGCGTTGTTATCTGTCAGCATTAAATCGGCACCCATGGAAAACTCAGGCGTTGACAACTGGTATAGCTCTAATCTACGCTTTTAGAGCATATATAATTAAAAAAGTACGACAATACGACATTACAGTTGTATCATGATTCTGTGTAATGAAGCACAAAGTTAAGCGCTCAGCAAGGTCTGTCTGGTTTCGTTTTCCATCGTCAGTGTTTTGGGCCAGTCTGAAAAAAATGTACCGAATGAAGCCAGATATACTGCAGGAATTGCAAAATTTACGATATTCAATGCTAGAACAGTAAAACGCATGTGTCTTGTTGTATCGTCATGGGACGGTGCTATTGCGGCGACATCGCCGCACAAAGCGGGGGGTGCGACGAAACACCGCACCGGCCTCACCGACCGCACCGGCAGGAAATTACCGCACTGGGGCCTAAAACGACCACTAACCCTAACCCTAAGACAGCGTCCAATCGTCTGCAGCTGCCGCCATGCTCGAAGTGGTCGTTTTAGGCGCCGGTGCGGTGATCTGATGCCGGTGCGGTAGGAATTGCGGTCGGTGAGGCCGGTGCAGTGTTTCGTCACACCGCAAAGCAGGCATAATACAAAAATGCGGCAGTAATCGTCGCGCACTATTACAGTCAGTGATGAATCTAGGCTTCAGCAGGTGCTTTCTCTTCCTTCCCTTTCCTCCTTGTCGATCCTGCAGTTCTCTGCTGTGCATCGTGTACACGGTGCCATCTGACGACTTTGACATCTTAAGCCAACAAGAACTTTACGTTCACTCGCAGCATATGTAGGCTACTATATCAGCACCCAGCAGCTATACAGCGTTCTCATCTTCTTCTTTCCTCGTTGCTGCTCCCGTTGTCTGTAACAAACTTTCTGCTAGCACTACAGAGCGGGTAGTACTTAAGGCACTTTTAAACCTGGGCATAAAGCAACGGCTCATCTCAGCCCCGTGAAAAAACATAAGACAACTTATAGATGAGTTGTTTACCGCCGCATTAGTGTATTCTGGCATAAGGTGTGGTGACATTTGTCGCTGACCTAGCCATCGGCATGCAGTGTTAGTAGTTTTAAGAGACATTTAGATTTGCTTTGGCGTGGTTTTAGTTTGTATTATGATTGTAAATCTGTCATCTAGTACTGGAAGTCAATGTAAAAACAGTATTACTTTAGTTTTTGTTGATACTCGTGTTGATTGTTGAAGTTATTTACTTCGGACGGAAATACACGGTGTTTCATAAAAAAGGACCCCCTTTTGTTTTTTTCATAATTCACTCAAATGATGATCAATTTACACAAAATTGGTACCAGTTGTAGCTGAAGAAATACTAATTCAGTGTAAATTGATCATCGTTTGAGTGAATTATGAAAAAAACAAAAATGGGTCCTTTTTATGAAACACCGGGCCTGCTTCCGGATATTCATTGATGATGATGATGAACGCACGACGCCTAGTGCGGTACCGGTACTGTGCTTTGGTAAAAAGCTCAATTGGCAGATCAGGGTCAGGGTTAAGCATAAAGTTAAGATTAGAGTTAGAGATAGCATTATGTTGTAAAGGGAATGCATAAACTAATAAATTGCAGCCTAATTAGGCCCCTACAGCATTACCTGTTGCAACATTCGCAATTAGCTTTTTACTTGCAGCCCCTTGCGCACACACACGTCCATAATTGAGGTTTTTGATTATTGGAAAATGGACATTGGACATTGATGATTACCTCACTGTACGGGGACATTGAAAAATGACATTATTAACTCTGAGCATAACCCCATTTCCAATGTCCAGTAACCTTGGTTCTTGATTTTCATCTTGCACACACTGTTGGTGTCATGCATTAGAATAATAGCTAATTAAGTTTGGCACTACCGCTAAACTTTTTGACCCAAATCTTAAGGCTAGTTTTATTTTTTACCATTAAGATTAACCCTATATCTAAACCTAAGCCTAAATCACTGTTTTAAACCTTCTGGTAGGGAACTTTTACAATGGTACAATGGTGCTGTTAATTAAGTTCGGCAGTAAATTCACAGTTGTTCATTAGCTATTGTTCATCACTTGTTCATCATTTTAGAAGTCACAGCATGCAGAACAGTTAGTTTTGGCATTTGCATATTGTCAGATATGTTTTGGATTTAGGAAATAATGTGTTACAGAAACTGGCAATGTGACATGGAGACTGATGCAATGTAATTTTAAAGGTATAGCATGACAACCATTTGCACTGCATCCACAGCAGCTGCAACCAATAGCTGTTTGATATATAAGTGGCTCTGTATGGATATAGAGTAAGTAAGTGAGTAATTTTTATAGTGCATTACCCGTAACAACTTCGAATCAGTCGTATGCGCTTGATGTGCTATTAGAATGGGAAGAACAGAGCAGCTCTGCATGCAGACACTGCTGGTGCATATTGCAGTGACTGGTAGCTGATGTTGCAACTTGCAGGTCTGCTGATGGGCAGCGGTGATGTAATTTCACAGTTTGCCGTGGAAAGAAAATCACTGCAGCAGTATGATGTGCACAGAACAAAGAGATTCTTCTTGTTTGGCACTTTTTTGCTGGTTTGCATTTTATTTGTTTAATTACCTGTTGTAACTTTCATGTACTGGTAATCAATAATCAGATATTATAGTAATAATAGTAACAATAATAACCAGATTTGTATAGCACCACAAACACCAGTGAGTCATGACTTCAGTCAGTGCTGTCACTTTTTGTGTGCGACAGCATGTAATGCTTCACATGTCTTAGCCATGGTCTAGGCGTTCGTCTGTCTGTCTGTTTAACTAGCAACATATCCAGTGCTTACAGCAGAATGCCTACTAAACTTGTAGTATTTTTACGCGCGAAAGCAGAATGCTTCGCGCGTCTTTGCCATCGTCTGGGCGTCTGTCTGTCTGTCTGTCACACTCGTGGACTGTATCAAAACGGTGCAAGCTAGGATCACGAAATCTTCACTGTGGGGTGCCCAGGTCTCTAGTTTATCGTGAGAAAATTTCGTGCCACTGGGTGCAGGGGTTCCCCTCGAACGAGGGCGTCAAAGAGGGGTACCCCCCTAAAAAAGACGTCATTTTGCCGTTATTGGCTCGAATAATGTGAAAACGGTTGCAG
>Ga0056128_1004433_pt1 | contig 17543 bp, 15 predicted proteins | sample WorMetLIZISLAND2_FD_71113 | JGI IMG/M metagenome (GOLD analysis project Ga0056128, IMG submission 71113) | Marine gutless worms symbiont microbial communities from Max Planck institute for Marine Microbiology, Germany - Olavius geniculatus... ... | reverse complement strand
CGGCTGTGGAAGTGAAATTGGCGTTAAAGCCGAAAATTAACTAGTACTGGACTACTGGTACATTCGCACTGGCAAGTGTATGTTAACTGCTCAAAAAGAGCTAGTTGGCATTTGGTTGGCTCCTCTGCTATGGATTTTATAATCTTTCGGGTCTTTGGAGCACTAAGCCCCACTACCACATTGACGTGGCAAACTATGGTGGAGATGAACTAGCACATTTAATTTTCACTTTTTTAATGTGTGCATAAAACACATGCAGACATTTGATGTAGCTTATTAACAGTACTTATACAGCTAATTAAAAGATAAAAAATCAAAACATATTTATCACGACTGCTTTTCATTGCAGTGATTGAGACTGGTCATTTGCAACACTATCTTATTGCTAGATTTACATGAAACATGCATATATTACTTTTTATGCACCACTGTATATTACAGGGTGGCTTAAAAATTACGTATTGGTGTTGTCGACCAGGGTATTTTTTCTAGGCCACTCTGTATGGCTTCTTGAGTGACAGCAGGGTGTAAAGCCTGAAAAAAGTTCTGTTTCAACAATCTGCAAAAGTTTTGTTTTGGAAGGTTTTGCCTAATACGTAGTATTTTTGAAAAAGTTATATGTGATAATAATGTTTTCCGTTTAACCAGCCGGTTTTTCTGGAGTACTTCCCTTTAGGTATGCTCTTTATGGAAATGTTGCGAATACTAGTGGTGATGAATGGTGTTTTTGTTTTGTATTGTCGACAGCACAACTTCATCGTAGCTGGTGGGGTGCCACTGTGTATAAAGATGCTCACCAGCGAGAGCTTCTTGGCCAGTGCTGATCTGTCCACCCGCAGGTTGTACAAGACTGTGCTGTTTTTCTATTTTTAAGCTTTGCAAATAAAGTTTTAAATACTTGCCATTTCATTTTTTTCAGTTTTGTTTAACTCGTGCGAGGGTCGTTTGATTAGTAAGTGTCATTCTGTTAGTTTTCCAAATATAAAAAGTCTGAGATATACATTTTGTAGGCAATTTAATTCTGAGTACCACCTGTGAGTTTTGTTACGATGACATCACTAAACATTAAATAAGGCAACGTTGCCACTGAAATGTTTTCGCTCAGATGTTAACCATCTCAGTATATAACCAGCCAGTTGGCAATCACCAAGGTCAACTTAGCTTTCCATTACTCTATTGTGATTCTATATGGCAGGTGATGCTTGGCTTCATAGCTCTGTGATGGGTTTTTCACGAAGAGCTATTTTACTCACTCTTTACCTTTAAAGATCGATTGTTCGATGCTTAGGTTAACTCGTGGCTTTGCTAATCAGAGGTTAACGTTTACTCTCGGGCGGACCTCACACGCATTGTTTTGTGCCATATTTTGGCATGGAAGAATGTGCCACGAGTTAACTGGGGTAATTTCACAAGTTAACTTCGTGGCTAACTCTAATTCATGCATGGAACAATTGACCCTAACTGGTTTGTATGCTTACACAGGTGTAAGTAAGTAAGTAAACGTTGTATGTGCATGCAATAGGTGTGCGTTTCTGACGGCACTGAAGATCAGCAAGCTGGTGCTGACTGCAGTCGGCTATGCGCAGGTGCAAGTCGTCGCCGAGGCATGTCAGAGTGACTCGCCCACGGCGCAAGCACAGATAACATCGGTGATGCATAGCCATGCCGTCATACTGCAGAAGGCCCTGCAGTGTGTTCCCAATCCAAACACTGACTTCATCATGAGAAACGCTGCCACGCGGCTGGGACAGTTCCTCACAAGACAGGTCGGTGATCGATCATTAGTTTTCCGCGGCAAATTTTGCCAAATTCCGTGGGCCAGTTCGCAGAATTCCGCAGCTTACCGTGGCCATTTGTTTGTGAGTAAACTGAGCTCTATCCAGTCAAAAAACTTTAGTTATTGAAGGCTGGCGTTTTGCTCAGTTATGCTAGCAACATTCATAGAAAATTATCAGTCGTTTTTTTTCTTTTTAAAAGTGCAATCTGTCAAGTCAAATTGTGCTTATTTATGATTATGTGTCGTGCCGTACTACGATGGGTATTAGTAGGGTTCACAGTTTTAGGCAGTTTAGTTTGATTTTTTCTGGTAATTAGTCTATTTAGTTATGTTGTGAAGCCGATGATCGTACTGATTATCGGTCATTTTGTTAATTTTGGCAAAATTTGCTGAACTTCTGCAGAAATATCAAAATTCCACGGAAAAGGGCAAATTCCGTGGCTTGGCTCAAAATTCCGCACCCCGCGGAAAACTGTGGGCCCTATCGATCATGCGCACACTTGTGACTATTCTCCCTTCAGTTAACTGCAGAACTCTTATATAGTTTCCAAACCAATCTATCATGATTGCTGAAGTGGTGCATTTATTTTTGCAGGTTTGATGTTTTTTCAATGCTTTATAATAACACAACGTATAATAGTAGATTATTAAGTTATGGTGAAATCTTTCTTACTAAATTGTCAAAGTGTCCCAAGTAGCCTCAGTTGATGGTACTTTGCTGATGTTTCATCAGATGTTGCTTTTGTTCACAGCAATATCTGTTCGTTTCTAGGTGTTGCTGTGATGGACAATTTGTCATAGATATGAGGAAGTTCATAGGACTTCTCATCTCGATTTGTCGACCTGTCTTATTTGTTTCCAATGTGTGCATCGCTTCTATTTTTGTTGACTCTGCTGATATACTTTATACAGGCCACTGGCGTACTTCCCAACCAGTCGACAGTTCGAGCGTTGCAGAGAATTGCCTGGTCATCCTGCGCTGCCGGTCTGCAGCTGGTCCATGCTCCATACGATCAGATCCACCAGGCGGTGGACCAGCTGCACGGCTGCATGATTGGCGGGGAGGGTGATCGTCTAGTGCCGGACGCAGATGACGTGGCCGTGTGTCGTGAGGCACTGGAGGTGCTGTCCGTGTGTCTGGCGCTCTGTCCCGAAGCCGTCGACGTGCTGTACAAGGAACAAGTCTGGCAGACGTTTATCATCGACGTCCTTCTTGTCTGCCGTAACCGGTTAGTGCTTAAGACTCACTTGCTCTCGTCCTCTTTTCCATGGTTGACTGTAAAGTGACTGCAGTGTGGTAGGTATTGTTTCGTTCTAAATTGTATTGTATTGTATTGCTATATATTTTACTGCTTATACTACATAGGTGCAGTTCAGAACTCCACGTTATATGCTTTACTATATGGTACTATTAATGGGAGCTACGGCTTTTATTAGAACAAGTTACTTCTGACCCTGGCTTGTATTAGAGACCTGGATTCTTTAAAACATTGGCAACTTGCCATACTAGTGTATATAGTGTGCACAGTACTACTACTATTACTACTACTGCTACTACTGCTGCACCTCTAACAACAAAAAATAATACTACTGCTAATGCTGCTGCTGCTGCATTGAGACCCGGCTTATGTTTGAAACTCGGCTTCTGTTAGTAGGTGTATGGTAACTTGACTGTCAGCCTGTTCGGGTTGACAGCTGTGCGTGCATGTATAGTATTGTTGATTGTGTGTCACTGTCTGGTGCTTAGGTCGGTCAGGCAGGCAGCGACGGAGCAGTTTTGTCTCATTGTGACACGCTGTGTTCCCGGACAGAAACTCCTCGTGTTTTTCATCACTCTGCTCTTCACAGTTCTACAGGTCTGTGGCCTCGGACATTATTGACTGACGCAGGGATGAAGTAATGTCTTTATCACCACCCCATCCGCACACATGCTGTCCCAATCCCCATGTCCATCATTATTTTGATGAAAATTGCCGCTCGTAATCTGCACATTTCACGTGCTGGTATGTTGCCATATTTTGAACCCATATGTGTACCGGTACTATTTAGTGAAATATATTAGTTGTAATTCTCCCCATTATCGCAGCTATACTGTAAATTCTATCTCTCTCCCTGCATTTCTATCACTACTTTTATCCCCATTTTCGCAAGAATATCGCCGTTATTGTTTTCACTACTGCAGTATTACTGCTGCCGCTATTCCCCATGTCAAATTTTATCAGACATGTGGCATGTCACATATGTTGCTAACCTACTGTGTGCTCAGGTCAGCTCAGCTGCCTGGACCGTCAGTGGGACAGGAAATGAGTAGTAGCTTATGTGGGCTACGGAGTGAAGGCCTAGTGTGGCTGATTGGGGCGTTGGTGTGTCTGCTATTTGCATATTACGGGTAAAGTTGTTTGCTGAAGCGGGCAATGGATGGCTGCATAGTGTGCTGCGGTACTGTTAGCTCATGCCAATCAGCTGCCACTTTCAAGATTGTAAAGTGCATCTGGTCATGAGTCTTGAGTTGTGTAAGAAGCACTGTAGCAAGTACTGGACCTTTACCTTTACCTTTGTTCATAAACACATGCAGGTTGTTTGATACTGTTTCATTGCTGACAAGCCAAGCATCTCGCGTGCAATTTGCAGAAGTTTTTGAGTCAAACTTGCAAAACACTTCGGAGAAAAAGGTGGTATGATTTAGTGATGCATTACTAAGTTGCTGTCTTATGGAGAACTTAGGAAAATCTTAGGGAAATGACGAAAACATATTTCTTTATAGATTATCAAAATTTTATTAATTGTAATGAATAACGGAAAATTGGCTGGTTGAAGAAAAACTATGAAAATATCACAAGTCAAAGGCTTGTTGATGTACATAACAATTTGGTCCGATTTTAATAATTTTTGGCATGCAACATCAGGAAGAAACTTGATGCAAATGACTATACTTTTGGCCACCTCACTTTAATACTGTCGCTACACTACCTTGTGAAATGCAGGTTGTTGAGCCTGCTGTTTGCGACTCGTGTCAACGTTTACCGCTTGCATTTGCGCAGGAAGAAAACATTTTGAGCACATGCTGTAATAAAGAGAATGTGATGTGACACGTGTGACTTTTTGAGATTCAGTAGTTGCAATCGTGTTTGTTGCTTTTTCATTGATCATTTCTCACCTGACGCGTGCTCTATCCAGTATGAATTTATTGTTGTTAACTACGACTTTTGCATTTCACAAGGTAGTGTAGCAACAGTATTTAAGTGAGGTGGCCAAAACTACAGTCATTTGCGTCAAGTTTCTTCCCAATGTCATGTGCCAAAAATTATTAAAATTGGCCAATGTTTAACGAAGCTATTCAAAAAATAAAAGTGGCACGTTTTTATGAATCACGGTGTATAGTCCCTAGCTTTGAAAAGAAATTTGAGTAATTTCAGTAGGGGTTAATCAGTGCCTGTTACGTCTTGTGTTTTAGTCAAAGGCAAAAGATTTTGCCTGTCAGTGCACCGAGTACTTTCAGCTTCTGTGCAGGTAATGTGCTATGTTACTTGTTATGCTCGTGACTTTCGTTAGCATTAATGATCTGATTAATTTATCGATCTTGTTTTTTTTATATGCTGCATCGTCTGCATTGAAAAGTCTGCCATTGTTGTTTTAACAACTGTCGAACATTGTATCTTTTAAATGGAGCTTGAAAACAATACTGTTTTAACAGATGTTGAATCTTTAATTGTAGTTTTTTTAAAATTCAGTTATATTTTTAGGTTTATTTTATATTATGTGACTTATTAACTGATTGATGTGTGATTGTAATGTAGTCTTAATAATGGTGTGGAGTGTACCAGTTTGCCGAATGACTTGTGAACCTAATGTTAAATTTTGTGAAGTTTTTGCGCATACCTTTATAGTTGCAGTACTATGCTGAAATTTGAACACAACAGTCCTTGTGCAATATGTTCAAAACTTGTTTGGGTTTTTATTGTCGACTTTGTTTCTTTTGGACCACCCTAGGTGTGGTGTTAGTAATTTATGAGACTAGTGTTTAGTGCACGTTGTGCATCTTTACCATGCTGCATCAGTGTACTTTGTATATTTTGTAGTTGTAATTCTGAAGCATTTTGTTGTTTGATACATTTTGCGAGGCATGCGGGGAACTGCCTTGGCCACCTACTCTCAAGCCACAGCTGCCTGTTTAGCAGCACATTTGTCTAGTTGCGGTGAGGTCTCCAGTCTCTCGTGACATCATTCGTAGTTTGCTGTGTAAGCGAGGATGTTAGGTTTTGGTCTTGGTTTGGTCTTAAGGACTGGAATTGGTGGCCTTGGCCTTGGTAGTCTTTTTTTTCCGTGGCCATGGTTTTGACACTTAGGCCTCAGCTTTGGTTTTGAATGGCAAGCCAAGACCAACGTCGGCAAAGAGTCACTTTGCCTAAGCACCAAGTGAATTTGTTAGATAGTCATTGCTATTACTCTCTCTCTCGCTTTACTTCCTGTTCCTATGCCCATAAACGATCAGTGGAAATTAGTTAATCGTATAAATACTAATATTTCAACTGTTTCCTTGTCATGATGTTCTGTATGCTATACATTTTAGTCTTGTCCTTGGTTTTAGCTTTGGCGTTGGATTTTAATGCTGCAGTCTTGGCTTTAGCGTGGCTTTGGACGTATGGTTGTGGCCTGGAATGCCCTGGCTTTGGCCTTGGCCTTGTACCCCGTGGCTTTGTTTCTTGTGTGCAGGTTGCTGAACTATGCTTGTCAAGCTCAGATTCCACTGCCGACAGCTGAGACTCTGCTCAATACTGAAATATCGTGGCTGAAGAAAGTTCGCGTAAGTTATTCTGTCAATGTTGATCAAAAGTGCTGTGACATTTTAATCTTGTATTCTCTGCTGTGTTCATTACTGTAGAGCGGCGAAGTTGTTTAAATTTCTGCTTACATTAGTGGAATGTGTTGGTGTTACTGTAAGCATGAATGATTTCATTTTCTTGATGTTATTCGCATGGCGCTTGCTGCTGTGAATTGTTCTTTTCATCATATTGCATAAAGAATATCTTTTGTCAGTAATAGCCGGTGGCACAACCAGTCAAGGGGAGTGTAATGTTAAGGTATATATGACGAGTCCCTCGTCCAACGCTTGTTTCAAGGTCCTGCACGTTTTGTTCCATTAGGACTGTTTTGTGAGCTATTGGCTCTTCGAATGAAGTTAACGTCCAATGGATACCGGCACACGTGGGCCTGGAAGGCAATTCAGCAGCCGACCAAGAAGCCAAGCGAGGGAGCACGCTTCCACAGTCATTCGCTGTTATGGACCTCTCTTCAGCCACCGAAGCTCTTAAATGGCATCAACGGAGCATCGCTAAGGATAGACCTCAGTGATTATTCATATGCCAGGTTCCATAGAGTATTTACAGGCAGACAACACTGTTACTAGCGTTGGCAATGGGATTGGTCCAGAGACCAGTGTGTCACGGTGGCACAAATATCACTGGCCATTCTCGGCTGGCAGCAGATTACCTGCACTGTATCGAGTGCTGGGACTTGGCCATCTGCTCACACCGTCAAGGCACCTAAGAAACAGTCGAACATCTGGTGTTCCAATGTCTGGACCACGATCAGGCCAGGAGGGACACGTGGCAAGGAGATAGCTTTACAACAGATCTGTGACGCCTCTGGAGCTACCTGGAATGGATTGGGGCAGTGACCCGCTCCCTTGACTGGGAATGAGAGAGAGAGCTGATGAATGTTTTATTACTGCATTGGACAACAAGTGTGTTATAGTCTTAGTGTCTGATTGACAGAATGTGTGGATTGCCTTCTCACATTTTGCCATGTTTGGTTGGCATAAGCATCGAGTAGTTAAAGGCCAAGTTTCACAAAAAATGATATTGGCTCAATATGTGTAGAATGTAATGCTAATTAATAATATGCTGATCAGTTGAAATAAAAACATCGCTTTACATACATTTTAATCAAAATAATGTTGTGCGAACAAAATGATGACATCGCTTACTACGCTTTGTTTATAGCATATATTGCAGCGTGCCAGAAAGTTTCACACCATGAGCTGGCTGTAGCGTTGATGCAGCACACACTGAGAGACGGGAACTCGCTTGCATTCCGGAAGCGAAAGTATGAATCTGTCCGCGATTGGTGCAACAGAAAGGGTATACAGTCAACCTACTTTGGTATGACAGTGACATCTTGAGATGCAATTGCAAGCAGTCTTTTCGCCCTGTACTACGCTCCATTGATGCTGCTAGCATTCACATTCTGTCAAACGCCACATTGATGCTAATAGTTGTTTGTGACATCACAGTTTTGTCACATTTGTTTACATTTGATTGAGCCAATTAGCACTTTATAGCAGTTACGTAAACTGATGCGACTTGGCCTTTAATTGTATGTATCAGGAGATGGTGATGACAAATGGAGTGATGCAGATGGATGACTGTTTACTGGAAGGTCATCTTGGCATCACTAAGGAACTGGTTGCAATGCAGTCGGTGCAGAAACGCTTTTACATTGGTGCCGAGAATGGCGGCTGCGGACTCATAAAGGTCTTTTTTTATTGCTAGACATTAGACAATCTATATTTTATATGCATAATTATCATCTTGCGTTTTTCTCGTTGTTAGTATGCTGATATTAAAAGCTATTTACACATCTGTAGAGTTTTTGTCTGTTATTGGTTTGTTTGGTTAACTTCAGCCTGCGTCACATCTGACATCAACTTTAGCATGGAAAAACTGTCAAATGGTCAATGCGTCGAAAATGATCTGGAGGAATGTTTGTTGCAGTTAATTTTTTGTTGGGTCTTGGAGCCACATTGCAGTTATCTATGGTCATAGCAGTTATTACTTAGGCCACGTTAAAAAGTTGTAATGTAATGTAATGCAAAATAATGTAAAAAAAAAGTATGTGCAAAATTGGAATGGCTGTATGTCACTGGTCTCAGAAATTTCATGGATGGGTTTAGCATTTTGCAGATTGACAGTTTGTTTTGTCTCATTATCATAATCATCAGATAATTGTCACACAATAAGAATATCATGATACATAGTGCAGAAGCACTACAGGACCATGTTGCACTGTTCCAATGCTGGAAGAGCAAAGTCCTGTTACTTACTGGCTGTCTTCAGGTTAACCTGGCCTGGAATATGTCTGGAAGGTAGGCTGCACTGAAACAAAACTGTAACATGTTTTAACATGTATATAATTAGTATAGCTGGTATGCTGGTTAAACGAAACTAGAACATAGCATATGAGTCGGAATCTTTGTTGCTGATTAGTATAGCTGGTAACAGCATAGCTTGTAACAGCCGAGTGTGATATTCAGGAGCTGGTAGAGGACTTTGTGTTCACGGCATCGAAGGTTCTGCTACAATGTCGTAAGAATCAGGGTGACATTCAGCAGCTGGACCAGGCAGTCCCTGTCTGCTCATCACCCGCTACCATCATGGCGACGTTTGACCTACTTATCTCGCTCGTCACTGGCTGTCTGTCCAACCTGCGTGCGCTCAGTGACATGATTTCCGCCATGTTCTATTCCTCAGGTCTGCACTGTGCATCTGTCTTTTGCCGATAGTTTTATTCTGCAACATCTGTTTACGTCCTTTTTTCAGAGTTGAGTAACGTCATGTGTGGACTTGTATGCTGCATTAGAAACATTTTTTAGCTTTATCCTTCCCTACTCATTTTTGTATTGAAGATGATCTGTACTGGATTCTGCAAATATTTACGTATTTACATTTAAATATTTACATATTTTCATCTTTTGAGGACGTTTATGTTGAATAAATTTTAGTGCAGTTTACTGCTTTTTTCTGCCATTTAATAGCAATATTTTAAGGATGATTATTAGGTGTGATGGAATACTGGTGAAACTGGTATTGATCGTTCAGCTGAATTGTTTTGAAGCCACTGCATTGCATTATCAAGATATCAAAGAGCATAGAACTGCCTGCAGATTTTCTTGTGGTCCATTGTACAGGGTGGTCTAGAAAAATGACACAAAGTTTACCGCACTATAATTTTGCAACGGTACATCAGAGTCATGAGCTTTTAGCAAAGCAGTTGCTTATATGTTAATTAAATTAATTATTCTTTCTTATGCTGCTAGGAACTTAGCTCTTTGAAAGCATATTGACCACTGCATCTTTAAGGCAAGTTTGTGGTTCATGCAAAGCCCATTCCATTGTCCTGAGTTGGGAGAAATTGTGCTCAGTGTGTCCAGTACAAGAACCTATATATTGAATTGATATTGGCTCTGTTGTCATGCAGTCTGTGTTTATTTGATTTTCTTGAGCAGTTTGCTGCAGCACAGTTGTAAAGATATCACCAAATCACCATACTACAGAATAATAGCAGTTATAGCAATGATAATTTCCAACATACTACAGCATATTAGAAATTATCTGTTATTAGCTGTTATTATTCTGATTTCTGGTGCTGGTGCCATTGAATGATACAGGCAACGAGCAGTCGCTGACTGAATGGGAGTACATTCCGCCCGTGGGGCCTCGTCCAGTTAAAGGCTTCGTTGGCCTCAAGAATGCCGGGGCTACATGCTACATGAATTCAGTCACGCAGCAGGTTTTCGCAATTTGGCTTTTTTTGCTCATTCATCTTACACAGTTTGCAGCTTATGAGTTGTATTTGTATTATATATGGACCAGAAGCATTTGAGTGGCCATTTTTAGGTTTTGCTGTGTTAATTGAGTCTTCAGGGAAGGCCAAGTTTGAAATTCTCGTGATTCCATTGGTGGCAGGGCCAGTGTAACAAGTGAGTGTCAGTGTGATATTGCTAAAAAATGGTGGCACCATCCCTAATGTAAGTACTATGTAAGTAGTTGTTATTATATACAGTGTTGCACTAGATAGCTGCATAAAGTGTCAGCACTATATCTAGTTTCACATACTGGAAAATTTCATAACAATGCATGCCATACTTTGAGGTGATTATGTTCCTAGAGCTGTTTTGCAGTTAGGTGATTTGCTGTAAACATTGGTAAATATGTGAGTAAGAAGACTTTAAAGGTGCAGATTTAAGAGTCACAGTGTGTCTCGATCGATCTCAACATGTGAACAAAAAGTGTTTTAGCAGCCATTTAAGTCACTGTTGATAGTCACTGCTAGATAATGTCAGATGAGTTGGAAAACTGCTCCACAGTTTTAGACCTGCAGCCACAGAGTACTATCTTGAGCAAGTTGCTAACCTACTTTGTGCTCAGGCCAACTCAGCTTCCTACCCTCCATGGGACGGGAAATGAGTAGTAGCTTACAGGCTGTGGAGTGAAGGCCTAGTGTGGCTGATTGAGGCAGTGGTATGTTGGTAGGTCGAATATTGTTCACTGATGCAGGCATTGGATGGCCGCATAGGGCATTGCGGTTTCATTAGCTCATGCCAATCACCTCCCGCTTCCGAGATTGTAAAAGCAGTTTTGGTCTTGAGTCCATCTTATATAAGAAGCGCTAGTATTAGACTTTACCTTTTTCACAAGCCGTGTCTGAGTGCGAATGATTTGCGATGTGTGGTGTTTTCTAGCTGTTCATGATTGGCAGCATTCGAGACTACATTCTGACGGCTGAAGGAGCCGCAGATGAGTCAGTTGAGACAGAGGAAATGGACGACAAGCTGGAAAATGAAGTATCAGATATTGTAACTACCTTTTGTCTTTTTAGCATGCTTTGCTAACATCGTCATATCATCATGTGTAAAATTTATAGTGCCGACATTGCATTGATTGATTGCGTTAAAATTACTTTTTGTAAAAACTTACTTATCGAAGATATGCATTCTCTCAATTGGCTTTTAGTTAGCTTAGCATCTATTTCACGTCGGTTTCGTAAGGGTAATCTAAACAGTATTTTGTTTAGGTATCAGTAGTATTTTTTAAGTATTCATGATGGCTAGTTTTGTAAGGGCCACTCTGGAACACATGACAGTTTTGCCCTAAAAATATTTTTGCCATTTATGGGTGTCAACTCATATCGCCGTTATGTAGGTTTGTTAAATATGAAAGTTTTTTTACTATAATCGTTATATCGTCATCTGTAAAATTCATAGTGTCTGTATTACATAGACTTGATCCATTGAGTGATTGGTTAAGGCATACTTTGAAAGCTTTTGACACATTATTTGTTATAAGAGATAAAAGGTAAAGGTGGTGTATAGCTCTTAATATGAAACCCATCACAGAGCTACAGAGTGTCACCTGGCATATGGGATCACACAATGTTGGCTGCCACTCGACACAGGTGAATGTGCCCCGCCTCGATCCAAGCCAGACAAACCAGAACTCAATTTACCTACCCCAGAGGGATGGAAGGCTGAATTGACATTGGTGTTGGTTATCACTTAGCTGAGTAGTAACCACTTGATGGTGACCCGATCGGAAGTTGAATTCATGAGCTGTTGATCATAAATGTGACGTCCTACCACTACACTACTAAACCATCTGTTCCGATGAATGTTTGCCATCAGTCGACGTCGGAGAATCTGGTGGAAGATGATCAGTCGTCATCGGTTGAAAAGTCAGTCATCAAGACGGACGAACGCAAGGACTACAACCTCAAGGTGTTGAAGTACGTACAGTGCATATTTGCACATCTGGCCGGCAGCAAGCTGCAGTTCTACGTGCCGAAGGGCTTCTGGAAACACTTCAGGTTAGTTTGCCGATGCTCGCTGTTGCTGTGAAACAGGTCAGCTTATCTTATCTTCGGAGCAGGCAGGCAGGCTGTTACACCTGCCCAGCGCTGAGGCTGTATCATTTACATTCGGGGATGCGCATTGGGCTGAAATGATACAGCCCAATGTGCATCCCCGAATGTAACCATAAGGTTGCAGTAAACGGCTCCGAAGCCGTGGATGGTTGTGAAGCCATAGATAAATGGCTGTGAAGCCGTTGATGGCTGTAAAGTAGAAATTGGCATTAAGGCCAAAGATTGACTAGTACATTAGCGCTGGTATCATGACCATGAATGGAAGAGGTTGGCTTATTGATTTATTGTTGAATTGTCAGTATATGTAGTCAGTATGCACTGCCTGAAGTGAGTGCCATTTTACTAGCAATGTTGTTAAGTCATTCCTTTGAGATTTTAGTGTGCGAGTGAAGAATTAATGTTTTCCTCAAACTCTTAAACGTGATACAAGTATTGAATATAGAGTTGATGTTGGTTTTTTTGCAGGTCTTTTTCGTCATAGAAAATGTCTGCTGTTACTCATCACAACCTGATAAAAAGGAATACAGCATGAATATTTTTTAGAAAGCAAACTGATGATATTTTCTATTAGTGATTTTACCATTTGTCTGTCTTAAATCGAACTTTTTAACAAGTGTCCTAGCTTATTGTGCTGTTCTTGTTTTTGGTGTGTAGTTTATGGCATTGCATGTATATCACAAGCACTGAAGTTGCAAAAAATTGTAATCGTGATACATTTATTTACTCACATATAGGGATTGCAATTTTGGGATCTCGAATCGCAGGATCCCAGGATCTCAACTGTTTTTACCAATTCTGAATTCCCAATCCCAGGATTTCAGGATTACAAAAATTACTTGAAATTGTACCTTTTTGCATGTTAAATGATACAAGTAACAGTTTTAGCTGTCTAGTGAGTAAAATATTTCATGCACGCTACTTCTTGCTGTGCGCTGTAATTTGTATTTTGACAGTCACAGTCACTCTCTACATTTCGTGTATCGTCTACCTTTTGTAGGAGCCTATGACATTCTATGCATAAAATTAGCTTATTGTGGATACCAAAGTAACGAGCAGTCTGCTAGCCTAATCCCAAAAATAGGATCTCGAGATCATGGGATTACAAGTTTCTCAGTCCCGGATCACAGGATTAAGAATTCAATCCTGGGATTGCAATCATTACTCATATATTCATTTGCTGCTGTGTTTGTCGTGGCTGCAGGCTGCAAGGTGAGCCGGTGAACCTGCGTGAACAGCACGATGCCCTGGAGTTTCTCAACAGTTTGGTCGACAGCTTGGATGAGGCGCTAAAGGCACTCGGCTACACACCGATACTGACTCGTGTGCTCGGTGGATCATTTGCTGACCAGAAGATCTGCAAAGACTGCCCACATCGGTAATGCTGCATGCTTATTCGGTGTTTTTACATTTCTCATCTTTAGTTTCTCACTTAGGAAGTGCTGATAATTACTGTAGTTAGTGGTGTGTAATAAACTGTGTATTTGGTATCATGTGTATTTCTTGCTGAGTAACATTGAGTTGTCTGGTGTGAAAACACATGCAGATATGCACAGACATGCTGCTTATCACAACAAGCACTGGTGACGTGCTTTTTAGTGGTATCAATGTTGATGACCTTGAATGACCTTGAACCCCAAAAGTAGGGGGTTTTTTAGTGATTTTTTGGCAATTTTTGGCTGCGCAAAAAGTGAATTGCGATGAAATTGACGTACATGGATCAAGACAACCTGCGAACAAGAATTGCTATAGGTTCTCGTGCATCTTATGAGCATTAGCTCAGATTTCTTGTTCGTTAACACTTTGTATTTACAACTCTTGGATACAGCTAAATGCGTGACACAGTCATTGGTGCTGATGTGATGCATGTTGTGACTAGGGATTGGAATCCCGGGATCTTAAATCTCAGGATTCCGGGATCCCGGCCGTTTTTTGTCAATCCCGAATCCCGGGGATTGGCGGCATTCCGATCCCGAGATTTTGGGATTACAAAAATTCCTAAAAATTGCATTTTTTTCGAATGTTAAATGATAAAAAATGATACTAGAGGTCAAATAAATAATATATTTTATGCGCTCTAGAGTATTGCTCTTTGGTGTGCACTGTAATTTGTATTTTGACAGTCACGATCATTTTCTATATCGTTCTGACATACTTTCCGTACGAGTTTACTACGTTTTATGCATGAAGTAAATTTATTGTAGATGCCAAAATAACTACTAATCTGTAAGTCTAATCTTGAAATGGGATTTCAGGATTACAAATTTCTCAGTCATGGATCCTGGGATTGAGAATTCAATCCTGGGATTGTAGTCATTAGTTGTGACCATACAGTTCATGTGAAAGACGTTGTGTTCTGTGTGGCAGGTATTCGCGTGAGGAGCCTTTCACAGTGTTGAACATTGATATCCGCAATCAGCAGAACCTTCTCGAGTCGTTGGAACAGTACGTGAAAGGCGATCTTCTTGAAGGTGCTAATGCTTACCATTGCGAGAAGTGCAACAAAAAGGTCGGTTGGTTTTGTGAAGTGTTAGTTCACAGTTACAAAATGTCATTATTTTGGTTGTTTTTTTTTCAAAACTGATATTGTAGAATATGACCTTTTGTCAGGTTTTTGTCTTTAACAGATTATCGTTATAACTAATGCAGCAGTGTGCTGTAGTATATTATCAGTAGGAAAAATTTGCTTTGAGACTTTGCTAGAAAGTGATGGCATCAGTAAATTTTAATACAAATGCTTATGATTCCTGACATCAAGGAAGTAAATTATAGCAATAGCGGTAGCAAAAATTGGAAACACGTTAAAGGTGGTATAGCTCTTTGTAGGGAACCCGCCATAGAGCTACGGAGCATCCCCTGCCATATGGCATCACACATTGTCAGCTGCCACTCAACACAGGTAAACGCACCTCACCTTAATCTCAGCCAGACAGGCCGGTACTCGATTTACCTACCCCAGAGGGATGGAAGGCTGAGTTGACCATGGTGTTGGTTATATACCTAGATGGTTTACTTGTCCGCAGGCAGTCACCTTATCCAAGTATTAACCACTTGATAGTGCATCAAACCAATGACCTCTCTATCGTAAGTTTGGCATTACCGTTGCACCACCAAGCCAGCTCTTGCCATTATTGGTACTGTTGAATTCTGGGATTTTACCATTCATCTCTGATGTTGGAACCTTTGTCGATGATAGGTTGACACGGTGAAGAGATTGTGTATCAAGAAGTTGCCACCCATTCTTGCAATACAGCTCAAGAGATTTGACTACGACTGGGAAAGGTATGTGAAATAGAATTTGTTCTATCATCTTATTCATTGATGCTGTTTGTTGAGCACAGAAAGGGACTTGCATTTTTTCTCTGTTACAGTGACGACTTAATGTGCATAAAGCTTATAATAAAACAATGGATGGATGGATGGATGGATAAACGGGTTGCTTACAGCAATTCTTTAAGCTTACTGCCTTGACCAACAATGAGCCGATTAAAGAAAAATTGATGAGAGAGTAAGATAAATACAATGCATCACTCGGAAGTTCTTTGCGACATTTTTGGTTCTGATAAACATATTACGTAGGATTTTATTTAATTTTTTTTTGTGCATGTGCAGCCACATTGTGTTACAGGTTTTTTCTTATGTATTTCAACGATCATTTGCTTACTGTGGTGTGTGTTTTGCATAGGGAGTGTGCTGTTAAGTTTAACGACTACTTTGAATTTCCGAGGCAGCTGGATATGGTGCCATATACAGTTCAGGGCCTTGCTAAACTTGAAGGTTTGTACCAATGTCGGCAGTTGACAATTTTAACATTAATATTTTTTGTATTAGTACTATGGCTAAACGTGAGGGCTATTGTTTAAACTTTTTTGTTTTATTTATTCAACTTATTCTCAGTTTGCAAATTTGTTATTGTGCCTTAAAGGTTTGTAACACTTTGCAGTGTTAATAGTGGTATTTTTGCATTACCCCAGTGCTAATATTCAGAACTTTTTAAACCTATTTGACCTGTTTATTCTTGGGTTTTGTCAATCGCCTGATGTGTTTTCAGTGACTAAATTTCCCATCTAACAGCTACTGTATCACAAGGTTCGCTTGCTGGCCCATAATAAGACCATGTTGTGATGGCTTAGACCTGAAAAATTTCATGTACCACTGCTCTGTCATTACTGATATTTCAGATCTAACTGTTACGATAGAAAAAAGTACTATATGTGCATTCGTGTGTGTGTGTGTGTGTACAATTTTGAAATTTGTTGTCTGAGTGTAGCAGTGTTAAGGTGCATACAGAGCAAAGTAACTAAACTGAACTGAACTGACATGGTTTAGTTTTTGATGAACTGACCAATCGGCAAGCGGTAATGCATTAAAGTTGCACCGTCTAACGGCGTCGGTAACTATGTGTGTACTCTCGTGTATGCGTCAACCAATGACCAATACATTACATTACATTACAGATTTTTAACGTGGCCTAAGTAAAAAAAACTGCTAGGACCACAAGGTAAAAGCGCAAGTCACGACAAAAGTACAGATGGATAGGATTGTCTAAACAGAAATAGGCTTTACCTGCTTACTCATTGGTCAGTTTGTCAAAAACTAAACCGTGTCAGTTCAGTTTTGTTACGTCACTCTATATGCGCCTTTAAGAATCGTAAAGCTAAGATTTCTCTATGTCAGGTGAAGTGATTGCGGATGAGAATGAAGAAGGTGAGGAAAAGTCGGAGGCGGGATCAACCAAGTACCAGCTGATTGGCGTTGTAGTACATAGTGGCCAAGCTAGCGGAGGACACTATTACTCCTACATTCTCCATCGGTCTGACTTCATTGCAAAACTTTGTTTTTTTTCCATTATCGCTGTCTTGCCAGAATTAGCATGTTTGTGCATCATGCACCGTTCGTGCTATTAATGCTATATTTGTTTTTTGGATTTTCATTTGGGTATTTAGTTGGTAGGGCCCCCAAACTGGGGCATCGCACCGACGGGCTGTGGTGTGTGAACAACTTGCCCAAGGTTGTTACTTGAGAGTGCAGTGGTTAGGGATCGAACCCACGACCTCGCGGTCATTGGGTC
>Ga0056128_1004431_pt1 | contig 17546 bp, 7 predicted proteins | sample WorMetLIZISLAND2_FD_71113 | JGI IMG/M metagenome (GOLD analysis project Ga0056128, IMG submission 71113) | Marine gutless worms symbiont microbial communities from Max Planck institute for Marine Microbiology, Germany - Olavius geniculatus... ... | reverse complement strand
AGACCACTGTCTGCCTTCCCCACACCACTCCATTCATTCAAACCTGACAAGCTTCACCCTCCCCCCTCACGCGTGTGGTTCGGCGCCAACGGCTATCTGAACTTTGATCGTATAACACCCGCGGCAAGACGAGTTGCGGCCGTGCCGGCGGCAGTCAAGACTTAGAGCTGGGCCAGTTCAAAATCGAAAAACCGAAACCGTCAATAGAGCCTAAAACCGCGGTTCCGATAGGGTTCGATATTGCTAAAAAACCGCGGTTTCGATGCCGATCTCGATAACCGTAACAACACTAGTGGTTAGTACAGTAAGGTAAAGCAAAGGTAAAGCGTGGTCAATTAGAAAGATCCTGCAATAACACAACTTGTGTCATTCAGAATTCCGCATCCAAAGTTCGATCGCATTCTACAGTGGATTTCAGACAAAGATAAAGGGTTTATACTGCGCAAGGCCTGTAGCTACAGTATAGAGGAGCTCATCCCTTTGCGATATCCTTGAGCCAGGTAGTACAACTCGAGATTGCATACATCTCTGTTGGGTGGATTAGTCCTCAACAGAGACTCCCTGCTTACATCCGCACGTTGTGCTACTCATTTTATTGACCATGATAGATGAAGGGCTGAGTCGACCCTGACGGGATTTGAACCCGGGACCTTTCAATCCAAGGCTCAGCACTCTAACAACTGAGCTATCCTGCCATCAGTTAGTACAGTATGAATTTGTAAATTTAGAAACTACATTCTAGATTATTGACAAACTGTTTTGTGTGCTAATTTCCCAGTCAGTGTTGTGCTGTCAAAACCCACTAAAGTGATTTATAAAAATATCCAATTCTGACTAACTGCCTGGCAGCTTACATGCACATACAACGATATGCATGGTTTTTATTAACTCACTGACTCGTATATTGCAGCAGAAATTGAACGATCATGGTCATCGCATGTCATCTAGAATGACCTAGTATAACTGCATTGGTTAATGCACATACTGGTACATTTTTGTGCTACTCAACAGCAAATGGTCTCCTCAGCTTTAAATGTCTTTACTCTTTAGTTCTGACATGGTTGGACAGACAGAGACAGTACGAAAATAAATACTAACTGCAAAGAATACCTAAGAATACTGAAACTAACCAGCTTCAAGTCAGGTACAGAGCGACTCAAGGTCCACTCTTGGCTGTTTACAAATGAGTCTACAACACAACACACATACATTGTACATACACATACATTAGCATCAGACAGCATGTAAGCAGACCTTATCCAGTAACATAATAACACTGATTAATACTTATAATAAATCTGTATACATTTATTATTATTATTACATTAAACAAAAAAATGGTACAAAAGTTCATCAAGACATGAGAAATAGTTCGTGGCGCTGATACTGCAGTGAATCTGTCACTCCAACATTGTCCGTGACTGATAACAAGAAAAAATAGTTTTAAATTAAATTTTTTAAAAATGTTGTAATAAACTGTCATTATCACTTCTGCAGCCAAAGTAGACTTTCTGGACAAATGGAATTTTTCTAAATAAATCCAGCTAAGCCAAAAATATAGCTGATATTCAAATTCGCCAAATTTTGTCGCAAACAAAAATTTATCATTAAGTTACAACTGATGCTGAAATTCTTTGCTGAAATGCAGCTACAAGTTCACTAATCTCACAGTGTCAAAAACAACCTTAATATTTCTGACAAGCTGCAGTACACAAAAAAATACAGTTTGCATATGTGCATGATCCCATGGCTTTAAATAATTTGCACCGTGTTACTGAATGTGCGAACACTCAGCCTTGCATGGATCTGTCCATTGAAGGCCCAGTTAATTTCTGCGCCAACACACGATCCGAACTTCTGAAGGCGATTGCACGACATCTTAATTGCGTCATTTAAGCATGGACATCTTGGGTCTTTCTTTGGGCAGCACTGCAGAAGGTTTTTCATAGTAAAGGTGGATATGACTGGAAACAGAATATCAGTTGACGAGAATATTCAGTAGTCGAAATTTTTCAAGCCAAAAGAGCATCAAATATTTCTTGAGTTTGAGTTTTCTACTCATAACTAATTAATAGCAGCAACGTGGACAAAAAGTGTCGACGCAACTCTCCACTTATACGCTGTCGGTAAGCGTTGAATGATCTGCGCACAGTAAATAACACTTTCTGACCACAAACGGATCATGCATGTGCACGGCAAATATAATCATTGAAATAATTTAGTCCATGAGTACAGTAAGTTCAAAACAGTAGTTCATAATTTTCATGAAATCCTAAGTCATGTTGGTGTCGCCATTGTGAATTGGGTACAAGACAGACCAAACCAAGCATCGCCAAAATTGCCCAATTTTTGCAGCAGCTAATAAAAAAATTTCAGAAATTCAGCAGCGATTACGGCGGCCACATTCTTTTCTGGAGCAAAAATGTTGGCGGATCTGGATATTCGGTGGCAGCTAAAAAGTGTAAGCCAAACGACTATAAATGCATGGAACACTGCCAGAAGATGGTTAAAAAGAAGCATTTACGGACAGGGTGCAAAATTGATGAGTGATAAAACACGAAAAACACCCAAACTGCTTGTCAGTGCAAAGACTGCAACTGTAGCTGTAACAAATCAGTCTGCAGCCAACCTTCAATGCAGACGACATGCTCTCGTATCTGCTGCTGTATCAGCATGTCTGGAATAGCTTCAATCAGATCGTACAGAGCGTATATGCTCGGATGTACACTTTCAAACCGCTGGATTTCCTGTCGAATTGCCAGCGAGTTGCTGAGGTACGGATTTCGCGGATTCATCTTCCTGCTATCCGTTCTGCACACCTAACAGATCTGCTCTTAAATCAGCGTTCTACGGAACGCTTAGTGCTGTAAACGCCAAGTTATTGTCCGACGAAAATAAAAACATCCACCATCTTGGCAGTCAGCGCCGCGCATGCGCATATCTGCTGAATTAATTCTGTCTCCTTATGTGCAAAATAAGTAAATAAGTGCGTGTTCTTAAGACAGACAATGGGTGTCGCTGAGACTTTCTCAGCGAAACTTTACTGCCAGCGCCAATTACGATAACGATATTGGGGCCAGGACTTACTTAAACAACAATTTATAAAATCTACAATTTATTACTGAACTGCACAATCATTATTTTTTGATGAACATCTCAGATTTTGTGTGATATTCGAAATCTTGCTACTTTCCTGCATACCCTCTTACCCTGACTTTAAAACAGCTGGTAGCGTTGTTATCTTAATTGTTTGTTATAAACGTGCTTTGCAATACGACTGAAATTTCCGCTGGTAAACTGGCAGGCATAGCGCCAGTTAAATTTTGCACATTTTTAACTTTCTTCGATTAATGGTTCTCTTGCTTGTCCGTCTGTTAATGCACTAAATTCTTTCACATCTATCATTGCAAATCAATGCACTTGCTCAAAATCTCCAAATAGTAAGTGAGTGTATAGGGTTTAATGTCCCAATCGACACAATATAGCCAAAACCAAAAACAAACCAAAAACAATTATCTGTTGTTTCTCTCCATATCTGCATGCTAAAATTAGAAGTCTTTATCCTCATTTTCCTTGGTACCCAGAACCCCTATTGGCACACATTTGTTGGGGAGACATACATTGGTGCCTCTTTAACTTTGCCACTGCTTATGCATTCTAATGCCAGTGCAGACTGTAGAACTCTGCACAACATAGATGCTCTATAAAATACAAATCACACTTTGCTATATAAAACTTTAATATACACAGTGACATGATCGATGAAATAATCCATAGACAAAATAATGCCATCATACAGTTCATAAGTTCTTCAACAAACATCCATGAAAAAACCATATAAAATAGTAACAAGTAAAATTATTTTCATAACCAACACACAAAGAAACATAAATCCTACTGATGGAAAAATGTTGCACATAACAAAATCCATAGAGCACAGACAGCAGCAGCAATGAGAACTCTAACATGGGACATAAACCACTGAAAACAAAAAAACTATGATAAACTATCAGCAAATGACTACAATAATAAAAATATCAATAAAGTAGAAATTTCAGGCAAGGCCCAACGTGAGGATGCCAGGCACCGTAGGTCCTATTGGAGGAGTATTGGTCTATGGCTGCTCAATTATAAATGTGGCAAAATGCCCCTCCATCCAAGAACCTCAAAGAATCTTGCTGAAATCTGTCCTCAATTCCTTCCAGGTAAGGGTAACCCTTCTCCCCAATTTTGGTCTAAGTGATCACTGTCTACAATTTCGAAAGAGAAGTGAAAAATAAAGAAAGTAACAAGTAGTGTTAGACGTTTCCAAATTTAATTTCGAGACAACCATAATTTCACAACAATTTTGATGCTACAAATTCAACGACCACGTCCTTTCCAGCAAATCAACTGACTAAGAAAACAACCTCTAAGTCATCTTCCTTGCAACCTACATGAATTATGTCATATTCTAGAACCTCCTAGAAGGTCAGAACTAGTTTTGCTTCTTTCCATTGGTTAACAAAATAGGATTCATAAACAATGATAATGTTTTGCTTAGACTACTCTATATCTATCCCAAGGACATCAAAGCCAACCAAAAACAAAAACAACCCAAAAAAATTGCATGCCTTATGATGACAGTAAAATAAACAAAGCAATAACAAAAGGCATCCCATTACTACGTATGGTGGCCTAATTAATTACTGATACATGATATCGGAAGTTACTAGAGGTGCAACAGCAGAATTCCTGTGTGGAACTGACAGTGATGGTATCATTACTTCACACGCAACCCAATCAGTACGCAACTTCACAATGTCTTGTTCTTTGTGCTGATGAAGACGACGGTGAGCGTAAAGATTGGATGAATGCTTGAAGCTTTTGCCACACGTTTTACATGCAAACGATCTGACAGTACTGTGAACAGCCATGTGTTGGCGAAGCGCAGCGATCGAAGTAAACAGTTTGCCACACATGCCACAAGTGTGATGCCGAGAATTATCCGAGAATATCAGTGACTGAGACTGCTCTAGTGCAGGAAGTTCCCGGCTGTCATGGCGCCCAACATGTGCTTTTAGCGCCGCAGCTGTGATGAAACGCTTGGGACAGAGTAAGCATGGGAACTGCCGGTCATCTGTGTGGATCTTCTCATGATCTTTAAGGTTTGAGTTAATAGCAAACGTCTTGCTGCAGAACCGGCATGAGAATGGTCTCCGACTACTGTGCGCTGTCTGCATGTGCTTTGACAGATTTGATCGCTGCTTGAAACTTAACTCGCACATCTGCAAGTACAATGAATCAGTCCATCTACGAGTAATTAAACAAAGTAATATACAGGGTGGGCCAAAAAACCGGACCTGTTTGAGTGTTGATAACTCAGCGATGGTTACCTGTAGAAAGTCGTGTGATATGTCAAAAGTTTTAGAATGTTGTAGACAAAAAGAGTTGAACTTGCATAGCAAATCATTTAAATATTCTTTGCCTAATTTACCTAAATCTTCATTACCCCTGAAATTAGGCATTTGCCTGCACTCCCATGTGCCCGAGTTCATTGAATTCAAAAACTCACTGCCAAAAAGTTCAGATTTAAATTTTGTGAATTATTCAGTGTAGGGGCACTGGAACAGAGAGCATGGTCACAAAATTTCAGTAACTGTCCAGCTAAAACGTGTGATAATTGAATGCTGGGCTCAGCTGATCCTGAACACACTGACTCCAGCGATCGATCAGCTGCCTAAAAGGACTGATGACGGTTATGAATGCAAAAGCTGGGCAACTGCCTATGTCAAATTTCATCTAAACTCAACATATGTGTGTTAATAATTGCTGATATTTCACAGTATGCTGAATGAAAATCAACTTAATTTCATGTGTTACTGCCAATTTAGCATGATTTTTCGGGGTGGGGCAGATTTGCATAAATCAGGCAAAGAGTATTTAAATGCTGAGACATGCAAGTTGTACACTTCTACTGTAGACAATTTCAAAACTTTTGGCAAATTACGTGCCTTTCCATCAATAAACAATGCTAAATTATAAAAGCTCAAATGTCCATGTTAAATCCATGTGTTACAGTCAAGTTTGGCAGAATTTCTGGGCTGACAAATATTTACGCAAATTAGGAAAAAAATATTTAAATGCTTTGCTATGCAAATTTGTCATTTATTCTTTACAACATTCTGAAACTTTTGATGTACCACACATCTTTCTAACACTAACCATCGCTGAGTTATCAACGCTCAAACAGGTCTGGTTTTTTTGGCTCACCCTGTACTAACTAAACTAAATTGTAGTGCTTCCAAATATTATGGCCTACAATAAAAATCGAAAGTTTATAACAATGCCCATAAAAATACTACCTACTTGTGGGCAATAGAATAATAATCTAGATTTCGCCAAAGTTTATCCCTACAATTACATACCTCTCCTTCCTTTCCATCCCTTCCACACTTTGCCATTTCTTTCTAATCTCCAAATCCTTCCTTTCCTTTCCCTCCCACAGTGTTTGGCGGCCTAACTGCAGAAAAATTTCTGAAATGTATCATACTCAGAGCACTGGATGGTCCGTATAACAGTGCCTTCATTGGACAGTCATATTTCCGACAAATATCATTACAACAAAAAACAAAAAATTCAGCATCACAAAGAAACAACTAAAAATAGCTGTTCTTATGAGAAATGCTAATCACAAATGCCTACCTGGCATTTATATGGGCGTTCACCCGTATGCACTCTGAGATGCATTTCTTTATAGGACTTGTTCATGAAACACTTTAAACAAACTGGGCACTGAAAATGACTTCTAGTTGATGACTGATTCAAGCTCTCTTTAACATTACCAGCACCATTAGTCTGCGATTGAGAATTTGATATGTCAGAAAATTTATGAGTCAGTCGTCGGTGTTTCAGCATGTTAGAAATGTGCTTAAATCCGCGACCGCAGACATCACAGATAAATGAACAAGCTGCAGAATGAATCCGTTCATGTTCAGCTAACACTGACGCAAATTCAAATGTTTTAGAACACACAGAACATTTATGTTGATAACTGTGATCATGCGTATGCCTCTTCATAGGCGAAATAAGTTGAGTTCGGTAGTGGAAGGATTTGCTGCAATAATGGCAGGTGTGCTGCTTATCTGTGACACATGTTGACATATAAATATTCAGTTCTGACTGATCTGCAAATGGTTCCTCACAGACTTTGCAGGAAAATGCACAATGATCTATCGACATGACTTTCGCTCTTACGAAATCAGTTGTATTCTGAACTTCAGAGCAAAGTTCACTTTCCAATTCAAAATCTGTGCCATATTTATCAGTTTGTTCATGGCCGAAGTTTGTTGCGTTATCTGACTGGCAGCAACTGATAACTGCGTGGTCTTCTGCGTGCTCATAGTCAGAAAAACAAACCATCTCCAACTCATTCACACTTTCCACATTCGAGCCGTTACTTTCACATTCGTCAACAGACATTCCTAACGCACCAATAACGGACATGTTATTATGTGCCATGTCAACACCGAACTATGGCATCACAAGCAACGTCAAATTGCAAACAAAGTGGATCTCAATTTCTGCCAGTTTTGGTTCACAAACGATCGCAAAAATTTTAAATTAAGTAGTTAATGCAAATTTTTTACTTTTATCGCGGTGCAGTTTGTTTACGTTAACGCATCGAATATCTAATTCAATATTTGTGCTTCAACTAAACATCCATTGCTTACCGAAGTTTCCTGCTTTCGTCCAAAAACATTATAGACCTAGCGCATGGCTCTGGGCGACAGTACATGCCACAGATGTAGAAAAAAAAACGTTCCAAAAAATTTTAAAAACGTTAAAAAACGTAAAAAATGTGAAAAAAAATTTAACGTTTAAAAACGTTGAATAAAAACGTTGGCTATAATTTGTTTAACCTCTTGCCTAATAGCTTAATGATAGGTCTATAGGCGCAGTATACCTGAAACTACAGTCTATAGACAAAAAGAACTTTATTTAATTTCATTTTAACCGTGCGGTCATAAAACCATAGCAAAAGACTAACCAAATAAACTAAATAAGAAAACATTTTATTTGGTATATTTGGGCTAACTAAGTAAACTACCATTACTATGACGTTCGTTTCTGAGGTTTCAACAGTGCTTCTCAAAGTTTTTAATAGCCATTTTAATGCACGTTTTTTTAATAAAAAAAACGTCAAAAAATTTAAGTAACGTTAAAAACGTAAAAAACGTTTTTTTTTACATCTATCGTACATGCACAGAGAGGCACAGACGGAATAACGGAATCAGTTAGGTTATGGAAATCGCTGAATCCTGGCTGCAGGTGTTCTCAGTATTTCTGATCCAGTGCTTTTATGAATGCATCATTGATAAAGCCGCGTACAGAGCGACATAACTGAAATAAAACTGACAAACTCGGTTTAGTCCAGTTAGTCCTATATGTTGCTGTGTATATGCGCCTTAAGGGCGTTTCACACCCACGTGAACAGTTTGCGTAAATAATTTGCACGAGTGTGAAGCAGCCCTAACAGTAGCATAGTTAGGCTATATAAACTACAAGACAACTGTAGTTACGTTTATAACCCGAAACAGGCAATAATGCATTATCGCCATCAGAACATAATAGCCACTGTCACAGTTAAAATCAATGGATAAAAATATATGTACGATAAGATTTTACCACAATATTAGCTCACAAGCTGCAAGCTATATAACGGCCCTTATCGTCGAACACCGTCTGTGGCTGTCTCTACATCTGTCGTCTGCCGTCTGTTGTCCGCAGCGGACAACGGACAACTATCAATAGTAGCAGGCCGATGATTGAGTTAATATTTTCCTCGAAGAGATGAAGGCTGAGTTGACCTAGCTTGGTATTGGTTTCATACCCAGATGGTTTATCTGTCCACCGACAGTCACTCATCTTAGTATTAACAACTTGATAGCGACCCCACGGTGACCGGGAGTCGAACCAACGACCTCATGATCGTACGTATAACGTTACACTAACAAGCCAAGAGTCCAGACATAAAAGCCCTGGACATAACTCTTCTCGGTCAACCACTTTATCGACAAAGTAGGATTAAACCCTTCCCATAGAAATAACCCCCTTAGGCCAGTAACCACCTGTGTGCCGCACCAATTACTGCATGTCTATTATGCCTAGGCTACATCTTTCTCAATGCCGTATCGCAAAATATAACATAGAAAAAACTAAGCTAAAACGAAATTTGTGATTCTATAAACTTTGGTTTTAACCTGTTCTAATGGTTCGATTTGTCCTATGGGGTTTGCACTAGTAGATGGGTTATGCCAAGGAGTGGGGCAGCCTACAGGTACGTTCTCCTTTCATCAACAAGTGCCCATGTAGCCTAAGTCCACTGTGAACAAAAATTCAGCAACAAGCATCAACTAGACTGTCAAGCCATGCACACGGCTAAATCTGTCCGCGGTAGTCGTACTGCGAAATTTATAGCAATGACGTCAGCTTCGGCCAATAGTTATCGGCCTAGCAGCAGCTATTAATATAGCAGCATGGTTCCATCTTGCAATAGTAAAGTATCCAAAAATCTCGTCCTGTGACATTGACATTTAACCTATGGCGTTGAAATTCAATAGGATTCTTGCGGTTGTCGAGATAAATGTTCAGGTAAAATAATCATTAAGCTAAGTGCAGTGATTCGTGAGTTATCATGTACGCAGCGAAACAGACATAGCCTACAAACAAAAAACTTCGCTACGATGCCGAAAACAATACTGTCGTCGTCGCTACCGCGGACAGTAATAACGATTGATCAATATCGCGCATCAGTGCGCTGATCATCCGTTGCCGCTGACCGTCGCCCAACTGTTTCCCTGTTGCCATCGCATTACGACCGTCAGGAGTGGAACGAGCTGTAACGTTGACAACCGATACGAAGACGAGGACGACAGTCGTATGTGGTGTGTGCTGAGGCTAGTGCCGCCGGAATGACCGTCGACCGAGCTCCGCATGCGATCCGCCCACTCTGCCGACGTACCTGCATTTTATTTACATAACAACTTATTGTCGCATTTTGTGATTTTGTCACAAGCTGGCTGGCTCGGTGGCATAATAGCGATAACACACTGGCCAGTTTTCCGTCGCAAGTTGCCGGTACGGGTTTCTGGCGCCAGTTATGGGGTGTTTACACGATCGAGCAAACATCGAGCAAACATCGAGCTGGCTCAAGCATGCCTATTGGAACCCCGCCTTCTGGCTCAAATGTAGGCCTAGGCTTAGAATCTTAACCCACAGCTGATCACGTGTTGTATAGGCCTTCCTATTACAACCCGCCCGCCCTTCTAATTAGCATGCTAATTACCAGAGAACGTCGAGTTGGCTGCTCGATGTTTGCTCGATCGTGTAAACACCCTATTACCGGTACCAGCAACTTGCGACGGAAAACTGGCTAGTGTTTTTGCGAATTTGAGCACATCTGAAACAGTGACTACTGACTCATGGACTTCCCGAGTCCTGACATATCAAGTTCTCCATCACAGAGCGATAGTGCAAATTTTGGCAAATCATCTGGCTGAGATTGAAGCAGGGCGCGTTCACCTGTGTCTGCATGGTGGCAATGTGGCAGGTAACGCTCCGTAGCTTTGAGATAGGTTTCCACAAAGAGTTGCCATATCGATTAGAAGGCAAACTGACGCAGATGTGTCAAAGATAAACCAGCAAATTTGTAAGCCTCGGTTAAAGGTTTGCTGAACTAAATTGGTGCGTGTCTTTAAAAAGTGCATAAATAACAAACGTAGGAAAAGTCAGTAATTAAAGGCAGCTTGTGAGATAATATTAAAACTATTTATAAACACTGACAAAAAATGGCATATTATTGTTCACTATATGAAAACTATTGACATATTCGACTTACAGGACTTGAAAAGTATAGGCCTAGGCCCTACATGTAGTCAGAACAATAATTCTACCCATAACAACGTACCTCGTTTTTCTACCGTTGACGACACTGCAAACAACAAACAAAAACAAACAGATTTATAATGAAATGTACACTAACACATTCAATTTTAAGTACTGATTAAAGTCAAATTACGTGAGCGCAGATCAGTTCAATTTAGCTTACATTGTTCGCTCGTGGGTTAAACAAAAAAAATATGAACTAATGCTCACGAAACGCTCGAAAGCCTATAGCAGTTTCTGTTCGCAAACTGTTAGTCTGTCTCCAGCCATTTCATTGCAGTTCATTCTTAAAGTGTGTGCTGCAGCCGAAAATCGCAGAAATCAACAAAAACCCCTTATTTTGGAAGTTTAAGGTTTTCAAAGTCATCGATGTTGATACGACTGAAAAGCTTGACACTAGTGTTTGTTGTGACAGGCAGCATACCCATGCCTATGTGCAACCGTTTTCACGAAAGACACCAACAACAGTAAAATGATTACTTTACGGGGGCACCGCTCTTTGATGCCCTCGTGCGCTGGTTTCATTGAACTTAGAAAATCGATACTTAAATCGTTGACATTTACGTTCAATGCTGAAAATTTTAAGTGCAGCTTGTCTTGGTCTATCTGTAGTAAATTCAGCGCAATTCGCTCTTAAAATGTGTCTCGCAGTCCAAAATCACGTCAAAAAATCCAGAAAAAAAACCTATTGTAGCGTTCAAAGTCATCCAAGGTCATTGAATTCGGTGCCATCAATGGCAATCGAAAGCCTGCAGTGAACGACTTCCTATTAGTGATTAATAATAACCTAGGCCCTATCTCGCACTGTTGTTGAGATACAGCGACTTATTGGCTAAAAATCGCAAATTCTGCCCACCCCCTCTCATTTAGCGTCCTCGTTCGGGGTGACCCCTTTCGAATTTATAGAAAAGCTTTACGGTTCCTGAAACTAGAGTCTTCCAGGCAGCCAACGGTGAAGATTTGGTAATCCTAGCTTGCACCGTTTTTAATTGATCCACCTGTGTGACAAACAGACAGACAGAATTGCGATGGCTAAGACGCGTTGAAATCAGTAGCTGCTTTCGCGCGTAAAAATAGTAGGTGAGACAAAAAGTTGCAATTTTCCGACACACAGCTGCAGAATTCCAACCGAATGCATCCTCAAAATGTCAATTTCCGCTAAATTTTTACAAAAGGCAGTTTTTAGCCCCTAATTCTGCATTTGCTTTTTGATAAAAAGAAAATTTTCGTACAAATTTCCGACAACCAAAAATTTAAAGGGGAAGAAGGTGAAGAATGATAACTGCCTCTTCCTATCCCTTGCCACGAGGTCACTGTGGAGGGGGTGGAGGGGGGGGTGGACTACAGACCGTTGATGACGACGACGTTTAACATGGCGGCGTCGCGGTTGGAGGACCTGCAGACGTAGATGCCGGCGTCCGACATCTGACTGGATCGAATGACCAGCATGCTAATGAGCATCCGGGTCTCGACCTTTTTCGTTATGATGATGCCGCTCGCTGCGTCAGAACTTATCCGCTCGCCGTCCTTTGCACACCAAAACACAATCATCTTCATGCATGAGCTGGTCGTTTGGTAAGCCTACGCCAGGCGCGTCAAAAGGAAAGGGTAGGGGTAAGTTACCTCGGGCACCGCAACGTTTGGGGACCCCGCCGTCGCTCGAAAATATCAAGTACACCAGATTGCGTCATATAAAAAATCAAAAAAATTTCCTCCAGAGGAGCCCTGCGAAAATGTTTTTCCGGGCCACGCTGTTTCTTTCAACGAGCCTGGCCTATGCCGTGTCTAAAAATACGTGCCACTTTTTTGGAATAACTTCGTAAAAACATTGTTAATTTTAATAATAATTTTTGGTACGCAACATCACACCCATGGCATATAAATTTACGGTTGTAAACGGCCAAACTACGACTTCTGCATTGCACAAGGTAGTGTAGTAACAGTATTAAAGTGAGGTGGATGAAACTAAGCGTTTACGCCTACGTCAGGTTTCTTCGTAATGTTGCCTGTCAAAAAGTATTGGAATCGGCCAATGTTCTACGTAGTTATTCAAAAAATAATAGCGGCACAGTTTTTATACGACGTACTAACGGTGGCGCTTATGATATGTCGTCTGTCTGCTTGTCTGTCGTCTGTAACGGATGTATTAAGGAAAAAATTTACACGACTAATCGGCCATGTGTCATAAACGCAGGCATGCAAAATTTGGGTAATGCAGCAGCAAGTGGAACATTTCAATTTTGGGATAAATAAAAAAATATACGAAAAACGTGCGATTTTCAACCGAAAACTGGTCATAACTCAGAATGGGTAAAAGATAAGGCCTATATTGCTACAAAAGATTAATAGGAAGTTGCATACGCCCTTTCAGTCGAAACGAAAATCATCGACCTTGGATGACCTTGAAAGTCAGTACGCGCTATTGTGGCTAAATGGTACGTCGTATCTCAGAAACGCTAAGAAATAGGGCCAAGGTTTCTGTTAAGCACGAATAGGAAGTCGCATAAGCCCTTTCACATGACACGAAGATCATTTGTCGGCCTTCCAACAACACCCGCGTACGGTCGGCCCTCCCTAGAGTCAATTGGGTTTTTTGTTTGATATCGTACGGCATATAATGCAATGGGTTATTCATAAGAGCAGAGTTTTCTGTAGTTAAACTAGGAAATGACAACCGGCTGGCAATACAATACCTTATACCAGTCGACGTTGTGCGGTGGATCGGGCCGTCCGGTCGCGTTACATACTAGCTGTATTGCGGCGCCTCGGTCTACGTATTCAGTGCCGGAAACATGAACTCCTGCTCAGAGCAACACAATACAATCGGCGTTAGAGACATAAAAACGTTTGACTTGCGATCGCGAGGTCGTTGGTTCAACTCCCGGACAGGTCGCTATCACTATGGTATGCCAATGCATAATACTTTAGTCTTACTGGAACTGTGTAAACTATACGAACTTAGAAGTTTTCATATACACAATAGTGTAGTACACCGCTTGATCAATTGGTTACTACTACTTGAATGGGTGAATGTCTGCGGACAGGTATTAAACTATCTCGGTATATAACCAACTCCAAGGTCAACTCAGACTTCCATCCCTCCCGGGTAAGTAAATCGATTAGCGGTCTGCCTGGCTTGGGTTACAGCGGGACGCGTATATCTGTGTCGGGTGGCAGGTAACACTGTGTGATCCCATACGGCAGGTGACGCTCTATAGCGTTTAGATGGGCTTTCGATGAAAAACCATACCCTCTAAACACGTGCGATAAAGTAAAGTAAACTCCAACAACTGGAGACGGTCGCCGTTGACTCCCAGTATAGACTACTGTTTATTGTTTAACCACAGAGCAGAACGTGGCGCTAAAAACTCGCAGAGAAGTTGCATTATTTATCGCAATAAATGCGACAAAACAAATTTTCAACTTCAACTTTAAGCTTTGTTTTGAAAGGTTAAAAGATTAAAGGTGGTGTACAGCTCTTTATTGATAACCTATTGCAAAGCTATAAAGCGTCACCTGCAATATGAGATCACTCCTGCCACCCCACACAGGTAAACGTGCCCCGCTTTAACCTCAACTGGTACTCGATAGCGACCCGACCGTCGATAAATCCGACCGATACCATGCTGTTATGCCACTCCAAGCCACCATTGTTATTTCATTTTATCACATAGACGTAAGACTTAATAGAGTGTTTACACGATCGAGCAAACATTGAGCAGCTAGCTCGAAGTTCTATGGTAATTAGCATGCTAATTAGGAGGGCGGGCGGGTTGTGATCGAAAGGCCTATATAACACGTGATCAGCTGTGGGCTAAGAGCCTAACCCTAGGCCTACATCTGAGCCAGGGGGCGGGGTTCCAATAGGCATGCTTGAGCTAGCTCGATGTTTGCTCGATGTTTGCTCGATCGTGTAAACACTCTATAGCGATCGCCCTAACCAAGCGCAAAGCTTTTACTGACACACATCACGTCACTTCGGAGGCGAGATCTTTCAGGCAGAAATAACAGAAAACGCCGCACAGAACTAATCAGATATTGCGCCTACATTACGATTAAATCCTGCGGCTTAAAAGCTCCTTAAACAACACGAATTAGCCTGATCAAGCGGTGTGCTACACTATTGTGTATATGGAAACTTCTAAGTTCATAGTTTACGCAGTTTCAGTAAAACGTCCCAGAGCTATAAAACCACAGTAATTTTATCTGTACGCAAATTCAATTTATCAGCTCGTGGTGTAACTGACCCTACCTGAAAATTCGTCAGACAAAAAGAAAAGTACTAACTATATGGGCTTTTTGGCAATCTGTTAAATTCTAATAAACCTTGTATGCGTTAAAAAACATCTGCTGGTGACACAGACACAGAAGTATGAACAAATTGCATAAAATTGTTAAGTTGCAACGCTATACGAACTCGTGACCTAATTTCGGGACAGAATGCGGTCATCGTTCACCTTTTCAATCGAGACTATGGCGCAGGCCTATTAGACGGATTGCATGCGACGGATCGGTAAATCATCCACTAACACGTGCGTGAAAATGTGTCCAGTATAAGCTATATAATCGCCGCCTGCCGTGGAGCAATGGAGTGCAGAGCTATTAAATCATCTCAAATCATATCCTATCATATATGCGGGTAGTCTGGTATTTGAAGCATGGCGTCGTCAGCCAAGCGTGAAATTCGACGGCACTGCTCCAATGCATCACGCCTTCGCTCGACGTCCACTGTCCTCGGTGCTTAACGCCCGGTTTCCAATCCATCCAACGCAACGCAACGCACGCAGCGTACATACTGCAGCGAACGCAACTGACTGACGCAACGATCGCTTCTATCCTAATTGCGTTTTGGGCCATTGCGCCAGCTGCATTCACTCAACTTTACTGCGTTGATTACTGCGTATTGTGCGTGCACTTTTCTTGCGTTCGCTGCGTACGTTGCCTGCGTTGCGTTGGATGGATAGAAAAAACACTTAAAAGCGTGCATACAGCGACGTAACTAAACTGAGCTGAACTGACATGGTTTAGTTTTTGACGAACTGACCAATGGGCAAGCAGTAATGCATTACAGTAGGCACCGTCTAACAGTGTCGGTGGCCTACGTGATTATGCATACATATGCAGCTACCAATCAACTAATGACCAGTAGGCTTGCCCTGCTTGCTTATTGTCAGTTCGTCAAAAACTGAACGGTGTCAGTTCAGTTCAGTAACGTCGCTCTGTACGGGCTTTAACACTGCACGATGAAGCCAGTAGAGGCCTAATAGGAAAGTGCAGAAAGCTCTCAGTATAACGTAGATACCTCCGCCAAGAATTGTCATGCTGAATTCTTGGCTGCACGGTGCCAATCCATTAGCGACAGGAGGACTGGCCTCGTCGATGACATGAGTTAGGGGACACCGATGATTTCTCCCCGAAGTGAAAAAATGGTGACTTCGAATTACCGAGCAAGCTCTATTTGTCTGCCTATGAGTGAGTAAAAATACAACGTTGACTATATAGCGTCAGAAAAGTCATGCTTAAAGCCAGATTGCGCTAGAAAAGCTTACGACGCTACCCCACACCACGTAGTGGATAAGCAGGAAAAACCCCTTCCCAGACTTTTTCCTGACGACTGTCGTCTTTCTCCCAATGTTGGATACAGATCAACGTCGTCGACCGTCTACTCAGCAATAGGCCTAGGCATTATCCAACAGATAATCAGTTCATTATGTTTTAAGCACGTGCACAAACAGACACGCGGCCAGACACGGCCGTGCACAGCGAACAAAATAAACTAAACTGAGAGGAGATAAATTATCCTAAACAGTACTGTTTGCTTTGTACACTTCGCAACGTAACGCAACTGAAGTTCGGTTCAATGCAGTTCTGTCGCTCTGAGCACATCGTAATCTATTCGGCGAAGCCAATGAGTTTGACTTGGAAGAGTGATCAACTCTGAGTGTGCGGTGCAAGCGTGAGAGAAAGATTAGGCCTACAGCGTGAATCGGACGTGTCGAGTGAACAGCCGAAAGACTCAAGTCAAAGAAGCCATGCTCGGTGTGGCAAATCCCACGCAAAAACCACCGGACGAAAGGCCACCAGGCTGGTTCGTCGCTACGCGTAACTCAAGTGGCCAAACTACAAAATCCGATTTCGATGACCATTATGCAAGAACAGTGTTTCTTGCTGTCTGGGAGACAGAAACACTTCGCGTGCGACGTTACCGCCCGCGACGATAGAACAGCATCTTTCACTCCACTGGGTGCAGAAAAATAACGCAGAAATGGTATCACAGGCTGCGCGGTAGCGCCAGCCCTGTGTAAACGGCGACCGGCTAAGTAAAGGGAGAATGGCAAAATTCGACCCCGCGCAGATCCGAAACCCCTCAACCGATCGACACAAAATTTGAAACAGGTGATTACGTCCGCGAGACGACTCCCCGTGCAAAATTTCGTGCAAATCCGTCTATTGGGGGCTTCTCGGCAAATGGGTGAAATATAACGAAAATTTTTCTAGTATATATATATACCTTTTTTTGTTGTTGACCGACCTACAGGTCAGACCGGTCGGCGGATTTTCACGCACGATGGCTCAAACGACGCGGTCTCACGCAAGGGTGTGCCTTTTTAGGGGTAGAA
>Ga0056128_1004430_pt1 | contig 17550 bp, 6 predicted proteins | sample WorMetLIZISLAND2_FD_71113 | JGI IMG/M metagenome (GOLD analysis project Ga0056128, IMG submission 71113) | Marine gutless worms symbiont microbial communities from Max Planck institute for Marine Microbiology, Germany - Olavius geniculatus... ... | reverse complement strand
ATCAGTTTTCGACATAATTTGCAAATGCAGTCCATACATTGTTTATGGCAGCGGACCTACTACAGAAAACACTTTTAAGCAAATTATCATCATTGTGATTACTAGATAAAAGCAATAAAAAAAGATTATGAATAAAAGCATTGTGACTATAATGGTGATTATACGACGATCCTGTGTATTAAAATTAGTTGGCCAGGACTGCTCGAGTTATTTGAAAATATTTCCGAGCTGTTCAGAAATCGACGACGTCGTCCGTGCTTAGCGGACTATGCACAGTATGGCAGCATTACAGAGAACGCGTTGCAGTCGGGATAGAGTGAGATATTTGTAGTTGACCGTCATCATAGGCCACAGTGGTATTGTGGCTCAGTCATTGACAGCATGGACAAGAGTCGTGCCGGGTCGTAACTGATTACTGCTAGGTCGTTCGTCGATATTACAGCGCAGTTTGTATATTGCATGCACCCGTATAACAGCATCTCGCAGACCTAGTTCTCGTATTCGTGGTACTTCCTCATTTTTTCTGTTCGTATTGTATCCATGTGAAATCGTTTGCCTGCTGCTCTGGTACTATAGATAGAAATTTATTTGTGTTTTAGACTAAGTTGCGATCTAATGATTTATCATATTCCTTACTAGGCAAGGCATAGGTTGTCACCAGATTTTATGTTCTAAACGTACGTAGTTCTAATGTGTTTTGTGTTGCTGTGATGTGTCCATTCAGCCAGTATTCTTATATTGTTTGTTACTCATATGTCTTGCTACCTGTGCTAGTTGATGAACTGAAATAAATAAATAAATAAGCCTAGTTCGAGAATTAATCGTGCTGTGGCATTCTGCGGTATTCTGCAGCCGTTGAAATGCAATTGCGCCTGTGGTGGTTGACAAACCTGTTTGTTCGTCATTTTAAAGTTTTTTATGGCCACATCACATCTACGACGTCGACGCGACTCAAGTCAACTGTCGCCGACAGTCCAGTCACGTCGGCGTTGTAGGTGTGAACTAGTCATTACACTCTCGTCAGCTTTTTGTCCACTCGGTTTCCACTCTTTTCCACCGCATTCAATTTAACCAACGTGTTACAGTACGTGTAAATTTTCATTAAAAGTTAATTATAAAAACGACGCTTTCGGCGCGGTCTGGTTACGACGAAAACATTGCACGTGTCGTGTGCATTCAAATTACATTTTATTTTGTCAGCTAATAAATAACCGTGTAATCAGTTATCACTACGCAATTCAATATCCGTGTTGATGCCTACATCTTTTTTTCGCCATTGTGGCAGCATAAATGCCTAAGCATAATTAAAGTTTACTACTCGTCAGCACAAGAAAAAAATAAAGAAACTGTTACAAGAAAAGCACAATGTAAGTGCCACGAGAGCGCCATATCGTTTAAATCCTTCTCGGCAGTTAAAAAAGCGAATTACTGAGTGCAATATTGATGAACGTCTTTGATGAATGTGATGTTCTCACATCGGCTGTACCAAGTGCTAAATGTTTTGACTGCCTTCGCAATACACACACGCATAAACTGATGCCACAAGTTAGGCTACCGTTAACCTTTTAGTCTTCAGGCTTTATGCTTTTGATACATTGCTCAATGTTGGTTAAATGACTGTCGTTAAAACCAGTTTTAGCGGTCTCATTAACGCATCGTGTACACCGTTTCGTCTACGGTTATATTAATATCTGACTTTTTTCTACACGGTATTTTAATACTGGTCACACGCGTTAATATTTTGACGAATATTGCAAGAAGGCTGGTGTGGCTGAGACGCCAGGGGAGAGCAGTGTCGACGCCAGAAAGCTGCGTTGCGGGTGGTCGGCTGCGGCCGGTCGCACGGACATTGCCATGTAAATAAATATCCGCGAGGCCGGTTGACGTCGTGAATTCCAGGCTCCAACGACCGACGGTGCCCCATTATAAGATCGCCCCTTTCAGAAAAGGCTCCCCCGGCCGACAGTTTACCGGCAAAAATCCGCCCCGTCCGGCGGCCGCCCGGGTGGGACGGATTTTTGCCGCTAAATTGTCGGCCGGGGGAGACTTTCTGGAGGGCGATCCTATAATGGGGAGTGACTATTTATGGGGCCGGCAATATTTTAATAAAGGTGAGACATATCTATTCTGTGATTATTTTTCTACGGGCGGACCTTTCATGGGGAGACATTTTAATGTGACAACGGCGCCAGCGCTTGTTCGTTCGTGCTAGACCTGCTGCTGCTGCTGCCGCTGATGCTTTGCAAGAGATTGCTTCTGGTTTCCATATCATTGCACGATGGCGTCAGCGACGATGTGAAACGCTCTGTTGGCAATGGCCAGCCCATTATGGGCGCACGCAGCATGCAGTGTCCACGATGATTCATCTTCATAGAAGCAGCGAACCGACGTCCGAACTTCTCGTCGTCGTTGGTGACGTCATCAACGACGCTATATCGAACAGCAAAGATGACGACGACGACGCATGCGCGAGCACTGACCGTGTTCGTTTGTTGTCTTCTTCACACTCACGCCCTGCAGTGTTGGAACAGTCTGCATGGTCTGTGTAAAAAGGTTTTCTCTCAAAACCGGGAACGTCAAAATTACGTCCTGAATCTAAACCATAGTTCTATTACTATCCCTATGTTCCACAGACCTAAGCCCGGTTTTCCCGGTTTTGTCGTTTCCTTTTTTGACGGGACACCGTGTAACAACAGTCAGTAAACGCGCTCCAAGACGAGCTTAGAGAAGCGCGTCTCGATTTTCGGACAGTCTCAGTAATGATCACTATTCCGCGCCGCTCTGGCGTTTGGTGTCATTTCGGCGCCGTCTGCAAATTTTCCATGGCTGCCGTGGACATTGGATTTCAATCGTTATACTTGTTGCACAGTTATACTCAGAGGAATACACACGGAACTCTTTATGCCTACGGCAGCCCTGAAATTTTTAGACCTAATGATCCTGCAGACAGCTTCTTCGCCGTCAGCTGACGAAGAGTAGTTCCAAGCATGCGGCGGTTGAGATGAAAAATTCTGACAGCTAGGGTAGGCGTGATGCCAGTATCCATGTATATTGACCAGCATGTGCTCGTTCTGTCTCTGTATTGTTATTAATTATACTTATACATCAGTCAAAACATGACAGTCACGGTAATGTCACTGATACTGAGTGATCGATCATACATTTTACGTACTTGCATCTAAGTCAAATGCTGACAACCAATTAATCATTCAGTTATTCAGTATATTCAATGCAGGCACACGTGGCCAGTAAAAAACAAAAACAGACAAACTACTGCAGTGCTGCTAGCAGACAGGACGGCGAACAAGAGAAGAAAGCCCGAGGAATGAACGCGGGGTTGCAGCAGAGACAGAGTCTGCAGTGCCGTACGGTTTTGCTTAATTGAGTCTGCATCGAGTGTGTAAGCAGACGTGCTGTGGGTGACGACACCCGTTCATCTGAAACACACCACGGAGGCGACAGGCTATACGCGCCGACGGCGTCGTAACGCCTGTAAATGCATGTAAATTTACGGTCGTTCCGTTGACGATCTGGCCCTGCTGGCCGGTGCCCCATTATAAGATCGCACCCCAGAAAAGTCTCCCCGGGTCAACAATTTACCGGCAAAATTTACCGGTAAATTGTCGGCCGAGGGAAGACTTTTCTGCAGGGGGGGGTGATTCTATAATGGGGAGAAACTTTTTATGGGGCCGGTGGCAATATTTATAAGGGGGAAACATATCGATTTGATGATTATCTTTCCACGGGCAGATTTTTCATGAGGAGACATTTTAATGTGACACCGGCCGTCACAGACTGTTATACAGCGATGTTATATAGTCTGGTGGTCAGCGGCGCCTCCAAGCTCGTAAACCATCACCGGACTAATTCTGCTTTATGCGCCTGTCAACTGCGGTACGACACGGCGTTAATTAACGCAGACGTCTTGAGCGGCGCGTCCGTATTTACATTGCACAACGTTTCGTGTCGTTATATTTTCTTACTTACTGACGGGTGGCGGTTAATGTAGCAGCATGCATATGAGACTGAAGTAATTAGCTAATCCTAAATTAAGTTTCAGTGTCATATACATAGACTGTCGTAACTTAACTGTAAGAGTTTTCGTCATTTTTACGCCAAATATGAAATAAAATCGATGTTTTGCGCGCAGATATTAACATTTTTATAAGATCACAAATTCACTTTGACTTTGCTTTAACATTGACTTACTAGGCTTATAAAAGCTGTTGCGTTTAGGCCTAGTTGTTTTACGTGCCATGCTTGCTACTGGACATTAGTATCTGCAATAGAAAATAAGCAGTTTAATTATATACTTCTGAGCATTTCATGTTTGGTTGCTCATAGGCGCAGAGTTCGAGTTTCGTTCGTTTGGCTGGAGCCGTGTTTTATGCGCAACTTTACCGGCGATAACAGTTAATTTTCTCCCGTTTGCTGATATCGGGACAATAGACTCTTATCAAATGATGCGTTGTTTCTAGCAGCTGGACAGCAGCAGTAGCATGATAATAATTTCCAAATAACGCCAGTGGACGGGAAAAGTAATAAAGTCGTTCTGCAGGCTATAGAGCCAACCTTGCAGTGTTCTTAACTGATTTCTTTTTCTCTTTGCCTGTCTACCATTCAATGCTCATTTTTGCATAATAGGCCTACCGACTACTGCTACCGCTACCGTGGACCTCTGAACTGTGAGACTCGACCATTTAAGTCAATAATTATCTCCGACAAGGTGAACGTAGTGAACATTGGAGGAGATTAAAAGATTGGTCGTTCTGTCCGTCGTTCTCTCTCTCTCTCTCTCTCTCTCTGTGTGTGTGTGTGTGTGTGTACACGATGACTCATCATCATCTCCACATGTCATGCACAACCGGCAGAAACGGTGGCGCCCTTCTGTGAAAACTTTTACATTTTACAGTAGTAATGTTTAAATCACTTCACTTGGCGGAGATATGCACTCTTACGAGAGCCTTCTAGTTCGTCATTCCTTTGTATAGATGGCGAGTGTACAAAATAGCATACCATATGCTTGCGCCATGAACGACTTTTTTGATATGAACGGTTTAATCAGAAATAAAAGTTCAGAAAAATCACGCGAAATAATTGTTACAAGTACGTGCAGTTTACGTTATATTTTAAAACAAATTGTGATAATAAGTAACTTTTAACAAGCTTAAAAATATTTAACTTCAACCGAGATCACTCGCTGGCAGTGGCAGTAATGCTAAACAACAGATGCTACATAAAAATGACACGTCATCTTTTAAACATGATATTAGCCCTCACAACTAGTAGTCTAGATGATATAAACTGCTAGAAGCAATTTTGACAGTGTTTTTGCCATAAACGTTAAAAACACTGATTTGCAAATAAAAAACACAGAAACATGTTTTTTAAAATTTTTATTAAAAAATTATTATAAAAAACATGCATAAAACATTAAACTGCAGATGTTTTCAATCGTTACTTTTTTCGCCATTAAACACGCAAAGAATGTCTAACTCAGATAATTACAAACGAAGACGTACCATTTGTAAAGACTAAAAACCTGAATGTACTGAATGTACAGATCAAAAACAGCTGAGCGCAATTTGTTCATGAAAAATAAATCATATTTGTAATTTTGTACGTTTGTGTTTTAACTAGAACAAAAAACACGACATAAAAAGCACCAAGACGTTTAAAGATAAAAAAACGCATAAAAAATTTTTAAAAAACATTAAAAACATAAAATATACAAAAACACGTTTTTTTAAAACTTTTACAAAAAAACATTAAAAATGTTTTTTACATCTATGGTTCCTGCGAACTCAAGTGTCGTAACACATACTTTGCTAATAGTACCATGGTAATTATAACGTGCCGTAACATAGCGCAAATCATTACAGGGGCGCCTATGCAGTAAACATTTCAATTTGCCTGCAGAACTTTGCATTGGAGTAACTGGCGGTGTATAACCATGTCTTCACACTTTAATAGATGAAAGAAGGCGGGCACTAAACAACGATTGAAGTTGGACCATGAGCAACTATAGGCCTACAATACACGCAGTCTAAAAAGCTAGAGACAGCTCACGGAGACAGCTAAAATGTGCTGAAATAGCGGTATACTGGAAAAAAGTACAAAAAGCTAATAATACGTTATCTGAGTGGAAATGTGTCGAAGAGCTAATGCATTCCGTGAATGTATATCGCAGTTTTCTATATACACGGCGACATGACTTCGTGCATATTACATTGCAGGCGGAGTAAATTGAGTTCAAGACGCTCTGCATTAGCGCACATCCATCTCGTAATGTCTACGATGTGCAACCATGTCCTAGATTGTATCTTTTTTTCACGAAATTTTCCGACTTTAAATAAAACCAAAGCACGCATTTCATCAAAAAATCATGAAGCAGTTGCTGCTGCTTTAAATCAGTGTACAATTAAAGGGTTTACGTCAAATACCTGTTGAGTCGATTTTGCTTATAGTGGAAAAATGAGTTTTGACCAAAATGGACTTAACAAGTATTGGAAGTAAGCCCTTCAATTACACAGCAAATATTAGCAGTGGATGTGTTTCACAACTTTAATTTACCAGAATTTGAGAGTATACAACGTACATTGATGCAGTTAAAAAAGACTCGTAAATGTTAGTTTAAGCAAAAATCAATATAAAACTCGGTTGATATTTTTTGCTGCTTCGTGACGGTCATGTTTGACTGGGTACTCCTCTTTTTACAAAATATTGCAAAGTTTTTTTCGTTCTTAACCAGCAATAATAAAATCGAGAAAAAATAGAGCATGAGAATCCGCGACAGGGAGTCGCACCTATGTGGAATCAACCTTTTCGAAGAAAAAAATTCAAAAATCAACGCAAAATCAATACGAAAATAATAACATTTACATAGTAATACAGTACTTACGTAATAATAACTGTCAAATAGACGTATTCTGAGTTTTCTCTGATTAGTTGGGGCGTTTACATGTATAGAGCTACTGCCCCCAGGTTCTAGCGGGAAGTTGCAGCCCTGAGTGAGTCTTCTCTGCATGTTTAGCCCTGCAGTGCGTTATGTGACTACGTGTCTGTACACCGCGAGATGTGTATACGACGAAACGACGACGCGACGACAACGACACGTGTTGCCGGTGCCCCATTATAGGATCGCTCTCCCCAGAAAAGTCTCCCCCGGCGGACAATTTACCGGTAAAAATCTGTTCCGCCCGGGCGACCGCCGCGCGGGGCGGATTTTTGCCGGTAAATTGTCCGCCGGGGGGAATTTTTCTAAGGGGGGATCCTATAACGGGAAGACTTTTCATGGGGCCGGCGATATTTTAATAAAAGGAAGACTTGTCAAATTCGTGATTATCTTTTCGCGGGCTAATTTTTCATGGGGAGACATTTTAATGTGACACTGGAGCATCCAAGTTATCACAACGAAGAAGCATTCCACGTACCTAATGTGATTGATAGGTCTCTTCGGTACAGTGCTAGGTTGGCGCCGACAGGCCGCTAATACAGCCAGCCAACTGATGGCGGGCGGTCAGTCGCTGGTCAATATTGTTGATAGATAGCACGCGTGCCTATCCAGCCCACGTCCAGTCAGTCGACTTTACTCTCTGGCAGGGATTAGCCGTTACGTCACAGCACGTGACCCACTCGTCTTTGACGCTCTGATCAACTATACGGCCAATAATCATTCTTCCAACATCGACCGACCGGCGTCCGGATTAAAATAAGTGCTATCTATAACTTAGTTGACATAACAAATAATTACCTGCACTGCAGATTTTCGGGGCACGTGTTTCAGGTACAAGAAGTCCAGCGGTCGCTGGGGTGGGCCGACCGTACCGCCTTTATACGAAGTCTGGCGTCCGACTTCCGGTCGTGAAAAGAAAGCGATTTTCCAGAGTGACTGCAGTCACATACACGCTAGACCTTTGTTAACCATGCAGTATAATTTGGTACCGGTCAAAAGGCGGCGACGCTTTGCGGCTGGGAAGGTAACCGTATGTCTGGCGTCGCACTGGCCATGCGTCACGGACTCAGTGGTCTATATCCAACTACAGTCTCAAAAGATACTTGATACTTTTACAAAAGACCCCTTTTTGTTTTTTTCATAATTCACTCAGATGATGATCAGTTTACACGAAGTTTTTGCCAGTTGTAGCTAAAGAAATACTAATTCAAAATATTTTAACAAAATTTGGCAGTTGATTAAACATTCTTTGCTAGTCCTGACGTAATTCTGACTTCATAACGCGTCGGAAGTACAAGCTTGCTTGTCTCAACCAGTGCTGTCAGTTGCTACCCTGCTTCGATGGTGAACTTAATGTGGTTCGCTAATGAAAAATGCTTATTGTGTCAGCACTGAGCAACATGGAGACATGAAATCAGGCGTCTTGCAATCCAAAAACTCAACTATCTTGCAAGCTTGGTGTCTTAGTGCACTGTTTTGCTCGAACATGTGAAAGACAACTGTCTCCACAGACACATAAATGCAATCGCTTTGCACGTTTTTGTGGCTGCAACTGTAAACTTTAAATATTTGTCACCAACAAACCAGATTTTCACCATCGGAGCAGGGTAGCAACAGACAGCACCAGTTGAAACTAGCAAGTTTTAACCCGTGACACATTAGGGCCTATGACATCAGCGTTATATCACGAGTAGCAAAAAATATTTAATTAACTGTCTTATTTTGTTAAAATATTTTGAATTAGTATTTCTTCAACTACAACTGGTAAAAAGTTCATGTAAATAGCTCATCGTTTGGGTGAATTATGGAAAAACAAAAAGGTGTCCTTTTATGAAACACCGTGTAGAAAGGGAGATAAACACCCTACTTACCCTCTTTCTAGAGTATGGCGTTTTTAGAGCCTAGAGCCTATTTTAAACCGAACAGACGCAGAACAAGTGTCCTTGCCAGAAAGCAAATAGACAGCTGTCACTAAGTTCAAATCAGGCGACATGTTTATGAACCGGATCGTTTATTTTAGGAGACCTGGCATGTGCACTCTACGGCTATTGTATTTACGGCTCTATCCCAGGACAGGTAGACTGGCTAAGCCTGATTTACTCTCTTACTAATACGGCGGTCGGCAGGACTAGGCTTAGTCGCGCCGTTCAGGACCTCAGCTGCTCCTTCTGGAATCAAATTAAGTAGCCATAGTAAAAATAACTTAGCTTTCTCTCCATTGTGACAGTACCATTAGCCGTACAAGGACAGTTTGATGAAAAGCACTTACCTATGTACACCGAGATTCTAAAAATCTGGTGTAGAATAGTACGCCTTCGCTTCACAGCTCGTGCAGAAGTCGAACATTGTGGATAGCAGCTGACACAGTTAGTCGTATATAGCAGTATCTCTGTCCGGTTTCGCGTAGTTGTCGCCGAAAACCATGCAAAATATTTAGCTATGCCAGCGCAGAAAACATATTTTAACTTGACACAGCATTTTACGGTCGTTAAAAGTCACGCATTTTAGAGTCAAAGGAAAGCCAATAAAGCACTTCATGTCGCTATTTAATAATGTTGGCCTTATTTTCAAAGGTTGCGAAGATATGGCGATCGAAATCAAACCTACTAAAACTCGCCGACTTCGACCACCACTTTGTTTCCTAGATGCGGGATGCGGCCACTCAGTGTTGAAAAGCTCCACTTTCTTTACACTTATTTAATTTAACGCACTCGAAGATCGATTGAATATATAGAAAACTTCGCAGATCCTGAGAGCAAATCGTTCCAGGAACCGATAGTGAAGTTTCGTAATCCTAGCTCCTGTTGATTTGACACAATACAGTCGTGTGACGGACGGTAGAAATACCTGCATCTGCATTTATGCTGGTGTTTCGGTGCGAAAATGACACACAGTGTGACACATGTCAACATACATCTCAATACCAATTTTTTCCACATAACTAATGTGCATGCACGTCAACATAAAGGTCACATACATGAACGCATATATGTGGAAACACGATACATATATGATGCATGTACGAATCATATATGTTTCATATATGTACACATGGATGTGTACATATATGTGAACATATATGAAGCATATATTTAGTTTTGGCGCCTATACTGCATGATTAACCAATATTCTTTTCCCCGAAAGCTACGCACAGCAGCATAAAGTCTATCGTAGTCACAAGAGTGCAACTTACTGGCGATAAAATCTAACGCGCAGAGGCAGACTCGCGCTATTTGTCACGTTGATTCGTTTTATGTTTCAAAAACTGCATTCGCGCAAAGCTGCTAAGATCTACGCGGCGACACCGAGAGTACGTACAGGATGTGATTATGTACCCAGTCGCCCGTCGGCTTTTCGCGGTGACGAAGGAAAGGTTTTAAATTTTTAAACGAAGCGGTGGACGCGGGCGTCATGCGGTGCAAAGAGCGGCGTCTCGAACGGTCATGAAACACGGCGTGACAGCTGCTGATAATGTATAAAACCAAAGAAACCTGTAGCATTTTAGCATTGTAAAGTGCGTGGCAGACAACCGTGACAGCTGCTGGTTCGACGGCTCTGAGATCATCACTGCAACAGGTTGCACGGTGTGCATTGTGCATCATCATCATGACGTCGACACGTCGCCTTCTGTTCGCCGTTCAGCAGCTACACTGATAACTAGAAGGCGCTCGTGAGAGTGCATATCTCCGCCAAGTGAAGTGATTTAAACATTACCACTGTAAAATGTAGAAGTATTCACAAAAGTCTAACTCTATATTGTTTTTTTTTTGTTGTTTAATTTTTGTCTACCAATGTTTGTTTGGTGAAATAAAGATTATCAAAAGGGCGCCACCGTTGTGTCTCACGGTCGAAGAGAGTTGATAACAGAACGACGGACACACAGAACGACCAATCTCATAATCTTCTCTAATGTTCACTACGTTCACACTTGGCGGAGATAATAACAGCGACGACATCCACATTCTCACTCACAGTCGACATAAGCCACGCAGTGTTTTGTCGGTTAATGAGTAGATTTGATTATAATCCGCAAAACCTGACGGATAACCAACTCAGTCTATCCCAATGAACCGAACTAAAAATAACCAAAAAAAGTTAAAACATCAGCGTAAGAAATTCTAAAACAGTCCCAGAATCTTACAAGTCAGATCCGACTAAAGTTGTCCTTTAAATTTTCTCTATTTGTACTAAACAAACATATGATGTTTATTTAGTTTTTTCTTGTTTCATTTTATTAGTCTTTGATATACCCTGTGTTAAATGTGTAATTTATCTCGTTTTGTTTAACTGCTGTGTTTGACTAATGGAGTGTTTACACGATCCAGCAAACGTCCAGCAAACTTTCAGAAAATGTATTCAAAATACACGTGCTAATGCTAGACGTTTGCTGGACGTTTGCTGGATCGTGTAAACACCCTATAACGCTGTCTTTATGAAAGCTACGCTATGCAGTGCATCGGTGATCGTTTGCATTCTTTTGGACTCGCGACAGACGTGAAATGTAAAGTGCTATATTGCCAAGTCAGTTGCTCGTCCGTCCGTTCGTCCGTCCGTTCGTCTCTAGCATTAACATGTCGTGAATATATAAGTTGGGTTATTTTGAAAGTAATTAAGGAATGATTTGCTTGTATGTTTTTTGCTCTTCCGGGACTCAACATCGCTAACCTAATGCTAGGTAAATATTTCCAAATTTCGGGTGCAATCCAGTGCCCGCAACCTACATAACATATGACGTCACTTGGAGGTAAGCTCGTAAAATTATTTAAAACATCAAGCAATGTTCGCCTTGAGCCTACAATGGTGCTTTGGATACTGCAGGTCTAAGAAAAAAAACGTTATACTCTACGTCCTAATCAGACGAAGGAATCAGACGAAGGTTTGTACAAACAATTAGCAAGCACGAACGTTTTTCATCATGGTTTTGTTTCTTACCCTGTCGTTTCGTCTACGATTTTATATTCATCGGCAGAGCCATTGTTTTGTGCCGTCTTATCGACGTGATTATTATGATTATTATAATAAAGCCGTATCAACTCATTCATCCAGCAAGTCGATGGGCGTCAGTCAATCTCTGGAAACGTGGAGATTATGTTATTAAGCCTACTACTGAATAACAGAAGCGCACGTCATTTTTATTTTCTACATCCTAGACTAATGTGACGTCGAGTATTTTGTGCATGCGCTTAATATTGCAATTTCATTCAAAGACATATTATTATCACAATAACACTATTAATAATTGTTTTGCACATAATCACAGATAACATTCGAGTAGTCTACGTCCCCGGTAAACGCAGAGAAACGTATAGGTCTAATTGCCGTTATTGCCGTTAACATCACATTATTCAGGGTGCGACTGTCAGTTCGAAGAAAACATTAAAAACATAAAATATTCACGAACACCACTATCTGCACGCCATGGGAGTTGATGCCTGCCTTTCGGTCCACTTACAATACCGTGGCGAATTTAACTGAGCGTTTCACCGCCGAAAATGTCGTTTCCTTGTTCTTCCAGCATTTGAAAAAAAGATCTATCCAGCAGTATAGGCTAAGCTAACCAGGAACTAACAGAGTGTATCGACAGCTCCAGACTAAGCTTGCTATAATATTTGCATATATCACACCGCATAGGCCTACATATCACACAACTCGTACAAGACACCACAGAGCAACTTTTAAGATAAATCTAGTGGGTGGACGAACTCCGTTCTTCTTCGCTTACTTTTCTTTTCCCCTCCCTTTCGACCCCCTACTTTTGTCTTTGAAGCGGGGCTCGGGGTGTCACTAGTCTTCGGGGAAAATGTTCGAAATTCTACATTGCTGTAGGTGAGTTTTAGCGAATTTTTAGATATTATATAAAACTAATTTTTGTTAATGGTTTCCTCATAAGAAAATATCGAAAATTATCTTATTAGCGCATTTGGGCAAAATACGTAAAGAGAAAAAGCGATTTGCCCGAGTGGGTGAGTTTTCGCCCACCTAGTTTAGGCCCAAATGTAATAAAGTTGCTCCAGGTTGCGAGAACGGACGTATATAGAGAGAAGAATGCTGCGAGTCGTGATTCAGTGGACGCCCACGGCGTTCGTCGTTCTTTCACACCGGAAGTAAGTCGTAGAAACGCCATTGTTTATAGTGCTGAGCGTTTGCGACGCTGGAAGACTCACGATCGGTCGGTCGTTGTCGAGTCCATCGTCCGGCGCAGACGCTCCATCAAACACTGCTTGCTGTCGACGTCCTCCTGCAGGCGCCGCAACCGGTCCTCGTACACGCCTCGTTGCGCCATCTGCCGTATCAGAATAACACACGCGCATATAAAAACACCGGCTAGTAAGTTATTTTACGTAATGTCGAAGACGTCGAAAGAGTATACAGGGGCGTATTCAAAGGGGAGCGGCGCGCGCCCCTCTATAAACTCGGCAAACATTAAGCCTAGTGCAGATTTTTTGGAATACGCACGCCACTGTCCACTCAGTTGCTAGTATCCGCCTCTGCTCTCTGCTACTTGAGAAATCGTTTAGTGTGCTACGCCGTGCTTAATGATTCCTCCTGTGTGTGGTGAGCGATGTCGGCGAGTCGTATCGTAAGCCTATTTGCCGCATGGTCTGGTCTGCCAATGATGTAATAACGTCTCCAAAATGCATCAACCAGATAAACATGATATTTTACTTTGTCCTGCAGAGAGCAAAAAAATTCACGCTTTTATACACAAAAAAGCTTCAGCTTCCCCCATACCGGGGCTTTGCCCCTGGACCCCACTAGACCTCCTCATTTCACGCCCCTAACATAAAACCCTAAATACGTGCCTGGCATATATTTATTTAGTATATTTGGGTAAAGTCCGATACTTGGTAGAGCGCTGTTCACATGAGTCAAAAGTACTTTACAGTCTCGGAAGCTGCAACTGATTGTCATGAGCTAATGATACCGCATAGCGCTATGCGGCCATCCGTTGCCAGAACGCACACTGCAACGTCGGCTTCCAGTTCCTCTTTTCATTAAATTGGAATCTGGCAACTTCGTGCTTTGTCATAAGCCTATTTGCACTTCTGGCAATCCAATCTATCAGAACATTCACGAAGCATTTTTTTGCTCCAAACTCTCAATTTTTAGCCTAAATAAAAATCAAAATGTGATTTTCAGCGGCACCTGACGACTGACGAAACAATTCAATTACCAGAGCTGCAGAGAGGTGCGGGCCTGTGTCGGGCGACGTTTCAATGTTACTGCTAACGTTACTAATTGATAGTTCTCACGTGACAACTGGACATTTATGTAGAGACTTTATTTGATGCTGTGCCGTAGGCCGTAAAATCACTGCTAGTTTTTACAATGTACAGTACGAAGATGTAAAATGAAACAATGCCTGTAGTTTGCATAAGCCTATATAGTTTTTACTCCTCGCGCGCTACGTTCCTAACGTAGCAAAGAGGAGTATATAAGATCAGTGTAATATTGAGGATCGACCGACCGACCGACCGACCGACGACCGACCAACGACCGACCTCTGTGCCTGGGAGAGCCTTCCTGGAAGAACTTCAAACGGCCATATCTCCATAACGGTGCTAGATAGACGCATGGTCACTATGGATCACCGATAGGAAGTAGACCCCCGGGAGTCGAACGTCACGTGACCGATGACGTCGTTTGCGGTGTGAAAAGAAAGGAACTAAAAGCAGTTAAAAAAATACAGGAGAAAATAATGCGCGCGAGGAGTACATTAGATTGGTCACAATCTAAAATAGTCCTTGTTAAACAGATAAATGGCAGAAGTATATACCAAGTGCTGTCGCATATAGTCTGCGACCAGCCTTCCTATCTCGCTGCAGAGAACGTCGACGTCAGACGACAACGACGGCGATGCTTCAGACTCTTCAGTGTGGTCAGTTACCGAAGACTCAAACTGAACTCGGGAGACCGGACTTTGCTGCATCGAAGCGACGTCTTGAGCGCTAGGCCTATCTGTCACGCTGTGACCCATGTCCGACTGCAAAGGCAGAGGCTGCCGCGTGGGCGAATAAGCAGTTGTTACAGATGGAACGTGTCTGAATTGGTCATCAGAAGTCCCGTGAGGCGTTTTCAGTGCGGCCGGGTCTAGCACAACTTCTACTGCCTCCAGCCCGCCGCCATGACGGTCTATCACCGTACCACCGCCCTCTGACAACCGAGCCGCGGAACCGGCGTTAACACTACCTGCAGGACTCTCGGCTCTATCACTTGTACACAGGTCAGAGATGACGCTTATCGCCACGCCTGCCTGCTTCTCGCTGTAGGCGCTGTAGGACGGCGCGTCGTCTTGGCAACGGCTGGAACACCCGACCTCAACCGCAGTTGAGCTTTCGTCGTTAAGAACGTTTACGTCGTCGGCCATCCTGCCGCAGCGTTTCAGCCACTTGCTTCGCTTTTCGTAGAGTCCTTCGACGGCGGATTCTACTTCATCGTTGTTGTTGTCGTTGTCGCAGACGGTCGTAGTTCGTTCTGTTGACGCGTCTGGAACGGGTGACCGGTCAACGTGGTTGACGTCCCTGCTGGGAATGACTTTCCCTGCTGCTACGGCAGTGGAACAGGCGCCAGTCGTGCCGTTATTAGTCGTTCGGCCACGCCAGCCGTTGCGATGTAGCAGCTGCTCACTGGAAGACGGCGGACCGCCGCCAGCTCGTCGACATCGCCTGCGCAGCCACGTCAGACCCTTCACCAGCCGTCGCGACGACGCCGCTGCCTGGTCTCCGCCACCATCACGACCATTAGGAAGTTCCGGCCCCGTCGACGACTGGACGAGACTGGGTGGTCCGTTGGCGGGCCGATGTGATGTTGGACTGGCGTCATTGTCGTCCTCTGTGTCCGCGGGAGATCCGTCACTGACGTGTGATGTGTTTGTTCCGGCTGCTGCCAGACCCAGCTCCATCATGCCCTTGATGAACCCAGTGCTCGAGCTGACCATCTTCAGCACGGCGCCGCCCTTCTCGACGTTCTCCGTCACTTTCACCAGGCGGCGCCTCTTGTGCTCGTCCAGCTCCGCCAGCCGCCGCCGACCGTAGTCCCGGATCAGAATCTAAACCGTATACAGAGTATAGTGGTAGGGTTACACAACGTGCTGGCTTGCTCTAAACAAAGAAAATCAGTACAGATATGTTACGCCTTTCTCTTTATTCACAATCTGTGAGTTTTGCTTGTCTTTTTGCTGTCGTTTATTCTGTTCAGGCACTGAACACGAATACGATCGTAACTACTACTACACGGTGCTAATGACCAAAAGCGCGCAGTAAAACATATGCCTATAGCCAGTACGACAGCTCCCGACAGCTTATGATGAATAGCTTTCGACGATCTCAAACGTCAATCAAAATTTTCTTAAAACAATTAATTTCATTTAATAATTTTCTAACGTATTTCCCACCAACTATAAAAAGTAGACTGTATAACATAATCATTATTAGCGCCAATCAATTAACGCCTATTTTAACCACTGCAAAACTGACACGCTTTGTGTACACTGCGTTTAGCAGGCTTAGCCAATTGACCAGTTAACTAAGTTATCAATAATTGAACAGCGAGCTTGGTAAAATTAACAGAAACTTTATGACAGTCAAAATATAGAGTTTTATTCAGCAAAAAAACATAAAATTTGTCAAATTATGACCAAAACAAATCTCGCTTTCACGAAATCAAAAAACGACGATAATGCATCGTGAGTACAGGGTGGGCCAAAAAAACCGGACCTGTTTGAGCGTTGATAACTAAGCAATGGTTAGTGGTAGAAAGACGTGTGATACGTCAAAAGTTTCAGAATGCTGTAAAAAATAAACGACAAATTTGCATACTGAAGCATTTAAATATTTTTTTACCTAATTTGCATAAATATGCATAACCCTTAAATTCTGCCAAATCTGACTGTAACACATTGATTTAACATGGACATTTGAGCTTTTGTAACTTAGCGGTGTTTACTGATGGAAAAGGCGCGTAATATGCCAAAAGTTTCTATATTGTGTACCAAAGAAGTGTACAACTTGGCTGTCTCAGCATTTAAATATTTTTTGCCTGATTTACACAAATCTGCCCCACCCCTAAAATCATGCTAAACTGGCAGTAACACATGAATTTAAGTTGATTTTCATTCAGCATACAGTGCAATATCAACAATCATTAACACATACGTTGAGTTTAGATGAAATTCGACATAGGCAGTTGCCCAGCTTTTGCATTCATAACCGTCATCAGTCCTTTTAAGCAGCTGATCGATCGCTGGTGTGAATGTGTTCAGGATCAGCTGAGCCCAGCGTTCGATTAGCACACGTTTTAGCTGGTCAGTTACTGAAATTTTGTGACCATGCTATCTGTTGCAATGCCCCCTCACTGCATAATTCACAGAATTTAAATCTGGACATTTTGGCAGTGAGTTTTTGAGTTCAGTGAACTCGGGCACATGAGAGTGCAGACAAATGCCTAATTTCAGGGGTAAAAAAGATTTATGCAAATTAGGCAAAGAATATTTAAATGATTTGCTATGCAAGTTTGACCCTTTTTGTCTACAACGTTCTAAAACTTTTGACATATCACACGCTTTTCTACTGGCAACCATCGCTGAGTTATCAACG
>Ga0056128_1004428_pt1 | contig 17553 bp, 7 predicted proteins | sample WorMetLIZISLAND2_FD_71113 | JGI IMG/M metagenome (GOLD analysis project Ga0056128, IMG submission 71113) | Marine gutless worms symbiont microbial communities from Max Planck institute for Marine Microbiology, Germany - Olavius geniculatus... ... | reverse complement strand
GGAAATCAGACACTGTAAATGCTAAATTTAGTCAAATCAACAGTTCTAAAATCGGTGACTATAAACGCTAAATTCAATCTAATAAAAAGAAAGTTCTTTATGTCGCGGCAGGTCGCGACATAGCCATAACCACTAGCCAGAATGAATGTCTCAGTCTTTTTAATGAAAACCATAGCAAAGAAGATTGGGACCGTTCGGTCGAGTTGTTGGTTTAATTGGGCCTTTGGCATGATGACTATATAGGGGCCTATACGTACGAGTCGTCTGTCTGTCGTATGTCTGTCACGTCGTTGTCTGTAGGACTGTGACGCATGTATTGTGGCTAAACCATACGTCATAGACGGTCGGCGATGGTACATTTGGATAGGGCGATGACGAATTCCTATAGACTGTCAATAGTAGCCTAACTATGTATCTATCTGCAGGGGTTTTGATCGAAATTTGAATGCAATGTTGCTGCCTGCAGCCATCACCCACGTGCGCCGAATTACTGTAGGCCTATCGTATCTTAGCGTTAATTGCAGCGTTCGATATGGCAGCGTCAATATAGCGTGTGTGAGGCTAGTGACTCTGGGAAGTTGCTATCTTTCCGCGACTGGAAGTCGAACGCTGTCCTGTCTTCGGATAAAGGCTTTGCGGTCGGCCCACCCTTGCGGAGCTGGGCTTTTTGTTTTCGGCCGGCGTTCTTCGGGGAGCATATACGACGGACGCTTCTTCAGCCTTTTTGTAGTCGGCTGGAAAAGGTAGTACCCCCATGCGGCCTGTTCCTCACCTTATAGTTGACGTTTGCGGCGTCCCGTTATCGGCGTCTATGGTGCTAGATTAAATTTACGACTGAATGGCGGATCGACGTCACAGGCAGCAAGTAGGGGCCTACGTCGAATATTTGAGTAGACCGCCTAGCTATAGGTCTATAGGTCGAGTTACTGTGTGGGCTGCGAAGCATCACGTATGTCAGTTTTATTTGTTGATCTAAGCCAAAAGGTTTACTACGATTTTAGGTCAGCCTATACAGTTCCTGTTGCAGTACTGATCCTCAAGGTCATCGAAGGTCGATGATTTTTATCTCATCTGAAAAAGCGTATCCTATTAATGACCAACAGCAACCTGCTTTATCTCGCACCGTTTAGCCACAATAGCGCATGCCGACCTTCAAGGTCATCCGAGGTCAATGATTTTCATGTAATCTGAAAAGGCGTATGTCACTTGTTATTTGTGATTAATAGTAACTTTGGCCCCCTATCTCTCACTAGAGATTGCAATCCCGGGATCCCGGCCGTTTTCGCCGATTCCGAATCCCGGGATTGGCGGCGTCTCAATCCCGGGATTTCGGGATTACAAAAATTAGCGAAAATTGTACTTTTTCGGGTGTTAAATGACAAAAATAAACATTTTAGCGTCTTGTGAATAAAATATTTTATGAGCGCTAGAGTACTACTTTGTGCTGTTGCCCTAAAATTGTAATTTTGACAGTTACTGTCACTCTCTACATTTCGGATATAGGCCTACTTTCCGTAGGGACCCTGTGCATAAAATAACGATCAATCTGTAAGCCTAATCCCGAAACGGGATCACGAGATCCCGGAATTACAAATTTCTCAATCCCGGATCCCGGGATTGAGAATCCAATCCCTGATTGCAATCACTATCTCTCACCGTTTACGAGATACGGCCACTTATGGGCTAGCTTGAAACCTTCCATTAACTAGACAGCAGTCGTAGCCCGCAGGTACCTTTGCCAATGCAATGCTATTCGCTAGGTGGCGTCACCATTTTCGGTTTTGGAGCGGTTCCGCTTATGCCCCCTTTAACGCAATGGTAACGAAAATTTCAAAGTGATCCAGAATCCATGATTCCTGTCGGATCACCCCCAAAATTTAATCACCTGTAGCTTATGCCATGCCCGACATACCCTCAAAATTTCAAAAAGATCCGTCCATAACTTTTTGAGTTATCTTGTACACACACACAGACAGACAAACAAACAAACAAAAACCGGCAAAAACATAACCTCCTTGGCGGAGGTAAAAATATAAATTGCGGTGAAACCTCTGAGATGGAGACTTGGTTACTATTGACAGCCTATAGGAAGTACTAGCCAGCGCCCTATCTGATGGTACCATCGCCGGCCCATTACAGTTTAGCCACAACACCGCATGCACGGCATACTGCAGTGCATTATGACCTTCGAGATCATCATTCTAAATTTAATAATTTTCATGTCATCTTTCAATATGCGACTTCTATTAGTGATCAATAGCAACCTAACCCCTATCTCGCACCGTTTAACCACAATACATCTGTTACGAACGGACAGACAGCATCCGTGCCAAAGACGCTCTATGCAGCATAGCTGTAGCGCGTCAAAAAGAAAACAACATTTAATGCGTTTAGCTACTTGACCTAATTGAAGTTCAAAAAATAGCCCCTCGATCCACGAAATCTTACTGTAGCCTATACACGCCGATCTAGAGTAAGTTATGTCACTGCAGCTATATAGGCTACAAATACTCGTAAGCAGCTACGGAGCGATCGCACATTGTGTGAAAATGAAGCAGACAATTATTATAGCGCACTATAGATTCGTCACGAGCGGTTGCACAAACATGCATGGCCTCGAGGCTACGCATGAACTACCAATCTATGGGCCATCATCAACATCATTCATAGGCCCACCACGCATTACAGTCATAGCATGCCCATTGAAAGCACGACCGAAGCATTTCTGCTGCGGAATAGAAGCGTTTAGTGTAATGTCATATACACGCCGTGCATGTCGGTAAGTGGACTTTATGCAATGAGTTAGCTTAAGGTTTCTACAGGTCCTACTGGATATGCAAGACTGTACAAAGTCTTTTAGCATAAACTGTAAAAGACTAATAAGCCTGTTAGTCGTGTTAACGTTGCATTTATGTAATGATATCACGCTGCACCAGCTGTTACGAAGCACTATGTAGACCATACAATTCTAAAGCCGCCAGATGGTCGAACAGCAGACACATGCCCATGACGTCCCAAGTAGACTCAAAATGTTTGAGATAGGGGCCCTTGGTTTCTAGGCAAGAAGGAGAGATCGCGGACTCAAAATGTGCCTTGCAAGTTAAGGCCCCGTTTGTCTCAACGTCTTGCAATTAATGTCAATGCTATAAGGAGGGGCTACTGGACCCGAACGTTAGGTCCAGCCTTGGGTGCGATAGGCCTAATTAAGTCGTCTGTCTGTAACGCGTATTGTGGCTAAACGGTACGTCGCAGGTGGTCGGCGATGGTACCGTGAACCGTTGGATAAGGCGATGGCAAGTTTTTTTAATAAAATGTCAATAGTAACCAAATAACCAATAGTAACCAAATCTGCAGCAGTTTGGCCACAATTTTGAATGCAAAGTTGCTGTCTGCAACCATCACTATGCGCCGAATTCCATAGAGTTTAATGTAGCGTCCGATATTGCAGCGTCACCATAGCGTGTATGGGTCTGCAGTGCAGTCATTCTGGGAAATCGCTTTCTTTCCGTGATCAAATATCGGACGCTGGTTTTTGGATAAACGATACGGTCGGCCCACCCCAGCGAGAGCATGGTTTCTTGAAAATTTTAGGATAGGCCTAATAATATACAAATAGTTACTGGCATGGAAATCACTTAAATTCATGAAATGTTGTCGCGAAATCGAAGATACGGGGCGCAATCAGCGGCATGTGAGCTAAAATGTTGGGGACAGGAAGTTGCAATTTTTCGACAGCCCGCTGCAAACTTCCGACTGAGGAAATTATGAGTGCGTAGGTTTTTAATTTTTTCGCAAATTCCAACAAAGTGACGAATATATTCAGCCCCTAACTTTGTAATTTAGATTGGGTAATTTTCGACACGCTAAAAAGCCACTATACGGTACTGTGGCAGATCGGTGCTAGCCGGCTTATCGCGTTGGCGGCTCCAGAGACGATTGCATAATTATAGGCCTACCTTTGCTACGCCTAGTTTACCGTTAACCCATTCCTGCCTAGCGTCCCCCAAAATGGGACACCTAGTTTGACGGCAAACTATAAAATAATTCAGGCACTAATGGGTTAATGCCTATGACCCAAAACCTTTGACAACTGAACGACAACTTTTAAGGTCTGTTCAAAGCGACATAAATAAACTGAACTGAACTGAAATACGATGTGCATGCACGCTGTATTGCAGATAAACAGAATGTGCAACAGAATGTCAAGGAGGTCACAATGTTGCTGGTCACGGTTCATCGCCGAGCAACTCTCTCTGCTCGTCGTTCTATGCGCTACTGTGACGTCATCTATGACGTCATCGTCGAATCGGTGCGAGTTTCCGGCGCACATGACCCGGATGTCTAACTGGAAGACGCAGGTGTCTGGCCAGGGCGGCTTTGTACGAAATGACGCGTTATGGACGTTTCCGAGCCACAGCCAAGCAAAGTTGATAGATTTGAAACTAGGACCGCCCCTGAAAACTTCACTGTTCGACTGCCACACAGCCGTCAACGTCGATACGTTTCTGACGAGTATTGCGGAAGATGGCGCCACTGGGTCGAATTTGCCGTCGTACCAGTGCCTGAGGTTCGTCCGACTCAGCGACTTTGTAGTTCAGCTGGCAAAGTCCGACGTCTTTGATTCGTATTCTCCGGACCTCTGCAGCGATCCCACGCAGTTAATTGTTCAGGACTTGGTACTTGTGTATCCCGGATACGAAGCGTCTCAGATAGTAACTGACACCATCAGTTGTGGGCTGACTGGCCGCTATTGGCTGTCGGTTGTTGACAAGTCGACCGGTTCACACAAGTGTCGCGACTCTTTCCTGCGTCCGGTGATCGAAGCTGACTGCGTCTCACCTGGCGAAGGTGTGCTGATTGATTTTCGTCAGCCCACGTGCGCCATCTCTTCCGCAGATACGTCCGCGCTCTATAACTTCGTCTGTCTTGGCGCCTGGACTCAATCCGGATTCAACTACTCTGTTCTCACTGATAATAAACCGGTGCAAGTCCGAAGGTTGTGGATGCTGAAAATTCCGGAAGTTGAATCGGGACCGATGACAGCGTACCTCATGAGGTCACTGACGACCGGCTCCGCCCACTCGACCGGTGCCGGCCAATACAAGCTCAGCTTGACTCCGGCTTCGTTCCCGACCTTGTGCGAAAACGAGGCAAACGGATGTGTCGTCAGCAGCGACTGTGAGGATGACGCAAAAGAACTGCACTGTCAGAGGACGTGTAACGCGTGCACAGTGACGACTAGTGACGGGGCATTCTGCCAGTTCAATGACAGCTACCACGGTCAATGGCTGGAGGTGTCACATCGCAATGCTGGCCGTCAAGATGCCAACAGAATCGTTACGGTACATAAACAATACACTTTCTATGTTTATAAAAAAAAACTTGGGATATCACATGTACAATAAGTGGCATGAAGTGCCATAATCAATTCTGAGTAAGTAATAAACTGTTGTGTAAGCTTATAGATGATTTATTTGCATCACAACTGACACAGAAGTCATGCGCTTAAAGTGAAGGTCACTAAAAGGTCAAATATTTGACTGAGACTGAGTTCTGAAACTGGAAGGGTTTATTTTACTTACTTGCTTACTTACTTACTGAGTATTTTGTCCGGTTGCAGGTGACGAACAGTACACTGCAGGTGGCGACACAGCCGGCTTGGAAATGCATAGAGTTCAGCGCACAGCAAAGATACATGTCGGCAGCTGGTGAGGTTTCACAAAAACGACCGGTGGCGATGGTGTTTGACAGGAATGGATGTCGGCCTCGGCTAGCTTGTGTGGAGATCCTGCGACGATCAAATGTCGTAATCCAATACCGTGTCAGCCGACACATTACGTGGCCTGTTGCAGACGCTAGCGCCGACGTTGTCTGCTCCGATGACAAGTTTACCGAACAACATTCTACCGGATCACGGTACCAATTTCTCGTCAGCCGTGAAGAGTATCCTACTTCAGCCGTGGCCTGCGACATCGGCGGCTGGTATCATATGAACGGGTCGAATTCGCATGGACAGCGGTTTGAGGGGTACATTAAAGCGTGCGGATCAGATGACACCGTCTTCAGTTACGTCACCAAGTCCGACGACCAGCAGTCACAAGAGGAAACGCACCGTTGTCTAGCAACCTTTACCGAGCGTATTTATCCCGCTGAATTTACGTATATTATTACTGCCGGAGAGGGGTCTTCAAACCCGTCGTCCAGCACCTCTAAACTGTTCTGCTGGTTACTGGAGAAATCGCCTTCGAATGCCAGCCCGCGCATGTACCTCAGCTACGCTGCCGACTGCTACCGCGAAACAGCGTTTGGGAGTTTGCCTGCTAGCTCCTACATCGCCCAGTTCGAGTTAATATCGTCGGAAGCTGGACAGGAATGGATACGGAACTGCAGTTCGAGCGACGAAGTGCCTGTTCACACGCCCGGATTGACGACGGCACGCAGTACCCCGGGTCTAGCGAGCACAACTCTGACGGTCGGTGAATCAAGCGCAACTTCACTGCTCGCTAGCACAGCTACTGCTGCTGCTCTTCTCTGCCTTACTCTGATTCTAATCAATTTCACGCTGTAATGGACATTTGCTAATTTTAAGGGGTTAAAGGCGTGTACAGAGTGACGTAACTAAACTAAACTATCTAAACTAAACTAAACTGACACGGTTTAGTTTTTGACGAACTGTCCAATGAGCGAGCAGGGCGAACTCATTGGTCATTGGTTTACGCGCACGGAAGCGTAGTCACATAGTCCACGACGCCATTAGACGGCCTACTGTAATGCAAAAACTAATCCATGTCAGTTCAGTTCAGTTACGTCGCCCTGTACGCGCCTTTACGATCAACGTTCGAGGATACGCAACATACGTATTCTATTTTTCCCAACACAGCCTACTTTTTAACGTAATAATTATAATACGCGTATTCTATTTTTTTGGAAAAATACAAACATATTTTCATGTGTTTTACTTTGCGTAAGCCCCACGCGACGTTCGCTGATACGCGAACACATGTTACGATGCGATGTGATGCTACGTTTAACGTGTGCTCTAAAGCAAACAGTAATTTCGCAGTGGCATGCGCACTACGCAGAAAGAAATTTGGGGAGGGTTAAATCCGTACAAATTTTTTTTAAAAATTGCAAGAAAAATGTAGCGCAATATAGAGGAATGAATAGTTGTGTATTGTTTTTTCAGTGATCGAGAGACAGTGGCGTATTTAGGGGGAGGGCCACGGTGCGATGCCCCCCTTTGGCCGGACCATGAAAATTTTTTACAGGCGACTTTAAACGAAAAGGTGCGTTTTTTGCCATTTTCCAGCAGGAATTGCAAAATTCAACAATGTTTGATAGTCTTTGGCGTTTCCAAATTTCAGAAAAATGGGCGAATTTGCGGTTTCCATTGAACATTCAGAAGCAAAAAGTGTCTCAGCTTCAGGGGGCCAAGCCCCCTGACCTCCCGACCAGGGGCTCTGCCCCTGGACCCCACAGACCCCCATTATAGGCTCGCGCTCCACGCGCTCGCCATGGCCCCCCCTTTGCCAAATCCTAAATACGCCACTGTCGAGAGACTAAATATATGCACTACAGTAAATGTACTTGGTGCAGCCCTTTTCCCATAGATAGGTGGAAAAAGTGAATGAAATTGATACGAAAAAGGATAAGAAAAGCAAGCGGAGGTTTAAACGCCCCCTGCAAAATTATACGTACACTATGCTAGCTATCTAAATAGTTTGCTGCATGGATAACTGGTTATAATGTTCGGAGATAACCGCTCCTATATGAACTTTTTTCAGATGACAAGAGGTTGTTGTCCAGGAAGGTTTAGTTTGTAGATGGGTTCCGTTTTGTTTTGTCGGCCAAGGGGTTGACAAAGGAGGGTTTATTATGCCTGTGGGGCTTGATCCCTTTCGTAGGACATGTTGGTATTGTTGGTGTACTATTATGTAAAGCTGTACAGCTATTTTTATCCGTGACTAAAGTATTTATAACCTACATCTACCAGTGCCAGTAGTGTTATACAGGGTGGTCCAAAAGTCCAAAAAAACGGATACCCAGTTTTATTTTTGGGATAACTTCGGTAATTCAGCACCGATTTTAACCATTCTCTCACTGTTACAAGCAGAAATTTATGGCGCGTAAACGTGAAGTTTTTCCGCCCACAGCACCTTTATTGTGTGACCACATTACCTAGCAAAACAAACACTGTACAAGTGGACAAAAATAAAACTGGGTATCCGTTTTTTGGACCACCATGTAGTATTTAACAACACATTATTATTGTAATGGTGCGTTACTCGCGTGTTTAACACCTATCTGGATTAGACGTCATTAAACGTGTGTTGTTATTTTTTGTATCCATGCAATATAATTATATAATATATTGTCTGCTGTTTTTTTAATTATTACAAACTTGTCGTGTTTTAAGAACATTTCAAAAAATAACGATATCCGCGTTGAATAACCATTGGCTAAAACCTGTGATTGTGTCTGCTGTTATCTTTGGTATATAGTTGGCTTACAGTTTACATTTGTAAAGAAAGCTTGAACTGCTATAGGCCTAGACCAAAATAAAATACTGACTAATGCGGTTAATTTCTGATAATATATATTTAACACATGATTATGTTACGTGAATTGTATAGATTAGGCCTGTCTTGTGCGGTAACTAATGCTTAATATATCGGTATACGCCTGCAGCCTGCTGATTACGTTTGTGTATAAAAAGACTGTAATTAAATGTATTGCTCAGGCACGATCAGTTGTGTTAAAGCCTGTGTCAGACAGGGCTGTTTCAAGGTTAAAAATATTTAATAATAACCGTTCACAAAATACCTTTATCACAGAACTATGGAACATTAGGTTTACCTGCCACACAGGATCGCCACTTCGCTTCTGTCCGTTCTGTGGATGTTGCTGGTTGCTCAGTTTTATTGTTTGACAACATAAAGATTCTCGGTGTCACTCTGGACTGTCACCTTTCTTTCGATAAACACATCAGCTCCATCTGCAAATCTGCTTATTATCACATCCGGTTACTCCGCCATATTTGTTCGGCCATCACTAATGATATGGCAAAATCAGTCGCTTCTTCCCTGGTCTGCTATCGCTTTTAGACTACGCTAATTCTCTTCTTTTTGGCACCACTCAGAAAAATATCAACCGTCTTCAGCGCGTCCAAAATACACTAGTCTTGCTAGAGTTGTTGCCAGTCACGCTCTCCTCGTGGTAACCACTCATTTGATATTCTACAGGATCTACATTGGCTCCCAATTGATCAACGCATTGAATTCAAACTTGCCACATTGACGTACAACATTCTCAACTCCTCTCAGCCTGCTTATCTTCATTCTCTGCTCAATTATCATATTCCCACACGTTCTCTGCGTTCTGCCAACACCAATCTTCTGTCGCTTCCACGTGTCCACAACCTTTGTCTCCCGCGGTTTTAGCATTGCAGCCCCCACAGTCTGGAACTCACTACCCTCTAGCATCCGTAGTTCTACCTCTGCAGGTCGCCTCCTTAAAACACACTGCTTCCAGCAGGCCTACTGCTCCCCCTAGCGGCTCAGCCAAGTGTCTCAGATTCGGCCACTGGCTGACATTGTGCACTTTAAATATGCACGTACTTACTTACTTACTTACTTGCAATGTCATCTTCCTAACACAGGTAGGCCTAACTTCGTTTAGCCTTAACCCCAGCCAGACAGGCCGGTACTCGATTTAAACGATTTAAACGCTTATTTTTGTTACAAAAGGGCGAAAGGCTGAGTTGACCTGGCAGTATATAGCCTACCGAGATGGTTTACCTGACCTCCGCAGACAGTCAACACTCGATAGCGGCCCCACCGAAAGTTCTTTGACACCTAGTTGTTACGCCAGACCTCGCCCTTTCTGTTTACCTTAACACCATATAAACGTAAGAAATCTCTCAGTAACTCTTTCCGGTATGATTATTGGGCCTATTCCGAATGTTCACACAATATTTTTATTAGGCCTATATTGCCGTCGACACTCGACAGCTATAAGCCTACAGTTCACGAGGAACCGTTAGCAGAGACCGTCACGTGTGACACCAACTTTATGCTCGACTGTCCTCAAGGGTCGCGCAAAGCGTTTAAGGGTCTACTTGTTGATATCAACTGCTGCGTTCTGATCACGAGCTATTGCAATGGCTGGCATGCCACAACAATGCTGACAGCTGCAGGCCTATTCACATTGTGGCTATCAACGTGTAAGCTATTGCCTAGGCCCTACGACAACATGTTGGCCTGAATTAGCGATATATTTTGGCAGCTATCATTCGTTATTTAAAAGTCGCCACATCAGAAAAGTCTGCCGCCCATAGGCCTGTTCCCATGCGTCGAATTTTACCGCCGAACCGATTTTATCGGATACATTGTACGTCGCAGTGCCATAACTTCAAAAATTCTCATTGCTGACCAAAAATAGCGTCAGAAAAACGTCGTTGTTTAGCTGTAAATAATGTTTTCATAAAATTACAGTAGTTCGTTAGTTGAGATACGCCAGTATTTTTACATACACTGTGTCTCAAAAAACATCCTCGACATTTTTGACTGTAACGTTCAAACCAATTACCTCATTTTGATAATTTTTGGTACCAATATTCCTGACACAACTTGCCATTAAATTACCGTTCAGTTTTCCACCTCACTCAATGTATGCTTCTGCACTACCTAAGGAAATCATATCAAGCGAAATATGTGTTGAAATAAACAAAAAACCTGAAAAAACATCTCCGACATTATCGATCGTAACTTGAAGAAATATTAGCACATTTTAATAATTCTTGGCAGCAATATTTTTGACACCACTGGCTATTAAATAAGTGCTTTACTTTCCACCTCAACCATCGTCTGCTTTTGCACTACTTTGGGAAATCAGACCAAGCATAATACGTGTTAAAATGAATGAAAAAAACGTCGATAAATTCCATCTATCCTAATCTGTGGGCCCCAACAGCCAGTCTGTTACAAGGTCTGACTCTCATGCATCAGTGTGTCTACCAGATAAAGTTTAGGAATGTTTGTGAAGTCAAGAAGCGACTGGTACAGCGTGGATTGGTCTGGAGCAGAACATCATCGATACTGCTGTCAATGAATGGAGAAAGCGTCTCCTTGCCTGTGATCGCATAGTGGGCAAACACTTCAAACAATTTTACTGCGGGCAGTTAAAAATGGACAAATGGATGAAATGTCAGCCAAAGTGTCAGAAATGTGAACAAAATGTGTTTTTACGCGTTATGTTAATTAAGTAATCATATCGCATTGGATAAAAAAGAGGTAATTGGTTTTCAAGTTACAGTCGAAAATGTCGTGGATTTTTTGAGACACAGTGTAGTGTATAGTCTCTGCAAGAAGTCTATGCAACATTATTTTGTATTGCCATGGACTGGATTCTCAACAGATGCACAGAGTCCATGGGTGTCACAGTTAGTTCTATTCGCTTTACGGATCAAGCCTATGCCGATGATGGTGTTCTGTTCACTGACTGCCGGTCAAAATGGCCAGAAATAATGACCGCCTTTGATGCTGCTGCTGAGACCATGGACTACACACATCATGGCAGAAAACGAAGATTCAGATTACTGGCCACGGTACACCGCCATCTTCAGTTTACATGCAGGCCAGTGGACGGACAGTCGAAGCAGTAGAGCAGTTTCTATATTTTGGCAGTGCTATTAATTCCGATGGAAATATATCGTCGGATTGGTATGGCCTCTGGCGTCATGGGCAGATTGTCCAATGTGTGGCAGCAATCCAGACTCAGCCTGGCAACCAGGTTGAGAGTTTACAACTCACTTGTCCTGTCTGTTCTCCTGAACGGATGTGAAACGTGGACCATACTAAAATCTGACGAACGGAAACTGGAAGCATTTCACATGTCGTGCCAGCGACGCATCCTCAGAATTCGCTGGTTCCATCATATAACCAATGCTGAAGTGACCAGTCAGACGGAGCAGGAAGATCTCACCAGTCACATTCGTAGACGGCGTGTGGCGGTCTTTGGACACGTCCGTCGACTACTTGAGGAGGCGCCAGGTCGGATGGCTATGCGACTGGCAGTCGACACGCGAGCTGGAGGCCGTCCCGACAACAATCCACATTGGAAGCGACGACCAGGACGACCGAGACCCACCTGGGTCCGACAAGTGGAGTTCGACACCGGTAACTTCCATGCAATCGGTTCGTGTTGCATGGGACATTATCGCTGCAGTTGCAGGGCGTTACGATCCCAGCTGGTCAAGCGTGACTGATGATGATGATGATGATGATGATGATGATATGCAATGCATCCTATACTGTCGTATCATCGTGTAAATTTTGAGCTCTTGCAGAAACTACACTATGTAAAAATATTGTCGCTGTTGTGAAAAATTTCAACTAGGCCATCATAACGCGTAGTGTTTGACAGGCCCGTCTAGAGCCACAGCGGGGCCTGGGGAAACATTCTCGCAGGGCCCCTCTGGGGAGAAAATTTTTCCATTTCTTTTTTAGAAATGGTGTTCTCTGGTGTACTTTATATTTTTGAGCGACGGCGCCCCTTCAAACGTCGCGAGGCCCGGGGTAACTTACCCCCGTCTTATCTCACCCTCTCAACGGGCCTGGTGTTTAAGAAATTGTTTTGGCATTAAATGTGGCTACTGCTGCAATTTTTAAGTACTGAGTTTTTTTGTGGATAAACAACATCCATGGGTTAAATTTTTGCAAACCAGGCATAAAGTATGTGAGAAATTTCGTCTTCGAATGTAGGCTTACTGCCGAGCGGGTATGGCCTAGTGCGAACACAGCCTAAGCTTGATGGAGTGACTAATCTTATGCAGACGTGGAACCAACAAAAATCATCACGTCCATTCAAATTTAGGTCTAAATGTAGAACTAATGACACCAGACATTGGTGCAGAGTAGCAGAAGTGAGTGTAAGATTAAAGTGATTGTCTTGTCCACAGTCCACAGTCCAGGAGTAACCACTGCGCCTTCATGTATGGAATTACGCTACCGGTAGGTTCACTCCAGTAGGTACGCTACAGACAAAGCGATTGCAATCGTCCTAAGCTCTTTATGCACCCCGAAACAGCAAAATTTACACACACACCCTGCAGCGTGACCGCGCGTTCCGAAAGCCAATACTAAGCTGAACAAATTAAACTTTTATAGGCTTACAGGAGGCAGGTTCTGTCGCCTGTGGCCTTCTTTGTCGTGCTTGTTTGAGCCGTCTCCGTTTACAACCCACTTTTTTTGCATTGTACATCTGCGTATTTTGTGATAGGCCCTATTTAGACCTAACTACTGCAGTACAAAGCGTTATAGAGAATCAGCACGAACACGTACGAACGCGTACAATAACTTACAGCAAGCACAGTTCGTTATTTATTTAGGCATATAGGCTACAGGGTGATTCAAAAAAAATAAAACACCCAGTCTAATCTTTGTCGTAATTAATATCCCGTTTACACGAAGAAGCGTACATAAAGCACACATCGTATAACTAAGAGTGCACGACGTGTGCTTCAAGTTTGCTCTAAGGTTGCTCTAAGTGCGCTTCATGTGACAGTGTGCTTTCTCGTGCAAACGGGCAACGGCCGGGGTATAACCCACCGGTAGGCATATATAATGCACATTGATCTCTCACTGACCACGGTCAGTAGTTTGATGAAGTAAGTAATTAAGTCGTCTTAGGCTTACGTAATTGAATAGGCCTACGTAGGCTACCAAACGCAGGCGGCACACTGAACATAACCATAAATCTGAGCCAATGTTCGCAAGACGCGCAACAGCAGTAGCAGAAGCTGAGCGCTGTGAAAGGGGTACCCGCTGCCCAAATTTAACGCCTCCGCACGGATGATTGATGGAGCGAAAAAGTCGAAAACTATACTGTTAAAGTCTGCGTTTTATGTAAAAGTTTTGTACGCAAATTGTTCTGGTCTATCTCTAGTAATGTCGGCGCAATTCAGTCTTGAAATATGCGTCGAAACTTGAAATCACGAAACAAATCAGCAAAAAAGTTATTTTTAAATATCAGGGGATCAAAGCCATCGATGTTGATACCCCGGAAAGCTCGTAAGCACGTCTTATTTTAATAAGTAGCAAGTCAGTGTTTGCAGTCTGTGTGCAACCGTTCTCACGCCAAGACGAGTTAATAGCGGTAAAATAACGACTACTTGCGTAGGTTTACCCATAGGCTATGACGCCCTGGTTGGTTTAAAGCAAATCTCCTCACCCAGCGGCACGAAATTTGGTCAAAAAACTACAGAGACTACCTTATCATAATTATGACTGCGAGAATGAAAACTTGAAGTCTCTAGACCACTTGGGCTTGGTTTCATACCGGAACGTGACAGACAGAATTACGATAGGCCCAGTACGCGCTTAGCTTAGCTGGCGCGCGTAAAAATTGTACCGCTAATTAATTAGCATCAAACAACGGTTGAGAAAATACTAGGCTATCATGAAACGAACAACAGCTACACGAAGTGATGAGGTAATAAAATTAGTCGACTTAAGCCATATCTCACGCCAATGTGTAGGCTATATACTTAGCCTAAGTGTAATTAATGAACGTGAAGGTCAAAGTTTATTGCTATTTTTATAGCCAGCATGTATACAGGGTGGGCCACAAAAGTAAGCCTTCAACTTCTGTCTATGCCATCGCCATATATAGACCGTTTTTCAAAATTCTGTCATTGACACGTACATTATGTAGAAATTTGCAATATCGAACGTTATTATTAAATACAAAATATGTAAAATCAATCAATATTTAGTAGTATTTAAATGTAAACAAGAATGTAACACTTATTTGTGGCCCGCCCTGTATACATTAATAATAGTGAACTGTTGTTTACAAACTCCAAAACTGTAATTGAAAACTAAATGTAATTTAATTTAAAACACGAAATTAGTATAGGCCTACACTTGTTTAAAAAATTGTATAGAGCCTACGTATTTATCTTGATCATCGTAATTTTTAACAATCTAGGCCTATATTTCACAAATTATTTTCACAAGTAATTTTGTTGCTGCAAATTTTCCACAGAATGCGCCACTAAACAAAAAGCCTGGCTGTCGCTAGGGTAGGCCGATCGTACCGCTTATATCCGAATTAAGGCGTCCGTCCGACTGCAACTGAGTGCCTATGGCGATATGCTGCTATCAAACGCTAAAATTAACGCTAAAATACGATACGGTAATTCGGCGCACATGGGTGATGAACGCAGGCAGAAACTTTGCGTTCGAAATTGCGGCCAAACCGCTGCAAACAGAAACATGCTTAGCCTATTATTGACAACCTGTAGGAACTCGTCATCACTGTATCCAACAGTAGGCCTACGTACCATCTCCGACTGCCTACGATGTACCGTTTAGTCACAATATATACTGCACGACTGCATAGCAGAACAGTCCGCAATAGGTCTTTAAAACCACCCAAGATCGGTGCATGATTTTCGTGTCATTTGAAAGAGCTTATGCGACTTCTTAATTAGTGATGAATAGCAACCTTGGCCCATCTCTTACCGTTTCTGAGATACGGCAACTATCGGTTAAAAATGCACATCTTCTACCCCACTTTTGTTTACAACAAATTTGAAAATGCTTTTTTACGCTGGATCGCTGAAATTTTGCATTCGCAGAGCCGTTGTCCGGCAAGACACAATAGCCCTTCAAACGTTACAGACGACGATGGACAAACGACACATCACACCAAAAATTCGACCTTAACAATAGGCCAAATCAGTCAACATTTAGCCAACATATAAACAAACAAAAAACCTAGCTGTCGCTATGATGAGATATGACAGTATTAAATAGGCCTACCCGACTTCCGGTAGCGGAAAGAAAACGATTTCTCACAGTGAGTACAATCTCATATACGCTATGTTTACAGTGCTATGTCAAATCTTAAGATACGCTAGAATACGATCACGGTAATTCAGCGCAAATGGGTAAATTATTGGCTGCAGGCAGCAACTTTGCATTCAAAATTGTGGCCAAACCGCACTTGTAGGCCTAGATAGAGATATGTTCGCACTATTTAGGCCTATCGGTGGCCCTCTACGACCGTTTATACACAACACATGCGTCAGAGACGACGACGACAGACAGACAGACAGTACATCGTGTCGAAAATTTTATTTAATGTTTGGCCATAAAAGTTGCAGGATGGCTTTCTTTTTTGGCTCACCCTGTATGCATCTAAATGTACCTGTGCATTTGATACACGCTGCACACATCAAGTGATTTAATTGTTGTCGACGTGCAGACGTAATACTGTACCGGTAGCTCTGATGTGGTGCCACGTATACGCGATGGCGTAGCCTACGAGTTGTGTCGAACATTGGAATGCGTTCATCTGGAGGTGCAATCGGCGCCCTCAGCAGGTCTGTCAGCCGAGGAGAGATGAATGCGGGTTGACTAAACAGGTAAACTTATGAAATTTGTAAAACAAATAGAAATTTGCTGGTTTGTCGGAAATGCATGGGCAGTTTAGGCACTGTGTACTGTGTAGGCGCTGAAGCCTGATTCCATAATCTAGACTCTTGATATAAGCGGTCCCTTTAACGAAGATGTCAGGTTTTTAGACGGATCGTTTAATTATGCAAATTTTGTAAACAATACTTTGCATATCGTGAAAATTATGTTTATGAAATGAATAATATATCTTCTTTATTATATCGTAGGCCTACAAGATGGCCAGTCTGTCGGATCAGCAAAATGAACGAAGGATTGGTATGTTTAGGTCATTCTATACATTTGTCGTGATAAGATTCCGAACATTTTATCGCTATCGCGTAAGCATCCACGACTACTCTGAAATTTACCAGACAGCTGTTTCGCCGCCCACGGTTTGGCCGTGAAATTACAGAGACTGACTATGCCATATGTTAGCAACCACGCATTTTTAAATAAAAACCATCGTGCTTGAAAGATGCCATTGTCTTTCATATCATGTAGTGTCAAAGCAGGTTAAGTGCATATGCACCATTTTAGGATCAATTGTCCCCTATATGACACTGTTTCATTCTTTGTAATATATTCAGTACTTTTCATTCTCATCTTTAGCTTAATGTGTTATTGATAATGGTATTTTTTCTGATTTTTATGTGTTATTATTATGTGCTTTATGTACAATTTACTAGGAAATAAATAACTAAATCATTTTTGCAGCAATAATTCTAGCGGTAGATCGGCAATCTTGCTGTTAGCACTGGAAAATTGCTAGAGGTAGAGGTAGAACATTATTGGGAAGGTGGTAGAATTTATATGCCTGGAAGACGTAGGTCTACAAACCATGCCACGACACTGTCACGTATTTAAATCAGGCTTATTCAGTATTATATCAGAGTCCATCTCGAGCCAAAGCTGTTTTTTTGTAACACGGACTTAGAACCATAGTGCTTTTGAATGAATTTCATTTAAAGCTTGATAATTGATAACATTTCAGTTCTAACCACAGTCTTAGCAATGCAGTGAAGAAGAAATGTGGCTGCATTCTTACATTAACATTGAGATAAATGTAATTAGGTAAATGGCGATCTACCGCTAG
>Ga0056128_1004427_pt1 | contig 17558 bp, 15 predicted proteins | sample WorMetLIZISLAND2_FD_71113 | JGI IMG/M metagenome (GOLD analysis project Ga0056128, IMG submission 71113) | Marine gutless worms symbiont microbial communities from Max Planck institute for Marine Microbiology, Germany - Olavius geniculatus... ... | reverse complement strand
AAATATTTCTGACACAACTGGCTATTAAATAAGTGTTTTAGTTTCCACCTCACCCAACGTCTGCTTTTGCACTACCTGGGGAAAGCAGACCAAGCATAATACGTGTTAAAATGAACAAAAAAACGTCAGTAAATTCCATCTATCCTAATCTGTGGGCCCCAACAGCCGGTCTATTACAAGGTTTGACTGTCGTGCAGCAGTGTGTCTACCAGATGAAGTTTAAAAATGTTTGTTTAGTCAAGAAGCAACTGGTACAGCCTGGACTGGTCTGGAGCAGAACATTATCGATACTGCTGTTCATGAATGGAGAAAGTGTCTCCTTGCCTGTGTTCGCATAGTGGGCCAACACTTCAAACAATTTTGCTGCAGGCAGTTGAAAAATTGACAACTGAATGAATTGTCAGCCAAACTGTCAGAAATGTGAAAAAATGTGTTTTTACACATGTTAATTACGCTATCATATCGCATTGAATAAAAAAGTTATATTTCGCTGGTTGTGTTTTCCCCAGGTAGTGCAGAAACAAACGCTGGGTAAGGTGGGAAACTGAATAGTTATTTGATGGCAAGTTGTGTCACGAATATCCATACCAAAAATTATCAAAATCTGATAATTGGTTTTCGAGTTACAGTCGAAAATGTCGGGGATGCTTTTTTGGGACAGAGTGTACTACTATGAACACTACTATAGGTTGTGATTGCATTTATGTGTTTGTCATGGCAGAATGCTACACCCTTCAGTAGCATTAGTATGTAGCTCTTTATCTATGCACAGTAGAAACAATCTACTACTAGCAGTAAGCTCATTACCACTATTTGTGACTCATAAATGCAAAAATAAAACACAGCAAATACAACAAAAATGCCAAAAAAACAGAGCATAAAAACTTATTTAAGTTTACAAGACTGCAAAATTTCCAAATTTTGTGAGGAAAAGTTGGCTTATTTCAGAACATTCAAGGACAAGCTTAAACATACAAAATCTACAGAACTAGTGGTGGAAGGCCTGCAACCGTTGTCTGATTTATAATGAAACTGTCTCTGTGGTTACCTGAGCCTCGGTGAGTGGTCGGTCAGTGTTGCGAATAACTTCGGAAAGGTCTGAGAGCATGTACTCAAAGACGAGCACAAAGCCCGAGCCATGAGGTAGCACTTCACGTAGTCTGACCACGTGATCACAGTCTATCTCCTGCAGTGCTTTGATCTCTCGTAGAGCCGTGTTGGGAATACCATCCTCGAGCCTCTTCAGTGCTACCTGCGCAGCAAGGTAAGGTTTGTCGGAATGCAAAAAAAAATTTTAAAGTTTACAGGCCGGTAAAAAAGTGCTGCATAAAAACACAAAAATTACAACAAAATCCAAAGAACAGAACAACCTGCAATTTGTTAGCTAAACCAGTGAAAGACATTGCCGGATGATGCATTCTGAGACATTATAGATTTGCAGCCAGGGCCGCCTGAACTGATGTGGGAAAGCTTATGGATATGGGGGAAGGAAAGCAAAAATAGTAATGACAAGAGAAAAGTTGAGATAGGATAGAAGAGGAGAGAAGAAAACAGTCAAAAATCATACATTACTAGTCCAGTCTATAAAGCCACAGACTTGCTATACTACTGGACTGGAAATAAAAGCAGAATTATAGCAACTCTAATAAATGTGGTCTTGTTCTATAGAAATCATTACTTCTTGTTGCCTGTGAGCCACATGACAGTAATATACTTTACAGTAATGACCATGCTAGTAGAGAAATAAATATCTTTTTTTATTTTGATTTCATTAAACTACTGTACTTCTACTATTGCAACTACTATTAGCACTACCAAACCTACCACCACTAGTATTGTTCATTCACTGCTTCACTGGCAACAAAAAAGGATCTTTCATTTTCATTCATTTAAACTACTGCCAAGACTATGAATTCATGCAGTTATGCTACTAATAATAAGTCCTACTAGTATCAGTAATGTTTGTTTGTTTAAGCAGCAGAATTACTCAGATCGAGACAGACACCATAGGAAGAACTGTTGCCAGGAACATTAAAGTAAGGCTTAGGCTTGTACACCCAATCAACAGTGTCAAGCACCAAATGGTAATAAGTTGTTCAAATAAACATCACTTAACAATTACATATTACTTACAATTAATCAAATTTTAATTTTTTTTTCAAATTTATTATATAAAGCAGACTGAATACCTTTTTCAGTGCAACCACTTCACCACTTTCAATGTGCTTTGCCTTGTAAACAACTCCATGGGCTCCTTCACCAATACGTAGCAGTATTGTATATTTATCCATCATGTATCAACTGCACAGAAATGAGACAACAATAAACAAATGCAATAATGCACAACCTCAAAATGTGACCCACAAGCCACAGTCAACAATGTAAGACATTATGTGTAGCACAAAATGACATCTGGGACTGTGGTTAACGTATAAAACAAAAGAACATCGATATAGACAAAGAGCTGACATTGGACGACTTCACTTTATGATTTGGACTTTCGCTGAGACTTTCGCTGAGTCTAAATTTTGGTCTAAGTACCTACTTAAGTCGAAAAGTGAAGTGATTTCGCTGAGCTGAAATCCACTTTGACTTTTGACTTTAGCTGAGCGAAAACATGGCGAGTGGTGACTATTCACCATCCTATACATACGGATAGTTTAGTAAATTAAAGTAGTCTGGTACCAAAAATAAACGCCGTGATGGCTACACTATGACATAAAACGTTACGTAATTACGTCATTTGCGTGCGCGACGCAATTAAATAAGCAAGTCCAAGCGTAACTGGTCGATTCATTTCCTGTTAGGTTTACCGGTTTTCCGCCATTCTTAATCGTTTAGTTGAACTTTGGTCTAAGTACAGAATTTAGCGTGAAGCTTTAGCTCAACGAAAAGGCTCAGCGAAAGTCTAAGTCAAAAAGTGAAGTCGCCCACTGTCATTGAATGCGTCCAAGTCGAGTGAGCAGATATCTCTGATATATTCCACAATCGTACTACTGTCCATAAACGCTTCTAAACAAAAATATAATTTAAAAGCCGTTATTCACTCATTATTGTATCACATTTCAATTGCGTGTAACACAATAACATTAAAAACAGCACGAAACATAATCAAACTTTCGTAGCTAACGTAAATAAACAGTAAACAAACAAAATGCAGAATTATACCCACTGCGGCTGAGCCGAGTACTCGATACTCGACTCGAGTTACTCGAGTCCAAAATTAGGTTAGTGACATTGAGTGACTAGTTTCTTAACAGCATGTCAGGTCAGAAAGCTTATTTAGTGCTATAACAACGTTAATAGTGTTGCATAAATAGCACTAGTGTAGCTTATACATGTGAGTCAGTGTTTGAATTGTGAAAAATTAGATAGGGGGAAGGGGGGGGGGTTAAACTCTTCGACGATCGGAGACCGAGCAAAAATGTGATGTAAATCGTATGTGCACAGTATATAGCCTAGCCGACCCCCTCTGTATTCTGTACATAACTTGACAGTGTGTTAGGGGGTTGAGAAAACAGTTGGGGGGTTCAACCCCCCCGGCAATTCAAACAATGGAGTGAGTACATAAGTTTCTCATTCCAAAGTTGACTTAGCTAATATTTAAAAATAGTAATCACAGAATGCGTGAGTTCATGTTTCGTCGAGAAATGGGATTATCGTTTTTTCTAATCGACTTCCGCTTATAATCTGACATTTTCTATAGAACCGAATCCGATTAACTTACTTCTTATCCATAGATGAACTGAAAATTAATTAGTAAGTTTCTAATTGCTGGGGATTAAAAAATACGCCTATCCTTTTGCATTGGAGCCGTCTGGTGTTAATCAATAATGCTCGTATTAACTTAAACTTTGGTGTTAGCTGCCGTTTCCGATTATCTTTCTTCTTATCTGGTAGATAATCAAAAATGTTGGTTCTTAGAAAAAAGATAACATCAAATTCTGACTTTAGTTCATGTTTCCGATTATCTTGGTATTTATTCTAAGAGAAAAACTGTCGACCGAAGCGATAATCCTACTTCTCGACGAAACATGAACTCATGCAATTAATGTCAGAAAAGTCTAACTCTCTTTAGTCTGTTGTGTTACTTCTATATGTTACAGCACTATTCACGGTAGAGACTTGAAATCTCTTACGGATTCCAGTTGTTGGAATAACTGATTAGGCTATAGGCCTAATATATTTTAATTACGGTATGTTCTACGCCTATAACAACAACAGTTAAAGTGCTTGCATTTTAACTAAAACAAAAGCCCAGCTGTCACTAGGGACAGTCCTGTGGCAGTACTGACCTTCAAGGTCATTCAAGGTGAATGATTTTTACGGCATTTAAAACCCAAAATATTCGACTTCCTATTAATGATTTATAGCATAGGTCCTATCTTGCAGCGTTTAGTCAAAAGTATATGCGTAACGGCAATCCAAGGTCAACGATTTCCATCTAATCTGACATGGCGTATGCCACTTCCTGTTAGTGATTAATAGTAACCTAGACCGTATCTCTCACTGTTTCCAAGATATAGCCAGTTTTCCGTTGGAAAAAAAAGAAAAAGCACATTTTTCCTATACTTCCCTTCATTCAACCCTCAATTTCAAAATGTTTCCCTTAAAGTAGATGGCTGAAATTTTGAAGGCCCGAGTTTAAAAACCATGGCTCGTGTTAAAGGTTTTCCCTTACGCCCTACCCGTTAGCCACAGTAGGCCTACATCCGTTACTGACGAACAGACGGACAGACGACAGACGGACAAACGACAACTCATAACAACAGCTCGACCTTTACTAAAGTACGGTCGGCTAAAAACGTAAAAAGTGTTTTTACATCTATGATGCAAACACTGACTCTGACCGAAAAAGAGAAAGTCAACCCATCAGCATTACTTAATTGTTGCGGTTCAGTGGCGTATATACGCATTTACCGTGGAGTCCAGCTCTCATGCCCTCTCGGCGTTGACATCTGCACCTCTTAATTCTTGCTAAGCAAAACCCCCGAATTTATGTATCTGTTCCCAGTGGCGTAGCCAGAATTTTCAACCAGATAGCAGTCGTAGCCCGCAGTCGTAGCCCTCCTACATTCAACTGAAACAGTCTGCCACAACAGGTCAGGTCGTCCCCGATGACGACATTGGCGAAATTATTATGGACGTTTAAATGCCATGACAAGGAGCATGACGGTACATCACCATTGAAGTTCAAGCACTTACTTACAGCTCGGGAGATTTTTGTATTAATCTTCAGATTTTTGTTTGCGTTTACACACTGCACCAGTGGCGTCGAGGAAGGAAGAGGAGCGGAAGGGGGTGAAATGGAAAGCAATAGCCTTCCGCCCACTAATTTTAGCCTGTCAAAAAAGATTTTTGTTAGACTTTATTTTCCCCGAAATACAAAATTTTAGACCAAAAGTTACCAATTGGGGGAATTTATGGGCAATATTTTAGCATCCAATATCTCCTCTAGGCCCCTATCGGAAATTCGCAGCTGTCTGTCGGAAAATGCTTATCTCCCAATTAATTTGTGTAAACTGTTCACGCGAGACTAATGGATCGCGGTGGAGAAGTGTCGTCTCTCTAGAAGAGAGTTCGCAGGTTGCAGAAGTTGGTGAAAACGAGAACGCGACCGCCGTTGCCCTCGGCAACGAACAGTTTGCCGGCAGCCTCGTCCAGATACAGTCGACACGGATCATTCAGCGGCTCGTCCAGCCTCAAAGGCAGAACTCTGGCCTTGGACAGAGTCGAGTCCAGAGCCACCACCGTGTTGCTCAGACAGTCGGCCACCAGCACGCACCTTCACAGCGCAGCACCGCGCTAGCAGGTCAGACGCTTAAAGGCTTCACATGTGAACCCATTTCAGCAGAGCCGGATTAAACGCGCTTAAGCCCTATTCGGCAAAAAATGAGGCCCTCACTCTGTATGTTTACAAATCGCCATAAGGCGTGTACAGAGCCCCCAGTCCCACAGTAGCACAGGCCGGAACAGGCTGCGCTGTTGTCCGACATTCTGTGGCCTGTGGCGGCCCCTTTTGTGCGGCACTATTCGGCCGAACATGACGAACATGCCTACATCCGCGCCTCAACAAGTCATCGAGCTACGGAGCGTCACCTGTCATATGGAATCAAGCAGTGCTACCTCGCGACACAGGTGCATGCACCCAACGTTAATCCCAGCCAAGCAGGCTGGCTGGTACTCGATTTATCTAACCCATGCAAGGCTCTTTAACCCAGACTGAAAATCCAAGTTTTACGAATTTCAATTAAAAGTTTTCGAATTTTTACAAGCTTCAAAAGTCCCGGTTGCTAGAAATGTGCAATAACGAGATTTAACCAAGTTTAAATAATGCGTTAAATTTGTCAGTTTTTATGAATTTCAAAATGGTAATCACGAATTCTCAACGTAGCCTAAGGCTTAATTTACACAACTTCCCAGGAATTTTCTTAACATCTTTCTAGGTTTTTCCTAGATTCATCAACAAGTGTCTCTTAGCAATTGATTTCCAAACGTTTTTCCTAATACCTTGTTTACACGATGAAGCAAACATGAAGCAAACTTAGAGCACACGTCGTGCACGTAGGCTATATATTTAATACGTTTGCTTCATTGAGTAAACAAGGTATATGCCATCTCAGGTTATTCCTACGTTTTTCGTAGAAATTTTTGTGAATTTCATCCTATTTCTCAGATATTCCTACGCCAGACTTTCCCATAGGCTTTTCCTAGAAACGACTTATGAGGTTTTGTAAATGAGGCCTGTGGGGGAGACCTGTCTCGCTGACTGATGGCGAGAGCGCCTGGTCGTCGATCGCGGCATGGTCCGAAGCCGCGCGCACCCTGGTAGTGAGTCAACAGCTGACCGTCAGTGTCGACGATACACACACAGTGAGTGGAGTGGTGCTGAGTGATGACGTACTGACCAGTGGCGAGCTGAACACAGTGCCGTGGACAACGCAGCTCAGCCGACAACAACACCTGTACACACAGGACAACACCTGTACCAACACCTGTATCTGTTGGCGATACCTGTACAGTACGACGACAACACCAGCCTGTACACATGACGACACCTGCACAGACAACAACAACCTGTCTGACAACAACCGCAAGTACGGTCTCCAAAATAAGGCCTAAAGAAAAAACCATGTGCTTCCGTCCATAGAAAAAAAACTAAAATTTTTATCGGACCTTTAAAAATGTTAGCGCAATTTTTAGTATGCTTTCAAGTTTTACTGAAAAATATTGTTTGCTCCTGGTCTGAAATGTTGCAGTAACTTTGCTTAAGTTCTCGTGAGTACTATTTAGTTTGTCAGTTTGTTTTTTATGAGTTATTGGGTAATATTGCATGACACGTTATGATATAACAAAAAATAATAATAAAAAAAATCCGCCGCCTCGCGTCCCTAGTTTTTAGCGGCTGCAGCCGGAAGCACAGGTTCTTTCTTTAGGCCCAAGTGTATACCAAGCAGGGATGTGCACGAGACCTTCTGAGTCAAGACCGAGACGAGACGTTAGTACATCTCGAGACCGTCTCGAGACCGAGACGTCTCGACCGAGACCACATCCCTGACACCAAGTACAGCGTACAGGACAGTACCGGCCAGTAACGGCACGTATTATAATTAGGCGCTGCTGGTACGGCAACACCATAAAGAGTGTGCACAAGTAGCTGGACGGACCTCATTGAGCAAGTCTCCATGAGGTGAGAAAATCTGAAGCTTGCGCTCGACGCCACTCGTGACGAGCACATTTCGGTCCCGGTTGACCGACACTCCGATTGGCCACTTGGCCACTGGCCACGACAGGACGCCGCCGCGCCAGGTGGGCTCTACACGGTGCACGGAACTGTTCTTGTAGTCACTCACGTACAACCATCTACAGACCACCACCGCGGTGACTGATGTCCAGCAATGAAATTATTCAGCTTAGTTTTAGTTTCGACCAGTTTTATCGACGATCTTTATTGTGTTATACACAGATTGTATTAATATATAATTTTAGTTAACTGAAATGCAATTATGCCTTCACATAGGCTATTTCATAAAGAAACTGTATGCAGAAATCGTTTATTTGTTGCTTTTGAACACGGTTTTTATTAATAAAAATTGCATGTTTGAAAATCAGCAATTTTTTTACAATAATTTAGTTCCGTTTCACTTTTTACTAATTAATAACTAAAAACTAATATCTGCCCAAAAATTATAAAAAAATAGTAACATGGCCATTAAACGAGAATTTGTCAACGAGATTGACGCATATGATTTGATTTCATTGCAACAGCTACAAGAAACGCTACTGCTGCTGATACTACTACTACTACTACTACTACCGTATTACTACTACAACTAATCGTTGTCTACCTGTTCTTCGGACAAGAGGCTAGGTCGAGGGGCAGGTTTCCTAGCTGAGGTACGGGTAGTCGTCGCAGTGGTTCTACTGTAGCGGCGTCGTACACTTCAATGTCCTGACTGCGAGTTCTCACGACGAACAGTTGTCCACCGAGTGACGTCACGCCGCTGACGAAGTGACCCTTGGCCAACACGAATTTCAACTCGGGCGAAAATTTCGCGTCCTTTGACTCTGCGACAATTCAGCAAAATCACAAGCACAGCGTTTTACAAATAAGTTGTCTATGCACTTCTTTACTTCAAACAGTAAACAAAACGTGTTCTTTTACAAAAAAATAATGAAGCTTAATTAAAAATTGCTGCCGAGTAAAGACTAATAAGCGAAAAAGGTTGTCAAGAAGATTTTAGCATTATGATGATGCGAAACGACGTAAGACATTTTAAGCATCCCATGAGCACAGCGGCAAAGTTAATTTAGATTTTGACTTTAGTTAAGTTTCTGCCTTCCTGTTTTGTTTTTTCTCACATATTCTATGGATAAGTTGCCTGAATAACTCAAAATCAAAATGTCCCGAGTTCATCAAACTGCAGGATATCGACACTGATGAGGCCTAACAAACTTTGCGCTTCCGGTTGCCGTACGTTTCCCAAAACGTCTGCTTCCCTAAAACTTTTATTGGATCTCAAAGATATTTTTGCAGTTTTTAGTTTATTTCCAAATTTTTACTGAAAAATCTGCTTGCAGGTAGTCTGTTATGCTGCAGTATATTTACCGTACTTTAGTTTTTGTGGATACTATTCAGTGTCAATTCGTTTTCACAAGTTGATGTGTAATATTAGATAACGTGTCATACAAAAATAACAAGAAATCTGAACTAATGCTCATGAGACGCGCGAGAGCCTATAGCAGTTCCAGTTCACAAATTGTCTTGGTTTATCTCCATTCATTTTGTCGCAGTTCACTCTTCTGCAGCCAAAAATCACAAAAAATCACTAAAAGCCCCTATTTTGGGATTCCAGGTCATTTTAGGTCATCGATGTTGATACCACTAGAAGCACGTCACCACGTTACGATATGGGGTGTTTACACGATCCAGCATTCATCCAACTAGCTGATAATTAGGAGGACGGGCCTGTTGTAGGCCTAACCACAGATTTGAATATTAATGATATTGGTGACAGGCATATTGGAAAGCCTGTATAACACGCAGGCCTGTTAGCTGTAGGCTAAGCCTAGGCCCGCCTACGGCTTAGCCCACAGCTGATAGGCGGCGGGGTTCCATCAGGCCTGCTGGATGTTTGCTGGACGTTTGCTGGAACTTTGCTGGAAGTTTGCTGGATCGTGTGAACACGCAGCACGTCCAACCGGTTTCACGCTAGATAACCCAATAGTGGAAAAATAATCACCTTTAAGGGAGTTAAACCTATTTGACACTCGCGTGCACAGGCCTCGTTAAACATAAGGGATCGGGACTTTGACTGCAAAAACTACATTTAATGGCAAAAATTTCATACACAGGTCGTCTTGGTCTACCTCCAGCCAGTTTAGCGCAATTCACTCTTAAAATGTGTGTCACAGCCGGAAATCGCAAAAAAAATCACTAGAAACCCCTATTTTGGGGGTTCAAGGTCATTCAAGGTCATCGATGTTCACATTTCTAATAAGCTCGTCGCCAGTGCTTGTTAGCAGCATGTCTGTGCTTATCTGCAATCATTTTCACGCTAGGAGCTAGACGAGCAAATAGCGGTAAAATAGCGTCTTTATATAAGGGGGTGCCCTCTTTCGCCCCCTCGTTCGTGGGACCCCTCTCACCCCGCCGCATGAAATTTTGTCACAAAATACTAGAGACTCTACTACGCTATCATATGGTGAACAACCGAAGTCTCTATCCCACCTGCGCTTAAACAGGTAGGGGGTCGTGGCAGGCAGACGGACAGACAGAATTCCGGTAGCTAATACGCGCTACTACGCCTTCGCGCGTAAAAAATAAAAAAAATATGTATATCCGTTCTCCGTCCCTATTTTTCACTCCGGCTGCAAACGGAAGCACATAATTTTTAAAGGCCTTTATATAATTACCTTCACTGGCGGACGTGCATGTATCGGCGCAACTGTCAACAACGGTAGCAACATCGTCGTCGGCGACGTTGTCATCAGTAAAAGACCAAGCTTCTACGGGCACGTGGTTGTCGCCGGTGGCCGCAGACGGCTGCTGCTGTAGACCAGACACTGACGGCATTTCATTCCACTGCTCGCTGACTGACAGCTGGCCGACCACATTATCGACCTCCTCGCCAGCTCTGCAACGAGTTGTCAGTTATAATTCATTCATCTACTTGGCCGCTTTTCTGAAGAGTCTTAAATGTACGGCACGATCATTTAACGCTCGACAGCAGAAACTGCTACGGCGCGTCTTAGCCATCGCAATTCTGTCCGTCCGTCTGTCTCTCTGTCCGTCTTTAAAATTTTCCCATTTCTGTCGTAATGGTGGGCTTCGGGAGTGCTATGCAATATCTTGCGCATAGTTAGGCCAATCATTAGAAATAGTCTACGTCACAAAATGATGGAAACGTGCATGCGCACTCGTGGTCATCCAGCTGTTGCTGCTGCTGCTGGTGATGTGGTTGGAAAAGTATGCTGGGCGTGCGTAGCGCCATGTGTCGTAGTTCAGCGACGTTCAGCTTAAGCAGGTCGTGTGAACGCTGCTTGACTTGACTGAACGCTCGTGCCACGTCAATCGCCGAGCCGCGACGCATCACCTCCTTATATCAATCACACGCGTTAACACGGTTAACACTTGTGTATACGTAATTCTTCGCCTTTTTTCAAAAGTTTGTTGTTGTTGTAGTAGCCCGCCCACCAGACCCGCGGCCTCGGCTGGTCCTCAGCCGAAAACCCAATGGCTGGATAGAGGGGGGAGATTGTCGACGGACTTTGCAACAACATCGTTTGGATGCAGCTGTCGGATCCACCTCTTAAAGGTTTCGTCAAGAGAGCTTGTCATGGATGTTGCCGTTGTCACGAGTCGCCGCCATGGGTCGCTGTGCCGTCACCAAGCTGAGATTGGGTGGACGCAGGTCAGTCTCCACTGTTCTGAGGGTTCCACGACTGTCTGGGACGGACAGAACTTCATCTCTAATCCGCAGAAGTGTGGAAAGTGCAGGCCTGCACAGAGCTCGGTAATGGTCCTGACCTAAGTCTACTCGGCTGAGATGGATGGCCAAAGAAGGATAGAGTTACGGAGGATCACCTGCCATGTGATTACACGTAAACGAGCCCCACATTAACTCCAGCCAGATGTCCATTACTCGATTTACTTACCCCAGAGGGAATGAAGGCTGAGTTAACCTTGGTGTTGGTTGTGCACCGTGACGGTTTAACTGTCCATAGAACCACAGTACAGTCATCCGTCCTAGTAGACTTAGCAACCATGTGATAGTGATTCCTATCCAAGGGGATTTTGTCCGTTTCACATTTACAGGTTTTGCAAATGATTTGGCAAAACTTGCACAAAGTTGCTATGTACAGCTTTGAGGCGCATTGCGGGCCATAAGCGCAAAGAATAATTTTGAAAAAGCAAGGGACGTCTTTATGGGGGACTGGCGCCATAAATGATTTTTAAAACGTACAATTGAAATGTAGAAACATACACCTAAGCCTCCCCCTTCACATTTTTAAACACGCGCAGGAAAGGGCTGCTTGCCTGGCAATATTGGCTGAAGCTGTTGAGATGGCGGCGGTGCTGGTCAAGGCCACATTTGGCGGTCTCGACTCGTTTGTTCTTACGCAGTTTCTCGACGGACAGCTGTTCGAGCAGTGATTGACAGTGAGCGTCGGCCAGCTTCTTCAGCGCTTCCGTTGCATCCATTATCTACATCAACGAGCAATACGAAGATACCCCACATTAGCACATTGATGACGGCTACATAGTACATACCTTGCTTACTACTAGCAAACATGAACAGCAGAAAGTTTGACATACTACGGTCACATCATATGCGAGCCGACGATAAATCCCCGATGCCCATTGCCTACGAACAGAACAACAGAACAACGGGAAGATCGAAAACAGAACTTAAGTTTGAAGATGAAATCCGGAAAGTGGAGAACAAATCTGCAGAGAGTACGACGATTCATACTGCCGCATATTCGCTCGGAACGAAAACGGCCAAAGGCTAGGAAAGTGAAAAAAAACAAATGTCGTATAGAACCTCTTCCGCATTCTCATAGTCCTTCACTCCCTCCTGGCCTGCGGCGTCTCACTCTCGACGCTCGCGACGCCTTGCTGCTTTGTTCCATTACGGGCGCCCATGGCTATCACGGGAAAGGAAACATTTGCGGCGCTGAAACCCTAGTCCTGTTGCAGATGGTGAAATCAGGACTCTACGTCAGGATTCTGGCTTGGCACATTAAATGAATTAACGACTGAATGGTTACTACAAACAGGTTAATACGGGAACTCAGCAAACCATATTCAAAAGTGTATTCAGACCTCGGACAGCTCACTCCTTCACTCGCTTCCAAAACATGTTTACAGCGACGCGACGGCTAAAAGACATCGGTCCCTGTCATTATGCGTCGGGCTGCGGTACTAATAGGCCTCATTATGTGTCTTGGATATCTGTATCTTTGGCTGTCTATCTGTTTGTCCTATATGCAGGATACTAACTCGAATAGAGAAAAATCGTACACAAACGAAAACAGTTGGAAACGTAGGTTCAGGAGGGCATGCAGGAATAACCAATGCATTGTGTTAAAAATATAAATTTGGCAGAAATTTCCGACAAACAGGTGCGAATTTCCGACAGACGAGATTACGGATGCTCAATGCTTACAATCACAGTTGAATTTTGCCCCTGAATTCCCCAAAATAGGCTTTTCGGCCTCAAATTTTGTCTTTGGATGAAATTTTCGAACAAAATATTTTCCGACAGGCTAAAATTTAGAAAATGCCCATGCCATCTAAGTACCTCCAACCGTAGTGAAACACGCACCTGTTCAGAAGTCTGGAACATGACGGCAGCAAAGTTTCGTTCATCCTCTTCGATGTTGTCAAGCGCCTGACGACACTCAGACGACGAGTTGTATACGTTAGCAACGGCGTCATCAATGACGTCACGGAACTCACTACACGCCGTCTCCACGTCGCCGCACTGGTGGTCGCCGTGGTACCTGTCATAAATGGTTAAAAGATTAAAGTGGTGTGCATAAAAATACGCAGCGTCTCTTGAATTCAGCGACGTCGTGGGTCAAGAAAACAGAGGGAAGGAGGAAATGGTAAAAAGTTGAAACTTTCCGCCAGACAACTGCAAATTTTAGACAGGGAATTACTGGTGATCAAAAGTTTAATTTTGTTCACAAATTCTTTCTCAATAGAAAATTATCACCTCAGAATTGTGTATTTTTAGGCTGAAATTCTCCAACGAGAAAAATTTTTTCTTTCTTCCCACTGCCACGACGCCACAGTCGTCAGTCACCCATCCAAGTAATCAGCGACACGACCGGCAGTCGCACTCACGATCTTTTGATCTAAAGTTCAACGTCCTACCCGTTACGCTATGAAACAACCCGCACTGGCAATACTGTGAAATTCTCGGATCCAATAACGTTATACTGGTACGCGACGCGGTGCACAACTACAGGTGTGCTACAGCTACTATAGAGTAGACACAAACAGCAGACGCAGAGACACAGGCACAGACACGATGCCTGACAATAAGGGTCGCTATAGCATATAGCTTGCAGGTGGAGAGACCTGGCGTAGCAGACGTAGCAGATGGCGGCGTCGCAGTCGAAGCAGTACAGACTGATGTCCTCAGCTGTGTGCACGTGACAGGTCGAGGTGCCGAGCTTGGTCAGCAGCGAGTCGACGTCTAGCGGTCGACCGAGCAGCACGAGCGCGTGGTCTGACGTCGACTTGGTGCGCGTGTGACAGACGGAGCATTGCTCGCAGTAGCACTGCTGACACTCCACGCAGTACTGCACCGCATACTGCTCGCTGCACCTCAATCAACAATAAACTGACACAATTATTAGCATAATTAACAACGGTCGTGGGTTAAAAGTACAGTGGAGGCAAAAAGTTGGAACTTTCGCCGACAAACAACGGGTGCTCAACATTCCAACTTTGCCCACTAGAGTTGATGAGATCCGCATCACCACCAAAATATAATTACCTCCAAGCTGGGCCAAGTATAAACTACCTGAAAATTTCAGCCAAATGCGCCAAATAACCAATAGCCACATAAACGTTACGTATAATATACACTGTGTCTCAAAAAACATCCCCGATATTTTTGACTGTAATTTGAAAAACAATTATCAGATTTTGATAATTTTTGGTACAAATATTCCTGGCACAACTTGCCATCAAATGACCGATTAGTTTTTCATCTCACCCAATGTTTGTTTCTGCATTACATTGGAAAAACACAACCAGCAAATAATCACTTATCACTTATCAAAATATCACTTTTTTGCCCAATGCGATATGATTGCTTAATTAACATAACGAGTAAAAACACATTTTGTTCACATTTCTGACACTTTGGCTGACATTTTATCAAGTTGTCCATTTTTCAACTACCTGCAGTAAAATTGCTTAAAGTGTTGGCCCACTATGCGAACACAAGCAAGAAGACGTTTTCTCCATTCATTGACAGCAATATCGATAATGTTCTGCTTTAGGCTGTACCAGTTGCTTCTTGACTTCACAAACATTCCTAAACTTCATCTGGTAGACACACTGCTGCATGACAGCCAGACCTTGTAATAGACCTGCTGTTGGGCCCACAGATTAGGATAGATGGAATTTATTGACGTTTTTTAATTCATTTTAACACGTATTATGCCTGGTCTGCTTTACCCAGGTAGTGCAAAAGCAGACGTTGGGTAAGGTAAAAATTAAAACACTTGTTTAATAGCCAGTGGTGTCAGAAATATTTCTGCCAAATATTATTAAAATTTGCTAATCTTTATTCAAGTTACGATCGATAATGTCGGGGATGTTTTATTAGGTTTTCTGTTTATTTCAACACATAGATGCCTGATCTGCTTTCCCTAGGTAGTGCAAAAGCAGACATTAGGTGAGGTGGGAAACTGAACAGTCAGGTGATCGCAAGTTGTGTCAGAAATATTCGTACCAAAAATCATCAAAATTTGATGATTGGTTTTCAAGTTACAATCGAAAATGTCGGGGATGTTTTTTGAGACACACTGTATATAATCACAGTGTATCTTAGTGGCGGTAATGCATGACTAAAAGAATGAATGAACTGGTCACTTGTGCTCAGAGGCGGCGGCAGCGTTGTTTGCTAGCTGTCCGGCGGTGCAGACGTCACAACAGCGTTTAGTCGCCGACTGACTCTCTACATCAACGGCGCTCATAGCCAGCAGTTTGTCGACGAACAGGTTCTTCGGCAGGTGGTGCCAGCCGTGCTCAGGTACCACGAACTCACGACGGCACACTGGACAGCTACTGATGCTGCTCGACCTATAGACGTACGCCGTACGACGACAGACTTGACAATCGATCAAATCAACCATCAGGAACTTACGAGTGCACACGGGACACATCGGACAATTTCCACAACTATAGTCCTAGCCGCTACTGGACCTACAGAAAACTACAGCTAGCCTACACGCTAACGATCACAAATTCAACCAATCAAATCAACCAATCAGCAGTCGAATTTTCTAAAGTGGCCAAAGCAGCGGCAAGATTAAAGAAAAACTTGGCACTAGGTGACATATATTAAGAACATGCTATGTAGGGAAAAAGCTCGGTCCGTATTTGGAAAAGAAAAGGTCGTAAGGTTATGCAACTAGGCCCATGTTAGGCTTAAAATCCGTAGAGTCTGTGATGGCAGGCACTATACACCGTGGGCCAATAAAAAGCGTGGCACTTTACATTTATCCATATCTTTGCCAGTTATTGACCGATTTTCAAAATTATTTCACTGCCACACTCTGTTATTAATATATATCCCACCACATCGTACATGCGTCTTTACACTACCTTGAAAAATATGATGTAAGGAAAAACTAACAATAATAACAAACATTTAGCTAAATGAAACAAGAAATTTGAGCAAAGCTCATGAAACGCGCGACAGCCTAGCAGTTCCTGTTCGCCGGTTGTATTGGTCTTTCTCCATTTATTTCGTCGCAATTCACCCTTGAAATCGGCGTTGCAGCCACAAATTGCAAAAATAACACCAAAACCCCCTATTTTAGGGGTTCAAGGTCATTCAAGGTCACTGATGTTGACACCACTACAAAGCTTGTCACTATTGTTTGTTAGCAACATGTCTGTGGATATCTGCAACTATTTTCACGATACACGAGCTAATAGCGGTAAAATAACCACTTTTCGAGAAGTAGCCATCTTTAACGCCCGTCTGCGCAGGCCTCCTCGAACTTATGGAGTCGGGACTTGAACAACTAAAATCTACGTTCAATGCTGATAATTTCATATGCAAGTTGTTTTGGTCTATCTCCAGCCATTTCGTCGCAATTCACTGTTGAAATGTGCGTTGCAGCCAAAAATTGCGAAGAAAATCACCAAAACCCCTTTATTGGGGATTCAAAGTCGTTAAAGGTCATCGATATTGACAAATCTAAAAAAACCTGTCACTACTGCTTGTTATGATATGCAGCAAATCTGCACCTAACAACAACCGATTTTACATTATAAACACCAATAGCGGCAAAATAATGTCTTTTTTATGGGGATACCTTTCTTTGACGCCCTCGTTCGAAGGGAACCCCTTACCCAGGGGCACGAAATTTTGTCACTAAAAACTAGAGTCCTTGGAGCAGCCAACAGTGACGATTTCGTGATTCTAGGGGTCAGCTTTTTGATACAGTGCCAGGGTGTGACGGACGGACAGACACCTCGACGCTAAGACGCGCGAAGCATTACATGCTGTCGCGCGTAAGAAAACACTTCAGACCAACATTGCGATGAATGATCCATATGACGCTAGACTGTGTTAGACCCACACAGTTTAGTGTCATGCAGATCATTCACTGCAATGTTTGTCTGATGTGTTTTTTTTTCAATTTTATCAAAATGTTTGTTTGTTATTGTTTGTTATTTGTCCTCTCTTTCCGCCCACCTGATTTCCATTCTAATCTAACTCACCTTCAGGATGTCTTGCAATGTATCTCTTCCTGGATGACTGCTAACCTACTAACTCTCAACTCCTCCAAGACTGAAT
>Ga0056128_1004426_pt1 | contig 17558 bp, 15 predicted proteins | sample WorMetLIZISLAND2_FD_71113 | JGI IMG/M metagenome (GOLD analysis project Ga0056128, IMG submission 71113) | Marine gutless worms symbiont microbial communities from Max Planck institute for Marine Microbiology, Germany - Olavius geniculatus... ... | reverse complement strand
TTGGCTTAGGCTCTTAGCCCACAGCTGATCACGTGTTATATAGGCCTTCCAATTACAACCCGCCCGCCTTCCTAATTAACATGTTAATTACCACCGAACGTCGAGCTAACTGCTCGATGTTTGCTCGATCGTGTAAACGGGGTATAATGTAATGGCCAATTTGTACCTACAATGCCGACTCGACTCATCTCAACTGCTCTGTGATCTGTACACAGAAGCGTGACGTCGCTTTGTCGCTAAGTCACGTGTAAAAGCGTGCGTGTAGTTGACGCCATAGATCGAAATTATGAGCACGCATCTGAACCGCTTTCAGGTGTTCAAAGTAACTTCAAACTCTCGTTAAACCTTTAGAAAAATTCAGGACAATAATTACCGTCCTTTGTTATAAGTCTGTTGTTTTGCTTTTACTGCAGGGGCCGTATGCATACCGGTAACAACGTCGTAACTTAACTTCCAAACTAATCTACGACGTTGTTATGCATACGGCCCCAGGCACGTATAAATTTAAAAAAAAAAACGAAAACCTGTTCTTTGGTCGATTTCTGCAACGCAACGTTCATGAATGTACTAAATTGATGCAAATTTTAGCCCTCGACGACTTCGAACGTTTTGCAGTAGTCCAGGATTTTTCATTGCTGTCGTTTTTTTCGTTGTTTCCCAAAAGCACTAAAATGCAGCAAGAACAGCAAAAACATGACATTAAAAAGCACAAAAAAAACATTTAAAAAATAGAAAAAAACGTAACAAAAAATAAAATACATAAAAAATAAAATACGTAAAAACATGTTTTTTTGTACTTTTAGGAAATTAAATCCATGGTTGCCGCGTATTCACAGGGTAAATACAAGGCGGCAAATTATCACTTCGAGAAGGCGATCGCCGTCGAGTGGGAACCGACGAGCTGCGCATCCATTGCTACAGCGACGGCGTCGCGCGTCCTGTACGGCATCGGACGAGCGCACGCCATGCTGAGACGAGTCTACGGTCACGTCCTGAAGGCCACCGAGCCCTGCCTTGACCTGATGCTCGAGTGGAAGGACATCAAACGCGACAACTTCCTGCTTCGCACTCCCACGCAGAGTACGACCAGTCTATTCCATTCGTGTGTCTCTAGAAGTGCAGACAGTACATGGTGGAATATTTTGTGGTTGGTTTGTCACACAGAGCTCTTTGGAAAATATGGTAGAGCTGCACAAGAACCGTCACAGAACATCGCCCGCCGCGTATTTCTTACGTAGATTATGTCGGCTCACACAAAGCTATTATGGCCCGCATCCATACTTTCATCCTCCATTAATCCCGCTAGATAGTGTGGGAATGGAGAAGCGATATAAGCCTACCAACCCAGCGGGGTTCCGCATTTTTATGCATTACGAGCTCGAAGATGGCATCTGGTGGTGACGATTTTTTAGTTAGGCCACCTACGTTTCAGCAACGAATCCTGGGGCCCGATTCAGAGACACTGTCATAAGATCACGGTACGTGTGGAAAATGTGATAAAATTGTCTTAAGATGTTTTGTGAATCGGGTGGCTGGTTCCGGCCGACGGGGTACGTGGAGGGGCTGGCTAATGGCCGTTGGTCTGGTAGCTTATCCGGATCTATGTCGGTGAGTGGTGTTTGGCAGACCCCGAGGTGCGTTACGAGGCGCGTCGTCGCGACGAATACCGCAAGGAGATGCAGATCAGACAGGAACAGGAGCTGGAGGAGCAGAAAGCGCAGCAGATGCAGCAGATGAAGAAACGTCGCATGTCGATGACGGCTCGGCGCAAGAGTCGACGCAAGAGCGAGTTCGTCTTCGGCGACGTCGACGAAAACGACTGAGTCTCTCCACTGACAACTCATTCGACGTGCTTAGGTCTGTAGTGGCGTATTGACAGGAGGACAGTCTCCCCATCCGAACCCGCCAGAATTCCAGTGTCTCGGAAAACAAAAACTTTTGTCGGAAATTTGTTACCCAAAATGCAAAATACGGCAAATCCCAATTTTGCGAGAATGCAGAGGCAAAATTAAAATGTTGAGCACCCATAATCTTGTCCGCCGAAATTTGTGGTTGTCTATTGGAAATTGCAACTTCCTGCCTCCCTTTTCCCTTTTCTTTTTTAACCCACGACGCCGCTGCCTACACACGCGCATAAAATGTGGAAAACTAGAAAGCAGTCAGAGCCCGCACACCTCTGCCAAGGCAATGTTGTTTGCTAGGTGGCAGCACCATCTTCGGTTTTGCAGCGATTTCCCTTATGCCCCATTGAAAGCAATGGTAACGAAAATTTCAAAGTGATCCAGAATCCAGGATTCCTTCCGGATCACCCCCAAAATTGAACCACTAGTAGTTTGTGCCATTCCCGACATACGCTCAAAATTTCAGAAAGATCCATCCATAACTTTTGGAGTTATCTTGCTAACACACAGACAGACAGACAGACAGACAGACAGACAAACAAACAGTCTGGCAAAAACATAAAAACCTGCTTAGCGGAGGTAATAAAGAATTTACGCAGATCGAGTGATCTGGCAGTTTCGTAAATGATCAGCCTCGATCATTGATTCCACTGCACACTGAGTGACCGTCCACTCTTCGCTAAATAATGACTGATCGTGGCTAATCATTTCTGACTGTGCATCTAAAGCCTGTGGCCCACGTTCCACTTTTTTACGAGTCCCCTCTATGTGCACTGACATTATTCATTTTGTTTACTGCACATATTACTATTTTTCATTCTATTACCGTGTCATACTTTATAATAACACATGTCACTGTCACATCATTCGACTAGTGGTTATTCATTGCAAGCCGGTTTGACAGAATTTGAGAATACAGGCCACATGTACGAACTGGAAAAAGTTGGACCAAATTAAAGTCAAAATGCAGCAGCTTTTGCAACTTATCCAAAATGCTATATTTCACCTATTTGCCGAGAAGCCCCTCTTGAGCAGATTTACATGAAATTTTGCATGAGGGGTCATCTAGCCGACATAATCAACCGTGCCAAATTTTATCCCAATCAGGTCAGGGGTTTTGATTTTGTGCAGGGTCGAATTTTCGCCTTTCCCATGCTAAATTTTGCGACTTCATTTTCATCCCAAACGAATTTCTTGTGTCCCTACTCACAGGGGAGTGGTGTTATTTGCATACAGCACAAAATAATCAAAAGTTGTTGTGTTATTTGCTACTTCGTTTTGTAGCTTATTGAATATAAGACATTAGAAAAATTACTGTACTGCAACTTTCCAATTTTCTGCAATTAATCCAGATGAAACAAAGTCCAAAAAATTGAAGCTCGGAAAACTGTTGGAGATGTGCAAGTAGACATCTGAATAAACTCTACCAAACAAAGTTTATTGTCTTGTTCACACAACTGCCTTGTTCGCAGGCAAATAACTGCTGACATCTTGAGTCTGCTGTTGACTTGCTAACATGCCAGCAAAATTACACACAGACACTGGCTTCATATGAACTTGAAAAATTATCTGTACAACTTTTCGCAGTTTGTGTACAGTAAGTATTTTTGCAGATCTCTTCCACCTTACTGAATTTTGCGAACATACACAAATTTAAACAAAAAATTAGCACTGATTTGCTACAAAAGAAGCAAAAAGATGAGCACTGCAAATCAATAAAACTACTATGGAAAGTATCTAGTCATGCAGTGTATCGACGACAGAATGGCAAAAACATGCTATCTGTTATCAATGACATTTCAAGCAAACTAAAAACAAGGTTCCTTCTATGCAATGCATTTTTTCAGACTTTTCTCATAAAATTTGTTAATAAACATCACCCAGATCTGTATGCTATATTTCATTACGTAACAAAATAAATATTAAGTAAAATTTTCAAGAACTTTGCAGTTTGCAGTCGAACGTTTTGCCACAGTCAACAGTTGATACAATGTTTTGCCGTTTTGCCATCAACAGATAGAGCATACATGATATGGCAAATGGTACCGATTGTGCAAAAGCCGCTGCACATAATAGCATGATAAAAAATTATGCTAACCACAACACAGAAAGTGACAACATGACACATAACATTATACCTGGCACACAACATAATATGTTTAGCAGCATAAGCACAATACAGTGCATAACCAGTAAAGCAGTTTAACATTGGATGATTTTTGCAGCCCACACGAAACAACATACTGAACATAACTTGTGCTAAAAAAATAGTGAAATCCGGCAATATAACACTGAAAACAACAAATTGTATAATAATAATTATTTATAATAAATACACAAACTACAAAACATCATGGAATCATTCGATTTAGTCAGCATTACACAGTCCAGTATCTACACAGAAAATGAATTAAGTCTAATTTCCACAGACTTACGTACTTTCACACAGTTACTGCATGCATACACACACAGCTGTCAAACTTGACTATTGGTTACACATCAACACAGTCAGTGTGATGAAAATGTACAAAGTTAAGAAGCTGGAAATACACTTAGAAAAATTTAAGTGTCTAAAAAAACAAAAACAAATTACACATCGCTCACGCACACATCATGCGCATTAAATCAATTTTGGCACAGTTGTTTCAGTTTTCATCTAATCAGCACAGTTCTCTAGAGTTTAGGGTTGAAGCACCTGGGCAGAAATGCCGAAAAACCAACTGGGTTTGATTTGCTAAAAAAGCCCAACCAAGGAATACTAATAATAATACATTTGTATAGCGCCATAGTGCCGTAGCTTCAGAGGCACTGGAACCCACTCAAAACTTAATACATTTCAGTATTTTGTTCCATTCGTAATAAGTATCTTATTATGGCTAAGGCTTTGAACTTGCAAACATTGGTGTATTTTTTGTTGTGGAAAGCAAAAGCAAACAGAAACCCAACTGATACAGCTGAAAACCTGTAGAAATCCTAAAACCTAATCGGGTTGGCCTTTCTTACAAAACTGGTTTAACAGCAGAAATTCTCAAAAAACCCAAAAACTCTCAAAGTTGGGCTTTTCTAAAAAACATGTTCGTTTTTACGCGCGATAGCAGAATGCATAGCGTGTCTTAGCCATCGTCTAGGCGTCTGTCCATCCGTCCATCTCTCACACTCATGATCTGTATCAAAACGGTGCAAGCTAGGATCACGAAATCTTCACTGTTAGCTACCCCAAGGAATCTAGTTTATCATGACAAAATTTCGTGCCCTTAGGAGAAGGGGTTCCCCTTGAAAAAAGGCATCAAACAGGAGTACCCCCTAAAAAGACGTTATTTTGCCGCTATCGGCTCTTTTTATTGTGAAAACGGTTGCAGATAGATTCAGACATGTTGCCTATCATAACAAGCACTAATCATGGGCTTTTTAATTTTATCAACATCGATGACCTTGAATGACCTTGAACTCCCAAAAGAAGTTTTTTCGTAAATTTTTCACAATTTTTGGCGGCAGCGCACATTTCAAGAGTGAACTACGACAAAATGCCTGAAGATAGACCAAGACAACCTGCGTAAGAAATTTTCAGCATTAAACGCAGATTTTAGCAGTCAACCCCTTAGGTTCAAGGAGGCCTGCACACGTGAGTGTAAAAGAAGGGCACCCTTCTAAAGAGTGGTTATTTTACTGACATTGCCTCGTCCAGCATGAAAACAGTTGCAGATAGGCACAGACGTCTTGCTTATCATAACAAGCACTAGTGATGAGCTTCTTAAAAGTGTCAACATCGATGACCTTGAACGCCCAAAATAAGGGGTTTTTATTAATTTTTTTGCAATTTCAGGTTGCAGCACACATTTTAAGAATGAATTGCGTATAAAATTATTATTATTTTATTGCATATTGTAGGGGCCTTACACTGATTGCCAAAATGGCAGGACCACTGCTATTGTGCATCATGTGAGCTTTGCTCAAATTACTTGTTTTGCAACCCTGTTGTAGTTAATCGATGTAAAACTGGGTTGCCCTGGAAAAAAATTCAGAGACTGGTGGAGCAGAGTTTTACACACAGCTCGAAGTTGGATTTGTTGCCATCCAGCCAACGGCAACAAAGCCCATATTAAGTGACATTTTATGCGTGGTAGGCTACTCAGTATGGACAAGATGCACCATAGTTGCAAAAAGTTCCAGAATTCCTATGTTATGAATGATTATTTTTTTCAGGACTGTGCATATTCTGACTAGTAACTAACCATTTTTGTGGTTTCATTATTAACTGTTACTGCTTGACCCTGCCTAGAGTAAACATGACTGTCATTGTGCATCTGATTCGCTCGTGACAAAAATCAGACTCAATGGTGCAAAATAAATGTGCTTTGATTGCTTGATCTATCAACATGTCAGTATTTCATCAAAGATACCTTATGACTTATAATGTAATGCAATGCACTAGTGGTTATGGCCAATGCACAGCACAATTCCAACAAACTTCACACGGCTCGGTATGCATCGCTGGCATCATTCTATATGAATATCAATTATACACCATAAATAAACTGCTAATCAGACAGAAATACCTTAACAGAGACTGACTATTATCAATATTTCTGCACACAGATCGTACAATTGCATTGCATTACAAAACAAAACAGTCAACACTCAACACGGTTACAATGGAAATGAACGACATTATGACTGTCAATGTTTACAACATAAACTGAACACAGCAACATGGAGATCACTGCCGACGTATACGCTCAGTCATCGAGCTTTCGCTTCGGCTTCTTGGGATTTCGTGAACGGCTCTTTGCCTTGCACAGTGGACATATCGGAGCATTGCGATGTATCTGCTGATGGCAAGAAAGGCAGGCCTGAAACCATTCACAATCATTTCAACTCACTCAATGTCACAAACATTTATTATGCTAATGTCAGACAATGCATTTAAGCTGTTATCAGCTATACTCTACTCTACAATAAATCGATTTCCAACATGCACTGCGTCAGAATTACCATCAGCTTAATGATAATTCACCTATAAATACATTCATAAACATATGATGTAATTTACAGTCAGAAGAAACTGAAGTTGACTGACACAGGTCTACCAAATGTAACTACAGCTCAGCCCTCAATCGTGAATTACAACTTCTTGTCATAGACTCACAGGGTACAGTCATCTGATGCAGTTATAGTGAAGCTAAAACCAAAATACTGCTACTGTCCAAGTGCTACATTAATAATGGTTTAAGCGAAAGACTTGCAGAAAAGATGCAAACCTTCATTGGTGGCGGCTGCTGGCGAAAAGATGCAGTGGAAGAAGCCAAAGAGTTGGCACAACCGATGGCACTGCCTGCAGATGGCTGCCTCATGTCTGGCTTCGGAGGCAGGATGCAGCCGAGTGGCGTCATCGCATGGACAGTGGACAGCGACGCAGCTGCAGCGGCACTCAGATTCTGCACAAACGTCGGCTCCGGGACCTCCAGAGACGGGGTCTGATAATCGCTCTTCTGCCTGTCAAACAGTCTACAACCCAAACACCAGACCTACTGAGCTACTTTCTCTCACAGAAATGATCTGCGTGAAACAGAACACAATGACATATTTCCGCAATGGTGCTAAACATTGCTGTTTTGCACAACAAGCTTAATCTCAGTTCAATCATAATAGTAGTAATAGCAAAAAATAGAGACAGTCAGAGAGCAAAAATATCTGCCGAGATGCTTGCTATTTCTCAATTTTAAGCCACGACAAAGCTGCAAATTCACACTTCTTGCAACAACGACTGCACTGCAACGGTGACATCTAGCATATAATACTGTCAATACTGATGTTCTAAATATTCTCTAGTAAAAAATCATTCAACAATACATGGATCCAGTCTGTGACCCTGCGATCCTCGAATTGACTCTTCCATGGATCACAAAACTGCTTCAAAATATGCTAATTAACTTTCTGCATAATCTTGGAGACAAACAGACTCGGGCAGTAACAATTTTCTGTCAATAATTGGCAAACTATAAGCACTGCGTAGATCACACTAAGCTGGTATTGATGTCTTGAAGCCCAAAATTACATGGTCAGTCAGGTTGCACAATATTAGTTACTTACTTCTGAACAATCTTGTTATCAGTGTCACTGTTGGGCAGACGTTCAAGACCAATGTTAGCGCGCATGACATCGACTTCTTCCTTCATCATCTGCATCTCTTCATGCAAATTACGAGCGCTGTCTGCAGCCTTACTCCTTTCCTCCTCCGCATGCTTTATTGTTGTCTCCATCTGTAACACAAATTAGAAACACTGCGATTAATTAGCACGCTGGTAAACTGCAATTATATTGACCAATGCACTACAACAAACAGGACAGAAAGAAATGAAAAAACTCACACTGTTAGCATCATTGCTAAATAAATGGCGACACTATAATTTGATTAACGGTACTTACATAACAGTCAATGTACAAAAAAAACACAAAACTTAATGCCAAACTCTGTCAATGATTCAGTATCCGTAGTGTTTTACATAGCGTAGAAAGCCGAGCCAAACAATTATGAGAATGCAATACGAGTATAACTTCAGTATAATTTTTCCACGCACCAGATTGATGTCAGCATGAATCAATCTTAGTTCTTCGACATGGGCCATTTTCTCTTGCTGCAGCAGTTCCATTTCAGTCCTGTACTCCTGCAGGCACTGCTCTTCAGTCTCGGCCAACTCAAACTCTGCTTTGAGTCGACATTTCAGCTTCTCCAGTTGTAGCATTTTGTTCCTGCAATGATACACATACAGTTTATAAACTTGCTATAACAGCCAGAGAAATTGCTTGACATAAAGGTACTCTAAAATGATTACTAAACAGTGCAGTATGCATCACAGCAACACACAATGACCTACTGATCTATGGGTGAGTTTATTTATTAAAATCGTACACAAAGAACACAATTAAAACAGACAAAAATAAAAAATAACAATGTATGAAATAATAATAAAATAAACACTGAAGCACAAAATTTACCACATAGTACAAAATTAGAGTATCTATCATTCATTAGGCAGAAATACAATCGCTTGCTAGACACCAGAAAGCAGAAGTTCAGATCAGTCAAAGAATAAAGCCACCTCACTGTCATAAGCTCACGCATTAGTTCGGTCTAGCATACGAGTTGCAGAATCAGTTCATTATCATAATGAGAGTTTAGTATGGGACTGGTTCCCGTTTACAGACACCGACTATGAAGTCGATGGATGCAAAGCATACACAACAAGTTAGAACAATGACTTACCGGACATCTTTTATCTTTTCCAGTTTATGCAGGACATCGATTTCCAGACCAGAAGGTTCACTCATTGTTAGAATATACACTAATAATAATTAATCACGAATTGTTTTTGTTTGCTTTCAATCATAGAATATCTATTAACGTTAAATAAACATCCGGTAGTTTTTTAGTGAGGCAACGAAAACCGCTTTAGAACCGAAATTAAGATTATTTTATCGAAAATATAACAGTTTGTTATTCTGCATTTCTACTGCATTATTATCATGAGTATATTTAAGGTTTTCTCTACAAACCATTTTGTTTGCTCTGTACTTGCCATTAATCAAGGTACGACGGGCCCAATTAGTAGCTAGTAGTGATCACTGATGATTCGATATATCGAAAATATCGATATATCGTTTTCGATATCGATATATCGAATAGTATCGTATCGTCGAAAAAATATCGAATTTTTCGATATATCGCGATATTTTACGCCAGAAATATATATTTTTATTATTGCATTACGAAAATAACGAGAATAAACGGAAGAAACGACAAACTATTTAAACCAAACTAACTATAGTGTCGTAATTTAACGACACGACAGTGTATAGTTAATTTTTAAGTTCACTGACACATTTGAGTATTAGCCTACGTAAAGCAAATTGCCTTGTTGAACGTTCACGTCTTGTTTTTGTGTAAAATTTATACTCATCAGTTTCGGATTCAAGAGGGAGGGGCGACCGCCCCATTGACTGGATGCATCTTAAAACAAGTGAAAATTTTGCACCAAAATGCATGATTTTTGCATAAAATTTCTTTGGGAGAAGCATAGCCCCCTCTCCATACCCCACTCTACCCTTCCGCCCCCTATTCCGAACTTCTGGATCCGTCACCGATACTCACATTTTAAAAAGTATTGATATCATGATATTTTCAAAATATCGTATCAAAATTGAAATCCTGATATTGAATCATCACTAGTAGCCAGGAACCTTCTATGTCTGGAACAAGCAGGCACACTAGCCCGTACAGCGTATCCGTGGTCCCGTCCTGCAGTGGAAACTGGAGTCTAGCTGAGGGCTAATGAAACGCCGGTCACCGAATTATAGGCCTTATGGCTCAGAAAGTACTTTACGTTTTTGGGCCGACACCGTTTATCGTCTGTCCGTTCGTCTGTCTGTCACCAATGTACTGTGGCTAAACAATGCAAGATAGGGTCTAGGTTGCTATTGATCACTATTATGAGTGGCATAAGCCCTTTCAGATAAAATGAAAATCATCAACCTTGGACGACCTTAAAGGCCAGTGACAACCAGCACGGTCAGCCCAACCCTAGCCACAGCTGGGCTTCTTGTTTTTACATTACAAGCGAAGTTTACATACAATGCAAAGCAAATGACGTTACCTTTTACTTCTACAAAATTTTATAGTGATCAAAACAAATTTCAGCCTATGCCAATGCAGGAGATACTACACTGAAAGCTTTCCTAAAAGTTTAATTTGCGACAACTAAACTGTTTAAAGCTAAATGTGCCTAAGCTGAAAAATAACAAACACATAAGAACAATTCTTTTAACATGATATAATTTAAAAAATAAACACGACAAGCTGTTGATGAAATATGCAACCATCATAATAAAAAGCTCAAGGATAACACATCTGAAAAGAGCATTGTACAACCTGCTACATGAATTAATATTCATATCAAGGTTTGCAATGCCATGAAATAAAAAAGACATCATTTTTTGAAGCTTATGTACAAGTTGACAATGTCCGGTAAAAAAGTAAACCCCTAGACATTGTAGAATACAAATGTTAAATCTGAACGAATCTCGATACAGTTTCGTACACTTAATCCCCAATAAATTGCTAAAATGATCACCAAATTTCGTTGAAAAATATTATTTCTTAGCAGAGTTATCAACTGTTAAATATCAAAAACAAAATATTTCTGTTACTAATATGGCATTACATGAGCTACTGCAGTCGCTTGATCGTAAATGACGTTTGTTGATGCAATCAACGTAAACAATAACAGACAGGTATTCTCTGCAAAGATCGTGTTTTAATTGAACTATTGAGACAAGATAAAGGGTATGATGCTAAAGATTTTATCAAGAAATTTTCCAGTTGTAGACTGTCAGAAGTAAACAAACTGCTCATGCAGTTGAGTAATACTGGACACTTCCGGGTTTTAGGCTCTCGCTGTAACTGCTGTTTGTGTTGACAGTAACAGATTTAACTGCATTTTTGACAAGTTGATTGCTGCATTGTTGATTTAAAATTATGCTGGAATCAAATGTTGCTTGTTGAAGCTACGCAAATATACAGACTACAGAAAGTTTTGCTTATGTACACGTCTTATTGGTAATAGAGATATTTTGTTATCGATATTCAACAACTAATAACACCGCTAAAAATATTATTTTTTAACGAAAGTTGGTGATCGCTTCAGCAATTTATTAGGAATTAAGTGTACAAAATTTCATTTAGATTCGTTGAGATCTGACATTTCTATTGTACAATGTCTAGGGGTTTACCTTTTCACGGGACTCAGTGTAGATGACAAGCACAGAATATTACCATGACCAAGCTCTGATGACTAATCTTTGCAAAATTTGTCCATGTTGCTAGATACTTGAATTCCACTTCTTTACAGTCAGCAACTAAGATTTTGAATTAAAAAGACTTTGAAATTAAACATGTTTAGGCTACAGTTATGCAAGATTCACGTAATGTCATACAATCTCATAGATCTGTTATGTACATGAAAAGCGCATCATCAACACTAAGCAGAATCTTCACAGACTAGAACAATGGGAAATGATAATAATGCGTAACATTTTTGGTTTATTATATCAGAACACAAATCAGATAATAAATGCAATAATATATTCGAGGGAGTGATATCATTATGGAAGTTGTACCAATAATAAAAGCAACTGTTCAGACAGTCAAAGATTACAATATGGACAAGATTTTAAGTCCGATCACACGATATAAATGTTGCAATTTTGATGTGGATTAAAAAGCATGCCGGAGTTGATTTCAACGAAATGCCGATGACAAGATCTGCCTCTCATCATAGCTGCAACAAACAAGACACAAACACAAAAAAGTGCAAATTCTTATACAACTCACCTCTTGTTATCAATCAAGAACATAAATGACTTATATGTTTAGCCAGCTAATTTTCCACCTTTACTCCAGGTCAGCGCTTCTGAACTTTCACAAGCCACTGCAACAACATTCTATAGGGTAACTACACCACGTCTCAATAAAAACAGTCAAAATTGTTTTTGTCATAACATTTCCACCAACTATGATAATTTTTTGCACAAAGATAGCCAAAATGATATAATTATGTGAGGAGCACTCACTTTCCATTTCATCTAACTTATGTCAAAGCACTACCTACCATATGAAGCACAGACGCTGCAAATTGTTGCATAATGCTGAGTTTGTCTACAGTAAACATTGTAACGACTTAATTAAGCACACAATCAACTGTAATGTGAATTATTTAGCAAAATTTGTGTAACAACTCGCTTGCAAATTATCAAAGTTTATGCCCAAAGTGTGCCCCGCACACATGGACACAATGGCTTAGATGCAACACCACTGGCTGATAGCGGAGTCAACGATCAACTGATCAAACAACATTCATTCATTGATTAGACACATTTTAAGCTCATCAGTCACCTATTTTGTTGTCTGCTATTTTTACCGTAAAATATTTAATGTCACAAAATTATTAAATCAGGCAGTGCCCTCTGTTGAACTGATGATGAAAAGTTGTGCAATCTGATACAAATAATCACCGAGTAATGGAGCACCTATGCTGCACAGGGTAGTGCATTGACATAAAGTAAATGCAGTGGAAAAGGAGTGTATCTTACATAATTCTGTTCTTTTGGCCATCCTTGTGCTAAAAATTATCAATGTTTGTCAATATATGACAAAGTGATGACAATAACAATTTTGACTTTTTTATTGAGACACTGTATATCATTCCAGTCTCCTCCAAAACTATCTAAATTAATTGAATATTACTTACTTCATGTACGTAACTCGTTGCACAATTCTAAAAATATCCAAGAATACAGTCATACATAAATACTGTTAAAATTCTAGACAGTTTCCGTAACTAGTAACTAGTAACTAGTAGCAACTGTAACTTTCAAGATGAATTCAAAAACGTATGCCATATACAGATCATAAACAAAAACTAACAAGACAGTCACATACACACCATAGTAATGGCTATTGTCAGGTAACCCTTTGTAACTGCTGAGCCCTAGATTCTGTGAAGACTGAAGAATTCTCATACTTGGCATGGCCACATTGCACATGGGTATGAATAAGAGTGAATGATAAGATACTGATTTGATAGAAATGTCGAATGTAAAAAATAGGGGGCAAGCGGCTAAGATAAGCGGATTCTGCTGGAAGTGGCCACAGATGGCATGCAGTAAAGCATGCACTCAGTCTTCCATCATTAGCATAAACAAACATGTTACTAGCATACCTCATCAATGTCGTCATCGTCGACGTCACACTCATCGAAGTAGACATTATCGTCCATATCCTCGCCAGTCTCTTCGTTGATCTTGGCTGCGAGTTAACAGTTAAACCACGTCAGCAGTATAACATCAGGCTATACACAGTTCAAACTAACCGCCACCAGCAGCATACATACAGCAAACGTGCAGATAGAGGTAAAATATCATCACTGCATGTTTTCTTACAGGTGAACTTACACAGGCAAGTTAGCAACTTGATCAGCACAAAGTCGAAGGCTGCTTAGTTTGAAATTTGCAGATGCATTACAAATGTTGTGTACGTATGTGTACTTACAACTTTTACTTGCTTGCATTTTTTCGTATCAGTTTTTCTCATAAATTCAGTTCTCGTTTAATGCTATCTTATTAGTTTCCTAAAGCTCTACTTCTGTTCCACAAACTCTGTCTTTTTTGAACTCTTTACATCCAACAGCTGCAGCACTTGCTTCACTTCAATTTGCTTATAAATGACATGTGGCACATAATCAGCTGCACTGATAATAATAACACTGCAGAGCATGCTTTTAACAGTTGCATTTAACCTCTGACATCTTCACCACCAAATGAATCTAAGGATTAACGGTAATAATAATAATGTACTACACTATCACTAAAACATAAGTATCAACTGATAAACTAGAAAGCGCTTGTGAGAGTGCATATCTCCGCCAAGTTGCCTGTTTTTGCCTATGGGTGGTCCATTGCGACCATGCACCTATCTGGCACCATTATGGAGACATGGCGCCTCAAAGATAATCGGGTCATGACCTTGAACTTCCAGGGTTACGTGACGTCATTGGTCATGTGACCATTCGATTTGCGGTGGTCGAGTTCTTATGGGTAGTCCATTGCGACCATGCGTCTATGTGGCACCATTATGGAGATATGGTGCCTCAAAGTACATGTACACAAACAAACACACTGACGGACACACAGACACACAGAATGACGGACAGAATGACCAGACTCATAATCACCTCCAACGTTCACTACGTTGACACTTGGCAGAGATAATAATCATACGCAGTAGCATACCAGATTCCGGTAGTTCACCGTAAGCCTTGAGATTGCGCGCCTCGTCAGACGAGTATTTGAGGATCACATCGGCTTTTCCATCCTGATAATCACGCAATCCGACCAGGATTATGTCTCCGCCATTTATCCACACCTGTGCCACCATGTAAACACATCTCTGCTTCCACACTGCCACATATCGAAAGGCAGCAATGGTTCAGTGCAAGCCACTTTTACAATAAGATTTTTGTATACCATTAGTTCATCTTACAAAAATATTTATAAAGAAACAAAATTGGGAAGAGAATGCGTAAACTAGGCAGAAAATAATTTGAGCTTTCACACCACACAATATTTAATGATTGAACAGTGCATTTTCATTGTCAATATTATTATCCTTCAGTACTTTAGACTGTTCCTGTGGCAACAAAAAACACAAATGTGCCACCACAATTTGCACAAAAGTTTACTTTTTGTGGTCTAGCTGAACCTGCAGTGAGTCTGAAAAAATTCCAGTTAAGAAATGATGAAGAATGTAGGCATAATTCCTACTTAGATGGCAATTATAAACACACATAAAAATACGAATGCGCACGACAGCAAAATTGCAGACCTTCTTTCTCAGCTTTCCACGAATGTGACACAGTCTCTTGGTCCCATCAAAGCACGTTGCCTCCAGCCGCCCATTGCCAAGCATCTTCGTCACTTGAGCATATTCTACAGTTAGCAACAAACAAACATGAATGTAATTAGTATTAGCGGTTATGCTGCACTGTGATTTGCCACTACGGTGTTGTCTGTTCCAGTGCATGCCCCGATGCCACATAATAGCAGGATTTAACACAGCAGCAAAATTCTCTGCCTAAGATGGCATTATGTAGTACAGAGCAGACAGGATGTTGCAAAACATAAAAACAAATACCGAAATCACCCAAAAACTATACTGACTGTTTCTCTGTCTCAAGGGTGGGGGCATATCAAACTACCCCTTAGGAAATTCATTAAAGCTCATCATTAATCATTAATGTTCTGACAAATCCTATTAACAAACCAACTACCAGGCAGCTAAGATGTAATTACACCTGTCTTTGTGAATGCAACAATTCACTGAAAAGAATCAACTGTATTTACCTTGACCATCTTCTTTGAACACAAGTTCACGTTTTTCCTTCTCATTCTCGTTCTTGCCCCTTCTGCGATTCTTTCCTCCTTTACCTGTTCAAAGTCATCAGTAGCATGATAAACTATATACAGTAACTTGATAAACTGAAAGACAAATCTTGCTGGTTAAATTATGAGTACACTGAATTAATAACCTATGACTTATAGAGCATTATGGTGTCTCAAGATGTCGAGGCAATGTCTACTGTGCCAAGGCTAAATAACTAAGTCAGGTTCAATGGTCGTCACGTTTAACATCTATTCATCTACCCAGTCATTTTCTCCGTAGTCCATTTTTGCTATCGTCATGGCCGTCCATCCATCTTTGGCATCGTCTTTGCCAATCATTCGTCTACGCCATCAGCTTCTCCAGTCCATTCATGCCGAAACCGTCAACAGAGAGCATAAAACCGCGATTTTGATAGGGTTCAATATTGCTAAAAAACGCGGTTTCAGTGCCGGTTTCGATAACCGTAACAACACTAACGCCAACCAATTGGCAAAATGCGAACCTGGTCTGCACAAATGGTTCACAAATTACTCGTACGCCAATCCGCATTTTATCCAAGCCAAATTATGGCTTTTTTTGCCCATTTGCCATTTTGCCCCTGGCTTTTTCACCTCCTGGCTCTTTCACCTCCCCAGTAATTTTCTCCATCCATAGTCTTGGCTGTCCATCCATCTTCAGCATCATCATCTCCGTTGTCTTTGACAACCATTCGTCTTTGCCATAATCTTCTCCGTCCATTCACGCCAACCTTTTAGTAAAATGCAGACCTGGTATGCAAAAATGGTCCACAAATTATTCGTACTCTGGATATGGATACTTAGTCGGCAGGGCCCTAGAACTGGGACATCACACGCGTACGCCAATCCACATTTTATCCGTGCACATATCGCTACACATGCCTAAAAGAGACACGTCAGTTGAATATAAACTAAACCAGCAGTGGTGACATTTATGTGGCTAGCAGGTTTCTTTCTTTTTCTGAGTACGGTCAAACTTCAACAAGTTGAAGAGAGAGGATTACACTCGTGGCCAATAAGCATCGTATATTACGACTAACAAAAACGATTATCAAGTAAACTACTAAAAAGCGTAGCACAAACGCCAAACCTTTATTTTTTGGCATCGCAAGCGACAATGCTTGATGGCAACTTGATAAAACGAAAGAAACTAACAAAATTACTCAACTTTCCATACTGCACAACAATATGACGTCATTCAAAAAATACAGTAAACAGCAAGTAAGTAATATCAAATACTGCATAAACGCCCGCAGGGCGCTTGTACAGTATTTGGTAAAATTTCACCATGTTAGTATCGTAACGATAACTCAGTATATTTATTTCTAATATTTTAATTTTAGACACTATTTGTTTTCTAGGTACTGTCTTTTTTATGTGGCTTGGTGGTGCAACGGTAGCGTGAAAAACTGGTAACCCTGAAGTTGCAGGTTCGACTCCGGGGCCGGCAGCACTTTTACATTCCATACATCGTGAAGTACAATCAGCATATTAGGCCCCGCCTCATGACATTGGCTGCGCTCAACAAGCTAACGAGCTATTTATAGCTCGTTGGCTGCGCTCCCATGTATTAAATTGTTTCAGTGAAATAATAAACTAAATATTTCCGCCAGTTGTAAAGTGTGAAATATTCTTAACAAATTCTAA
>Ga0056128_1004425_pt1 | contig 17558 bp, 13 predicted proteins | sample WorMetLIZISLAND2_FD_71113 | JGI IMG/M metagenome (GOLD analysis project Ga0056128, IMG submission 71113) | Marine gutless worms symbiont microbial communities from Max Planck institute for Marine Microbiology, Germany - Olavius geniculatus... ... | reverse complement strand
TGCTTCGTTAAACATGCTTCGTTAAACATAACACGCTTAGACGGTATACAGTAATACACAGATGACTAAGACAATTAAGACAAACTGATACCTACAGTTCGTACAACATTCATAGTAACAAAAAAAACTTATTAGTGAGCAGATACTCGAACATTAAAACAAGTCTCGCGATGTCCACCCTTGCTACATGGTCTCACGTTGTCCAGTCTCGCGATGTCAGGTCTCGCGTTTTCAGTCGCCCCGTTTTTCTTTGATCTGTTGAGTGTCTCAGACTGTGGTTTATCGACAGTGAGTGAGTAGCCACGCCACCAACGTCCGCACCCAACGAGCGTCAGGCACGAGCGGTACGAAACACGCATTGCGTGACAGCCTAAACAGGAAGTGTGAAAGCCACATTTCCAGTCACTGTCCACTCATCACAATCTATGGAATAATAGACCTACACAAGGACGATATTGCGTACATAAAGACACCACCATGTTTCTGTGTGTATCTCTCTTTGTCTCTGTGTGTGTGTTCTTGGCGCCAAGCCTATGGTTGATTTTCATCGTTCTTCGCAGATTCTTTTCTTAGTTTGACCGGTAACGACGTACGTCGACCGGTAAACAATGCTACAACGCCGTTTTCCAATTTTCGACAGAACAAAGCGTAGACGCAAGACAAAATATTAATCCAGACCCGTAAAAAGCTACAGTAGCCTACGTTTAATCGACTTTTAGATTGCAATTCGTATCTGACCACGGGCCACTTGCAAGCCACTTTGAGCAACTTACTAACCTACCGTGTGCTCAGGTGTACTCAGCCTCCTACCTTCCGTGGGACGGAAAATGAATAGTATCATATTGGGTAAAAAGTGAGGGCCTAATGTGGCTGATTGGGGCGGTGGTATGTCTGCTGGCTAATCCGCAGGTCCAATTGTCCGGTGGCGCGGGCAATGAATGTCCGCCTAGTGCGCCGCGGTATCATTAGCTCATGACAATCATCTGCCACTTCCGAGACTGTAAAGCGCTTTTGGACACGAGTCTGTCTCATGTAATACCTTCACTTTTTACTCACAACAGCAGCTACAACTGTAGCACGTCTTAGCCATCGCAATTCTGTCCGTTTGTCCGTCTGTCATACGGGTGGATCAGTCCAAAACGGTGCAAGCTAGGATCACCAATTCTTCATCGTCGGCTGCCTGGAAAACTCTAGTTTCAGGATCAGTAAAGCGTTTCCATTAATTCAAAGAGGGTCACCCTGATCGAGGGCGCTAAATGAGAGGGGGGTAGGAAAAATTTCCACTTCCAGCCGATACAGCGTTGGCAGAACGAGACAGATCACGCCCTCTGGCGAGTACACGTAAAACACTATAGATAATTAGCCGCCTGTCGTCTGGCGCCCTCTGGCGACTGTAATAGAAACATAGATTTTGTTTTACTGGGCTTTCAAACATGCATCGCTGTTGCGCGTTCCCCTTTGCGTTACCTGGGCTTTTCTTGTATTTTTACGTTCTGCTAAATCAGTCACTAATACATGGAACACCGCACTTTTTAATGTAACTGTTTTTTTTTGTTAAGCTGGGTTTTAAAATGCCACAAAACATTTTCTACAACATTTTTTGTTTACTTTTCGTGGAATGACAACTTCTTATATAGTTAGTTCTGTTGCTTACTAAATTCGTGTTATATGCACGATTGTCTATAAAGCGGTGCAGTTTTTACGCGCGACAGCACAAAGCTTCGCGCGTCTTAGCCATGGCCTGGGCGTCTGTCTGCCCGTCCGTCTGTCACATCCTTGAGTATCAAAACAGTGCAAGCTAGGATCACGAAATCTTTACTGTGGGCTGCGACAAGGACCCTAGTTTATGGAGACAAAATTTCATGCCCCTAGGTGAGGGGATTCTCTTCGAACGAGGGCGTCAAAAAAGGGTACCTGCCTTTAAAAGACGTTATTTTGCCGTTATTGGCTCGTTTAGAGTAAAAACGGTTGCAAATAGGTACAGACATGTTGCTTATCATAACAAGCACTGATGACGGGCTTTTTAATGGTATCGACATTGATGATTTTGAATGACCTTGAATCCCCAAAATAAAGAGTTTTAGTGATTTTTTTTATATTTTCGGCAACGGCGCACATTTCAAGAGTGAATTGTGCTGAAATGGAGATAGACTTGGACAACCTGCAAATGAAATCTTTAGCATAGAACGCACATTTTAACCATCTAATTTTGATTTTTTAAAGTCAAGGAGTTTTTCGTACGGAGGCCTCTCGAATTAGGGTACTCCTTTAAGACGCACTGTTATTTTATTGCATACTGTACACTGATAGCCCAGGTATCAGAACCGCTGCTGTCGCGCGTCACGTGAACTTTGCTCAAATTACTTGTATAATGTACTTGCACAATAACGTTTTATACACTGTGAACCATAAACAGTGCACCTTTATATTTTGGGAATAACTTGGCCAAATTTTGATCCAACTTTACAATATTTGGCAGAAATGTAGCTGAAATAAAAAACGAGAAGGAAAACAAGAAATAGAAAAAAAGAAAAAAGGAAAGAAGAAAGAAAAGGGAAGGTAAAGGTAAGGAAAAAGGGAGAAAGAAGAAGGAAAAAGGAAAAAAAAGAAAAAAAAAAGAGGAAGGAAAAGGGAAAAAGAAAAAAAAGCAAAAAGGAAAAAAGGAAGGAATTAAAAGGAAGGGAAACTGGCAGGGAAAAAGAAAAAAAGGGAAAGAGATAGAGAAAAAAGAAGAGAAAAGAGAAAGAAAAGGGGAATAAAAGGGAAAAGTAAAAGTAAAGGGAAGGGGAAGCGGAAAGACAGGCGGAAAGAAAGGGGGAAGGAAAAAAGCGAAAGGGAAAAAGCAAGGAAAAAAAGAAAGAAAAGGGAAAGGAGAAGAGGAAGGAAAAGGAGACGAGGAAGGAAAAGGAAAAGAGGAAGAAGAAGGGAAAGGGGAAAGGAAAAGGAAGGTGAAGGTGAAAGGAAGATAGCTTAAGAAAAGTTGGACGCACGGACGCATGGATGCACGCACGCACGCACGCACGCACGGACACTCAGGTGATTTTATACTCTGTCCAATGTATGCATTGCATTGGACAGACAAAAATGGCAACGCAATGATATACTACATGTATAAATGGATGGTAACGGAAATGTCGGCGGTGCACAACAGCCGCATCGAGAGATGCACAGCAATGCACCAAAGGTCAGAAAATGGAAAGTTGGACAGAAGATGTTATCAACAAGGCACGAAGAAGTTACGAAAAATCCAAAACTAACAATAATGTATCGCTTCCGATAAACATGCCTACGAAAAATAGCCTACAAAATAACGCGCAGCACGTTTTAGCTCGGTCGCGCTAAAACGTGCTGCGCGTAAAAGTGCTGTGCGGGATCGTAAGATAACTAACCGAACAGCTCGGCTTTGCTTGCATGCGTTTGATTAGCGCAGCAGATTCATGCTATCAGCGTTGGCTTTATAAAACAGCCGCCACACACAGCTATCCAATCTCTCACTGCACTAACAAGTTCTGTGTAGCCTACATGCTCTGCAGTTACTTTGTTCCGCGCCATAAACGGTCTTCACTTCTGTCCAGAGCACGTGAATGTATTCTGCACAGCCAGCAGTAGTCAGCAGAAAAAAAAACAGCTGCAGCTGAATTCGCAGAGTTTGTCGAATGGAGCACACGAAGTCCGACGTCGACTGTGTGTGGTAGCAGTGGCAACACCAAACAAGAGGCGGTTATTTCCTGGCGTTCCCCTTCCAAACTGTGCGTCCCCACTGATGGTTCTCCATTTCAGTTCTGCGGTCAGTGAGGGAGAAACGGATTACACTCACGTACACCGATATAATCTTATTCATATCTACTGTTTGTGTTTAGTAATGTTTAATATGCACTTAAGTAGGTCTTGGCCTATGCCGTTTGTTTTTGTTCTGTCATTCAGTTGTAGTTTTGTTTCGGTTTTACTTTAAAATTCAATCTTTTACCTGATTTGGCTCATTCGTTTTGTATCTTGAAGTTTCTTTAAGTGATGCATGCAAATACAAGTAGGCCTATAAAAATTAAATTTTATTGTTTTCAGTATGCGAGAGAAAAAAACTGCACGCATTTATAAGTGCATGGCATTAATGGCGCTGTGTTCTAACTAACTGACTGATTGTTGTTTGCTAAATTAATTACTAAAATTAGGTAAATATAATAATTGACTGGACTTATGCGAAAATATGAATAGCTAAATTTGTCAAGTGACCCCGAAGGTGATATTCAGCAGGGTCCACATGTGGTTAGCCCCAGACGGCCTGTTAGTTACATAGTGCGATGATGAAGCGGCCGAACGCCGACGACAACGTTACGATGAATAAGTTATAAGCTTGGCCCCGGGAGACGAACGCCGGTTGCATGTAATACGCTTGAACCGCATTCATTGAGTTGCCGCGCGCCGATCAAAGCCATTATGCGATCGGGGATTAATAGTTCCTGTTTTGTAGTCGCGGCTTGAAAACTCCCGTGCACCGCTCGACGTGCGCAAACTGCGGGAAGCCGTTCGCCGTCTTTACCGCAAGAACGATTCAAGATGTACGAGTGGACCTACTTCTGAATTCAGTACCATCTTAAATTTTCCGCAACCATTTGGCCTTCTAAGTCATCAAAAGATTTAGACATTATAAGTATACAGGCGCTTGGCGGAGAAAACCTTCGCTGTAGCTCATTTAGCCACCTACAGAACAATAAGTAGTTTGAGCAAAGCTCACGTGACGCGCGATAGCAGCGGTCCTGCAACTTTAGCAATCAGTGTACAGCAATAAGATATTAATGCGTCTTGAAAAAGTATTTAAATTTCAGAGTTCCGTACGGAAAACTCCTTGAATTTAAAAGATCGAGACTTATATTTTTAAAAATGTACGTTCTGTGCTAAAAAATGTCATACGCTGGTTGTCCAGGTCCATCTTAGCCATTTCGGCGCAATTTACTTTTAAAATGTGTGTCGCAGCCGAAAATTGCAAAAAAATCACTAAAAACCTCTATTTTAAAGGTTCAAGGTCATTCAAGGTCATCGACGTTGACACCAATAAAAAGCTTGTGACTATTGCTTGTTATAATAAGCAGCATGTCTATGCCTATCTGCGACCGTTTTCACGCTACACGAGACAATAGAGATAAAATAACACTTTTTAGGGGGGGGGGGTAGCCGTCTTTGACGCCCGCCTGCGCCGGCCTCCTAGAACCTAGGGGGTCAGAACTTAGACTGCGAAAATCTAAGTTTAATGCTGAAAATTTTACATGCAGGTTGTCTTGGTCTATCTCCACCCATTTCATCGCAATTCAGTGTTAAAATGTGCGCTGCATTCGATAACTGCGAAAAGTTCACTAAAACCCCCTTTTGGAGGGGGGGTTCAAGGTCGTTCAAGGTCATCGATGTTAGTAAATCTCAAAAGCCTGTCACCAGTGCTTGTTATGATAAGCAGCATGTATGTACCTATCTGCAACCGTTTCTACATTATTTGAGCCAATAACGGCAAAATAACGTCTTTTTTAGACGGGGGTACCCCTCTTTGACGCCTTCGTTCGAGGGGAATCCCCGCACTCAGAGGTAGGAAATTTTGTCACGAAAAACTAGAGACCTTGAAGCAGTCCAAGGTAAAGATTTCGTAATCCTAGCTTGCACCGTTTTGATACAGATCAAGAGTGTGACGGACGGACAGACATACGTACGTCCAGGCTATGGCTAAGACGCGCGAAGCATTCTGCTATCGCGCGTAAAAACGTAGCTTACGCATCATCATACCAGAGTTAACATAAGTCATTCCGCCATTTATGGTTCATACAATCATATCCCATACGGCACGAAATTACAGTATTTACTAGCCGAAATCATGCACACAAAGTTGCTGTGGCCATAAGTGTCTGTTTAAGGTCATTCAAGCTTATTTATAAAATGAGGGAGACACTTCTGGCGAAAGTTAACGTCATATATAGGTGATGTTGATCACTGATCGGTGATTGATCGCCGTTGTGTCAATTGTCCAAACACAATTAAATGATGAATTGCGTAACTAGCGAAGACAATTCTTTCCGTTCTCTTCTGCCACCCATAGGGACATCGCTCAACAGCAATTTACTATGCGTCGACGCTAAATGCCACTAGGGCGTTTCGTTCACACCTCGCGCGAGGTCAACACGTAATAGTCCCGTGCGCTTTCTTGCTCGTTCTGTTACAATGTACTCGGGATCATATATTGTGGAAGTCAAAGTAGGCAGGTAGCAGAAAAAAACGAGACATCGACCGGAATGCACTCAGATACTCTATAGACCGCCGCATCTTCTAGTTAATTATTTACTGGTGGCAACCTTTATTGATTACCCAGTACAAAAACATGCATATACATGCAAAATACTCTCGAAAAAAATAAAAGTGGAATATCGTTACTCGAAAATTCTTTTTCTACTAAGACGAAACATATAAGGAAGCATTGCACAAGTTTCATCTAATTCATTTATAGTGCTGATTCACTATTTTCTCTCTGTAGGCTTAATATTCCAACCACTTCTCTACTGTAGTATCAATCAATCCTTCATCAGTCCTGGTTCTTGTCTTGCAGTCAAACGTGAATGAAGCCGAATGTCGGCTGTCTTCCTCTTCGCCAAAAACCCTCCACAATACCAAGCACCACAAACATGGCAGGATAATAATAAAAATCGTCGTTTGTACATAGTAGAACTAGTTTGGTCGTCGTCGTAGTAGTAGTATAGTGGCAGCAGCAGCAGCATATAAATGTTGTCTAGCAATATTTAGCGGAACGGCGAATTTCCTTGATCTTTACAGCTTTTTCAACTGGCTTGGTGGAGTAAAGGTCGGGTGTCGGACTTGCGATCAAAAGGTCGTGGGTTCGAGTGCCGGTCGGATCAATATTAAGTGGTTACTACTTAGATGGGTGACTGTCTGCAGACAGGTGAACTATCTCGGTATATAAGCAACACCAAGGTCAACTCAGCCTTTCGTCCCTTTGGGGTAGGTAAATCGAGTACCGGGAATTCAACTGCTTGTCGTGGTAGTGATACATTTCATCATTTATATGGTACAATTGCACCACCCGGCTTGGTATCGCGACGAGCCAACTGCACATCCCACCGTGTCACAATCAAGAACTGATATCAGTTTCCAATGTGTCGCCATCGTCGAGGGAGACCTTTGAACTGGGTTGGTCATGGCGCGATATGTGGCCGACCCGCGACGTGCCGTGCGTGTCGTTAGACGAACTGGTTGTGACGTCAGCACGCAGACGACTTCCAGTTGTCAGATGTGATCTCAGCTCTGCAATAGCGCCTCCACAAAACTCACAGTTATTAACTGTGCAGAGATGCGTCGTTTACCGGCTTTAAAACACCGCGATATATCGGTCGCGGCGTTTACTATATACTTGATCAATAATCCCTACGATATTTTACGGCGTTTTGGCAAATAACTGCACTATCCAATCATGTTACGTCGCCAACTAAAACATTTTTCTAGATAACCTATAGCTTTCTGGGCACCACCACACACCACAGTGTCTGTAGTGTTATAACTGTCCTTATAATCTCACTCTAGTCAAGCGTGACGGATGATACACGTCTCTAGTCTGTTTATGTCAAACACGCACGTTCCAGGCAGAACAACCGTCGACCACAGTCATGAAATAAGCACGTTTCAACACGATTTACAGTTTGTTATGTTTCGTTACACGCGCATAATACACTCTAGACCGTGATAAAACGTATATTCAACTATCAGGCCTATCCACCAATAGCGCATTGTTGCTTGCATATGGTCTTTAAAGCCAGCGCAATCCGACGCGGTGGGCACTATGGGTCGAACATACGCATAATAATCAAGACGCACACGAACATCTTACCAGTAGTGATGGTGTTTAAAACAACGAAGACAAACAGAAAAATTCGTTCAGTCTTCGACCGACTGACGCGTCGAGCGGCATCACAGTTGCCAACGTCGACGTCACGTTCCACGCCGGGCCCTGACGTCATCGTAATGTATTTCCGGTTCCGCTCTGCGTCCGCTGTCTACTGATTGTCTACGCCTGCTATGCGGCTTGACGAGCGTACAATGCTAGCGACAGCAGCGGTAGATAGCGCCGACCGTCAGTGTGATGCCAGTCGCACTACCGGTACTGGACGCGCGGCGTCGCAGGCTGAGTGCTGCGGATTCCGATACAGTTGACCCGCTCTACAGCCACAATTTCTTTACGAGATCCACATGTGCAGTAACAACAGTGACAGTAACAAAGCCTTTTTCCCCTTTCGGTGATCTGCTAATTTGGCAGATTTATGTAGTCTCTTTCTTAATTTTTGCCGTACGATCCTATCATCAGCCTGCTGTTTTTTTCAGATTATTTTTACATAACGTCTTGTGCTAACTAATCAAGCCACCGACTGACAACAGAATCGGCAAATAAGCAACGAAATAAGTAAACGCGTACTATTGATATGTCACATTATTATGTTATTATGCCATGCATTTAATTGATTTGTCTATCAACCGAATTGCTGTAAAAGTTGCGCATGAATTTGTATGGCGCAAGAAATAATTTATTCAATTTTGAAGGTAACCTGCATTTTGAAACTAATAAGGAAAAGCTTTTCGAAAATTACTCAAAATTAATTAAAACAAAGACATTTATAAAAATGCCGCAAAATGGGTATTACAACATACAAAAATGCAGCAATAAACGATACAGTAATTGTAAAGACGGAGGGAAAAAAGTGAAAACGTAGGACAGCGCTGACCGCCGTTTCATAAGCCCTCATCCAAACACCAGTTTACACTGCGAGACCGCCGATACGAAGCTATCGCAGCGCATGGTGTACCTGTTTACGCCCTATCTTTCGTTGGTACAGACTGCGCCTGCCACAGAAGGATGGCCAGGCTGAGTTGACGTAGTGGTGTAGCTTGTCCGATGATGAGAATGATGTGGATCCGCGTGTGTGGTGCGCTCACCTCGATCGGGCGACGAGCAATTGATCCCACACAGTGCACGCCTCTCAATTGATCACAGCAGAGTCTATCTACACTACTACAGTGTAGACCCAGCACCATTCTGTGTACTGTATAATCGACTCACAGCTCAGCGGCTCTCATGTCGCACGCTCGTACGCGTTTATTGACACGCCTCATTGATTGCACAACCTGTTCAGATTATTATCCGACCGTACTAACGGTCGAGCTTATGGTATAGTCTGTCTGTCCGTCCGTCTGTCTGTCAGTCACGGATGTATTGTGGCTAAACGGATTGTGGCTATAAGGCCCAGATTGCTATTGATCACTAATCAAAAGTCGCACACTGGCTTTCAAATGACATAATAATCATTGGCCTTGGATGAACCTGAAAGGTTATAACGCACTATGGCATGCCAATCGCGCGGTATTGTGGCCAAACGGTAAGTCGTAAGGGCCCGCAATGGTACCATCAGATAGGGCGCTGGCGACTTCCTATAGGTTGTCAATGATAACCATGTCTCCATCTGCAGCGGTTTGGCCGCAATTTTTAATGAAAAGTTTCAAGCTATAAATAACCAAATATTGAAAACGGTGAGAGATAGGGTCAAAGTTGCTATTGATCACTAATAGGAAATCGCATACGTCCTTTCAGAAAGATGGAAATCATCAACCTTGGATGACCTTGAAAGTCACTACGCGCTGTTGTAACTAAATTGCACGTCGTATCTCACAAACGGTTGCTATTAATCACTGTAAATAAGAAGTCTTGTATTCCACTCGTGCGAACCCGATAAATAGTGCGGCGAAAAAGTGGGCGGATCCGGAAAATATCTTACGCAGAATCTATCGTGTATATGATTTATTCATGCCATTGTCGTATCATATATAAAAGAAAACTGCGGGTACTGACGCATCAGTTTTAATACGTCAATCAAAAAATTTATTTTTAAAAAATGTCGCAAAACATATTCGCAAATCTAGCGAAAAATCTTGGCGACGTGATCACACGTTACAGAAAGTGGCAACATGTTCATTAAAATGAAGCAATTTTTTGGCAAATATTATGTGACATGTAATCGCCAATTCGCTAAAAGACGGGTAAATATATAATGCGGCCTATGGGACTACTGTATAAAAACCATGAAAAAAACATGACTAAGACTTTTACGAGTATGTTTGTATATCTTTTAGCCATCGGCTATCGTTTTTATTAAACCTGAGTTCAGTTGAGTTGCCAGCTGCAGCGCTTTGAATCTAGACGTGGCGGCTAAATGACATGGGCTAATGGTACCGCAGCATAATCTTTCTAACAAAGCAGACATATCGCAGCTCCAGAAGCCTCGCAGTAGACTATGAAGCTATAACTTGAGTATAGGATAAGCCGAAATATTTGCCCTTCATTTTCCGTTCCAGTGATCTAAGGTTAAGTTTCTTGTTGGTAAGCAGCGAAACCATGATCTCTCGCTGCTATAGACGACTGCACCCAACTAATTGAAGACGTTATCGGATATTAATATCGAAGCTACGCTAAATAATTTACCTCTAATAGCCTAACAGTCAAATTAAGAGCGATGCCTGCTGACTATTAACCGACAATGCACTCGTTTCCAGCCCTAGTGGGGCGGCGGCTAATTATGTAAATCAAATCTTGGGTGCGAATATGCGTGTAATCGTTTGTGTTGAGGTTAATATCTCGGAAAGTACGTCACATTTTCTTCACAAAATTAAAGCAAAAACTTATATCGTTGATGATTTTAAGCCAACCAAATATTTTTTTCTACGGCTCCTTATACAAGGTCGCATAAAATATGCCAATAGCTCTAGTTTAGTGATGATTCTCATACTGTAGGCTATCATAAAAGCTCAGATTTTAAGTAGTTTAAAAATAAAGTACAAGCTTAAGTTCTATATCATCACTTTTCACCTGACAGTACTTAAGTAACGGCCGAGCTATTGGCATGGTTGTCGTCTGTCTGTCTTCTGTTTGTCCGTCCGTCCGTCTGTAATGGATGTATTGCGGTTAAGCTCCGTTGGGAAAAACTTTTAGGCTGACGAATAATTAATCATGTAAATCGGGCATGCAAAATTTTAGCCATTCAATGCAAGAGAAGCGTTTTCAGATTGGGGGTTGTATGGACAAGGAGTATAAAAACTGTGCGTTTTTCAACAGAAAACTGGCCATATCTCGATATTTCAAGAGATATGGCCAAGGTTACTATTAATGACTAACAGGAAGTGGCATATGCCCTTTCAAATGAAATAAAAATCATCGACCTTGTATGACCTTGAAAACCACTGACAACCAGTACGGTCGGCTAGCCTAGTGACACATGAGCTTCTTGTAGAAAACGTCATTAACCTCTGTTTTGCAGACAGGATATGCTTAACACATGTATGGAGCAAGATATTTCTTACTGAAAGAAAATAAAAATTCTAATTTTACGACAGGTTTCGTAGTACTAATGTGTCAACGATAAAGAGAACCATACTCATCTTTACGATGACGATGCTGTAGACGATGATGAAGAGTTTCGGAATTTGCAGTAAACTTATTGTGGGATGGTAAAATGAGTACTGGCTACTCAAATTATTTAAATTACCCTGATGTCCGAAATACGAACATAATATCAAGTATTAATTGACATTTTGTTCGTAGTTTGGACATCAAGATCTCATTTAGGTAGCCTGAGCAGCCAGGTCTGTGTATATGCGACAAGAGAGGGAGAGAGAGAGTATTTATTTCTGCATGACATTCTGGCTAACACGAATAAACAGTTAAACTTTCAAGTTTCACAAGATGTTGCGGCAACAGATTTTAGACAAGGTTGCAGATCATATTCCAGCGTCTATACTGCAGTTCGTTTCAGAATGAAATAATTATTTACATGTAATTTGAGCAAAGCTCACGTGAAGCGCGAAAGCATCAATACTGCCACCCGAAGAATCAGTGTACGCGTATAACGTGCAATAAAATATTAATATACGTTTTAAAGGGGGTACTCAAATTTTACGTCCCCGTAGGCAAGATTTTTAAACGTATATACAGGAGTTGAAACTTAGTAAAACCCCGTAATTAAATTTCAAATTCGTTTAAGTTCGTCAATGCTGGTACATCTTAAAAGCTTGTTGTAGTAAACAGCAAGTCTCTTTATCTGCAACCGTATTCACGCTAAATTAGTGCATAGTGAAAGAAATCGAGCATTTTGAACAAGTACCCAAATTTGACGTTTTTACGAAAAACTTCACAAACCTAAAGGGCTAAAATTTAAACTGCTAAAATCTACATTTAGGCCTAATGCTGAAAATTTTTGTGCAGGTTATCGTGGTTTATCTGTATAGCCATTACAGCGCAATTAGCTCTTAAAATGTGCGTTGCAGCTTAAGATCGCAAAAAAATCACTAAACTTTTTTATTTTGGGGATTCAGTCTTGTTCAAGAAAGCTTGTCAGCAGTGCTTGTTATTTATGACACCAAAACGTTTGTGCCTATCTGCAACCGTTTTCAAGCTAGAAAGTCGATAGCGGTAAAATAACGACTTTTATGGGGGTATTCTTTGTCGACGCTTTCGTTCAAGAGGAAAGTTTTCACTGGCTGCACGCAATTTTGTCGCAAAAAACTAGAGTCATTGTTGCAGCCCACAGTCAAGTTTCGCGATCCTAGCTTTCACCATTTTCGTAAAATCGCAAAGTGCGACAGACAGACACACGAACGGACGCCTCTACCAGGCCCGTCGAGAGGGTGGGGTAGGGGGGTTAGCTACCCCGGGCCCCGCGACGTTTGGGGGCCCCGCCGTCGGCCAGAAATATGAAGTACGCCAGAATATACCATTTTGAAAAAAAAATTCAAAAAATTTTCTCCCAGAGGGGCACCGTGAAAATGTTTGGGGTTTCCGCGAAAATGTTTCCTCGGGCCCCGCTGTGGCTCTCGACGGGCCTGGCCTCTACGATAGCTAGAACGCGTTTAGCATATTTGCTGTCGCGCATATAGAAAAGTTCCACGTTTGTTACAATTACTAAGAAACACTGCATGGTCAGTTTTGACTGACCATGCACAGCGTGTAAAACTGCATGATAGGCTGAGAGTCTCCTAGTCCGGCGAGCATTCTAGTTTTGGTTTGCTGACAGAAAAAAAGTACGTGAAAAGCCCATTTGTTACTCATGATGGCTGCGTTTTGTTCCGTACATCCTTTAGGCAGTTGTGGCAGCTGGTACTTGCCAATCGGAGGAACTAGGCCTATGACTATAACTGTGCACTGAATAATAAATGTGACATGACTGCGTGCATGTGACATATGCTTAAGAGCGCGGACGAATTCGTAGGGACATCATGCGACAAAACTTGGGAGCAAATCTGTTCCGACGCGCTGTGAGCCCACAAAGTGGCACAAACCTCCAAGGTTCTACCTTTGTGTCTCAAATTCTGCGAGTTTCCTTGCTGACATTATGAGCTATTCAAATTCACTTACTTTCTCACTTACATACTTATGCAGGTTTTCTTAAAGGGTTAACCAAGGTCGTATGGGCACGTTTCGTGGACTTGGTGTGGCCTTGAATTTGCGAAAAAATGAACTCAAGGCCATACTGAGTCCACGGAAAATAACCCCTTAAAATGGGTTTTGTGCTACTTTGTGTTCTCACACCCCACTGTGCATTGGGACAGTCTTAATTTGCTCCCCAAAACTGTTCGCATGACGCCCCAACGAATATCATTTTGAACCTCACTGTTTGTTTATAGAGTTTGTAGTATCCGCAGAACACTTGTTGGGGTGGCAACACTTAAAAGTTACAAGGGACCGATAGAACCAATTATACACTCAAAGGCATAGAACTCACAACAGCACGAAAAAAGCATGAAATACCTTTCGGAGGTAGGAGCAAGGCGCGAAGTTATTGTAAACATGTCACTGCCAATTTACTGCTTGTTTGTCATACTGTTCAAACTTCGGAGACGGAACACCTGCATGGCCGACGCAAGTGATTTCCCGGAACAAGAAGTAATACGTCGCGCCCACGTTTTCCCATTTTCTCGTCCGACATTCTATTAGCAACTGCGCAACTAATTTTATGCGAAACGTTGTAAAAAAAATAGTGTGAAATATAGACCTACGCGCAAAAATTAAAAAAAACAATAAATATAATTTGCAAAAGAATGAAATTACATCATTACACAGCTTTCTACATGTCACGAATTTTGCGGCACGAATTGCCAATTCCACCTACGACACCGACACGACCCAACTCAACTCAGCAGCAACGCGATAACGACGACGACGCCGTGAGTCAAAATAGGTCATCAAAGTCTTGTTCGTATTTTCGGCGAGCATTGACTAGTATATTGTAGCGACATATTTGAGCTGTGAAGTGTGCCATATAAATTATGAAGATCAGCCAGCATTTGATAAAAGTATGCACAAAAGTTAAGTGTCTTGTTTTTTTGTCTCACACTACCGTACGTAGGATGCTGCAGCTGCATCTGCTGCAATTACCGCTTGTCGACCTATGCTCTCTCACCCACGTCATCAGTCGTCAGCTGTCACATTGGCCATCAACTCGCACTCTTTGTACCGCGCGCTCGCCAACTCCCGCAGTGCGCCCACGAATTAATTCAGTCCTCAATTATTAACCTGCTAGCGAATGTACAGGCGCCGGCGTAGCCAGTACACAACTTCCGACATAGAGCAAAATGGAGCGCGGAGTGTACTTACTTACTTAGACTAAGTTTATCCAGTTCCGTGCGGAACATTGGTCGACAATTCGTCTCCAGTTGCCACGATCGCTGGCAGCAGTCGTCTTGTCGCTCCACTTTATGCCCATTGCCTCCAGATCTTCTTTTAGTGTGCCTTGCCATGTCCTCTTGGGTCTTCCAATGTTCCTCTTGCCAACTTCAGGTCTCCATTCTATGACCAGGTTAGCTAACCTCGTTGGTGGAAGTCTCAGAATGTGTCCGATGAAACGTCATTGCTACTATGCTGTGCAATGCCGTTTGTCTAGAGCGTGTCATTACTCATCGTTCGTGATGTGATCACGCGATGAAATCTCCGGAGTGTACAATAACATGAAATGCTAAAGTCGTCGAAACACATTGGGACATTCCCTGTAGCCAATATTGTGGCGCCTGGAGTCATACAGGAAGTTGCAATCTCGCATTGTTTAGCCACAATACAACCGTGAGCCATAGACGAACGGACAGACAACAGACTCCTAGTGCATGCCAGAGACTGCGGCATAGCTGTAGCGCGTCAAAAAGAAGGAGTTTGCTTCTGGGGGACAAAGTTCCATTCCACAGACCGTATATACCTAGATGGTGTATAAAAGTAAGAGGGGCGGTTATGCGATGGCCACATTGACAAGACAACACAAATGTCTGGTTTTCTGTGTTTCTAAATTTCAGAAATGTAGGCAAATTTGCCGTTTCCATTGAATGTCCAAAAGCTAAAAGTGTTTCAGCTTAAGGGGGGAGGCTTTCCCCCCTGACTTCCCGACCAGGGGCTCTGCCCTGGACCCCGCATGGTTTCATGATTTGTCACCGTTTGTGTCCGGAACTTTCATGATTTGTGTCCACGACTTTCCCCGCGGGAAAGTTTCGGTGAAAGTCGGCGTAATGGAATTTGGGTTTATACAGACTCTTTGCACACATGAACAGCTTAAAGTTAAATGTAAAGTTCCTGTGTCCCCACTTCTAATCAACTACATAATTTTATCATCTTCCGTCAAATGGTCCACACTTCACAGCTTACGCACACTGTCTGGAACGTTAGATTTACGGATCTTAGTGTAGTTTTTTTTACATTCTATGACTTTTTGTGACTGTTTCGAAGTATTGGCGGCTCACTAGTTTTCACAGAGCGCAATCGCTTTCGGATGTGTAGTTGTAGCAGTTTACATTTGTTTACATTTTGAACTGGTGGGCTTAGTATAAAAAATTTATACGTTTTATAAGTGATTGTTCTTAAGCCGACGGTTTAGTATAATTTACACCAACTGCGAAGATGACGGCTTGCTAAATCGTTGGTTTGTTTCAAAATGACATGGAAAACGCATTGCACAGGATAGTTAGTCGGCAGGGCCCCAGGACTGGGGCATCACACCGACGGCTTTATTCAAACATTATATTATATGACATAGTATTGTGTGGCATAATGACTTTGTGTCACTGTCTGTGTGAACAGAAGTGCGATTGAGTTGTTGACATCGTTGCCATGCCGACGGTGTTGTTGCTGGATGTGTCTCTGTCCATGAGTCGTGCAGTGCCTGGTGCGGTGCTTTCGTCTCCAGTGGCTGATGCTAACACATACCGTCATCTTGCCATCCATGGCGTCAACTCCATGCTTGATTACTTGACCATTAACAGCAAACTGGAATTTGTGTCACTGGTATTACAGTTAATTGTTTTAGCTGCAATTTGTGTTTTCTGTGTTTGATAGTTAGCTTAAATATGGAAATTTTTGAATTAAATGGTATCTAGGGTGGGGGTCTCATACAAACTCACCACCCGTAGGCCACATACAGCTCGCAAACATATCATCTATGGCCTGTGGTGAATTATTTAAAATTCTAAATAAATTTAATAAAAAAGTTGTTTTATTCATTAAAGGCCAGGTCGCATCGATTTACGTAACTGTTACAAAGTGCTAATTTGGTTTATCAGATGTTAATGTGTCAATATTAATTAATCTTTTGCTTGCTAATAAATCTTTATACCCTGAACATGAGGTTTAAAGTACTCACTTTTACCCTTTTTATGCCTTCAGCCATTTTCGGAAATGTGACGTTATGTACAGGAGGATTAGTAACTAGCTTTATTGCCTTGAGGTCAAATGCTGTTTAATTTACGGCCAAATAGCCTTAAAAAAGGCCATATTTTTTCATCAATAGTTAGCCCACTAAAAAACCACAACATTCCAGCACATCGTTAATCTTACTAATCTCACACTTCTATTTGTGAACAGATAAACAATGACGTAATTTCTGATGTCTATGTGTCATTGCTTGTACGGTAATTCCAACATTATTACACCTCACACGATAGTGTGAGTGTGGTAAGGACGATTTTCAAAGTTTATGGGAAAATGCATACTTTGATCCTCAGCCAACCCAAAACTCCCGAACCGATCGTCACCAAATTTGAATGGCGTGATTACGTCGTGGACGCCTACCACCAAAAAAATTTGGGCTCAATCCGCCCAGGGGTTTTTGCTCCCCATATAGGTGAAATATACACCCCTCCTGTTCGAAATTTACTACACTTTTTTGGTTCTTTAACTCGCCTACAGGCGAGTCCGTTAGACCGATTTTTACGCTTAATACAATACATCAAATGACGCGGTTCTGCACAAAGAAGTGCCTTTTTATTGTTATAAAATAAAAATTTTATTTTTCATTTATTCATTCGAAAGCACCTATGGGGAAAATGTTAAAATTCTTTAAACTGTCATAACTTCGGTTGTGTGCAAGATATAAAGTCATAATTTTTGGTTCTAGGATATGGTTTTCGGGGACAGCCTAATTAACGGTGACATTTATATTTACCCCCGATTGACCCCCGTTGCCATGGCAACAAAATTTGGGACAAAATTGGCTATAACT
>Ga0056128_1004420_pt1 | contig 17565 bp, 8 predicted proteins | sample WorMetLIZISLAND2_FD_71113 | JGI IMG/M metagenome (GOLD analysis project Ga0056128, IMG submission 71113) | Marine gutless worms symbiont microbial communities from Max Planck institute for Marine Microbiology, Germany - Olavius geniculatus... ... | reverse complement strand
GACTACCCCACCCCCTCACATTCACAGCGACTGCAATGAGCGTCCAATCGGCCGTTCAATTTCCGGTCTCGATAGCTAGTCGCGCGCTGGCCGAGCGACAAATAAAAGAATTAATCAACTAATTTCCGGCGCAATTAGTTCGATAATTGCTTCGTGCGTCGTCGTACTGCACGACGACGTCGCGACTGAACGGTGCAATAGCTGCTGCATTCAATATATCATCAGCTGAGAGCCAGATAAGCACTGATTCATTCATTGCAGTTCGTTCACTGCCAGGAGCCAGGCGTCAGAATAGCTCCTCTCCTAGTCATCAAAGCTCAACGGACTGCGGACTGATCCGTCGGCCGATTCAAATGCGCACATTTTAAAAGATCGATTGGCGACAATATGGGTGGTGGTTTGGCTAAAAATCATGAACCGCTTCCCGGAAATCCCATCTCAGAGCTACGGAGCGTCACCTGCGGCCTGCCACCCAACACATGTAAGCACGCCCCGCTTCAACCCCATCCAGGCATGGGGCTGGGACTAGATTTACCTACTCTGGAGGAACGGAAGGCTGAGTTGGCCGTTGGTTATACACAGATATGGTTCAGCAGTCCGTATACAGACACCTACCCAAGTACTAACCACTTGATAGCTACTCGACCGGGAGTTGAACCAACGGCCTCGCGATCGCAAGTCCCACGTCCTAACCGTTATACACCATGCAAGCCACCTGGTGAGTCAAAATATCGTAGAAAAACGGACTGTATTTCCGTTGATAACTTAACGACGGTTGGTGGTAGAAAGGCGAGTGGTATGTCAAAAGTTTCGGAATTTTGTCCACATGCAGAAAAAGCTCAGAACTTGTATACATGCGCTTAAATATTTTTTGACTAACTATATTACAGAAATCTTCACCACCCTTAAAACTGTGCTGAATCTGACAGTAACGCATGCATAATATACTTTTCTAAGCTATAGGCGCGATGGTAGACCGTAACGTTTATCTATAGATGAACTTCTCTTTTGACGGCTCGCAGCAGCGTTCACTAGTTTTCTTCGCAGTCCAAGACACTCAAAAACGTTCACCTGCATGAGGCCATTCATTGTACAGTCCACGGCACTTATGCAAGGTGCAGTCTTTAGAAGACTAGGCGACTTGGTCGCACAACGGTATAGGTGTCTGACTTATGCTCAAGAGCTCGTGGGTCCAACTCCCGCTATCAAGTGGTTACTATACTGGGATGGGTGACTGACTGTCTGTGGTCAGGTGAACCATTTCGGTAAATAATCAACACCAAGGTCAACTCAACCTTCCATCCATCCGAGTTAGATAAATCAAGTAGGCCTATCAATCTGTCTGGCTGGGGTTAAAGTGGGGGTGCGTTCACCCGTGTCGGGTGGCACATACCGTAACAATGTGTGATCCCATATGGCAGGTGACGCTCCGTAAAGGAGCGAAATACCTGAGATCCGCACACCTCTATTCTCCATCACAACCCGGCGATCCTGTCGAGTCCGCATAGGACCGAGAGAGGCCGTTTGTCGGGGCGGATTTATCAGGCCGATTACAGTTGTGATATCGCAGCGTCGCTCCGTGCCGACCGTCGGCTTTCAGACGTGTGCGCAGACGGCGGTCGTCGATGAAATGAAAATGGACGCATAAATCACCGGCGACTCACCGCCGGTGACAGGTATCCATAGTCTTGAAAGTTTTGGCTTACGTATATTTTGTGCAGCGCGATGATTGGAATCAATGAGATGATAAAAGAACTCAAGTTAAGAGTCGTGAACACAGAGATTTAGGCCTACGCAGTTTTAATCAAAATCGACCTTACGGTTTAATACACTGCTATATTAAGCTTTTTAATGCCGTCTTTTTGAAAATAAGCGAAGTCAGCAGAAACGCATATATGGCTGCAGAAGTTCAACTCCAAAGTTCCAAACCGCGCTGGGGAGCTTGCACCCGTGTCGGATGGCAGGTAACACTGTGTGATCGCAAACGGCAGGTGGCGCTCCGTAGCTCCGAGATGGGCTTCATACAAAGAGCTACACACCGCCTTTTTTAACCGTGATCGTGTGCACAACGCACAACGCTTGGTTGTTGTACTGCTATACCGCTGTTGACAATGTATCAAAAACTCATCACTGCACATATAGTCAAACACGACCACCATCGTCATGATCACGATGATACAGCAGCAGCAACAGCGTCTTCGGCTAAAAAAAAGTATAAGGGGCAGAAACCAACGACAGACTGCAGCTGCAAATTGCCACAGGTTGCAGACTGTCGATGCTCAAACTTTTAATTTTGTAATAAAATTCCCCAAACTGGGGAATTTTGTTTAGCTTGAAATTTCGAATTTTTGACGTAAAAATTTTCAACTGACCAACATATAGAGGGCAGGGCATTCCCCCCTGCCAAGACATCGTTGTAGTATACTGACGCTGTTAACACAGTCACAATGTCATCACTGCCTTATAGTGATAGTCATATACACGCTCGCCATCACATCATCTCCATCAGCAGCAGCAGCAGCAGACTATAAAAGCATGTATACAGCGTTGTTGTCGCTCGAGGCGCCGGTCGCGGCTAACAAGGTTATTACTGCACAGCGCCGCAGATTACAAAGCGTCGTCGATACACACAGATAGATAGAGGAGCCGTGTTTTAACGAGATGCTCAGCTCATCTTATCACAGACACAATATTCGTGCACAGTGTCGCGTAACGTTGGTTTCCGTCGATCCATCTGGCGTAGAAGGGCTCTAAAGATGCGCTTACAAAGCGACAGAAATTACATGAAAGCCGGAGTATGCGCAGCTTATATTTCATTTCAATTTAATTTATTTCATTTCATTTCTGTCGCTTTGTACGGACCTTATGGGACCCTGATTCAACAGTAAGTTATAGCGGCCCTTAGTTACGAGGCCTGTAGGTAAGGGGGAGCGGCAGAGAACAGCCAGCCGATGTAAGGGAAGGAAAGCCCCAACCGCCAAAAGTTTTTTTTGCGTTTCTGTGCTCTCAGATGACCTCTCCTGCTATAGATAATCATGTGCATTGTGCAACTAAATCCAGTGGCGGTTTTAAGCCCGGGACAGGGGCACAGGCCCCCAGTTTCGTGGCCACCCATGATTTTTTTTGCAAAATAACACAAATATCTGATTTCTTTGCGCGTTCCAAATTTTAGAAAAATGGGCAAATGTGCGGCTTATACACTGAACGTCCAAAAGCCAAAAATGCTTCAGCTTCAGGGGGCTTTGCCCTCTGACCCCCTGAGCAAGGGCTCTGCCTCTAAACCCCGCTGGGGGCTCTGTCCCCACCCCCCGCGGGCCTTATTCTTTGTGTTGCCCCGATCCGGGCCGCAAGATCTCGGGGCCCCGGTTCATTAAACTGCCCGAAACCCCAGTTACTACGCCACCACTGGTCGGTTTTTGGAGCGTCTCGAAGTGTTGGCTGTGGACGGTGAGTGACGTAGCCCCGCCTACAAATTGTGAAGTCCCGCCTACAATGTCCGCACGCAGCGAGCGTCAGGCATGAGTGGTACGAAACATCTATACCGTGACAGTCCAGACAGGGGGCTGTGAAACCCACATACCAGACGGCAGCTCAGCTCAGCTCAGCTCGGCTCAATGCTGTCTAATTGCTTCCCGGCATTGCCCGGCCCGGCCATGGCAGCTCTATACGCCTGACTCTAATCGCTGTTTGCCGTCGATTAGCTTTCCATTTCGGTCCGGCAAATTGCATCCGCCGTCTCCAGGGATGACCTGTCCCCTTCCACTCTCATCTAGGTTCCCCTCCTTTACCCCTCCCTCCTGACCAAGCTCCGTTGTTGGCAGAGTGGCGAAGCTAGCACGGAACAAACGCATCGACTGCTTGTGCGCTCGAGGCGCTTACAAACCATGCAAATATACCAGTTCTTTTCTGCCAGAGAAAGAGTTAATTGACTGCCGCAGAAGCATAGGTGTACTGCTGGGAATTTGCGGTCTGCCTAGACACCGCAGATCACCGCAGATCAACTGACATAACATAGTAATTGGTTAGGGTTAAGGTTAGAACTTAGGAGTAGACGCAGCTGACTGGACGGCAGCGCAACGACAGGCTGTTAAGGCAGGCTATAACAAGAAATCTAAGCTAATGCTCATGAGACGCGCGAGAGCCTATAGCAGTTCATGTTCGCAGGTAATCTTGGTCTGTCTCCATCCATTTCATCGCAATTCACTCATTTGCAGCCAAAAATCGCCAAAAGATCACCAAAAACCCCTATTTTTAAGGTTCAAGGTCAATCAAGGTCATCAATATTGACAATCCTAAGAAGCTCGTCGCTAGTGCTTGTTATATTAAGCAAGATGTCCTTGCCTATCTGCAACCATTTTCACGTTAGGCAAGCCAGCAGCGGATAAATAATCACTTTTAAGAGGGGAACCCCTCTTTGACACCCACGTGTGAAGGCTTCCTTAAACCTAGAGGGTCCAGACTTAAATTGCTGAAATCTACATTCAATGCTGAAAATTTCATACACAGGTTGTCTTAGTCTATCTCCAGCCATTTCGGCGCAATTCACTCTTGAAATGCGTGTTACAGCCCAAAATTGCGAAAAAATTTACTAAAACCCCCTATTTTGGGAGTTCAATGTCTTTCAAGGCCATCTATGATGACATTTCTAAGAAGCTCGTCGCCAGTGCTTGTTATGATAAGCAGCAATAGCAACAAGTCTGTGCCTATCTGTAACCATTTTCACGTCAGACGAGCCTTAGCGGTAGAATAACGCCTTTTTAAGGGGGTGCCTCTCTTTTTCCCCTCGTTCGTGGGGACCCCCTTCACCCAGTGGCATGAAATTTCGTCGCAAAATACTAGAGACTCTTAGCTATGATATGGTGAAAACCAGAAGTCTCTATCTCACCTGGGCTCCGATCGGTACCGGGTTGTGACAGACACCAAGACAGAATTACCATAGCTAATACGCGCTATGCTAGCTCTCGCGCGTAAAAACCGGAAAGCTTTTAGTGTGTACACAAAAATGTGCAGTTAGTTCTCAATAAATCTTTACCGTTTTGAACGCATTTTTGAAGACTAAAACAAAATTTGAAACTGAAGTCGTGTGCCCAATGCTACCTATGGGCAGTTTGTGCGTCGTGGTCTCTGCCCCCTCCTGAGGACTAAAAAAGTAAATTTGCCTCTGCCGCTTATGTATCCTCGCGAAAATGCTTTCGATTTTTTGGCCAACCCTTCGGACCTCAGTCCTTGTGCAGTTCTACATTACTGTCAGAATCCCTGTATGTATAGGGTAGAAACTGACCGGATGTAGTCGGGTTTGCAGAGAATGAGTCCGGCGCGAGTAAAGCACGTGGAACCGATGTCTGCGAGCGCTGCCTGGCAGACGGCACATCGCAGACAGCCCGTGTGCCAGTAGGCGTCGATAGCATTCAGCAGGTATCGGTCCAGTATGTCCGCTCCACACCCGGCACATTGCTTCACCGCGACCATGCCTGCTGCTGACGCTGATGATGACGATGATGACGGTGCTGGGATCATTGAAGTGACTGCTGCAGGACGACCTGCCGCCGCAACCCCTCTACCAACTGACGTCATCTCTGAGCCAACCAACCGCCACTCACCTGCGCAAAATCAATCACTTCACACCTGAAACACTGAAACAAGCGAATTGGTAGTGTAACGTTAGACTTGCGATCGCTCGAGGTCGTTGGTTCGACTCCCGGTCGAGACTCGAGACGATATCAAGTGGCTAGTAAAACTTACAACTGTGGTTGGTTACTATCTACAAACAGATAAACTATCTCGGTATATAACCAACACAAAGGTTAACTCAGCCTTCCATTCTTCCGAGGTAAGTCAGTCGAGTACTGGCTGGGACTGAGGCGAGACACGTTCACCCGTGTCGGGTGGCAGGTAACACTGCGTGATTCCATATGGCAGGTGACGCTCCGAAGCTAGGAGCTGAAACAGCAGTCCATATGCAAGAACGTTGCATGTTCACTGGCTGCCATGACAGTGGGTAACTTCACTTTTTGACTCAGGCATTCACTGAGCCTTTTCGGTGAGCGGAAACTTCGGACTGAGTTCGAAGTTCAGGCTCAGCGACTTGGCTCTCACCCACTGTGCTATGTTTACTTCTTCGACTCTTTCTTCGATTCGACTTTTTTGGACAAAATCGTTCTAGCGCAAACGATTCCGCCTATAGCTACCCATTTCTCCGTATAGCGTAGCGTGAGCAGTCGTCTGTCTGTCGTCTGCCACACTCGTGCACCCTGCGTAAACCGTTTGACAGACAGACCACGCTACCGAAAAATGTGTATAGATACAGGCGGAATCGCTGGCTCTTCAAGAAACGATACCACCTACGAGTGCTAATAATAATAATAACACGGGCAATAATAATTTTTAACGTGCTGTAACATGGCAAATCATAACAAGGGCGCGTTTCGTGATATCAGGCACAGGCGCGCGCTGCAAACTAGAGGCAATTTAGCCGATGCAGAGAAGGAAGGAGGTATCGGTGGGTAGATGGACGGGTGAACTGAAAGGGTAGCGGAATAATAACGAATGCTCGGGCATTGAAGAAGTAAAAGAGCTATGGACGACGACGCCGTCAATTAGGCGTCGCTGCAGCACCGACATCGTTAGCTGTGTTTCAAAGGCCGTCATTAACCTAACAGCGCGCGCCGGGCTCTCGCTTCCACGCGAATTAACCCTATTCAGCACATCAACCAATCACCGTAATGTGACCGTATACCGAACACTTAGTCTTGAAACTATTCATCAAACATACTTGCGCTTTTGAAACATTAACAACAGCAATAATAATTACTAAAAAACTAATATCTCTTTGTGCAGTCTGTTTTGGGAACTGCCAACAAAGATTAAAACGATTCGACGTTGCTGTGATATTTACTTCGGTTTATTCGGTTATTCGATAATAAACAGAAAATAATAATAATTATTAGCGGACTCGCTTCTCAAAGTGCAAGCGATTCCAACTATTCCTACACGTTTTTCCATAGCGTGATCCGTCTGTCCTCTGTTATATACATTCGTGCACCTGCTTAAACCGTTTGAACGACGGAATTAGATGCCATGGGTTAGACGGGGGTACCTGCCCCGGGAAGAAGAGATTTGAGGGTCAAACACCCCAACCAAAAACATGCAATTTCGAATTGTTGCTAACCCCTGGCGAATAAAGAGAAAGCGATTCCGCCGAATACCAAATGACTCTGGTTACTTGTTACAACAACAACTCGGCTTCTGTCATTTTCGCGAGCTAATGAGATTACGAGTATGGGGGAGCTGCGAGTGCGAGCTAGCAGGTCTACAGTCGGCGGGAAAGTAATTGAACGAACTAATACATTCACCGATTGGACATGAGCTGAAAGCAATTAGCTAAGTGATGACGCACGCATTTCATCATCACTACCATCGGGCATTTTGAACAATGAGCTATAGGAAACCAGGACGTATTGCGACGTCAAAATAAACGGCACTACAAATAATGAATTAGACTCAATGTAACTGGCGCCATGACCGTCAAAATGGACGAGCCATAATGCAACTGATGTCTCCTAAATAAACATATTCCATCACAGTCCTATAAGCAGTGGCTTCTAATCCCCCCAAATCTGAAATCGAAATCGGGCTCAAGCCCTCCCCCTCTTTCGGACTCTCTCCCCTCCTTGCCGCCCCCTCCATCTGCCTCTTTTCGCTTCCTCTTTTTCTCCCAACTCCCCTTCCCTATGTTGCCTTTCCCTCCGCGTTCTTTCTTTCCCTTCTCGTTACCCAGTGAAAAATACGGAGTTTTGATCCACACCCTTACAAAACTGCCCTCCATATTTTTCACTGGGCGCAACTTGCGTCCACTAGGTATAGGAATGGAAGCCTCTGCTGCCAAGGAGCGTGAAGCCAGAACTATCGTTTCAAGACAGTACAGCACCGCAGCGCCACCAGCAACAAAGCACGCACAGACTGCATATTATACCTATAAGCTTACCGCACACAGACACAGGCATGATCAGCCGTGCGGCCGCGCCGCGGCGCTTAATCGGGTTAATTTTGGACGTGGACGTTGGCAATACATCACGCCATGTAATATGAGAGTGGTGCAGTCCAACTAGTTCTTCGTTAGTGTCATTCACTGACCGAACCGCTCGCTGCCAAATTTATGGCGTCGTCGTCGTCAGCCCTCAGCCAAATAATAGGCTAGCCGCAGGCCGCTGTCGTGACTGCATAGGCAATAGTTTAGTACTCCTGTAGCAGCAATAATGTGCTGTGAGAACAATAAACTGCGTTAGAAGCGACAGCACTACCGACAGTACGTAGAGCTTCAAATCCGAAAATAGCGGATTTTTACAGATTTTTTTCGCGATTTTAGTCTGTGAGGCATATTTCAAGAGTGAACGATTCGAACTTTTGTTTTCAAGTTCAAACTGTTCACTCTTGAAACATGCCTCAGAGACTAAAATCGCGAAAAAAAATCTGTAAAAATTTGCTATGGCGTGCTACAAAATTAATACAGACTACTTACGTACATGCTTAGCCTAACTGCGCCCAAATTACTGTAGGCCTGAACCGAATCTGTCGAGCGTCTCATGAGCATTAGCTAGCTCACATCGGATTTTTTGTACTTTATTGTGCTCTTCTCTATTATTCCTAACTATAGGCCTATAGGCCGTTGTTGCTTTCTCCGCTGGACTCTTGCCCATACCTCATGCGCCCATGCAGTATTGACAGTAAATTATATTATTTTTTGACGACAGCAAGGCAACAGAAAATGCAAGCGCTGCAATCAGCTGTACGCTTCACGCCCTAATGTAATCTGACACAGATTAGGCCGCCGCCTACTCATGTATACAGTAAAACGACTCTCATACTGGTAAACGCACACGTACAGTAAAGATAAAGATCTGCTACAGTGTTACTTGTTTTTTTAGATTTTTACACGAGTCAGACTTGTGACCAGAAGCGCTTTACAACTTTGGCCATGACTACGGCTACGCTCTTCAAACCTTAAAAAACAGCTGTACGCACAACTGGTGCAGACATACCTCAGTCGATGGGTCGTAAACTTGAGCAAGACGACAGCGACCGTTGATACAGGCCTAGATCGCTCTCCTGACTCTAAAAGTCTGTAAGCAGTTCTAACACTCCGGGTATTACAGACCAGCGAACGTCGGTATGGTCTATAACTTCAGTGCCTGGAGTCCGAGAGCGACAACGCCTTCTATCAGTCTGAGTGACAGGCTAAGCAGACAGCCGGCAAGCACTGACTGGCTCTTATGACAGCAGCAGCACGACACGTAGAGTGTAGAGGCCAGCTGTAGACCAAGCTTGCCGGCCGCTCAGAGTGTGCATTCACGGCGGGAGGCGCAAACAATACTGCAGCCCCACAGCCATGCGGCCAGCAATGCCGTCCGTCCGTGCCATGAAGACACCGGGACTCGCACGACACGTCTCTTGTGACAACTCGGCATTCCTTCCACCGTTTAATGCTAATTACACAGTGGCGTCATTTCAGTAAATCATTCGGGTCTCAGTCTACGAGGTACGTGACGTATTGTTTTTTTGCAGCAGTAACACCGTTTCTAAGATACGATGTACAGGAAAAAAATTAAAATCATAACTTTTAGAGATCCGTAGACCCCTCCAGCCCCATTCCCTAAATGGCGCCCTGTAATTACAGGGGCGTCTATTTTGTCGACACACTATGCAAGCCCCTTTCCAGTGTTTTACCCACTCCTTAACGTCGAACCTCTTCGCGTCAAACTTAGTCAAATGCTGCGTTCCCCTGAATGACAGCTAGATCTGTAATCTAGCTGTCATCAGTATACTCATGGGTGCCCGCTGAAAAAAAATTCCAAGAGAAAGAGTTCGAGATGCCGCAGGAGTAACATGAAGCGGTAAATGTGGAGGGGTATCTTTCATTTTTCTTCTAGTCAATTAGAAATGTGGAGGAGAATAGTAAGCTTTCGAGCGAAGTTTGGACCGGAGCCCGGCAGATAATGAATTTGTTGCATTTTTACCTTCCAAAGTACCAAGCCGTAGCCCCCCTCCCTTGAATCCGCCAGTTGTATTCACGGCACTAAATGGCCTAGTTTGTGCTAATATGCTGTTAAGAAACTACTCTTTCGCCCCATCCCAAACGGTAAGAGCAAAGTGGTGAAAGAAATCTCCCGGAGTGTCTGTGAGTCCAGGCAGCGCGGCTGATCGGCGCTAGGTGAGCGGGGGAGAGATGGCGCTGAGGAGGAAAAAAGGAGGCAATATTCGTCGTCAATTAGGCGTCGTTGACGATCGATGCCAGCGACAAATGGACGTAATCGTGTTTCATCGAATGTCGACTCAACTCGCCAGGCCAGACACACACTCTCACGCGTTCAGCTACCACGCTGCCGCTGCTCGCCTCATCACTGTAATGTGCTATATCGCGTCACCTGTCTGCTGCTGAAGCCGCATTTGTCTCGCCCTACGTTCCACAGCACGTAAATGTTTGCCGCCGGCGCCGTCAGCTAAAGACCACTCTCTGATAATTGGCGAAGTGGCCCCTTGATATATTATCATCGTTCTTATACGAAGTCACTACGGACCTGGGTGCGTGATGGCCAGAATATAAATAGACCTAGCACTGTTTAAAGCCGTGTGTTCAACTGTTCATGTCATTGAAAGTCTTTATTCGCCATTTTAGCGCAGAACCACAGCAAAATTTGACGTGGCCGCATGCGTATAGACAGACCCCTATGCAGTGCGTTGCCTCCTCCCCACGTTAAATATGTAGGCCTTCGCCACGCCAATTTTTGTGCAAGTAAATTTTGTAAAATGCAAATAGTTGTACCACACAATCAAGTCTATTAAAATCACTGACACACAAGCATATTTCACGCAAATTGCCAAAAAATTGGGCTGTTGACAAAAATGCGACGAACTCGCAAAAGGCGAGAACTTAATTCAAACCCGTGTTCATTTCTATAATGCTTGATGTTCACTCATTGTTCACTGTCTATAGCAATATTGAAAATTGCGTGAGAGTTTATTATAGCATTTTTATTAATACAACCGATACTGAAGTGTGCACAAAATTGCGTCTAGATGGAATTGCTTTCTGCATTTAGTTAGGCCTATACACAGTGCTGCGAGATATCTGCTAGTGACAGATAGCTTTGCTTTTATGGTTGATAATAATAAAACACAGCCGATACACACTTTTATATTTCATATCAATCTCGTATAAACGTGCGTCTAATAATACGAAGATGATCTGTAATAAAACATGTCCAGAAAGAAGCAAATAAAAAGCTAAAATCTTGTGCAAAAACCTCTGTTACGCGTTAAACGAAAGTTACAAAACGACATGATAAGCATTGCGTAAATCAAATTGAGGAGGAATGCGGAAAACGTCTTTTCCCCACTTTTTTCCAGGGAGAATCGGCGTTTTCCCACTTCTGGGAGATCTGCAGCATAGAGGAAGCTCTGATGTACCACTGACAGACCTGCCCTCTCAACGCCTTCGGGGTCTTGATCGGTCTTCTGTTGTTTCAAACAATTTAAGCAATGTACGAGCTGTAATTAGTTAAGTTTCTCTTCTATTTTGTATTCGTATTTAAATTAAAAATTGCTGCTTTCATGGTGGATAAAGATGTATATAAGCTAATTTAGGGGCCTTATTTGAGTCGTAAATGGCAAATTCAAAACATATATGTTAAAAACATTCATTTGCAAGTAAAAAACATAATTATATTTTTATTAAAAAACATTATAAAACATTATGAAAACATTAAACTGCAGATGTTTCCAGTCGCTAGTTTTTACTTTGAGCATTTTTTAATTTTATGTAACCGTGATTATGGTACATACTCAATTGTGAACTAAACTATATCAATGTCAAAATAAATACCAAGTATACTAGTCACGTTAGCAGTTTTTAACACATCTCTAGCAATTTATTCTAACGATTTAACAAGAACAAAAACATGACATTAAAAAGCACAAAAACATTAAAAAAATGAAAAAAAAACAAAAAATAAAATAAAAACATTGAAAAAATAAAAACATGAAAACATGTTTTTATACTTTTATAAAAACATAAAAAAATGTTTTTACATCTATGATTCAAAATGCAAGTTGCAGAAATTGTTGGATGTGGTGGTGCAAGAAAGAGGCAATAGAGGGCTATAGGTGAATATTCAGAAAATTTTCAGTATGGCGATCTTTAAGGCAAAAGTCCCACCGAAGTGCTCGATTTTTACGCGCGAGAGTTAGCATAGCTATAGCGCGTATTAGCTACGGTAATTCTGTCTGTCCGTCTGTCCGTCTGTTACAACCCGGTACCGTTTGGAGACCAGATGAGATAAAGACTTCGGGTTTTCATCACATGATAGCGTAAAGTCTCTAGTATTTTGCGACAAAATTTCATACCACTGGGTAAAAGCGAACCCCACGAACGATGGGGTGAAAGAGGGGTACCCCCTTAAAAGGCGTTATTTTACCGATATTGGGTCGTCTAACGTGAAAATGGTTGCAGATAGGCACAGACATGCTGCGTATCATAACAAGCATTGGCGACAAGCTTTTTAGGAATGTCAACATCGATGACCTTGAATGACCTTGAACTCCCGAGAATAGGAGTTATAGTGAATTTTTCGCGATTTCGGTCTGCGACATGCGACACGCATTCTAAGAGTGAATTGTGTCGAAATGGCTGGAGATAGACCGAGACAACCTGCATATGAAATTTTCAGCATTGAATGTAGATTTCAGTAATTCACGTCCGGATTCTGTAGGTTCAAGTAGGTCTGCGCATGCGGGTGTCAAACAGAAGTACCCCTCTAAAAATAGTTATTTATTCGCTGTAGGCTTGTCTAGCATGAAAGTGATTGCAGATAGGCAAAGATATGTTGCTTATCATAACAAGCATGCACTGGTGACGTCGGGTCTCTAATACAAACCGAAAGAAACAAAAAAGCACTTAGGCCTAGAAGAATACAGGAGAAAATAATGCGCGCGAGAAGTACATTAGATTGGTCACAGTCTAATAAAATTTCTGGTCATTGATGGAAAAAGTCCAGCAAGTCAACTCATTTTCGAATCTGGGCAGTCTCATTACAAGTGATGGCAAAAGTGAGCACGATATAAAGCAAAAAATTGGAAAAGCAAATACAGTCTTTGGTAGTATGAAGAATGTGCTTCTCAGTCACAGAGTCAACTTTGCCACATGACTACAGGTTCTGCAGTGTTATGTCTGGTCAGTTTTGTTGAAGGCTACGGGCGTGAAACGTGGACAATTTGAAAAGTGACGAAGGATAGCCTGGGCAGGTTGATGGCCGTGGAAGTTTGGTTCTTGCAGAAGATGCTAAAGATATCACGGACAGAAAAGAAAAGTAATGAGGAAGTATTTAAGGAGGCAAAAGTACATCGTACCCTAATGAAAAAAATACGTCAGCGGCAGCTTGCTTTCTTGTGGCGTACGGTGTTGAAAAAAACATGGTCTGGAGAATTTGATGATGTGAAGGATAGATGAGAGGAGAGCAAAGGGGCGTCAGAGACTGAAGTATCTGGATTCTGGACAGGGTAGGCGAATCGAAAAAAGACAAAGTGAGCCCAACAGCGCTCCAAAGAACAGACTGTTCATGGCAGCGTATGGTCGTCAACGTCGTCGACGACGGCAGGGCAACCTGACATGACATGACATATGAGTCGTGTGGTACCGCGGCATTTCCTTGGCTGCCTAGAAACCTGTGTTCATTTCTAGTTGTAACGTTTGTAGTACGCGTTTATGCTGCATGCATTGTGCACAGTTTTCTCGTTTGAGATATTGAAAACAATAAGCCTATACACTGTGTCCGGGGTGAAAGTAACCCGCCTTATGGCCTACATTTTCGGGCGTCGTAGGTGGTCTACTGTAGGTTCGTTGGTGACATGTGAGCTCTATAACAGACAGACGTAGATCGTAGTGTTCGTTCGGTCGCTAATCGAGCGCAAGTCGCTAATGCATAATTGATATTTGGACAAGCACTGTCGACGTATTGACCAAGCAGTACACGTACAATAGGTGGCCTGTGACCGTTTAATGGACCTGCCATTAGCCTATACTGCAATCCGGTCCAGTCATTGTACAATGTCCCGCTCACTCTGCACTGCTGTCACTCCATCGGCTATATTATCGCCTGCCAGCTGTATTTTCACGCACAGAAGAAGAAGAAAAGAAGAAGAAATGTTAACGAGTCTAGTATTTGTACGAGAAAATGTTAATCCATTTCCTGTGAACTGCTAAGTCGCGATCGTGTCGTGTTACTAAGCCTATAGCTTTATTACGCTATTGATGAACGCCGACAAAGTTGACATGCCTCGATGAGTGAACAGCCCTCGATGCCCAGAGACATAAACCTTGTACTGCGGTGGCTTCAGCATGACGTGTGTTGGTAGGCTGACAAAAATTATGATATTTTGGCGGATCGCGTATTGCACACTAGACGCACTGCAGTGGGCTATACACTGTGCAGTGGGAACGAGAACGGCCGCAAACTTTTCGGTACATGGTGTGCCAACATCTTGCTGGTTTTAGAGAGCTCCATTCTAGAGACTGACCAAGAAAAAGATGGCTTGACTGCATGAAAGGAGATTGTGACACATATATAGTACAAGTTTATAATTCTCGCTTTGCAACGTAGCCTAGATGACGCTCTGTGGCCTTATATCTCTGTCATGAGACTTCCATAAAGAACTTTACCTTTATCAATTAGCTTTTTAACACACCAACAAACTTGCAACGAACTCTCTATTTTAAAAAAAATGTAGGCCTACCGCATGCAATACAGAACTGTTAAACTACAAAAAGGTGATTTGTTAAGGTCGCCGTGACGTACTGAAGAAAATTGCATTTGTGGTTTTGGATTCGGTCTCGCTATCTTGTTCTTACTCTTCTTGGTTTTGTCTTGAAGTTTTGCCATCGCAAGCTAATTGACATTTTGACATGCACAACGACTACGCGCTACGCCTCGGAACTTACTGACAATACTTTCTAGACCTCGATCGAGAATGCTAATAGTTAAATGAAAAATGGTAGAGCTCTTCATTCGAAACTCATCTCAGAGCTGCGGAGCTTCACCTGCCATAGATAATCACGCAGTGTTACCGCCAGTCCGCCCCTCTATAACTCCAGAAAGATAAAAGGCTGAGTTGACATTGTTGTTGGCTATATCGAGATGGTTCACCTATCCGCAGACGGTCGCCCATCGACAGCGGCGTCGTGGGTCAAAAAGAGGCGGGGCAGAGAGTTGCAGTTGTCCGACAAACACTGCTAATTTCGACAGAATTTCAACAGAACGTTGCAACTTTCCAAAGGTTTAATTTCCTTCCCCCTAAATTTTTTCAAATTGGGTTTTTTACCATAATCTTGCATTTCTGAACGAATTTTTTGGCAAAAGATTTTCTGACATTTTTCCATAGTCTTAAATTTCGGGTGGACAATTGCCTCTCGACCCCCCCCCCTGTCACAACACCGCTGCAGATTTCTGTCCAGGTTGTCGCCGGTTGCCGCGATGCTTGTTAGCGCTCATTCAGACTGCGGGACGAACGGTGCACGGGCGCAAGTTGTGTGGTCTTGTGATCAAGTTGTGTGTGTGTGTGTGTGGTCGATAGTCTAACAAGCAGACACTGATCACTGATCACTGGTCACGGGACCAGCTGCTCGTAGCACGGGTGATTAGCGGACATTGTTTAATCAGACACAGACAGCGTCCGAAGGCCTACACGGCGACGCCTACCGCAATAACACGGTGGTGGCCTACTGAGGCAACCGTATGAAAACAATTAATATAAAAGCAGCCTATGTTTTACTCTTTCAGTAGAAAAATTATCGCTAGATTAAATCAAATTTAGGGGTTCCCAGCGTCTCCTACCACTAAGAGGCCATTGGGCTTCAACTTTCCAGTCTATCTGTACTGCACACAGCCGACGACTAGGCCTACAGTACAGCCTATACTTTTTTGCTCGTAACAGCAGACGATCAGCGGACGAAACTAAGCCGTGGCCGCTGCCTGTAGTCTCGCTCGCTATATCCCATTTCTCGGATCAGGCGACGTGTCTGGTATTCTACCGCGCCGCTGTATGACAGGCGCCGCCATGTAATTCGATTCCACGACGTGATACGAAAACCCGGCTCCCGCCCGGCTACCAGTGAATGAAATTCTACGATGGAAAGTCTGCATTGATGCTTCAGCGGTGTCTGTCGCAAAGCAGCAGCTTCCATTAGACCTATCATTGCGTCGTGTGTCAATGAGCTGCAGTGCATAGTGTATGACTTCCCCATCAGCTCATTAGTGCAGCGTCTGGGGCCTACGTGGCAGCTCGCTATTGTGTGTCCGATGACAACCGACCGGCTGCAAGTTACCCTCGTTAGCGTCTATAGCCTATTTCCTCCCTGTAATATTAGCCTATACGTCGTGTCTCGGAAAAAAAGACTGGTGTTATATTTTGAAAAGGTCCGTGAAACATGGGCGGTCGATTTTAATAGCCTAATTTTTAGCATGCAACATCGCGAAGAAACTTGACGTAAATGAATGCAGTTTTGCCCAATTCACCAGTCAAAACATTTGCATTGCATGGAACTAAAACATGGGCATTTCAAAAGAGTGACATAAACACTCGAAACATCTGAAACGCGGATTTGGCGACGCATGCTGATCCTGGATGGAACATTCAAAAAGAATGACGAGGTGCTAAAAACAGTTGAAGCAAGGAGGGAACCAATGAATACGTTGAGGAATAGACAGAAGATTGCGGTTAGGACATGTGTTGCGTCCACGGTTGCGTCATAATTTTCTAGTAAAAACAGTATTGGAAAGACGACCACGGGGGAAGTTAGATGGGAAGAGGGAGACCAAAAATGTTACTGAGCTAGTTACTAAAGCGAGCAATGTGGAGTCGATGAAAACGAAAACCTGCCCAAAAGGACAGAATAAAAAAGAAAAAACCACAACCATGTTGCTACACTACTTTGTGAAATGCAGAAGTTGTATAGTCTGGCCGTTTACAACAATGACTTCATAATGGGTAGCGCATGCGTCGGCTCAAAATACTAAGCCTACAATTGCGAGACCACAAAATCATTGAAAATCTGTAACTTACTCAACATTAATCGTATATCCGCCATAAGAATGTGTTGCCCACTGCCTGAAACTTTTTCTGCGGTCCCATATTTGTCGATGTTTGAAAGCAAGTGCTTGCCATGTAGGCCTAGTCAATTCTTCTGCACATTTAATTTACCTGCGAAATTTTTTTACTAAATTTTCGTAACCTGTGACCTTTTAGCTGCTCTAAACTCTTAATCAACCGTTCTTTGTTGTTTGCAGTAAACTCCATCTTAAACAGTAAACTCAGCTGACGCATGCGTTACCCAGTATGAAATCATTGTTGTAGGCTAAATGGCCAAACTATACGACTTTTGCATTTAGCAGCTAATGTAGCTGCTTCGTCGACTTCAAGAAGGCATTTGACAGCATAGATCAGACGGTGACCTGGGCTGTGCTAGAGTCATATGGAGTGGACCACCAGTTAGTCCGGTTGCTAAGAGACATCAATGAA
>Ga0056128_1004414_pt1 | contig 17576 bp, 16 predicted proteins | sample WorMetLIZISLAND2_FD_71113 | JGI IMG/M metagenome (GOLD analysis project Ga0056128, IMG submission 71113) | Marine gutless worms symbiont microbial communities from Max Planck institute for Marine Microbiology, Germany - Olavius geniculatus... ... | reverse complement strand
TTTTTCAATAGTTCAATTGCCAGCTGCAAAAACAAAGAATATTTAACTGCTGTATTTAAACACTGACTTAAGTCATGTAAAGAATTTCTTTCAGAACATTTTGCTGAAAACCGCTTGACTTTGTGATGTACGGTTGCAAAATTATGGTGCCATAAACTTTGTGCAGTTTTTTTTGGACCACCCTGTATGAAGATGAATACTGGCTTTCAAATGGCATTTAAATTATTGACCTTGAATGACCTTGAACCCACTATGGTGTGCCAGTCGTACAGTATTGTGGCTATGTGGTAAGTCGCAATGACCATCATTACATGCGTAGAGTGCGACAGTCTCCTAAGCTAAGAGCTTGTTTTAGTTTATTTTGTTTACTCTGTGTGCACCTCAAGCTTCAGTAGTGTTGTACACACAGTGCTATTTATTTCTATTATTTATAATTGATGAACCTAGACATTTATTGTTGCATGTTAACAGCAAAAGTTAATACTCTGATGTGCTAATCATGTGCGCAGCCGCCAAGTCTAGCATCATTTGTGTTGACGGAGAGTGCGCTGACACGATACAATAAAGGTCTGCATACGGTGGCTGTTGGACCCGAGCCTCAAGTAGCCACCATCAGTGCAGCCAACAGGTTACGCTTATGCTTGTCACTTGCATTCCAGTGATATGCAGATCTTTAAATTTTGAGTCCTCATATGGCTGAAATATTCAGCAGATCCCGATCTGCAAGCTAGCCCATCTACAATTTGCACATCTCGGTTGCATTCTAAGTGGTGCTGTAATTTTGCCATTTTCTGCGATGGTATCACTTGAAGGCTTTTTCGGTGAGATAAGGGGGATTTCAATTTAAGCAACCACAAAATTTTTTCAACTATTAATTCAAAAGTCAAATTTAAGAAATATGTTTGGGTGAGAGCCAGTGGTGCAAATTGGTTAAGATTGGACCCATGATGTGGACTTATGCAAACACCAAGTTTATCTACCTGCTATCGTTTATAGTTTAGCATGTTAAAATTGACCTGTGGAAACGATTTCTGCTTGTATGGAAGATGTGTGGAAGTTTCGAGAATGTGGAAGCACTGGAAGATGTAGCAGATCTGCAAGTGTCGTTGTTATCTGTGTATACATTGTGTGGTTATTGTGTATGTTACAGAATGTCAATTGTTACGTACATTGTCAAACGGTACATTGTCGACATAGCTAACCTGTCTCCTAAGTCACATCAGATGTTGTGCAAACTCGCATCACGGTATGTTCCATAATAATGAATAGCTCACTGCGTTCAGAAAAAAAACACCCATTTTCGTTTTCTTCTATATCTCCCTAGAAGAGGTTTAGATTAATGCAAAATTTTCACGGAATATTTATAATGAATTATGTATTCCACTGGCATAAATGTTACACATTCGTTGCTACTGGTGACAATTCTGTCATCATATTTGCTAACATTTTTGTAAATAATTGGTTTTTGCAACTTGCTTTGGCATCAGTTTGTGTCTTGCAACTTTTGCCACTACTTATTATGCCTACCCATGGAGGGATGGCCAGGCTGAGTTGACAACTAACAGGGAGAACAAATGAGACAAGCGGTCTTGGGAGAATTGCTTTATCAACTTCAATCCGTGAGAAGCTGATATGTCCTGTTTTTATGTTGCTGTTGATTTAATTCAGACACTTTGAAAAATGTTTAAAGGTTGTTTGTAGCTATTAGCGGTAACCCGTCTGAGAGCTGTGGAGCATCACCTGCCATATGGGGCCACACAGTGTTACCTGACTGCTGACACGGGTGAATGCATCTCATTTTAACCCCATCTGAACAGGCAAGTACTCGATTTTGAATGATGGAAGGCTGAGTCGATCTTGCTGGTTGGTGTTATACTGAGATAGTTAATCTGTCTGCGACAGCCAGTCATTGTCCAAGTAGTAAGCACTTGATAGCAACCCAACTAGAAGTCAAACTCATGACCTCTTGATCATAAGTCAAACATCCTTACCATTATACCACCAAGCCACTGGAGCTGTTTAGGTGCCTGTTAGATAATTATTGTGCAGAAATTTAATTTATAGATGGACTGAGTGAAATAACAAATAAAGACGTTGATGAGCAGTTACTTAGCATGTTGATCTGTTATCATGTGTGTGTTGTATCGGCTTGTCGCTGATATTTGTAGGTTGGCACGGACAGGTTTTGAGGAACTGGATGCCAAAGCACTGTCGTGTGATGGGAATGATTGCTGGTCTAATTCAACGCCTCGTCAGACGTTGTCAGTCGCAGATGATCCACGAATACCATTGAGCTCGGGCTTGTTTGTGGAGCTGCTGACTGGCATCTATTATGCAATGTTAGTTGCAGTTATCTTCTGCTTGGTTTTCTCATTCGTCCTGTGATACTCTGTTGCACTTACATGTTTCAGTGTTGCTGTTGTTGTTCTGTGTCTTGTCAGTAGCCATCAGTTGTCCAAGTTGATGAAGTCTGCAGTCGTGTTCTGGTCTTCCTGTTGATGCAGTATAATTAATTATTGTGTGGCTTATTCAACTGCCCGATGAACCGGACTTATTTGATCCCATGGAGCGACCTTCGGCTGCGACCCAGAGAGGTCGCAGAGTGCCCGAACGCCTGATCTGAGATAGATGGAGGGCGGGCTACAACAGCAGCAGCAACAACATTGTGTGGCTTAATATGATAACTCAAAAAGTACTTTTTCATGATTTGATGTTGAGTGATGCTTTCATTTATTTTGCCTATCCAGCTAATCCTAAAAAGTCTCTTTATGAGGGACTCTGACCTGAAACAAAAAATTGATGTAGAAATGTAGTAGCTCAAGTTACTAATGCAGGTTTTGGTATATGATTAAATTAATAATGATGATATTATATCTGCAGGTTTAATGGTCAGTCAAGAGATGGGAAGCAAGCTGTGGAAGATATTCACTGGCGGGCATCGTATGACTTGTGCGCCGACGTTCTACTAGTAAGTGTCATGTCGCATATTATTGTATAGGCCTACACTAATGCTGGATAATGACATAATTTTGGGAAACAAATAACACAGCTCAAAGAAATGAATCGATGCATTTTGGGCACAGCTTGTGAAAATGTGTTTCAACTCTACCATTGAGTGATGGTGCAGTTACTTACTGTATTTATGTTTCTGTTTCAAATAGGTGACAAATGCAATAAGAAATTCATTGATTGTCAACCCATCTGGTCAGCCGAAGGATGGACCAATGGGAATAAGCATTGCTCTGTCACCAACGCAGGGCAATCCAGCATTTACGAAGGACGCTATAACTAACGCTTCTTTCCGAGCACGCAGATTGCCTGGTAAGTGTTTCTTAGTGGCATTATGCACATTTTTGTGATTGACAGTTGATTAATATTGGTTATTGTCTGCTTTGTTCTCCAGTCCTTTGATGCTGCTTGGTGACCGATGGAAAAGGCTTCTGCAGCCTGCAGAAAGTACTGTAACGACTTTTTAGCAAAAGTTCACTTTTGGGCACTGAACCAGGCTGAAGTAGCCATGCAGGAACGGACCGTCAGAACAAAAACTGAATGTGTTTTTGTGTCTTTGTCTCATATTTTGGAATGTACTGTACATTATCATCATTGTCGTTATCTTGAGTTATCTTAGTATTTATTGATGAGCTTAAGGTTTAAGGTTATGTATTCGTTACTATCACAGTCATCGGCATCATCATTTCTGCTTTTGCTGTCCTGTTAGTCTTAAAGGTTAAAAGGTTGTTTAGAGCTTTTGGTAATAAGCCATCTCAGCACTATGGAGCATCACCAGCCATATAGGATCACGGTTTTACCTGCCCGCTCGACACAGGAGAACGTGCCCTACCTTAACCCCAGCCAGACAGATTGATACTTAATTTACTTACCTTGGGTGGATGGAAGAATGAGTTGACCTTGATTGTTGTTTATATACCTCACAAGATTGTTTACCTACAGTTCATAGGCCTATCACAGTAGTAGTAACAAGTTGGTGGCGATCTGTTCGTCCTAAGCATTACACGACCAAGTCACCTGTGTTTATATTCGCTTGGGGAACCTGTTACTGTGTCCTGCATACTTTCACTCTTTACATGCTAGGACAGGACAAATTGCCGGATGGAATGCAGTGCATCGGTGCCCCATCTAAGTCAAATCTGCTTGTGTTGCTTGAATTTTGCAGAAGACATAGACGTGCAGGACGCTGCGGATGCTGGCGCTGAAGCGAATGCCACTGAAGACATTGCGGACATGTCGTCGGACCTGCTGTCAAACGGCCAGCAGCAGCGTTCTGCCGCCGACGCTCTCAAGTCAAGTCCCTCGCAGCAGAAATCAGCGGGAAGCAGCAGTGGCAGCAAAGGTGCCTTGTTTAATGTATTTGTGTGCTATTTGACCAAATTTTTGTTGAACTCGTTAGACTTCATGATCAACTCAACAGATTATTCACAAAGTTGTTCATGACTAATTGTCAGTGACTGAAAACTGATCACTTCACCAAATCTTTTTACTGACTATTTGCTGTAGGATTGGATAGACTCCACCTAACTGATGGACCTTGCACTTGCAGTAGTTTATATTACTTAGTAACTAGATTTAGTTTATAGAATCTAGACCTATATACAGTTTTGTGATATTGCATCAGTTTTCTGATTGTTTGCCCATCCATTCTACCATTCACGACGTTCTTCAACAACTCCTAGTGTAAATCTGTTAATCACATCATGAGTTGAGTTTTATTACCGGTTAATTTATGTTGTTGCGCAGTGCTATTGTTCATGGTGAATGAAGATGTGATTGTGTATAAAGGTCCGCTGAAGTCGATCATGAAGAAGCGAGAGGAGCGTGCTCGCGAGAAGACGCAGCGCAAGGAGTCATCAGAGTTGGCAGCAGCAGCAGCAGCAGCGATGCCGCCAGCAGCTTCAGGCGTGGGAGGCCTGACTGCGACTGCTGCTGCTGCGTCGAAGCGTAGCTCACACTTCAAAGAGTTCCTGGAGCTGCACGTGTCCAAGAGTCCACGCCACTCGGTGTCAATGTCATCGATGGTGGGAGCAGCCTCGGCAGCAGAAGCAGCGCCGTCGTCAGTGCATGCTGACGCTGGGTTGGTACAGAGGCATGGTAGCGCTGCTAGTCGCGTCCCGTCCACTGCTGATGCTGAACCCATGGTTGTTACGGCAACACGTACACCGGCTGAGTCTGTGCTGGACCCGTCATCAGTACAAGTCACTCAGGATGACAACAACTTCACGAGTAACATCAATTTGCCGCCGACTGCACATGACGACTACATGCTCAGTGAACAGCGCACCGATGACACACAGCTTTAAACTCTGTCATAGTCATTATTATTATAATATTGTATTTATTTTTGTGTTTTTACTTTGTACTTATGCCCATCGACCATAATTCCAGAAAGTGCATGACGATTTCATTACTTCCACGCAGTGGCATCATGGTAGAGGCAAGGGAGTGTGCAATTCCCCCTCCAGAAATTTTAGCCTGTTGGAAGATTTTCTTATTGTCAGAAAATTTTCTTTCAAAAAATACAAGATTTTGGTCTGTAAATCCTCCATTTAGGGGGAATTTAGGGACAAATTTGGAATTTTGAGCACACATTATCTCTTGCTGGAAATTTGTAGCTGTCTGTTGACAAGTTGCAACTTTCTGTACCCTTCCGACTGCTGGTCATAAAATCGTTACGTACTAGTAAGAGAATTTTTTGCTGTTATGCCCTTGTATTATCTATTGGAATATCAAGGGGTCCCTCTCCATATTTTTTATTGGGGTCATTGACTATGTAACCTAGTCTCTCAGTCCCATGTATTTTCTACCCAATACCCATCATGCATTTAAATGGCTACTCAACCAGTCATTGTTGTCAATTATCTGATGAATTGCTTGTTCAGTTATTGTTGTTGTTTTTTGCTGCTCGTGCACTGCACATTTGCAGTGCTGATGCTGGTTTTGTGGTTACTGCATGATTTGGTCCGCTGTGTATGCACAATTGGGACAGAAGCATCGGCTTCGGATAGTAGCTGGAATCAGCTTCATAACAACTTGCAAACTATTTTCTACAGTTCCAAGACTTTGTTTAATGAAACTGTAAAAACTGCGGCTACCAGAAGGGGGCATTTTTGCAGCTAAAATTTCACTGAAATGCATTTGCAGCTGGGGCTCTGACCTGGATCTCACTGGGGAGCTTACTGGCTTACTCCCCCGTTACCATACTGTTAATCGACTAGTCGGAGACAACCTTTCATCATTCCCACCCCTTTTAACATCTTCCACGTCTCAACTAATTACTGTGAGCTGGCGTCCATGTCCTAGTGCAGGTGTAACATCACACCAGCATTAATGTAATGGGTGTTCCTTCGAATACTGGTCCCAAATTATCCCTGTCATTGTTGTTATTAATACTGTTATAAGTATATTATTTTAGTAGCATTATTTTAGTAGCATTTTGAAGTAGGTTTAGGGTTAGGATTAAGGATGGGGTTAGGCTTAGGAATAGGGATAACTTGGGACCAGTATTTGGAGGAGTGCCATATAATGCATTGTGTAATTTTGTTATTAACATGAGATATAATGTTTGTAGTTGTGCAAAGGAATTTCTTCCAGTGTTTATTATTTATGTGCAGTTTATGTGTGATGTGTTTAGGCAGCGTCCTCAAACACTGACATCAATTCAGTGCAACCAGTGATTGAAATGAGACGGTATGTTACCTGTGAACAGAATAAAATTGTTACTTGGTTTTTGCTGCAAAAATGTTGAAAGCTACAGTGGCGTAGCCGTGTAGCCAGGCTCTGAAATCTTTGACACAGGGGGCATGCTAACTGGTGAGCGTGCTGAGCACTAGCTTATACCCGCCCGGGGTATAGGCTAGTGACCCTGACCCCCTGACCCGCCTTGGGTCAGGGGTCAAGGGGCTTTGCTTTTCTGCATCTGAAATGCTGTTATCTTCTGGACTTTCAATCGAAACGGCAAATTTGCTCACTTTTTTTAAATTTAGAAACACAAAACACGCTTGTATTTGTGTTGTCTCGCCAAATGGGGACATCGTACTATGCCCCCTAAATATGCCACTGCACAGGTCTCCAGCGGGGTCCAAGGGCTAGAAGCTTCTAGGGGCTTCGATCCCATACTCCCCTGAGGCGCAGCCCTTGGATCTTGCAAAATGTCCGTTCTCCGTTTCTCTCCCGCCTGCCTGCCTCTCCGCCCATAAAAAACCCCGGCGAGTTTCATGACCCCCACCCCGGCTGGGGCAAGGTGGACACTGTATCCGTGTGGTGTATCCGTAACTACGCTACTGGATAGCTATAATCTAGGACTACATGTTGTTCCATAAAGACCCAGAGCTTCGACCGCCAGTCAGAGTTTTACTTCATGGCCGCATACCATACAGATTAAAGTTGCTCAGTCGAATCACATGTACCAGAGACTGAGTTACATTGTGTCAACTCGAATTTCCGACGCAACTCATCTGTTGTGACTTTGGGCGACAATTAAATTCAATGACATCATAAGCATTTGACGTCACGCTGCTGTGCACAAACCACGCTTTGTTTGCTGGCCTGGCGAAGCAGTTGAGTTGAGTTGAGTTGAGTTGAGTTGAGTCGGTGTTGTAGGTGTGAATTGGCCATTATTAAACTTTCAAGCAGTCGCTCAGTCGTCGTTAACGCGTAGTCGGCGTGCATCGTAGCGTCACACCCGTGTGTCCACGTTAGATGGCTCGTCATTAAGTTAACTTAATTATGCAATCTTCAGTTTCAAAGCAACACTAACACGTAAACTACGACTTCAGAACTTGAGTGGCGTTACTGATTCCTGGAAGAAAAGGCTGGATTTTTGTAAGTGGTCACAGCGTCTTTGTACAGTGGGTTTGTAATCTGCACACGCGCATACATGTTATACGTAACACACGCAGAGCACCTCAATACAAAGAACACAGTGCATTGCGCATATCATACATGTGAATTATTGAAGAATATTTACGAATATTAAAATAAAAAGTGGCTATGAATATTATAATTTGCCACCGCTATTAATTTTTTCTACTGTATTTTCTTCAGTGTTGATGCGATTTAAATCATGATTTAAATCAACAAGAAACTGAATATAAAACTACAAATTTTTGTGTAAATTTGATGGCTGTTTTCAGTTTGCAATCTATTATTGGTATTTTGTGCACTGTAGTGCTCGCTAAATCTCAATTTATTTTGTTGACTACATTAATATTTGGTTATATCTGAGCTGGTAAGTTAGCTTAACCTGATAAACTTTACCAAAGTTAACATCGCCAACTACTCGGCCTTGACTCTTGTTAATTGTTCATGTTGCTTTGGTAGTTAGTTATTTTCAGCAATCAGCATGCTTACAGGTATTAGAAATGTTATGGCCTCCATCACTGTTTACTAATTGCCTTAAAAAGTCTGACAAATTGCAGCCCCATAAATATTCGCAAACATTAGAATGCATCACCAGGTTAAAATTGTAAATAGTTCTTTGCCAGGCTGCTATAAAAAATAACATGTAATTTGAAACAAGAAACTCTAATCAAGGCCAATTACTGTCATCCACAAACTAACAGACAAAGGTAACACATTGGTTATCACAGATAGCACAGAATGTGTAAAAATCTAATAAAAATTAAAAAATCTATTTAAATAAAAAAAGTCTGATTTAAATAAAAAAAACGATGCTTTCGATTTTTATTTTAAAAATCGTGATTTTTATCAACCCTGACTTTTTTTAACAATAAAAGCCCAAGTAGGTCTAATTGCCACATGCCAAATTCGGGGTTTTCGATCACGACGAGCTCAACATATCGCCATGTGAAACTGATTGCGGCAACCGGCCGCTTCGCGGGTTAAAAAGTGGGTACGTAGCATGAAGTTATTTCTTCCAACACAGATGTAAATTTCCGCCAGAAGACACTGCCATTATGGACTCTCTGAATTTTAATTTTATCCCTGAATTGCGCCAAAATGGGAAATTTTCGGCCCCAAATTGTGCATTTTTGGACGAACATGTCATGTTAGTTATGCTAAAATTTAGGGGATAGCAATTGCCCCCCTCGTCAGGACGCCACTGGCGACAACGATGTCTTTTCTCTGAGAACAGTTAATCAAACCGAGCTAATTTAATTGGGGTGCCAGGCTGACTGGCTGGGCCGTGGCAACGCTGCTTTACATCAAATTATATCACCGGAAGGACGCTTGTGGTCAATGTTGAACCACTTTCGCACTGACCAGGGTCAATGTGCAGCCAACCTCGGCCGCTGGTATCAGGCTTCAGATCCGCCCTGTTCTTGTGGCGCACCTTCACAGACTATGTCACACATATTGTGAACGATTGTCCAAATACTAAATTTCCCGGCGGTCTGTCAGCCTTAGGCCTACATTTGGCTGATAAAGAGGCTATTGCCTGGCTCGGCATGCAGAGCGTACGCTAAGAAGAAGACAGGAAGGACAGTAGATCTGAAGTTGAAACTTGATTGTTATTAAGTAAACTGTGGTCGGAGGTTGAACTTGATACGTGCAGTTTTTTTCTGCCTTCGACTGAAGCAACGATTCGCCGATGACTGACGAAAGAACTCGGCTTGTATTTTAATTCGAACGACGTATACGTGAAAGCAAACAAAAATACCATTTCGTCCCGACGAGCTTTGACTTCGTTCTCGAAGCTGGCATACTCGCGGCGGTCGTGGACGGTGACGAAGATCTTCCACGAGCAGAGAATGATGAGACCAACAGCGACAATACATCCGGTCACTGCCAGCACGATCCACAGCAAGTCGGCCGGCGGTGGACAAACTCCAAATGCACGCAAAAGTGATTATACATCGTCCACTATATGTCTCGCATAGATCAACTAATTTAATCAATCAACTACCGTACTCGTTTAATGAATACTTTGACAATCCGCAAAGCAATACAGTTCAGTTAGGCGTAAAATAGTACCTGTGCTTTCATGCATGCAGTTGCCGTTTATCCCTAGAAAACCTCTGTGCCGAAAATTTTTATTGGGCTTTCAGAAATAAGGGAGCAGATTTTTTGGTCTGCTTTCAAAATTTTGCTCAAACAAAACTGTTTGCATCTAGTCCGTTATGCCGCAGTGTTTTTACTTTAATTCTTTTAGTACCATCCTGGTCCATCCACCTGTTGTGTAAGGTTACTTGGAATGTCGTGAAGTAAAAATAAAAATACGAATATCTTAGTTCTTATTTTATTCGCTGCAACGCACTTAGGCCTGTTGTCAAGTAGGCCTATAGCAGCAACAAAAGAACAGCATCCATAATCAATAAACTGCAAACAACAAGAGATAGACGACTGCAACAACACCGGCATACACTACTTCTCGAATTTACAGTAACCGTATAAGTCTACCGATGGATTTTTTTAAAAAAATTACTGTACATTGGCGGACACAGCAGGAAATCTACACTGCAGTAAAATCACAACTGTATGACACGTCAACATTTTCTCAGTCAAGAAGTTGTCTTAATTTGCAGTGTACGCCGAGCTACGTACCTGCGTTCCTTTGCACAAGAATAGTCTCGGCACTCCAGCTGAAACGAACGATGCAACCATTCGCTATGGACGCTTCACAACGTGTTTCATTGACGTCCGCCGTCGACCCTCCGTCTGCAGTGCAAACAATTTAACAACATCCATCCAACGGCGTTCCTTAGTTTTTATATCAATCTTTATTAACCAAAATAGCAGAGACAGACAGACAAGCAGACAGGGTACACAAAACAGAGAGCGAACAGTAAGTCTCTTATTTTATGTAACGCATTTACTGGTAAATAATTGCAGATGCTGCAATAGTAAATTACTATCTATTGCTAGATAGGCCTATGAGCAAGTGCAAAGGAATAATCAATAGTTTAGGACCTATAACATTACTTACAGACTGATTAACGAAATATCAGTGGCCTATTATAGGCCTACAAATAAACTATACTCAGGACTGACCGTCGGTAAAGAATAAAAAAAGGTTTAAAATTTTAAAAAATCTTGTGCTTTTAATTGCTGTCCATTCTTAAAAAACTTTTGTCTTAAAATGTTTTATTGGACCCTTAAAAATATCGGCACAGATTTTTGTTTGCTTTCAACGTTTCACAGAAAGAAAACTGTCAGTTATTCTTACTTTAACGTTCATGGCTACTATTCAGCGTGTGAATTTTTGTGTGATATCAAACGGCATGTCGTAAAACAAAAATTTTTAAAAATTAATCAAAACATGTTCCCCGTCTCTACTTTTTCGTCAGACTGCAAACGGAAGCTCAGAACATTTTATGCCGTCCTAGTCGATTGGCAACGCAGGTAACGTTCCCCCGAATATTGGAAGAGAACGCCGTGGAACGGTGATACAGTAGCGTTCCTTTTCCCTCAAATAAGCCTGCAGAGAAATGAAAAGTCTAGGCCTTCCCTTAAAACATCTAAAAATAAAAAAAAACAAGAAATACAGAAGTTGGTGTTACCAGATGCGGTTTCCGGGATGCGAATTGCTCTACATTTGCAGTCGGAGCTCCGCCCCGGACTCCGCTGCGAGAGCTTACAGCGCTCGCTCCCCCAGACCGCCAACTGGATTAAAGAGGGTCTACTTTTAAGGAAAGAAGAAAGATAAAGAATAGGCCGAAAACAAAAAACCTACTACTACATCACTTAATAGCGTAGAGTTACCGTGGACGGTATCGACAAGTCGCATGCGTTTACAGGCGTTGTTACAGCGCTGCTCGTCGCCGGATTGTATACACTTGGCACATTCACTGTACTGTTCGCATGAGCTCGTGCACGTCTTCATCATTACACATACAGAGACATCGGTCAAGAACATAATCTGTTGCAAACATTGATTAACTGAAAGTTACGTCTTTTGGACACGGCCTAATTATGCCGTATATCCAATGAGAGAAACCTAAAGACATTGCCGTTTGGAAAGACGGACGCCAAGAATAAGAGGGGGCGTATGTTCACAGAGAGTGGACGGACGATGTTGTTGCGAGGAGCAAATCTGCAGGCACTGAGCCACTTAGTATAGGATCGAAGCGACTGGCAGAAGATGGTGAAGCAGGCGTTGCACATCAATGGGCATCGACTTATGATGATGACAGACATCGTACATCGAATATATGGAACACAACATTGCATTGCAAGAATTTTTCATAGCGTGGAGTACTGCAGTACATGCAAGTTTTCTGCAAGTTTGTGCGCACTTTAGGAAACCTACATTATTATTGTGCCTAGCGGCGTCGACTTTTACTTTCTATACAGAACGAAAGTGTCAATGATTGTGACCTCAGCCTATAAGAAAGTCACTGTCATTTTTCTACTCACTAACGTAAACTAATAGGGTGTTTACACGATCCAGCAAACGTCCAGCTCCATTATAACATATGGCAGCAAACGTCCAGCATTAGCACGTGTATTTTGAATACATTTGCTGGAAGTTTGCTGGACGTTTGGTGGATCATGTAAACACCCCATAACATCGACATTATTACGCTAGACTGTAAGCTAATTTATGCCAAGTTATAATAAGTTTGTAAGTGACAATGCATAAATATACTGCAAATTGATTAACCAATTTTATATTGTCTGTGAAACGCTTAAATTAAACGTGAAACGAAACAGTAGCTGTTTGTACCGGGCAATCGTCACAAGTAGGTCCACTGAAGAAAGTATTGTCGACATCGCACTGACATTCATTGCAGACACAGCGTCCCATGTTGTTGCAAATACTCTATAAACACCAGACCACATACGAGCTTCAGAAATACACTGAAGTCTAACAAATAATGTAATGATTCGCAACCCCATTCTGTTATGCGACCATCCTACTAGGCCGCACTATGGGTCTTGCACTCTTGCCCATCCGTCCGTCCGTCCGTCCGTCCGTCCGTCTCGTACAGGCTCCTAACCACAGACCTATAGCTCTAAATTTAGAAAAATGCAGAAAAACCAAAATTAACATAAACGTTCCCATGAACGGTGTACTCGTTATGTCATGATTGGTATAAACTAATCAGCTGCAGATCAAAATACAAAAGAGCAGTTATTATTACAATCAACTGTCGTAATAATAAGCTTAGTATAAAATAGATAAACTCTGAAAAAACTTACTCCACTTTTAGAGCGACATTTCGAAACATCAGTGGAACAGTCGCATCGTCTGCCAGTCCAACCGCCTTCACAGATGCATTTTCCACACTTGCAAGCACCGTTTGTAGAACCTGGAACGATTGCCAGACTGTGAACGATGAAGACAACCATTTACGTTTCTAATATTTACGCCTGATACAAAAAAAAATCCACCAACTGCATGCCATCTCGCTTCGTAGCTAGGGCCTACATAATGTTAGCAACTCTTGAACTCGATCAGTAAACATATAGCTATACTGAACTCTGTGAAACTTCTGTTAAGTTGATTGTAAAAATTAGTTTGGTAAAAAATGTTTCCAACAATATATTGTGTCCGAAAAAAAACTAGTACATTAAACATGATCGATAGCTTTGTCAGTTCTTAACGGATTTTCAAAGTTTTTTTATTGCCAGAGTCTACGCAGAATTTGCGATAAAACTACACGGAAAACGCGAAAATAATAAAGATACTCGTTTCTTACTTAGAGAAAATCACCTGCACAAGTACACATTTCAGTTCTGTCCTGTTTAGTTCCGTACATACCTCCGCACAGCTGTCCGTTGTAGTAGGGACAGGCGTAGTCGTTGCATTCGCACCAGTTTCCCGTGTACAATTTATTGGGTTCCGCAGCGCTTATTGGCTTGCAGACGCAACGGCCGCAGTCGCACTGTCCGTGATCGCTGCCTCCGCACAGCGACCCGTCTCCGTCAGGTCTACACAAGGCGTCAACAAATTCATCTTCTTCCTGTTGTCCCTCAAAAACCTCAGTCCCTAAAATATTTATTGGACCCCACAAAAACACCGGAGCAGTTTTCTGTTTGATTTCAAAGTTTTAAAGCAAAAAACCGTTTGCATCATACCTTGTTACAAAAACCGAACCCCCGATACATATTCAAATAACTACAGCAATTTTTGTTCAATATCAACAAATTTTGGTACAAAAAATTGTCATGTCCAAACTAGTAGTACATTAATAACGCTTGTTACATGTGAAAATTTTTAAGAACTGAATGAAGGTTTAGCAGACCTAAAGTCACAAACATTACAGACACAGTGTGAAAGTTTTTGTCTGTACCTCGTTTAATTTAAAGTTGAGTACGCTTTGTACGTAGACCTATATGAGCAAACAACAATCTTTGCAAAACTGGTGGCAAGAGAGTCAAGCGTAAACCGTGTTATATTAAAGCAAAAATATGCGAGAACATTCAACGTACTTGCGACAGTTTTTCAGGTCGACGGCTTGAGAGCACTGGCAGCGTGAACCGTAAAAATCGCGGTTACACTTACACAAGCCGCATTCGTACGTGCCATGCTCGTTACACGTCGTACTGTTGTATTCCTGCAAACATCACCAGTAAACATTAGAACATAATATTAAGTCACACACAACGTTTGCAGTCTGAGCTGTAAGACGTACAGCATACGTCGTCAAATTCAGCACCGCAGAATCCGGACGACGCCAGCTTAAATGGTTAAAATGTTTAAATGCTATAGCTCTTCATAGGAAACCTATCTCAGAGCTACGGAGCGTCACTCGTCATATGGGATCACACAGTTTTACCTGCCACCCGACACAGGTCAACGCGCCCCGCTTTAACCCCAGCCAGATACCCCGGTACTCAATTTACCTACCACGAAAGGATGGCAGGCTGAGTTGACCGAAGCGGCTGGTTACATACCCAGATGGTTTACCTGCCCGCAGGCAGTACCCATCCAAGTACTAACCCGGTTCGGCGTAAAGTAACTTCGTTGATCGGATGACACGCGTTACCGCTACACCACGTTCTTCCACAACTAACGCAGCTGTTGTCATGAAAACACAAACTCAGTTCGGAAAGGGCGACTTCTCCGTCTGCGGTCCAAGTATCTTGAATCAGATTCCTGCCCACATCAGGAATCTTCATTCTGCTCCGGTTTTTTGCAAAGCTCTAAAGACATCTGCTTTCGCAACTAAACATTGTCATGCACTATCAATTTCATTGCAGCAAATAAGATTTATGATTATAAATTAAATGCAACAAAAAGTTAAAAGTTGTCATCACTGACAAACCAATAGAGCCCGCTATGATGCACGAGTAATTATACAGCATAGCTGCAACTATCTGCTGTTAGCCAGAAAACGGTGTGACCTTGTTATCTGTTGTCTCGCATGGACATTCGCAGTCTAGTTGGACGGTAACAGTCAACTTCTCAGTAAGACCAGCAGGATAGATGATGAAAGCCCGCGTCCATGCGTCACGATCTGCCGGACAACCTTCTATTCTTGCCTCAACTGTTACGTCAAATGTAACCTACAACAACAATATTTCATCAGCGATTAAATGAAACTCGTCATTCTAATCAAACACGCTATCAAACGCTTACACCCAAGCTACACTGTAACAGTGTCTGGACTAAGTTTTCGATCTCTTCCTGTGCAACTGTAACCAGATTGATTGTGAATCAGATTTAACATTAGTTTTCACTGAATCAGCATACTTCTTGGAAAAAAACTAAGAAAAAAACTATATAGGTTACTATTACAGTCTCCGTTTTTTTTTGTTCAACTGTCACGAACACAGGCCTATAATCAAGTGATTTGAACTTGTAAAATATCAAAGTAAAATCAATTATTTTAGAAGCTATCATATTACTGCAGCATAGTAAGTAAAGTATTAGTCTAATAGGCCCTACTGTGGCCTCAACAATGTACAGATTCGAACACTCACATTTTCGCCAATACGAAGCCTTTCGCACTTATCAGTGTCGTATCTGTCACACACTCACAACCATAAAAATAGGCCTATCAATAAAAAAATCGATTTTTAAAAATTATTATGACGCACAGAGCGACAAAGACTGTAATGGCGTATTCACGAATATACTAGCTTTTTTGTTTTGTTTTGTTTTTGTTTTGTTTTCAAATAATTACGTGATTTTAATTGGCAGTTATTATGGCAGCCCAAGATTTAGTCAATGGAAAAATCTTCAAACGACAATCTGAAGCGAAGCGTATGACTTGAAAGGACAGTAGGATATGTGATGTGCGACGTTCAACATATACACCGTGTCTCAATAAAAAACATGCCACTTTTATTTTTGGGCCGATCTCAATAATTTTTGGCACGCAGCATCATGACAAATCTTGACGTAAATAGCTATAGTTTAGCCACCGCACCTTAATACTGTCGCTACACTGCCTCGTGAAATGCAAAAAAGTAGTTTGGCCGTTTACAACAATGAATTCATGCATGCGTCGGCTCAAAACATCACCGTAACTACAAAATCATTGAAAATCTGTTACATATTTAACATTAATCATATCCATTTGAAGATTGTACGTCGACAAACTGAAATAACGCATCAACAGCGAGTGAGCCGCTCTGGATCGAGCATTATTGAACGTGCTGCTAGCGAGTAGCGTCAACGTCCACCGCTTGCGTTCGTGCTGGAGGACATTTTGTGCACATGCAGTAATAAAAATAATGTGATAAAACACGTAAAACTTTCTGAAAGATAATAACTGTTACTCGTGTTTGTCGCTATTCAGTCAATCATTTTTGAGCCGACGCATGCGCTACCCTGTATGAATCATTGTTGTAAACGGCCAAACTAGGACTTTTGAATTTTACAAAATAATGTAGCATTAGTATTAAAGTGAGATAGACTAAACTATAGTCATTTATGTCAAGTTTCTCCGTGAAGTTGCTTGCCAAAAATTAACAAAATCAGCCAACGTTTCACAGAGTTATCCAAAAATAAAAGTGGCACGCATTTTATTGAGTCACGGTGTAGACGCCTCAGGTTTAATAGAAGACGTGTCCTACAGTTTTAATCATTTTAGCATGGCAACTATCGAATACACACGTACGCACCAGAATGTATTTTTAAAAGACAGCAAAAAGCTCACATGTTTGAGGTAAGACACTTTGATCTAAAAGTGACCGATATGTCGCCATTGTTTTCAGTTTTCATCTGCACTGTGCTACTGATTCTCTGCACGCAAGTCACAAATAATATTCAATGCATTACTAGCTACTACAGTCATATCTTTTGACTATCGTGGCAATGTAATACACACACATTTTTATTTACCGTAATACGGTAGACAAGAAATGAACAGCAAAGAAATAATAAAACTTAACTAAAACTTAACTAAGACTTAAAGATGTAATATAATGTCCATCAGTACTCAAAATGCAGCAAGACTGCACTTCTCAAACAACTCCACTGGCTACCTATTGAATGGTGAATAAGATTTAAACTCGCCACCTCAACTTATAAGGCACTGCACACTGGCCATCCACCTTACCTTACTGATCTTCTGCAATATCATAAATCTTCAGTGTCCACGCGCTCTTCTACCAGTCAGTTACTTGCAATTCCACGGCATAATTTATCCTTTGGTTCCCGTTCCTTTCGTGTCTCTGCTCCGAGAATTTGGAACTCCTTAACTACTCAA
>Ga0056128_1004410_pt1 | contig 17588 bp, 13 predicted proteins | sample WorMetLIZISLAND2_FD_71113 | JGI IMG/M metagenome (GOLD analysis project Ga0056128, IMG submission 71113) | Marine gutless worms symbiont microbial communities from Max Planck institute for Marine Microbiology, Germany - Olavius geniculatus... ... | reverse complement strand
TCGATGTTGATAAATCCAAAAAGCCTGTCACCAGTGCTTGTTATGATAAGCAGCATGTATGTACCTATCTGCAATCGTTTTCACATTATTCGAGCCAATAACGGCAAAATGACATCTTTTTAAGGGGGTACCCCTCTTTGACACCTTCACCCAGTGGCACGAAATTTTGTCATGATAAACTAGAGACCTGGGGGCAGTCCACAGTAAAGATTTTGTGGTCCTAGCTTGCACCGTTTTGATACAGATCACGAGTGTGACAGACGGACGGACGGACAGACAGACGGATGGAATGAAACAATGGCTAATTAGGAATTCCGTTTATACCTTTGTCGGTGAGAATGTGAATAATTCGGGTCACAAGAGTTTCAGCTCCACGCGGACAATTCTCAACCAGTAACAGCAGTTCGGGTGAATCCATTCCCATTCCTTTCACCTGGACAGACAGTACACTTGATAGTTATCTCTAGGGCCCAGTTTTCTGCGGGCTGCAGAATTTTGAGCCAAGCCGCGGAATTTGCCCTTTTCCGTGGAATTTTATGCTGCCACAGAATATCGCGAAATTTTACAGAAGTTAAGAAATGACCGATGATTAGTACGATCGTCGGCTTTAAAGTAAAATCAAATAAGCTGCCTAAAACTGCATCCCTGCTATAATAATTAGCATCGTATACGGCACAATCGTAAATTAACACAATGTGACTAACGGACAAATTGCATTTTTAAACAGAAAAAAAGATTGATAATTTCCTTTGTATGTTGCTAGCATAACTGAGCGCCATGCCAGCATCCAAAAACTGAAGTTTTTAAAACAGAACAAAGCTTAGATTACGCACAAACGAAAGAATGCAATAAGCCGCAAAATTTGGACAATTTTGCCATGGTGAGCCATGGAATTTTGCAAACTGGCCCGGAGAATTTGGCAGAATTTACTGCAGAAAACTGTGAGCCCTAGTTATCTCCTCTACTGCAATGACGAATCACAAGATCAGTCCTATCTTTGTGCACATTCCAACGTAACAATTTTCCAATGACTGAAATTCTCCACCATCATCCGGGCCCACAAAACTTAAACAGAGTTCTATATACATTAAGTGTGATGACGCCTTCGCCTATCTGCTCAAACGATGTTTCAAACACTGACTGATTGGGCAATTAAGATGTCAAATAGCCACTACTGAGTGCAAAAAATAAAAACTGCTTAAGCCCAAATTCCATTACGCCGACTTTGCGCAAAGTCCGGGACAATTTCCCGACAAAGTCCCAACTTGTCGCAGACACAAATCATGAAAGTCCGCGACACAAATCACGTCGCCGACTTTCATGATTTGAGGTCGTGGACTTTGTCGCTGACTTTCCGCGTGCATTTTAATGGACTAAATTCCATTAGAGCGACACAAACAGGTTTGTAGCGGACTTGTCACGGACTTTGTCGCAAACATCTTGACATGTCGAGATGGTCTGTGTCCATGGCTTTCCCCATGGGGAAGTTTTGGTGAAAGTCGGCGTAATGGAATTTGGGCTTTATGCAGCCTGTATCTCACCAAAAAACAAAAAAAATAAGAGTAAGCTGACTAAACTTATGACACATAATATATCAGCAACCAAATAAGCTTAACGAAAAGTTTCAATTGACAACTTATATTGCAAGTGCAAATGCAAAGACTGAAAATGAGAAAGATAGAGAAAATGCAAGCCCTGTTACGACTGACGCTACTTCCCGAAAGGCAACAGTATAATGAGACTGGTATTCATTAATAATGGCTATTCAGTAATCACTAATGGTTAAATGCAACAGCAGAATGTATTTCACATATTCTTCATCAAAATTCACACTCACCAATGTCAAAGCAGAAATAACAAAACCCTGTATGCATTTTCTGTACATAACTTCACTAACAGCAAACACTCAGTAGATACCGGTGTTTCAAGAACTCGCAGTATGGTGCGTTTGATGTCGGCAACCGAAGCTGTGTATATGTTGGCAAGTTCGTGGATCAGACGATGGTCAACGGGCAGCAAGCCGAGGAACAAGTATAAACACACCTTGATTGACTCCTCAGCCCAGACACCCGATACATCTTAGACCACACACACACATGGACATGCATTTACCACAATATAATGCATCCAGAACTATATCAACATTGTCCTAACTGCTGGTTCTGCAGCGCTGGCCTTTTTTTCAATGCTTCTAATATGAGAATTAGTCATACACACTTATAGTCAAAATGGCCACAATTTTGGCGGAAAAAATTCAAGAACTTCTCAAGGACTTAAAAAGTACATTTTCCATACCTATTCGAGCAATGCTTTACCAACTTAGCACACAAGAAACAAGGGTGGCAGAACTAATATAAAAGTGGAGGTACAAATAATGTGTGAGCAAAGCGAGCAGAGAATATTTTGAACTGCTGTACGCAGAATTTTCTCATTAACTTAAAAAATTTCCAACATTTCGGAGTGCGACTGTAATAATTTAAATTTCGAGGATTTTCAAGGACCTGTTACACCAAATTCCAAAACTTTCAAGGTCTTTCCAGGTCCAGAAAAAAATGGAAAAAAATTTCAAAGACTTACAAGGGAGTGTGGCTACCCTGCACAGCGTAAACCACAAGCCTCATATGTCTTAATCTGACAAAAAGTCACATTCATTACAATATCCATCCCACATCATCAACATTCTAACTGTTGGTTTTGATCATGTAGCATATTTTTCACACTTCTACGTTTCTAATGCAAGAACTACTCACATAGACTCCACACCATCAGAACACATGCCCTCGTCAATCAATCTGCCACTTTCATTATCATCCTACAACATTTTTCTCATGTTCTCTTCAGCCTCCGCATCTGCATCAAGAATTGAGCATCAAATTCTGTACCATTTCTTACCACATTATTTCCACTCAGTTTCCTCACCATGTCAAAACATCTTCCATGACATGCAGCATACAATCACTTCCACAGAACTGGAATATTAATTCTTTGTTCATCCGCATATACGAATGAAAATAAAAGAAATGAGCAAAGGTTCCAATTACACATGGAAGCTGATGTTTCACATTATATACAAGAACACTGTAAATATTCCAATCTAAAAACTAGCTGCCTCTTTATAATGCACAGAAATGCTGTAATACTATGAAAATTTTGTTAAAAATTGTTGCTACAAGATTATCTAACACACAGTATTTCAGACTGTTTCTCACCTGGTTTCAATTTTGGTCGAGTTCTACTCCAGAGCTCAGCTGGAGGGGACGGCTGAAGCAAACATTGCAACTGGCGCAATGCATATTTCTGCACACGCACATACATGTTTAGACATTGCGCAAAAAATGACAATATGACATTAATTTTTGGAAATACTTAATGACGCCGTATTAATTTCAATATTTCTTTCACATATGCATAACATGGTATATGCAGAGAAGTGACTATGCATTAGAGTTTACTTTATTGAACTGTGCTGGGAAAAGAAAAAAATGTGCGGCACGCACTTGTAAGGTAAGACTTTTCTGCTGTGTCTGAGCAACATAAGCTAGATATTATTTCCGACACCACTAACCAAGCAAAATTAAAGCCCTTGTGCTATGAATAAAGAGCACGATTGCTATTTTTATGATACAATATGACATAAATGAAACATGGACATGGGTTTACCAAATTACACTCCAACATCACAGCCAAGACTGATGCTCTCTGACAACACTAGAATGTCATGTGATTACAAACACGATAAGTTTATATTTATCATTATTGTCATTACTATCACTACAATTATGTCAGTGACAGAATACCTCGATCGTGTCTCGCAAGTCATCACGCTCATAGAGCTTCTTTGTGACACGAATTGCACTATTGCGCACCTAAACACCCGATGCCAGACAACATAAATACGTGCTCACCAAGCCGACATCACAGTCAATAGGAGCAGACGTGGGCTAGTTGAACCGCAGGCAGCCATAACAGCAACCTCATTCCTTATTATGTCAGACATACCTATTTAACTTTTAAATTCATATCTGCAACTGCTCAATGTATGACATACATTCACTTATATTTTTTAAAATCTTATAAATGCAGTCAGTATGAGGTACTGCTAAAAGCACAGTTTGGGGTCAAAAGTATTACTGGGGGAGAGGCCAATCTCCATTGCTGTAATTTCTGACAGACCTCACAAAAACTTGACACTACACCGTGGGCCAATAAAAAATGTGGCACTTTAATTTTGTCTATATCTTCGCTAATTATTGACCAATTTTCAAAATTATTTCACTGGCACACTCTGCAGACAATTTGCAATAATGTCATTATTATATATCCCACCACACTGTAAATGCGTCTCTACACTACCTTGTGAAATATAAATGAAATATGTATATGTAACTTCAACAACAAACAAAAATTTTGTTAGAATTGATAAAAAACACTTCAGACCAACATTGCGGTGAATGATTCAGACTACAAAAATCCACATACAGATAAATCCAGACATCGATAACAAACTAACCTCTGATTTCTCATGCGATGTGAAGTAGAGAAGTATGTCCAAGAACTCTGATTTTAAATTTGGCCGCTTGATAATGAGATCTTTGATCGTCGTCATGCCAAGATATATTCGGTTCTGTACACATGCAGTACCAGCGAAATAAACGATTGTACAACTGCTAATGACAACAAAATATAGCATTACATTATGTCTTGATGCATATCACCAGGCGCCTCTATCGTAAACACGTAACAATGGCCGCTAAAATGACAGCTGAGCGTGGCGATTGGCGGAGTTGCGATACAACATCACCGGCATCAACAGACGCTGCGTCAAGTCTAGCGTCGACGAGCATGGAGATCCAGATGCCCCAAGCATCATTAGATAAAGTGTCAATCTGATCCAAATAGCACTACATCAATCAATACTTCAACACGTTCTGCGGTCAGCAAACACTTTTTCTGCCATAAAAAATATAAAAAACAGCAGCTTATTTAGCTCTATCATTTATTACTACATGTTACACAAATCATCAAAAGCATCACTACCTCATCTTGGCAATACATCTTCAGCAGCTCGATGGCACTTGGCGTCAACAGCGGAGCTTCCAGAATAAGTCGACTGAACAACCTACAACAAATTACTGCCTCTCAAACAGACTGGGGCACACAGAAAATTATATGGAATGTAGAGACCAATTTCCACAATACTTAGATGCTATAGTCAACCTTAATTTTAACTCCCATTTTGACCAACGAACTCATTAGTCACTAATCATATGTGGCCATCATTGCAACAATTACAGCACAGAACGACTGTTTTGACATCAACTTCTGATATCCTCATATGCCAAGATGCAAGAAACTACTTGCTCGCTAACTCACCAACACGAATGAGCCAGAGTATAATTATTACCATATGCTATAACATACAACACAGTGTGGGCAAGCAACTGATAAGATTACTGGTTCACCAGGTTTAAACTAAGGCTGGTAATGATTACAAATTTTTAATAGTTGAATTTATAATTAATTCTGCAATTAATCATTAATTTCTGCTCCTCTAATTTAAACTGAAATGCAGAACATGAAACAAATCTAACTGCTGTTGCGGTTTTGCTGTAAGAGCCACAGCCAGGCAAATGTCATACAGTCACTGATAGATATTATCAGAACTGACCCCTCCTTGTGGTCTGGACGGTCCAACAGACCAGATAGAAGACAAGTCAAACAGTTGTCATAACCAGCAGATGACTGCTGCTTATCAGGATCAACAGACAGCACATTGTAGCCCTGCATGTTTGCATACTCTTGATACATCCACGCAAATGCCAAGTCACTCCGGCTGCGCAGGTCGGCAAAAATGTACGCGATGAACTCTGCAAAACAACACGCACCATTTCTGCTAATCCATTCCAGCAACATCAGCTGCTCTACAGTTTATTGGTATTCAATTACATTCAATCAGGTAACCATGCATAATCACAATCATGCTGTTTGCAGTACCGGTACTCAATGTGATTAATCATGATCACTTCACTGAACGGAAATACAATCTTAAGACAGGGAACTCATCAGAACCGTTTAGTTCTGTACTGTATACCACAGCTGTGTGCAGTCACAAGCACAAACATCATATAAACAGTTCTTTAACAGTTCTTATGAGTGTAAAAAAACCCGCAGCTTAAGTTTGGATTAGTTTTGAATTAGCTAAGCTTTCTCGGCATGATTTTATTTTCATCATTTATTAAACAACCAAAGGCCAACTGGCCTCTTACAAGCTATCTTATTATAATGGGCGAAAAGTCTGTTTGTCTGTCTGTCTGTCAGCCCCCTCTAGCACCTTCCCTGTTGCACGGTCGCGGACCCCGACCGCATTGTTTGAGTCCTTGGGCCTTAGGTATGTGCCCCCACCTTGACCCACACCTGCCCCCTCAAGCAGCCTAAGGGGGCGAGGGCTGAGTTTTTGGATCTTCTTTCCCCGCTGATTCTGCCAAGCCCATCAGCTTAGCGCATTGTGTAGTGCTTCATGGCGGAAAACTCCCGCCCATAAGGTGGGGTGCTTCTAGTATAGAAAAAAAACACAAAAAACTAAAAGATACGTATTGCAAGTCTGCTCTTTTTCTGGCAAGCTTTTCATGCTTTTTGTGGTACTTAGGTCCATGACACACTATCCAATTTCTGGTGACCAGACACTGGTACCAGTAACTTTGCTCATCTGCCATGCATTCTGGTATCAGATTTTTCTGGTACCAGAAACTGGGGCCCAGTTGAACATGTTCTATTCATCACCAGAAACTTGGGATCACGTGACTCGCATGCATCGCTGCCATTGGCCGCTAAGATGTGCCTACATCATTATGCAGTGCATCGTCTGCAATTTAAATGGTGTTACTTATATATTAACTAATATTTACTGCATTAACTTTTACCAGGATTTTTACTGCATTTATTAATAGAGTGAACATCAGACAATGAAGTTTAAATTATGCTTCTCAACTACATTTAACTGCCACAGAGCAAGTAAGCGCAACAGAGCTAAATCAGCATAATTACAAAAAATAAGTAAATTACCCATTATGCCTTGCAAGTGAACGCAGCATTACAGTAAACGTTGCCATAGTGCAATGCATCACATCATATCGAGTATCGATACAAAAGCATCTAGTCTATATTCCATTTCATTTATTCACTAAACCCTTGAACACTATACAGTGTATATTTTTGATTAGTAATGGTTATTAATGATTGATCTTATTTTAATGCTGGACATGCGGCATTTTAACCGTCAAAGCAAACCAATGACATTAAAGATGCCATGTTTCTGGTACCAGTTTCTGGCATCTGGTGTGCAAAACTCGGACCAAGTTTTTGGTGACCAGTTTCTGGTACGAGAAGCTGGTCACCAGTAAATTGGATCGTGTGTTATGGGACTTACCAGTGCAATTGATTGTCTCTAAAATGACCTATTACACGTTGTTGTCAAGTACGGCATAATACTACCATACTCACGCATCTTCGCTAAGCCACACTGCATCATACCTTCTTTCAGTCGTCCACCAAACTGCGACACGAGTGAAGACAAGATCTTTGAACGAACATCGGCCACATTTCCCACCACTGCTGTCTCTACATCAGCAACATCACATACACTCTAATGACCACAATAAAACAATGAGAAAAAAATACTATAAACAAGTTCAGAAATACTGTCATCTAAAGTGCATAAACTTTAATGTACTCAAATTAATACTTCTACACCAAGTCGAATGGTTCAAATCATTTGGCACATGACACCAGAACAAATATATCATTCGGCCAACCCACTGCCCTTTGCTGTTTTGAGCCAAGAATTGGCACGGCGATTACTTATGCCATGGAAAACATTCACGCCAATTATGGTTTCTCCATGCTTTTCAATTTTCGAGCTGGGAGCCAGTATAAAGCATACGAACAAATGGACAGATAGACAGACAGACAAACAAGACCTGCAATGTGGCCTATTAAAATAGCAACATAAGAACTTTTTAATAAGAATGCATTGTTGTAAATGGCCAAACTATGACTTTTGCATTTCACAAGGTGGTGTAGTGACAGTACTAAGGTGAGGTGGGCTAAACTATAGTCATTTACGTCATGTTTCTTTGTAATGTTGCTTGCCAAAAATCATCAAAATTGGCCAATGATTCACGGAGTTATTCAATAAAAACCAAGGGTTCCCGTAATTACAAATCACCGTGTATATCAATTTCAACACAACTCTCAAGGTAACTACTCTACAGACGCTATGATTTTTCCTGACATTTCCCTGATGACCTCCAGCACTCCTGACCATTTTGTAAGCACTATATATAAGTGCTACAAATTAAAATATAACATAGATATAAATATTACAAACTAAAACATAAGTAAGCAACATTCAGCAACAAACAGTGTAAAATAATTGACAGACAGTTAAAGTGAATGATACAAAAAAAGCCTGTTGATGAAATTTTTAGAAAAAAATTATGGGCAATTTTCCCTAACAAGATTTTTCCCTGCCATTCCCTGATTTTGACAAATATCCGACACTTCCCTGGCAACTGTAAAATTCTCTGACATTTCCCTGTTTTCCCTGTTGGTGGTCACCCTGTACTCCGCAGCAAGTTCTACACAAATGAAAAGAAACTAAACACGTGACAAACTAGAAGAATGGATCACAACATAACAGTCAACAGATGGCAGCACTGACTGTCAGCGGAAAGAATCCGACGCATTGCTTCAAGCGCCAGATAATCTGCTCTACTGTTGCTCACAGGATGTGTTACCGAGGACAGTTTGAACTGGATTATTCCCTTCCTGGCCGACTGCACCTAAACACGAAAAAATATTACACTTCACTATAATGCGACCAGACAGATAAACAATTACTGCAAAAATACTATAAATCAGATGCAAAGAAACAGTACAAATACAGCACCTCCAGGTGGCCGACTGGGGTGGTGGTACGTCTGCTGGCTGAACCATGGGTCCAACTGTTCACTGGTAAGGGCAATGGATGGCTACATAAAGCACTGTGGTATCAATAGCTTACACAATCAGCTCATACTTGTGAAATTGTAAAGTACACCTGGTCATGAGTCCGACTCACGAAGACAGTGTTGTACCAAGTGCCAAACTTTATACTATTACTTTGTCAATCATTCATCTCTAGCAGACATGGTTCCTACTACTCTGCAGAATTCATTTTCCCTGACTTTTCTCTGACTTTCTGGAACAAAATAAATCATTTTCCCTGACTAATCTGTTCACGCGAAATACCAATGTCTATTATCAATCGCTTGCTATCACACTAGAAACAAGGGCGATGGAACAAATTTAAAAGTGGAGGTACAAATAATCTGCGAGCAAAGTGATCAGAAAAATTTTTTTAACTGTTAACAACAGTTCAAAATTTTTTTCCCGCATCTTTGTTAACTTTTGCACGCTGGTACTTTTAAATTCCCTGACTTTCCCAAATCCTCTGCATTTTCCCTGACTTTGGAATGTAAAATTCCATAACTTTCCCCAATCCTCTGATTTTTCCGACTTTCCCTGACCACCCCTGACCATAGCAACCATGAGCAGATCACATAATGAAACTACTTACTACTGGTGCGGATGAAGTAGGAACAGTAGCAACTGCCTGCGATGGTGGAGCTCGATTTACGCTGCTTATGGCGCCACCTGTTAATACATTTTTACAGTTGTCAGTTACAGTGAAAAAAACATTTATATATGAATGTAGTCTTTTCAACTCCCGCCACTAAAACCAGACTGAGAAAATGCATGAAAAACTACACAATCAGACAGTGCCAAGGCAGACATACTGTATAAACAGTTTTCGCCTATCCCTACAGGATGCTCAGATTAGAAACCATCTGAGACTGAGAATCAAGAAAATGTTTGCCCCAGAAAATGGCCACAAGCAAAATCCCTTCACCATTGGGGTCTACAGAACACCTTTGACAGCAAATAATAATAATGTCTTCTCTTAAGTCCAAAACAACTCCGTGATACCTGTGTAAATTACAATCCCCTAAACCAGATCTACCACGCCCATAGTCAATTGCACTATGATCATACACAATTTTCTTGAAGAGTCCAAGTGGAAAACGAGATTGGCATCAACTCATCACCATACTCTGCTTACTTGTAAAGTTTTGATTAGATTTATCTATTGCAGTTGCAGATGATGGTATCATTCGTACACATCCAGCCAGTTCCAATTTACCCAATCACTTTGCCCACGTCTACTTGGAAAATTGCAACAAAACAATGCACGTCTATAACTGTGGAAATCCATTAGATAAAGTGCTAAGTGTTAAATTGTGCTTTAATAAATTGCTACTACAGAAACTTTACGCCACGTACCAACAACGGTTTCTATCGTCTGCTTGGAAGACTCCTCATCAATGACTGCATCTGTTTCAGTCTGACACATTCACAGCAAAGTTACAGCTGTACCGTTGTCAGTAGTAACCAGCAATCAATCCATTCCGTTCTCCATTCCACCATTCACTCACTCACTTTCAGTCATTAACTTTGACTCAGTCGTGCATTAAGGCTAAGATTCTCAGTGTTTTAGTTAACTATTTCATTAGTTAATCACCAGTTAATGCTGATGGAAGGTTTAACTTTAAATGAATTTCTGAACAATACTTTTATGTAACTACTGCGTTAATTATGGTTGCTTCCCAACATGGCAGCTGTTATTCGACTATAAGGGTCACGTGGTTATCCCAAGTGACAGATCAGTCACAAAGCACAAGCCTGCTGACTTTCACCATATTGGTAAATAAATTTGTAGAAAGAAACTTTTCCTAAGCTGTCTTGAATAGTAACTGCTTTGTGGTAAAATCTTTCATTAGTACCACCAGCTTTGTAATTATCATATAGAACACGAGTTTTACTGCCATTTTGCAAACAGTTAACCAATCGACCAGTTAAAATTAGCACCATTTGACCGCCAGTTAGTCATTCCAGAAACAAGAAGTTACTTAACTAACTTGTTAGCCACTTATCAAACTGACTAGTAAAAAGTCGGAAACTAGCCATAAGTTTGCTGAATCAAGCCAGTTAGACAACTGATTAGTAAACAGCATGATAAAAACAGTGTTAGCAACCTGTTTCTGCTGCTGCTGCTGCTGATCACCTTTACCAAGCCCAGCAGCCACTAGCTGAGTCGCCAACAACCGAGCCATGTGCTTTATTTGCAGCTGAGTACCAGCTGCCGCTATCGGTGTATACGTCGCCTGGAACTGGGCCGGCATTACATCCGGCAACACCACCTGTCATTATAGGCAATATATCAACACTGACAGTTGAAACTTGTTTACAAGACACTGCATGTACACTGTATACTGAACCATATTGTTGAAGCTTGTCGTTTAAATCATGTGAAATCTGACGTTTTAATACAAAATAACAATTGAGTGTAAGAGATACATGACACTCGATCCATCTGGTAACTGCTAACCCTAACCCATCGACCATCACCAAGACTATAAGTAAGCATCTTGATGCATTTGATACCTAGTGCATACGGAAAATTCTATGGATACCATATACCAGGCACATTACAAACGAGACAGTTCGAGACGTTACTGCTTGTATACCAGTCTCTGAAGTGGTCGGGTCTTACCGTTTTAGATTCTTCGGCCACCTAGCTTATACAGCCCCAGCAGAAGATCACCACCGCATCGTAGCCGCCGCGCTCCATCCACCCGCTGACTGGAGGAGAGCGGCTAAACGTCCAAGAACAACTTGGCTCAGAACAGTTGATGAAAACGACTCGTTGTCCAGCCCCAGAACTTGGAGTTTACACTGCCTAGAGGAAAGCCATAGGGACATCTGGCGACAAGTCATCAGTATGGCAATGCTCTGACAGGAGTTCAAGAAGAAGAAAAAGAAGTCTAAGCGACATCCCCACAGTTGAAGCACTACGAGACAGCCTAGTACCATTTCTTTAGCTTCAACAGTCTTGCATTAACGCCTTCTTCTTGTTCGCTTTACAAATATACACAAAGGGTAACAATTTAAGGAAATTACTGTGAACACAAGTTTAAGCAAATAGACAAAATTAACATCTTAGTCACTGATAACAAATATGTCACTCTAGCGCAATCTGAGATCATACAAAATTTTAGACAATACACACACAAGAGAGATAAATATAACGTAACAAATAAAAAAAACATAGTAAAGTCTCAGTGAAATTATGCAGATTTCTAAAACTGTGTGGAGGATTTATAGTTTTATATACAAATAAAAATAAAGATTAAGCAACTCACACACCATGCTCAGTAGGACGAGGTCGGTGACATTAGGAGGAGTCAGTCGAGGTAGAATGTCATCGGCAGTGATGTCAATCGCTGATGCTGGCTTCGGCTGCACGTCAGCATCAGTGGACAACTGAGTTGCTGCTGCTGCCGCCGTTGCTGATGACAATGACGATGATGAAGATGCTGGAGGCTTGCTTTTAACACTTGTCGTCGGAATTATTATTGGAGTAACGCCCTCATCATCATCATCGAGAATCGAACTTGCCTGTGCACAGTAATCAGTCATGCATAACAAGTTTATCGACACAACTATAAACATATCAGTCGAACCTTATAACTAGGGACCAACTTAATTCACGATTTCACAGCCGTGACATTTTTCGTGAAATTGACCTCCTTCTGTGAAAAACGCTGATTTCCGTGAAATCCGTGATTTTTCGTGAATTTTAGCGCTTTTAGTTTAATTTCTGGCAATTCCACAGTTTTATCAGCAGCTTTTGTACGGATGTTGCTGTTTGCTACGTCTCGCACTTCAGCACTAAGTAGTTGACATTGACTGTCTTGAGTCTTGACTTAGTGTAGTAAATATTCGTTGTCCTGAAATTTCTTCGTTTGCATTAGCACAACACCTCGAAATAACGTCTGCGTGGCTCGTGAATTTCCGAAACTCTTTCCGTGAATTTTCCGTGAAATTTGACACATTTTAAAAATTTTGCCGTGAAATCATGCATTTTTTCCCGTGAATTTGGTTGGTCCCTACTTATAACTTGACTGTTCACACAAACACAGACAATTGAGAAATGAGTAGATTTACTTACAGAATTGGCATGGAATGCACAATAACATGTCAAATAACAACAACAAAGAGGACACATCACTAAATATAAATTACAACAATAATGTGGTGCAGTGCTTCAATGCATTCCAGGTGAATAATAAGAATAAACTGGCCTGCAAAAAAGTCATACTAAAACAATTCCCAACAGCTCACTTCTTCTGGAAAACATGGCCTAATCTGTGGAAATTCAACTAGCGAGATACAAATAAAAAGCAGTAATAACATACTGATGGATCAGTTTTAGATTTCTTTCCATACGACGATCCTCCTTCAGCTTTTCGTTTTCTCGTCTCCTCCGCACGAGGCATGCTCTTCATTACCTGTACAACATCGGCAACATCGTTCAAAACACACAACTACAATGAGGCTACAAAGTTTATACTGCGAACAGCTGACACACACTGCTGATACCATCACTCTTGTGCTATGTGATGATCAAAGCACCAGGCACATGAACGAAATGCAGCAGAGTTGGGTTTCTGCCAGCAAAACCCGTTTCTGTCATGCCAGTGGTTTAGTGATTTAAATCGGCTTAAACTGGCTGAAACTGTTCAAACCAGCAAAAAACCTAGTCTTCGCTGCCAAGTATTCAAACATACTCAAATTAGAGGCAAAATTCATCACTCATAGCACAACTGGAGCTACTGGCACAATGACAACTGCATTACTAGCAAACAGACAAAAAGCAGGCTTAAAATGTGCTGCAAAAACAGAATAACAATCTATATCAATAAGATGCTAACAGTTACAAACTAGTTTGCACTGAAATTTTCGAGAACATAAATTGAACCAAGTAAAGTCTACAGCAAGGATATGAATTCAAAATCTTCCGTACAAGTGATTGAGAAGCAATCAATTCCAATATTTCTTCAATAAAACAACTGACAGACTGCAACTGCATGAAATACGAGATATAAGACCACCACGCAGACCTCGGACTGAGTAGCTCCGAGGTCCGTCAGCAAAGTCGTGATGTTGTAATGGAACTCGACGGCATCAGGCAGCTTCAGCAGCGCCAGCATCTGCATCTTGAGGTTCTTACGTACGCTGCTCACCTGAGACTTGGACAGAGTCGGAGGCAGGTTCACTGTACAGACAGCAGAACAGTGACCACCAGCACACAAACAGAGAAAAACAATTCTACAGCTGGTGACATGAAATAGTAAACAGTGCATTGCAATATGTGGGTTCCTGTTTAGTGGAGAAAAAAGTTTATCTTCATTCTAATCAAATTCTCCTAATCCAACACTCGCTAAGAACCGAGTTCGATTAACTCTTTTCTTGTCTCAAGATAAGAAAGTAATCTGCAAAACCAATTACAAAATTTCTAATCCCCAAGGATTAAGAAATTTGCATTGCATTTGTCTGGTGTTAACTGGCAATGTTTGGATTAACTTTGGTGTTAGCTGCCATTTCGGACTATCTTTTTCCTTATCTTATATTATCACAAATGTTGGTTCTTAGAAAAAAAGATAACACCGAAGGTAGACTTCAGTTCATGTTTACAATTATCTTGGTTTTTGTTCTAAGAAAAAGTGTCAACTATAGTGTTAATTCCGCTTCCCAACAAAACACGAAATTATGTAATGACCACCAACACAATAGAACAGTTTTAAAGGGTGGTGCAGTGAACCTACATGCTTTGTATAGATTGAGCAATCGAGCAATTTTGGAAAAAAAATCAGTTCTGACCATTGCACTGGAAAGCACGGCAGTTGTGTTGAACACCTTAACACATTATTCAACATCATCATCTTTCACTGCAACAACTGAGGCTAATCTTTTTCAAAACTGTTCAACAGCTTGATCTACATAAAGTGTATGTGTTCCACTTTGTAAGCACCATCCTGAACATGAACATGACATCAACTGAGCACTGGATTCATTGAGCTCAGCACGCTGGGACCTTGATTTTTGACCCAAAAATCCAATCAGCTCATCACTATCCCATGATGCATCACTTGCAAAAGTTTGGTAAAAATCCAGCGATGCACACAACAGATAATAATTAGATATCATAGAAACATCATCGATAGACAGAGGCACACATGCATGGACGAACAACCTATAAACAAAAATGCCCTAAGCAGAATCAGCACTGCCTATTGGTTGAAAAAATATTTTTAAACTACAACCACATGAACTAGCAAAGCAAATAACAGACCATGAAGTGATTCAAATCCTTGAACAACGCTTTTCATATAGACTGGTCTTTGCTTCACTATTGCTGTCAGGCTTCCCATGCATGTCATCAAATTCACACTGCAAACACATGGTCAACATAACAAGCTGTTTGTTTTTTGTAACATTGAAATGGAAACCTATTTTGCAGCACTCATTTCGTCATTCCATTACAGAACCAATGCAATCAGCAAACACATTATGCTTTTTGTCATTTATATTCAATGCATCTCTACAATGGCATTAAATTTTTCGCTAAAAAATGGCAGGAAGTGAACCAAGCCTGTAAAAAACCTGCGACAGCAATTCAGAAAGATATCCATTTCGGATCCAGCCAAATATGGTCTAGAAAATTAAGCCAGCCAGTTAAATAAAAAGGCCCATTATCCCTTAAGTTTAGCTACCAAAACACAACATTATCATCGCACAATGGGCACCTTTAGTTTTGACTTAGACTTTTGCTGACCCAATTTGTTAAACTAAAGTTCGGTCTACGTACATACTTTAGCCAAAAAAAGTGATTTTGCTAAGCCTTATGCTAAATGAAAACTGAAACCAAAACTTTGATCTAAGTTTAAAGTTTCCACTTAGCAAAAAAGACTTAACAAAAAAGGCTCAGCAAAGTCCAAAGGTATAGTCTAAGTACAAGTACATACTTACTTAAGTACATACTTAGACTTAAGTTTAGTTGAATTTTGGTCTAAGAACAGACATTAGCATTCAGCTTTACGTTTCACTCAGTGAATTGGCTCAGCGAAAGTCTACGTCAGAAAGTGAAGTCACCCATTGTGTTATAGTAATATTCAATAATTCACCTTGAGATGTGAGCTGAGGACTGATATGTGAGCAAAGTGTTGAATGCTTGTTTTCCTTCCTCTTCCAGTTTCTTCAGACTTAGAAGCGGATGATTATCCGGCACGTCGTCAACACTCACTTCTGCTGGCTGTGACGACTCCACTTCTCCAGTCTTTCCACCAGCAGAAATAGAACACACAAACTAGGAATTAAAACCCGGGTTTTGAAAAAGTCGGTGCAAAAGGAAACCCAGGCGTTTTGCCAAACCCGAAACCAGACTTTGACGGCTTACCAAACCAAAATCCAGGTATGGCCATTGGCCAAAAAGCTCCAGGTTTGAAATCCCTAACACAGACAGACAGTGGGCATATTCCTGTACAAAGCATTAACTGTAAGTGCTGAGCTTGTCCACTGACTGTTCAGAGTTTACTGTTGTTGTCAGTGAAAGTCAAGCCTAGTTTAAGTTGTGACATCTTTCCATGCATTATGTGAATGTGAGATTGCGATACATCATAATTTCAATGTCACTGTGTCATTTAGTAAATAATGAACACTTGTTTGTGTTTCTATCACTGAAATAAAATGATGAAAAACAACAGTTTATTGGCACACAATTCCGACTACCAAATAATATAAAAATAATCCACATTTCAACACGACAAAGTATCGATATTGATGCATGCTAAGGAGACAAATTGCTGTGGTGCAGAATGTTCTAAACATAAGATAGCCTGCACTAGTAAACAGTACCGGTATAAAACAAATAGAACATGCCAGAAAAGTAATGAATACATCAGTGATAAGACATTCATAAATGCTAAACAAACCTGAGGACCCTTAGTCAACGTGATCACAACTGACTCCAAAAACTTTATTGCATGAGTCCGAACGCTGCATGAAAATACAACAACAACCATGCCTCAATAACCCATTGTCAGATACGGTACATTAAAGGTCCATGGCCATGATCAAACTCACTTGTGAAATTTATGTAGACCTCAATTAGACATTTCAGCTTGCATATATAATACGTTAATTTAAGCTTTATAAGTGTATGAAATTAATGTCTAAATATAACAAAAAATGGCATAATGTTACGTTATGCTAAAAATCCTAATCTTGGCAAGTGGCCGAAAGTGACGTCACTGGTTGTACACAGTCAGTGTTTATCAATTTATTTTTACTCCTCGTGCACTACGTTCCTAACGTAGCAAAGAGGAGTATATGAGATCAGTGTAATATTGAGGACCGACCGACCGACCTCTGTTTCTGGAAGAGTCTTCCTGGATGAAATTCAAACAGCCATATCTCTATAAAGGTGCTAGATAGATGCATGGTCACTATGGACCACCCATAGGAAATCGACCCCCGGAAGTCGATTGGTCACATGACCGATGACGTCACGTGACCCCAAAAGATCAAGGTCGTGGCCCCATTATCTCTGAGGCGCCATATCTTCGTAACGATGCCAGATAGACGCATGC
>Ga0056128_1004409_pt1 | contig 17588 bp, 10 predicted proteins | sample WorMetLIZISLAND2_FD_71113 | JGI IMG/M metagenome (GOLD analysis project Ga0056128, IMG submission 71113) | Marine gutless worms symbiont microbial communities from Max Planck institute for Marine Microbiology, Germany - Olavius geniculatus... ... | reverse complement strand
TAAAAATTCCACTTTGCCTACACCGCTGAACTAGCTTATCATTGTCATTGCATGGGGTTCCGTGAGTGATTGTCACACTTATGTAGGGTTCCGCTGCAGCAAAAAGGTTGAAAAACACTGCTCTAAGGATTGTCTTCTGTGCACACAATTAGCCTATATAGCCTTCTACACTTTACGCGCAATTATAGTGTGCTGTCGCATACAGCGAGGTTTTGCAAAAATTTGATAAATTAGGCCGTGTTTATAAGTTGACATGACACAGTCACGACCCCAATGAATAGACTGGATGATGTCGCGTTGCGATCATCGCTGTTATCTATGTCGAATACGATGTTGACAAAATAACAGATTGTCAAATTAACAATGACAAATTATATACAAGAAATTTGACAAAGTGACAAAAAATTCTGAATGTATGGGATTCTATACAAGCACAAGGTAGACCTATACACAAATGCAACGAAAGTAAGTAAGTAAGTAGTCGCAATGTAGCGCAATAAGCCTAACGTGAGCATGCCTCTGTACATGTGCCATGGCCTAAAGGTACATGTACGTAAGATTACAGGGTGGGCCGAAAAAGTAAGCTACTGCACTTTGTCCATATCTCCGCTAAATATTAATCAATTTTTACAATTTATTCACCAGTGGACTCTGTAAGAAATTTGCTACTCGGAGGCATGCACACCGCATTTATTATGTCGCTAGACTACCTTGAAAATACAAATATCCAAAAACATACAATATCTACAGATGGACAGAAGGTCTAATGGTAAATTTTTGAAGTATTTAACTTAAAATGTTAGAATATAAGTTATAGTAAATGTCAAAAACATTAGGGAACATGTTAAACATTCTTTCAAATAATTTGAACGATTTTACTGTGCATTAATTTTTAATGTACATTAACGCTGGTTGATGACTGCAACTTTTTCAATTGAATGCATAAGCATACAGAGCAATGTATTTCAATTGTGCGGCCGTACAAGTTGTGCACATTTTTTTGAAATATGAAAACTCACTCACTCTAATAACTTATATTTAACATTTTACTTAAATACTTTAAAAATTTACCACTCGACCTTATTACTATCTATAGATATAATATATTTTTAGATATTTATATTTTACAAGGTAATGTAGCGACATAATAAACGTAATGTGAATGCAAAGTTTTTTCAGAGTGTACTGGTGAAAAATTGTGAACATTGGTCAACATTTAGTGTTGTATATGTGCTGTATATGTCATGTTATCAGTTAGCGATTGTATTATTTTTAAATTATTTCTTATGAGCCAAAAATGTACAGCGCTGGTTTATCTTACGAACGGATTGTTGCAATTTTACGTCAAAGAACCAATAACCAACACGTAGAAATGAGGAAACGAACATAGACTAAATTGCAGCAGGCGAAATTATACACCGTGATCCATAAAAAGCGTGCCACTTTTATTTTTGAATATAGCTCCGTGCAGCATGGGTCGATTTTAATAATTTTTGGCGTGCAACATCAGAAAGAAACTCGACCCAAACGACTGTAGTTTTGGTTATCTCACTTTAATACTGTCGCTACATTACCTTGTGAAATGCAAGTCGTTGAGCCTGCTGTTTGCAAGTGGTGTCAACGTTTGCCGCTTGCCTTCGCGCTGGAGGAAGACATTTTGATCACATGCTGTAATAAAAACGATGTGATATGACACGTATGACTTTTTCAGAAACAGTAATTGCCAGTTGTGTTTGTCGCTATTTAGTTAATCATTTCTGAGCCAACGCGTGCGCTATCCAGTATGAATTCATTCTTGTAAACAGTCAAACTGCGTCTTTTGCATTTCACAAGGTAATGCAGCTGCATTATTAGAGTCAAAACTACAGCCATTTGCGTCAAGTTTCTTTCTGATGTCGCGTGCCAACGGCCAATGTTTCACGAAACTATTCAAAAAAAATAAAAATAGCACGTTTTTTGTGGACCACGGTGTATTATACGAAGAGCGTTGACAGAAACGCGTGGCAAGAATTTTGACAAAAATGACGTGGTCCAGCAATTTTCAGTGATATCCGGTAATTGCAATTGGCAATGTTTTGCAATCGGGCAACATTGTAACGATCAGCCTATAAGGCTATAACGGGACTGCAACGGTCGATTTAGCCTTGACGTAACGTCCGAACTAAACGATGTCGGGTCATGTCAAATTTCCGTTCAAAGCAACGCACGTAACGCGAAACCACTGCCCACGTATTTTTGTACGCAAATGACGCGCGAACGACGCAAGAAAAGTACGCAAGCGAGTACGCAACGAACGCAAGTGGATCAGAAGACGCAAGCCAAGCCAAGACGCATTATGGATGAAATCAAGCAGTGTCTATTCGGACCACGCGTTGGGTGTTATGTTAGATCATGGGGCTCTTAAGCGGGCACACACCCAGTGCAGACGATGTCGGAGCCATCCAACAGGAATCCCTGGCCGACCAGCGACACGTGGCATTTGCTGCAAACGAAACATTCGTTGTGCCAGTGACGATCGTCGAACGACGCAAACTTCGTCGTTCCCGGTCCTACGAACACATCGCGCATCGATATCATATCTCAGTCGCAGCGGTGTCGTGGGTTAAAAAAGGAGACGGGACAAAAAGTTGCAAATTCCCAAAATAAACTGCAAATTTTCTTCAGAATTCCGACAAACAACCGCAAAGTTACGACATAAAAAAATTACGGACGCTCAGAATTTCAGTTTTTCCTGAAATTTTCCTACAAATTAAGTTCAGTTCCAAATTGACGACAATTTTCCGACAAAAAAGAATTTTCTAACAACTTATCGGCAGCCGATAGTTTGGAAGTGGGCGACAGTGGTTCACCCGGACATCCTCTTTGCAACGACGCCAGTAAGGCGGCGTCTATACACGAGCGAGACAACTGAAACTAAACTGACACGAAATTCCGTGCGAATCCCACGCAGTTTTGCTTGCACGTTTTTTTTGCCCGTAGTTTAGCCAAATTTTAATCTATCTATTGGCTGCAACACATCGAGGTGTTCGTGCACGAAGGTTTAGAAACTGTTTTTTTTTCTGTAAATCTGCGTTTATTTTAATAAGGCATTGTTTTTTTTCACATTGACAAAAAAAGGATGCAATAAAAGAAGCTACAGAGTAGAAAAATATTTGCTGTGGCACCTGTCTAACGCATAAAATAATGGATTTAACGTTAAAAACTTTAAAACAACCGATTTTCCCTGAAGTATGAAAAAGTGCGTTTATAATCCTCGTGTACGGATCCTTCGACATAACAAAGATGTTGCGTCCATTTCATTGAATTCTTTCATTTATTCATTCATTCACCCATTCGCTGATTCACTGCTGTAATATACCGGTGATTGGTTTGGTGCAACGTTCGCATTTCTTGGCGAAGAGCTGTCCGAAGCACGGTACACAGTAGGGCTTTTCGTCGTGCGGTGTAAACTTGTCGTCTGCTAGGATCTTAGCGCACTGAGTGCAGCGAAAACACTCTCGATGCCACGTCGACTCGTTGTACGTCACTCCGCTCTTCGATATCGCCTGGTCCACACATTAACCGACAGACAGACGAATAACAAGAAGGCCCAGCTGTCGCCAGAGCTACAGCCTATACAGTTCCTGACCTTCAAGATCATCCAAGGTCAATGATTTTCACGTAATCTGAAAGAGCATATGCCGCTTTCTGTTAGTGATTAATAGTAACCGTGGCCCTATTTCTTGCCATTTCCGAGATACAGCCACTTATAGCTTGTTACATTCCATTAAAAATTGTAGCCAAACCGCAGCAGATAAAAACTTGATTACTGTTGACAGACTATAGGTATCATCGCCGACCCCTTACGACTCACCGTTTAGGCACAATAGAGTATGATTGGCATTGTGCGTTATGACCCTTTAAGGTCACCTAAGGTCAATGATTTACATGTCATTTGAAAACCAACATGCGACTTTTTATTAATGACCAATAGCAACCTAGGCCCTATCTCGCACCGTTTAGCCACAATACATCCGCGACAGACGGACTGACGACAACCGTGCCAAAACGTTTTACAGCATAGCTGTAGCGCATCAAAAAAGGTATCCCATACTCGATACGAGCGTAGGGTCCAGAGCTAGGCCTAATCCCGGACTCTAGGCAGTCAGCCCACAGGTGACGTAAGTTAGTCATAAACCCGGTGGTAGGCTGCCAGTACTTTCCACCAGGCCCGCGGTTACCTTCCCAGCCGCAGACTAAAGCGTCGCCGCCCCCTCACCGGTACCAAATTGTACTGCTTGGTGACAGACACGTGTGTGTGTAAAAACTTGCCCAGAGTCGTTACCTGGCAGTGCACTGACCAGACGAGAGTCGAACCAGGGACCTCGCGGTCACCAGTCCGGCACGCTACCGCTACACCACCAAGCCACGCCAGATATAAATACGGACAGATAGAGATAATTGATTGATGGCCAGTGGCAGCAAATGATTGATCACGGAGCTGACATCTCACACTGCCTGCCCATCGCCGGCATTCTGATCTCCGTTCACACCCCGGGCCCATTGGGTGATGAAAACTGACCGAGATTCATCGCCAGGTTTCGAATCGATGCTTTGTAGCTTATTCGACTAATTTTTGTGGGCCACATTCCCCTGGCACGACGCCATCTATGGATCTCATACAATAGAATAGGCCCTATGCACTGCGGCGACAAAACGTACAGGGTGGGCCAAAAATAGCACTATTTATTGTACGCCTCATAACTTCACCAAATATTAACCGATTTTTAAAATTCTTTTACCGTGGAAATCAGAAGACAGTTTGTAATAAAACTGTTGCTATAGATCCCACCGCACCTCAAGTGTGTCGCTACACTACCTCGTGAGATGTCACATGACGCACTCAAGCCGACGACGCCACTGACCAGTTGCGTGATCAACGTTGAACAAGCCTGGCATGTGGCCCCCAAACAACCTCCACTTAAATTCGGTCCATTATGTAGTTTAGAATATTCTTCAACAGACGGTCTGTCAGTATTGACGATTCACGTCCGTCAACCAGCTGAAGCAGGTGACTGTCACTAAGTGGAGCAAACTGCCACAGCGTTTGGCTGATCGCACCATTGGTCAGTGGCGTCGCCGGCTTGGTTGCGTCGTCCAACAGTAAGGCAGACACATTAAACATTTGATTTGAAAAATGTGAGATGTGATTTTTAAACAATAACTGACACAACAAACACGTTGTTTCTGTTGTTAATTTATTAAAATGTGTCGTTACAAAAGTCGTCTTGTTTTTAATTGTTATTCTTAAGAAACTGACATTTCACAAGGTAGTGTAGTAACACACTTTGGGGTGGTGGAATCTATAGTGACAGTTTTATTGCAAATTGTCTCTTGATTCTGACAGTAAAAGAATTTTGGAAATCAATTGATATTTGGTGAAGTTATGAGGCGTACAAAAATTGGTGCCATTTTTAGTCCACCCTGTATATATGATTAAACAAAAATGTTTTGAACATACGTAACAAATTGCTGCTCTTTTGATTAGTACTACACCGTATGTCACCTAGCTCTGTCCGAGTACATAACTACGAGCTTTCATCCAAAATCACAAGCACTGGCGAATTTATTTTTATCTACCGTGTTTTGTCTACCTATAAAGCCTGTTTTTAGCTTTTTAACTATTTTTAACTTTTCTTCATCTTAACTGTTATCGTACACTGTGTTTAACAGCAATGCAGTGTCTGTTGTGTTGTCAAGAAAAACCAGTAATTATCATCAAATTTTATCATCAGATTTTGTTTTTACACGCTATGTTACTTTACATTAGCGATCAGTTAATTCGTGATCAGGGGTACAATTTGAAAAGTTCGTAAAATAAACCTTCGAAAATGTTAAGAGAAATCCGATATACACCGTGTCCGGAAATAAAGAGTAACTTGTTGACGTCGGACGAAGATACAAAGATTTTACGAAGATTTTCCAAAGAAGTTTTCAAAATTTGGCCCGTGGGCGTGTAAAAACCGGAAGGAAACTGACGCCCTTGCAGACGTGGCAGCGCGGTGCGTAGGCCCGTTCATAGCACTGGACACAGATGACGCGCTCGTCCGACGCAGGCGCGAACTTCTGGTCACGTATTGGCTCGTGACATTCGTCGCACTGAAAACACTCTTCGTGCCATTTCCGACCTTCGTACTCGAATTTTCTCATTCCTGCAGCGAGCAACGCACCTTTGACATTTCATCGCACGACACTTCATCGGGCGAGCAGTCGTTTACGCATCCAGCACCGTACAAATTAACCGTAATTAACAAAAATGTTGCAAGCACCAAAGCCACAAGTACAAATACAAGTACAAATACAAATACAAGTACTTGAAACTAACTATCAAGTACAATTCAAGTACCCGCAATAGCTAAGATCCACTACACTGTATGACATAAAAATACCATTGTATCACGTATTGAAAAAGAGTGATCCAGTTTTAATAAATTTTGATATAAATAATCCTGACACAACACAACTGGCTATCCAATGACTGTTCAGTTTTCTACCTCACCCAATGTTTGCTGCTGCACTACTTGATGGAAAAACCAAGAAATATTGCAGTGTTATTACACACAAAAAACACGTTCTGTCCACATTTTTATCGCTTTGGCTGATAGCTTATCCAATTGTCGATTTTTCAACTGTCTACAGAAACCGTTGGCCCATTACACGAACACAAGCATGGAGGCACGTTCTTTATCCCTCCCTATTCCTCCTCTTTCTTCACCCTTTTCTCTCAGTGGCGGTTTTAGGCCCGGGCCGGTGGGCCTGTGCCCCCTCCTCCAGTTTTGCTCCAGGCCTCCCAGTTTCGTGGCCATCCATGATTTTTTTTCAAAGATAACACAAATTTTTATTTTTTTTGCCTTTCCAAATTATAGAAAAGCGGCCAAATTTGCGGCTTTCATTGAACGTCCAAAAACCATAAGTGCTTTAGCTTCAGGGGGACTTCGCTCTCTTGACCCCCTGACTAGGGGCCCTGCTCCTGGACCCAGCTGGGCGCTCTGCCTCCAGACCCCCGTTATATGCTCGCTCTACCGCGCTCGTCATCGGGCGGAGGCCCGTGCCCCCAGATATTGCGGGTTAGAACCGCCACTGTTTCCTCTGTTCCCATTTTCTCACTTTTCCTTTTCCTTTCCCTAAATGTAGGACCCCTAAAATACCGCTAAGGTGGAAATAGCGCTGCGAGCTCCCTCAGCGAGGTATGGGGCCGACCTCCAGCCGAAATTGAGCAGAACGGAGAAAACAAACAAAACATCCACGGATGCAGTGAACCACGAACCAACTAACCTGTGCGGAAAACCTGTTTGCAGTGGTCGCAGCGCGGTGCAAAGTTACTTTCGTGGCACACGGCACAGTAAAGTCGTTCGTCGCGCACAGCAAACTCGACATCAACCAGCGACTTGTTGCATTCACTGCAGTGGAAACAGGCCGCGTGCCAGTGACGATCATTGTGCTCCAAATCCTGCATCGACAACATTGGGGCGATGGTATGTCTGCTTGCTGCAAACCGCGGGTCCAATTTTTCGCTGACGCGGCCAACGCATGGCCGCACAGTGCGCTGTAATATCGTTAGTTCATGCCAATCAGCTGCTACTTCCGATATTGCAAAAGCGATTCTAGTCTTGAGCCGGTCTCATATAAGAAGCACCGTAGCAAGTACCGGACTTTTTTAACAGCACATCTCCACCCGTAGATGGCTTCCAAGTATAACACGTAAGTAATTAAGTAAGATGACGTAAGAGGCGCAAATTTAACAGTTATTAGCCACAATGCGCCGCGATCTCAACACCGGAACAAAAGTGTCTCGTTAGCAGCCGCTTAAACAGTTCAAAGCTAATAAGTCTCAGATAAGCCGGAAGATTGTTCCACAGCCTCAAACCTGCAGCGGCAAAACATCTGTCTTCGTAGCTGCTGTAGCTAGGTTCGTCTGAAGACACATGCTAGTGTACGTCCAGTAGGCATAGAGTTCTGTGCATTGCTCTTCTCTATGGATGCCAGTTCTTTAAAGCACCCGTTTATGGCGCTGAAACGAAGAGACTTACAGATACAGATAACAGACAAGCAAACAGATAATTAGTTTATTTTCAGCAACCATTTCTTGATTGCACAGTTAACCGACAAATAAATGCAGAAATTGCCAAAGAACGAACGCAGTTTAAGTTTACACCGATATTATGATATCAGGGTGTAATGTATAAACGTCGATCAACTTACCCTGCCACCGACGCCGATGAGTTCGTGGCAAATGTCGCACGTGTGACAGAACAGAGTCTCGTAGCATGACGGGCAGTAAGCCTTGCTGTCTTTGACCACATATCGACTGCCTGTCAGTGCTTTGTCGCACTGGAAACAGGCGAAGTGCCCCTCGTGCCACTCTCGATTCATCGCCTTCGTCGTCTCGGTCGCGAATATCAGCTGTATACAAACCGTACCAAAGACACACTCCTGTGTTAGCACAATGACTCAGAAGCCTTCCATTACATGCTTGTGTAAATTGTACGCTAAATACATATAGGTTTAAATGGCATTCCAATTAAATGCATTACTGAAATCAATTTAAATAATACGGGAATCGCTAATGATTTGCTTAAAACTAGAAAACTATGTCCAGTGGCTTCTATCCCTATACCTAGTGGGCGCAGCTTGCGTTCAGTGAAAAATAGGGGGGGGAGTTTTGATAAGGTTGCAAATCAAAACTTCCCTTTATTTTCACTGGACACACTATACTTTTAACAAAACTTTTCCCTATTTTTACTTCCTTCCTATGTTTCACTGGCCAAACTATATCCTTAACAAAACTTTCTTGCTAGAGGGGGAAAAAGCTCAAAATATGGGGAAAACTTAAGTCAGAAATTGGGAGGGAACCTGAGCCCAAAACTGGGGGTAGAAGTTGCGCCCGATTTTGATTTCAAATTTGGGGGGATAAAAGCCACTGACTCTGTCGGCTCGGTGCTTTGACGGTTTCAGCTGAAAATTAGCACATTTTTAACAATCGGTTACTTTTATCCTGGGAACTTTTACACCAATTTAGATTCATCTACACTTTTTCGGTTTCAACTTAGTTGCCCGTATGGAACGGGCGGACAAACGGACGGACGGTAAAGCAAGACGTGCATGCATGTACAGAGTGGCAACGCGGCCTATATTAGTAAAACGAATCTGTTGAACTTAGACGGAACATGATATGATCGATGCCGCTATTTGCCGCTGTCAGCTATCGGCATCGAGAAAAGATGCGGCATTTCCGGGCGCCGCTAATGATCCGTCTTGTCACACCTGATATAGGCAATTAACGTTGTTGATATATGATGACACGCGCCGAAACTGACGACATAGATTAAGGCATCAACAGGCACATTCGTCCACCGGCTGCGGGGTCAAAAGGTCATTTGCCACATCACAACACAGACAGAAAGCTAGGAATTTGCCTCGACGCCGGGCAATTACACGCGTCTCGAGCAGTGCGCGGTAAAACGCAGCGATGGACGCCGGTATCACATTAAAATGTCTCCCCTACGAAAAATCTGCCCGAGGAGAGATAATCACGGATTTGATATGTCTCCCCCTTATTAAAATATCGCCGGCCCCATAAAAGTCTCCCAAGTATGGGATTGCTCCCCAGAAAAGTCTCCTCGCGGCCGACAATTTATTGGCAAAATTCCGTCCCGACCGGGCGGCCGCCTTGCGGGGCGGATTTTTGCCGGTAAATTGTCAACTGGGAAAACTTTTCTGGGGGGGCGATTCTATAATTGGACACCGGCAGCAGACGACAACGTCGTCGCTGCTCGCCAGGCTGTGAAATGCGACGTCGACGTTCACACGCAACCGAAGCGAACATCGCCGCATCTGTGACAGGCATCGGTCACGTGACACACTTCGATGCACACCGTTCTACCGCAGTGGCTTCCTCCGATGCCGTGAACGGATAACCGGCCAGATTTAAAGCCCGATTAGGCTATATCCGGCATAAAAATGCGAAGGCACTCACGTAAATTTTCTGCCAAGAATAAAATACAGTGTAAGTAAGTACCGGTAACATCAAGTTTGGATTTCGCAATGGGCGCCGTACATATACCCCGCCATGAAGATCGGAGAATGCTGCAGTGCGCTAAGTCCAAGTAAACAGAGTTGCAATTTACCAACAAACAGCCGCAAATTTCCAATAGAGAGGATTACGGGTGTTCAATTTTTTATGATATTTTCTCCACACGTTTTCCGAAGATAAAGGATTTCAGCTCCAAATACGAACTTCTGGCAGAAAATATTTTCAACAAAAAATTTCGTCAGGCTAAAATTTTCGTGGGACAATGGTCTCTCTTGGTCTAGATTTTCGTCGCTTTGAAACCCGAAATATTGTAGGCCTAAGTCGGCGCTGACGGTTTTCACGCGCGTCGCACTGTCTGTCACTTTTACATTTTGCATTTTTACATGACCGTCACGACACAGTACCGATTCAAACCCAGCAAAACATAGAAAAATCGGTTTTTACCATATGATAGCTTAGGCTAGGATCTTAGTTTCTCTTGACAAAATTTCGTGACGCTAAATGAGGGGATTTCACTCGAACGAAGGTGACAAAGACCCCCTGCAAAATCGTTATTTTACCGCTATTAATTCGTGTAGCGTGCGACCGGTTGCAGATAGGCACAGACTTGCTGCTTATCATAACAAGCACTACTGACGAGCTTTCCAAAAATACCGAATCAATGACCTTAAATGACTCTGAGCCCACAAACTATAAAGTTTTAGTGAATTTTTGTTCGACTTCATGCTGCGATGCACATTTGAAGATTGAATTTTGGTCGAAATTATCGGAGACAGACCGAGACAACTTGTACGATCGCGCATCTCACGAGCATCAGCTCAGATTTCTCGTCAGACATAACAGCAAGAAATAAATCGTCGGAGACCTCGTCGCAGGCACGGCAGCGTGGTCGAATCAGCTCGGCATAGTCACGCTCGCAGTAGACATTGCCGGCCTTGTAGCAATAACACAGGTCGACGAGCAGCTGTTGACAAGTGCAGCATTTGAAGCAGGCCACGTGCCACGTGCTGGACTTGGATGCGGCGTCTGACGTTGCCTTGGTAACCACCACAGCCATCCGGCCCGCGTCTATGTTGGCACCGCAGCCGACGCATACCTGAACATACCGCATACCACCGTCAAATCGTAACCGTAGAAACTAAAAGAAGCGGCAATTAACTGCTGACTTCGATGACACAGCGCGTTGTCAACAACGTTTTCGTAACCGACGCATATGCAAAACATTCAAAAGTGACCAACATACATAAAAGCTAAGTGTAGTACTGCTGAATCAGTCAGGTGTTGAAGCGCAAAAACTGCAAAGAAAACTGTACAATTGACACGTAGCCTAACAGATTTTATTAAGACACATTCTGTTGTCTAAAACTTATAGAAGTATTTTCAATGTTAATAATAAGTGCACGTTGCGAATCGTGCTGTTTCGTGCGAAATCGCGAATCATATTCATTAATACCCCGTTTACACGATCCAGCAAACATCGAGCAGGCTTGATGGAACCCCGCCCCTGGCTCAAATGTAGGCCTGAGCTTAGCCCACAGCTGACCACGTGTTATATAGGCCTTTTAATTACAACCCGCCCGCTCTCCTAATTAGCACGCTAATTACCATAGCTCGTCGAGCTAACTCGACGTTTGCTCGATCTCGTAAAAGGGGTATAACTAGTTAACTAGTTTCCTCATTTTTCCATCAAAATCATATCAGTGGCGTCATGGCAGGTGGAAAGAGCACAACAATTGCCTCCTCCCCCTGTCGAAAAATTTCGAGAAATTTTCTTGTCGTCCGAAACGGTTTTTTCCAAAAATGCAAACTTTGGGGCAGTAGAACCCCCATTTTGAGAAAATGTAGAAACAAAATTGACATTTGAGCAACCATAATCTCCTCTGTCGGAAAATTGCAACTTCCTGTCACCGCCGCTACTTTTTAGCCCATGCTACAGCTGTATAATAATTATAATCGCATACACAACATCTAACTGCAGTAAGGCTTGATTTATTTATTAACTGGTCTGTTAATTAACGGGTGCTGTAGCTCCAGTGCGAGCTGAGTGGACACATCTGGTGCAGACAGCGGAGCGGCGTCAACGTATTGCCATTAATACCCCATTTACATGATCGAGCAAACATTGAGCGAACGTATTTTGAATACATTTGCTCGACGTTTGCTTGACGTTTGCTCGATCGTGTAAACGGGGTATAATGCTAACCAGCGAGCGACAGCGGCGACGTTAAGGGTTAAAAAAGTAGACGAGGAGCAAGAAGTTGCGATTTGCCGACAGAGACTGCAAATTTCCAACCGAATTGCAACAGACGGCTGCCAATAATTTCCGATGTAAAAAAAAATTATGGGTGCTCGAATCTGCAATTTAGCCTTACATTTTCCCAAACTGGTTTTTCTAGCCAAAAAATCCATGCTGGACGACAATTTTTCCACAGTCTAAAATTTAGGGGGGGAGTGAGGGCAACTGCTCCTCTGCCCCGCTCAGCCACGACACTGCTGAGCGAGGGAGCGTGAGAAAGCCTGTATTTAGCAAGCGACATAACCGCTGCAGACATTTTGATTACGTACAGCGCTGTGCTTAATGGCGGGCGTCACGGTGGCGACGTCTATCACTTCGGCGTCGCGGGTCCGGCGAAACTCTTCGAACGCCTCCGTCATCAGTTGTTGCTGCTTGTCATCGGCGGCGCGCTGCAGCTGGCGACAGAACCTGGCGCTCAGGTCGTGGGTCAAGTCGTGGGTCAAATCGTGGGTCAGGTCGTCGTAGGTCAGGTCGTGTGGGTCGGGTCGTGTAGGACATGGCGCTCAGGTCGTGAGCCGGCAGCTGGACGATCAGTCGTACCAGACGACGTCGCGAACCGCTCGAAGACGTTTTCGGCACGTCGTCAGCCTCCAGATGGTTCAAGTATTCCTCCGCCGTCTCGACGACCGTCAACAACACATAATCACCATCGATCAAGGGCGTCATTTAAGGAGAGGGGTGGCGGAGTTTACGGACCCCCAAGGATTTATAATTTTATTATTTTATTTGTAAATTGTACCTTTAAAACAGTGTTACTATTGCAAGAACAGTGCGTTACGTGGCCTGAGACCGCCCCAATGATTACTGAGAGCCTGCAACTGTTTACTAAATTGACGCCACGCCACTGCCATCAATAACCATGTCGGCGCAAGCCCGTCGAGAAGGGGTGGACGAGGAAAGTTTTCCCGCCTCCGCCCTCGCAACGTTTGGGGGGTCCGCCATCGCTGGAAAACATATTCGCCGTATGTTTGACAGCAGATTTAATCATCTGAATTGAACATACTTCGGTGATTTACGACGATTTTTCAACAAATCTGACTATTTCTCAAACGAATGAATGTATTTAATGCTTTAGCCCGCTCCTCAGACACTACCCCATATAGGGCCCCGCGAGATTGTATCCGGGCCCCGATATGGCTCTCGTCGATTGTAAGCGGCCGTCCCAGGGGCGTATTTCCATACCGGTATCACGTAAAAGAAACAGGTATAGCAGGAATATAGCAGCAATAGTTTTCATTAGATCTAACAAAAACCCCTTTCTTTTACGATATTTTTTACTTCATTTTACAGTTTTCTTACTTTCAAGTGAGAAGGCAGCAGGCGCGCCTTTCTTCTAAATAGCCTATGTCCGTGGGCTGACCGGCATTTCGTTGGGTTCTTATAGGCGAAGCATGGGACGAATTACAGACTGTGCCGCTGCAGCCCCAAAATTGTGCAAAAATAGACTGGTCTCACTTTTATTGGCCAGTCCGCCTCGTCATGTCGATTGGCAAGCCACAGAGCACAAGGATTAAGAAGTGCATACAAAACTGGCATGTAAACCCAAAACCAAAAAAACAGTAAAACGTAACTGAAACTCGCTTGTGTCTTTTTTGTTTTACGCAGTTTGGGCAGTTTGGGGCATTTTTAGCAGTGCACGCATCCACCTGAAACAAAATGCATCCAAGTTTTAGTTAAGTTATACACGCAGGAATCGACCACCTTCTGTTTGGTGAGGCCGGGTGGTAGCCATGTGTAGCTGAGTTTAAACGCCAAGTCGCGGCTCGCCTGTCTTGATCTTTGCAGCTCCGTTGAGACATTCAAACCAAGTCGGTCATAGACGTCACTAAAGTCGTCATTGCTGACGTCATGATCCTGACGCGGACAACGACATGTTTCGCACACGTTTCTGATCGCCAACCACAACAACAACAACAACGATATAAACCTTTGCATAAACATGGCAAGATGACTAACATCGATTTTAATTTTTTTTGATCGCGGTGACTATTTATCCAGCAGCCGTACAAATGGCGAACAGGCTATTTGTCAGCAGTCGCAAATTCATAGGCAGATCCAGGAGCTAAAGTCGATGAGGCCAAGGTCAAACGCCGAAGGCGCAAGCCGAGTCGAGGCGCCGAAGGCGCCAAGAAAGGTGGGGTGAAGTGAGGGGGTGTCCCCCTCCCCAAAGGGGAGGCCCCTTCCCCAGAAAAATGTTTTAGATCTTAACGTCAAAATGGCGTATTTTCGTGGACTTTGTGCTAAATTTCATTTTTTTTCTATGACCATAACAGTATAGAAATACAGCAGTAGGCGTAATTTACAAAGACTGCCATGGAGATTGACTTGCATGAGATAAAAAGCGTTATTCAAAGGCGTTTATCCTTCCAAGTCCTTGGAGCAATCCCCCCAAACTCAAAGTGAGGCGTCGCAAGCGTCGACGGAAAGGAGAATGAGGAGAGAGTATCCTTCTCCCCAGCCGACTAAGGACTCTGGGGGAGCGTCATGATCTCCCCCAGCAGGGTCCAGGGCGGAGCCCCGGTGAAAAACAAATTTGGTGCATTCAACCCTTCTGGTTGCAAGATATCTTAAATATTATGAAAAAATGCAAAATAATAATAATATTCAACTCCCCCTAATTTTCCAAGAAAAACCTTTCCTGGTTTTTCTTGTAGCGTTTGCTTTAATTAGGTTTATATGGTTTAAACTCCCCTGGCGTTATTTATTGTTTATTGTTACTTACTCTTACGTAGGCATAGCCAGAAATAGGAAAAGGCGAACTAGCCCCCAAGGGCCAAAAATTGAGGCCGAAAGCCGAAACAAAGATGGACTTCTTGGGGAGAAGCCTGTCGCTGGGGCGCAGCCCCGGTAGCAAACGGTTTTTGGGCATGAAAACCCCCTAAAATGCATACATTGAGTATAAATTTTATTAGTTTTACTGCAGAAATGCACTGCATGTACTAGGCAAAAATGCGACTTTGGCATCTTGGGGGGCCATGGCCCTTTTGCCCCCCCCCCAAATCCGTCTATGCACAAATTCAATTATATTCGACTGTCGGCGGCGTCAACGTCTCTGGTTAGCGTTAGCGTTATGCATAGTGCAGTAGAATTAAAGTTAATATTTGAGTTAAGATTGAGGGTTTAAGGTTAGGGTTAGAATTAGCGTTTAGCGTTAGGGTTAAGGTTAGCGTACTTCGGATAATTATGTGACGAGTGACGACAGATAGACACCCAAACTAAAGCTGTAACATTGGTCATGAATTTGAGTGTAAGTTACTGGAAGCAAGCTACATACACTTGCCGAATGGCGCAACCCATGACAGTTTGCTATAAAGTTTAGGTTGCCAGTTGGCCGTTTGCCGTGACGGCGTCTCTGCGGCGGGCCTTAGCCGGTACGGTGCTCGTACGTATTGTTCAATAGGGCTGCCTTATAAATAGCCGGCCAGGGTAGAACCGGATATTAACCTTATGAATAGCTGCTTTGCTACTGATACGCCTGTGCCTTTTTGATACTGGAGTCTGACCAGCTCTTAAGTCTACAAAATGCAGGTCGCATTGTAGGTGTTTGTGGTAACTGGAATTAAAGAAATTGACGTAAACTATTGCAAGCTAGGATACTCAACCTACTATAAATGTTTGATACAATGTATATGAAACGATAACTGCTCAAAAGTCAGAGTTAAAACAGACCTGACATTCATTTCGGTTTACGAAAACGACATACTTGGCAAAATTTCATGCAGATTAGGCATTAATAACTGAAACTAGCCTATCTTTGTTAATTGTTACACTATAAACACGACATCAAATAGCACCGCACCGACCTCCATGGATGCAGCGTGAAACCTGAGGGACATTTCTCGGTGGAACAATTGAGACAGGGTTGACCTTTACCGGCTTCAAACACAACGACCTCGTCCTATTTGCAAACAACAACAACAGCAACGAGAATCGTTCAATAACGTTTATGAATAATTACATGCAGTGCACTATTTTTAAGAAGGCTGACTTCCATACTGATGCATATCGCTGTAGCACGAAAGATAAAAACGTGCTTTTACGGGTATTTTAAGCCCCTTTTATTTGTAAATTTTTGTTTGATTTCGTGCGACGAAGCTATGATGATAAAGCTAGCCATACGCTGCGACACGATGAAAGTTTGCACTTGAAGACTGACGGAAGAGCTGTAGCCTATGCCAGTTTAATACCCCGTTTACACGATCGAGCAAACATCGAGCAGACATCTAGCAAACGTCGTGCAAACGTCCAGCAAACATCGAGCAAACATCGAGCAAATATGAAGCAATGCACAAAACATAGCAAACATCAGGCAGAAGTCGAGCAAACGTCGAGCAAACATTAAGCTGGTTCGTCCAGCTAACATATAGCCAGCTCGTTGAGCCAGCTCGATCGTGTAAACGGGGAACATGCAGCACATAAACTGAAAAAACTTAAATATAGGCCTATTCGTCGATTTCTATCCAGAGTCCACACGCGAAATTTTCTTATTACATTGATTCAAAGCTCAAACCTCGACCATCCGTGTTTCATTGCGTAATCTTCAAACATACGCCTATAAAAGCGTTTCAAAAACATAAAGCTGTGTAAAAATCGCTTTGTATTTTGCCTCTTTGTAAAACTCGCAATAGTGAAAACAATGGTTTAGAACAATTTTTAGATATCAGGGTAGAAGTTCAGGAGTGACACCAAAATTCTCAGTTCATTGAGTGACGCCCACCGTCCCACGCTTATATTTGTCGCAAATTGTTCCCATATTTTCAGCCAGACGAACAGTCATATGACACGGACCGCCGGGTGTGGCGTGTCTTAACTTGGCGTCCTAACTGTGTAGTTAGTTGTTGAGCGCCACTTTATTTTTATTTAATAACCTGAGAATAAAGAAAATCAACTCAAATATTGGATTCGGCCAGTCCTGTGTGGCACTGGGCTTCTCGTTAAGTATTTACTTACTTAACTAGTGTATTGTACTAGTGTAGTGTTATTTATTTTTATGGGCGGGCTTAAGGCTTTACTTACGTATTGTTTGGGTAGTTTTTTCTATTTATTTATTTATTTTATTTATTTATTTGTATCAGGCAACAAGGCCCATAAACATAATAAACACTAGCAGAAAACACGAACAGAAAAAGACAGACAGAAACACAGATAAGCAGATAGACAGACATTAAAGCAATACAGAAAAAAAACATGGAAACAGTAAACACATGTCAGTTACACTAA
>Ga0056128_1004407_pt1 | contig 17600 bp, 13 predicted proteins | sample WorMetLIZISLAND2_FD_71113 | JGI IMG/M metagenome (GOLD analysis project Ga0056128, IMG submission 71113) | Marine gutless worms symbiont microbial communities from Max Planck institute for Marine Microbiology, Germany - Olavius geniculatus... ... | reverse complement strand
AGTCACGCAAGCGTTATATTTCACCTATTCGTGGGGAAGCCCCCCGTAAACGGATTTTCACTAAATTTTGCACATCAGGAGATATGCTGGACGTAATCATCTGTGCAAATTTTGGTGTGGCAAAAAATTAAGGGGTTTGGGAAATACGAGGGGTCAAATTTTTGAGTTTCCCATTGAAATGGCTGGTCACCTTTACAACAGGGCTGGCGCTACCGCGCAGCCTGTGATCTAGGCCTAAAGCTATATCACTTTTTGCCGGTTTTGTTGTTCCTGGTGTTGGCGGGACCCCGTAATTAATGATACAGGCTCGAGTTGAACTCGCAGGCTGCAAAATGCCAGCAATTTTAAAGCGGCGTAAGGCTCTAGTTCCACTACTTCGACTAGTTGTGACTTATTTGGACAATAAGTCGCACAACGTGTTAACATCTTAATTCTTGACACATCATGATAGGGTTCTCGGTTGATTCTCAAGTCAGTTTCGAGTGGACAGACGCGTAAACCGTGCTGCAATTTCATGTTGTGGTTAGGCTTACATGCGGAGCAGAAAAAAAGTTCGAAAACGTTCTGCGAAAGTTTTGCGTTTTATTTTACATGTAACCAGCTATTTTTTCAAACAATACGCAATCGCGCTAAATGTTTTAAAACGTTTCTGCAACGTGCAAATGCAGCGCGGTGTACTTGCGTTAAGGATTAAGCTATGCCCTACAACTTGTTGACAGGTAACAGACCGATTGTGTAGGCGACCAATGACGTCATTGCGATTGTGAACTTCCGATTATATAAGCACTGTGTCGGGTCGTGTTTTGTGTGCCGTGTGCCGTGATTGTGATGTGCGCGTGCGAATTTATGCGTTGTACGATAGAGTCCCAATGTTGTGAAATTATTCAATGATTATTGATCTAGTAGGCTGGTGTGGGGAAGCGCTCACAGAAACGGAGTGACGCAAGGTAAAATGTTGCTCAGATTTTACATCTCTTGCACTTTGTTTGACAACTGCATGCATGAAAATCAACAGCATTATTATAACACATTCAAAATTATTGTAAGTTTGTAATTTTTTTTTAAATTGTAAGCTTAATGTGTAATTACAAGCAATTACAGACAGATAGACTGGGAGACGGTAAACAGGTTCCACTACTTCGACGTAGGGGTGTGACTTATTTGGACTATCGTAAGGATAAGCAAATAAATCTGTGAGCTTTCGTTTAAGACGTTTTTAGACAAATCGTAGTAAATACGTGGCGGTCATCGTCTGTCTGTGACTCTTTGGTGACGTATAAACATTTTGGTGATGTCCCAGACTTAAACGTTCCATCTATTTACCGTTTATATCTGATCGACACTCGTCGAAAATACCATACGAAAATAATAATCGCCGAATAATTTTTATCGTGCCTTACACAAAGAAGCAAACACATATCCAACATCAAGTTAAAGCTGACAATAATCTTGTGTTCACTGAACTACGTACTTACTTATTTGTTTGTCTTTCAGCTAATATGGCTGATTTTTTTTATATCAGAGTCATAGTAATGCCCAAAATTATTACTACAGTGTGAAAACATTTTGCCGGATGACATACAACGTCTCCGTTCGTCACTTTCGATCTTCGGCCAACGTCTCAAAAATTTGGCTCTTTCAATAAATTATACCCGAACATCATCGTCATCTAATTACTGTACTGCTGACACAAAATAGGCCTATATTGATTGTCCGAGATCTGGTTTTAAGCAGTTTTAAGCAAGGCTGAAACAGTCAAATATGACATAAGGGCGATGATAAGGGCAGCGACGACAACGACGACAACCGTCGCCAGAGATAACTCTGCGGAGTAGAGAGACTTTGATTGCAGTAACTGAGCAATGATTTATATCTGCCTCGGCGGACACATAAATAACCCACTTCAATGAATGGCAATTCGATCTACCGACCCATCTTTAATTACGTCGTGAATAGCCGCTGTCCTGACATCCGCACATCTGCTTTTTGCCAGATAGCAACTATATTAATTACCAAATACAAGTCATGTTAAATAACTTTTCAAATCAACTAGGTCTATATTAATCACCGGTATAAACCGGTCGTGTGCAGCTGTTGACTGGACTGTCGCGAAGGCGTTTCTTGATCGTTTCCGATTCCGAATCTAATTCGGTTAGCAGTGACTAATGTTTTTAAACGATCGACTTACCACGAAAAAATTTTACCTTTAGCCAGTTCAAGAGCTTAAGTAAAGTAAAAAGGAAAGTAGCCCAAAATGTAGATTTATTTAGCGCGTATAGATTACCGTCGAAAAGCCTCTACTGCGCTAGTCAATGTAGTGGAGGCAAAACAGGATTGTCTTGTCTTAGAAATTGTCTGAAACTGTGAAAGCCGCGTTTTTTCTAGAGAACTAACTAGTTGCCAGTTACAGATCGTCCGACGGGCAATCGAAAAAGCCCGACGGCCGTACGTAGCCCACAGTTAGTTGAAAATAGGCCAGTTTGGGTTGTCGTTGGTTTTTTTTCTATCGAACTCCAGGTTGCTTATTGCGTGATTGCTCACATTACATTGAATTCTTTTAAAAAACCTATCTCGAGGCCTACATGTAGGTCTAGAGAAAATATAACTTTTCCGAAATTAGTATTTTAGTAATCATCGACTAAACAGGGAAGAAAAAAAAACGAGCGTCAAGATCTGCCATTAAATCAATCAAATTTATCTAAAAATTTTGGCAGCAGAAGTGATAGATTGTAGTAGCGATAACTACATCAGTGTTAATCGTAAAAAGTAACGATTGATTGTGTATTACGCAGATCTAACTACACTGTGAGTCATAAAAATCACACCAACATTTTTTTCATCATAAGGTGAAGAAAAATGATCCAATTTTGATAAGTTTTGTTAAAAATATTCCTGATACAACTGGCCATTAAATGACTGTTTAGTTTCCCATTTCACCCATTGTCTGTTTCTGCACTACCTGGGGAAAAAACGAACAAACCACTGGTATTATTGCATAATTTAAAAAACACACAAAAAACACATTTTGTCCATATTTTTATCGTTTTAGCTGATAATTTATCTAATTGTCCATTTTTAACTGCTTACAAAAATGTTTGAAATGTTGGCCCACGAACATGGGCTCGGCTCGGAGACACTTTCTCTTTTCGTTGATAGTAGTGTTGATAACGTTCTGCTCCAGACCAATCCAGACTTCACCAATTGCTTCTTAAATTCATCAATATTTCTGAATGTTAGGCCTATTCAATAGACGTGCTGCTGCACAACAGTCAAACCTTGTAATTGATTGGCTGTTAACGGCCACATAATCCGGAAAGATAAAATTTTAAAAAGTTTTTTGTTGATTTTAATGCATATTTTGTTTGTTTTTTTACCAGGTAGTGCAGAAGCAGATGTTGGGTGAGGTAAAAAAACTGAACGGCCATTTGATGGCCAGTTGTGTCGTGAATATGTGTACCCAAAACTATTAAAATTGAATAACCCTTCTTCAAGTTATGGTAAAAAAATTTGATGTTTTCTGCCTAACAGTGTATTTCTTAAACAGTATAGCAGTTCATACTAGACACTTTGTTGACATGGTACTTTTGTATCGTTAATAACTGGTGCAAAAGCCTATTTTACTTGATGTGTTCATGTGTTTGTGATTTCAAAGTATATTTTTGTGAGTGCATACTGCGTTTTAAAACATTTTAATTGATTTGCGTGGGGGTAAACTAGGTACATCTTTTTAAAAATATTTCAACGTGTACATCAAAAGCGTTTTGTTTATTTTGTTTGACTATAATGTTGAACAAGAAATTTTACAAATCAACTCAACCAGCACACATTATTGTAGTTCCAATTTATGTAATGTCTGCCAATTATTATTTTTAATAGCACTTGCGACGTATTTGCACGGATTTGATGGGTCATTGTGTTATCACTCATCGCGTTGTTTCAATGTCGTAGATTTTGTGTGTATTTATTTCGTCGACCAGTTTATGTAGAATTCGTCTACAGTACATGATGACCGTAAAAGTAAGCCACAAGTTTTTTTTATAACAAGTGCATAAAATACTGTTAGATTTTATTTTTAAATCTCGTCACACACTATACATTTTGCTATGCACTACCATGTAAATTTTCCTTGCAAAATATTATGCTGAACGTTATAAGCCTAGTTTTTTTACAAAGTGGTGTAGATAACGGTACTAGCTACGCACTCCAGTTGAAACCACTTCATAATCTGAACGTCGTGCCAGTGAAAGAAATTTGACAAGAAGTCAAGCAGCCGCTAGGAAAATCCGACTGTACCGTCTACGTTCGAAGCCCAGAGTCCGATTTTCAATCACAGAGAGAGAACGATTTCTCGAAGGTGACACAGTTCCATGCACGCTATGATAACGAAACGCTGCTCTCGAAAGCTACAATTAAGCTGCAATTAACGCTAGCATAACACACGTCGCGCGCGGTGACAGCAGTCGTCTCGCCAAGCCATATAAACAGCTACAGTCTTAAATAACCAGCAGAAATATCGGACGCAGGTTTCGCAAATTTTTCTCACAGTAAAAACGTTTTGTTAGGGAAGACGCGCTACAGCCCATACAGTTCCTGTTGAAGCACTGACCTTCAAGGTCATGCAAGGTCAATGATTTTCATCTCGTTTGACATGGCATATACCACTTCATATTAATAATTAATAGTAATCTTGGTTTTATTTCTCATCGTTTCCGACATATGACTATTTATACCTTGAAACATTCCATTGAAAATTGCAGCCAAACCGCTGCAGATGAGGTCATGGTTACTACTGACAGCCTATATAGGATGCTGCCAGTGTCCTATCCAATGGTACCACCGCTAATCTCTTACAACTTACCGTTTAGCCACAATACCGCACGATTGGCATACCATAGTGTGTTATGACCTTTTAAGGTCATCCAAGGTCATTCAAGGTTAATGATTCTTATGTAATCTCCACGGTGTATGCCACTTTGTATTAGTGAATTATTGTAACTTTGGCAAAATCAATCTCTCACCGTTTCCGAGATATTGCCGGTTTTCCATTAAATTTCCTAGCTCCTTTCATTTAACCTTAAATTTGAAAATGTTTTTGCAATAGATCGCCGAAATTTTGCGTGCCCGAGTTTCACGCACATGGCTAATTATTCGTGCAATAAGTTTTTTTATACTTAGCCACAATACCTTCTTTACAGACGGACAGACGCCAACTCGTAGTAATAGCTCGACCGTTACTTAAGTACGGTCGGTTAAAAATTGGGCAGCATTTTGATAAAGTTACGACAAAAATCGTTGGCTTACTTTTTGGTCTACCCGGTGGATGTAGGCCTATTTCGTATGAGTTTGTCCCTGCTCTGGATTGACTGTGTACGTGGTAGGTCTATATATTATGTGCGTATGATGTGTAGCCAATATTTGCAGTTTTCAGTGTTTGTCAAGTTTATAAAAATAGCCGTCTAAGGACGAAAGTGGGCATGCGACGATTTTAGCAGAAAGAGGCTAACAGGCGTCGTCGATTAGGACATTGTACGGGTGTAGCAGTTAGCACGTTTTACGTATAGCGGAATATTAGGCGTGCATGTCAAAATCCAACAGAATGTTTAAGAGATAAACTGTGACGGTAAAGCAGACAGAAAGTGATTTTAATGTTTCTGCATTATTAACAAACGTAGTTATTTTAGTGTCGGGCTTTCACCGACTGGTTGTGTCAAAAGTCACCGATCGCGTAAACGATTAAGCGCGCTATTTTCAGTTGTCACGCGTGTTTATCGCTATACACCGTGTCCGGAAAAAAGAGTTTACGGTATTTTTGACATATCTTTTACAAACTTAAACTTATTTGCATAATTTTTGGCACGAGTCGTTCTGAATATTTACTTAATTAAACTGTTGAGATATTTTACCTTTATGTTGTCGATTCACCACATAGAGCTGACGTAATTATGACGTCATCGAAAATGCTGTTATTATTGTATCCGAGGTGAAAAAGCTAACACTTTTTCGGTTAATAACTATTACATATTTAAACGTATGTTTATAATATTTTTTGTAGGCAACATTAAAAAACTTGCAACTGAAAGTGTCCACTTCGCCCGAATACTGATGCTACTTTACCATGTAGAATAAAACACTTTTCGTATTCTTACTTTACTCCACACCCAAATAAACAGAAATGCAAAAAACAGTCTTTTTAGTTTTTAGCCTATAACTGCCTTAGTTGTTAGCAACAGTAACAAAACTTGCTATCAGCAAACTTTTGAATCAACAACGTTATTACAAAATGTACACTACCGCGACGCTAACGCATGCTGCAGAAATGACGCTGCTTGCTGATAACAGCTGCTGCACAACGACGACCTGGCGAAAAGCAAGACTAGGTTAAAAAAATTTTTGATAAAAAGTAATTTATTTTTATGCCAACAATCTCTCAAGTTATTTACTGCAATTTTCCTTCATTAGTTTTTTTTTGTTTTCGTATTGCAGAGACTCATCTAGACGTTATCTTTCTGCAAAAATGACATTTTCGATGACGTCACGATTACATTAGCTACACGTAGTAAGAAGTAAATTTTGAAGATAAGTTTTAAACGTTTTTAATAAAGCGTATCATAGTGATAACGTGCGCCAAAATTTATAAAAGTAAGTTTAAATTTCTCAGAGTTATTCAGGAAAAACTGAAGACTTTTTTCAGACACGGTGTATAATAGTGATAAGCCAGCACGAACTAATAACACTACTAACGCCGTATTATAGCATTGCATTGTGTAGTTGTATACACGTGTAATTTCATGCGGCTGTCTTTAGCCAGTCGTCGTATGGCGATCATATCAAGACTTGTTGGGTGTTTCCAGCATTAAAGTGCATTGATACGGAAACTATAACAATTTTCTCTGCGTTCTGTCATTATGTAGGTCAGCATGACTAACAACGTCTCATTGCACTGACTACTATTACGTGACTTCACTGTTTAAGCTTATTGTTACGTGTCCTTGTAGTCTTAAGACTTAATGCCACGCTAAAGCTTATTCGTCCTTCATCATCATCATCATCTCGAATTCCGACAAAACGAATTTGTCTCATTTATTTTAACATAAGCCGCAATGCGGGTCTGGGGTCTAGCCCATCTGTAGGCCTATATGATATCTGTTCAATTGTCTGACTGTTTCGTATCGGTTCCTAATGGACTGAATGAAGAAGGACAATATTTAGCTTTCGTAAACAATTAAATGAAGATTATAAAATCATAGATGTTAAAAACATTGATTTGCAAATAAAAAACATAAAAACATGTTTCTTAAAATTTTTATAAATAAAACATTAAGCTATAGAAACATAAATTTAAAAAAACATTAAACGGCAGATGTTTTCAATCGCTACTTTTCTCGCCATTATACACGCAAAAATATCTGTAACTCAAATAATTAAAAACAAAAACCTAGCATTCGTAAAGATTAAAGACCGGAATGTACTGAATGTACCGATCAAAAACAGCTGAATGCAATTTTTTCATGAGAAATAAATCATATTTGTAATTTTGTACGTTTATGTCTTAACAAGAACAAAAACACGACATTAAAAAGCATAAAAACATTAAAAAAAATTTTCTTTAGACACAAAAACATTAAAAACTAAAAAACATTTTTAAAAAACACGTTTTTAAAACTTTTATAAAAAAACATTAAAAATGTTTTACATCTATGGATAAAATCAGGCCTGAGGAGTTAAGACAAATTAATGGCTATTCGATCGTGCGTAAACTGGCAGCTTCGTTTAACGGGAGCTTTACAAATTTACACATTGGTTATTGATTGGTTGACTGAAAATAAACGTCTGCATCAGCACAGCATTAACATCTCGTTTTGTCCATAATTACATGGAGCACAATATTTTGCTGTTAGATATGCTCCCTTCAGATGGTTCCAGTCGAGACTTATCACTCGACCAGTTTGAACATTTAGGCCTATTGGATTACTAGACAGTCAACAAAACATTCACCGTATCGCTCACAGAAACATGTTGTAAACTTTAAGCTTACATTTTTTTTGCGCGCGAGAGCACAAAGTGCTAAGCGCTTATTAGCTATCGTAGAGGTGTCCGTCCATCTGTCCGTCCGCCACTGTCCAGCTTTATTTAAACGATGCAATTAAGCTAAAATCACGAAGTTTTTACTGTGGGCTACTGTTTTTGTGACAAAATTTTGTGTTCCTGAGTGAGGAGATTTCCCTCAAACGATCAAAAGCGTTAAAGTTATCGTTTATTTACCGATATCGGCTTGTCTTGCATGAAAACAGTTGCAGATAGGCACAGACTTGCTGCTTACCACAACAAGCATCTGTTAACGAGCTTTTCAAGGCGTCAGATTTGGGTACGTACCCTTTACAGCCCCGTTTTTGGTTAACAAAAAGCTCAGCTTTTTTGGTTAACAAAAAGCTCAGCTGTCGCTAGGATAGCCGACCGTACTAGCTGTCAGTGATTTTTAAGATCATCCGAGATCGATGATTTTTATCTAATTTGAAAGGGCGTATACCACTTCCTATTAGTGATTAATATTAACCTTGGCCGTATCTCTTACTGTTTCTGATATGGCCAGTTTTCCGTTGAAAAAAACGCACATTTTTTTTACCTCCCGTCCATTCAACTTCGAATTTGAAAATGTTTCCTTTGCACTAGATCGCCGAAGTATTGCATGTCTGGGTTTTTAAGGCATATGTCTAATTATTCGTGTAAAAAGTTTTCCATACGACCTAACACTTAGTCATATTTTTAAATTTTTTGTTTAACTGTGCTACCATTGTATTATGGTGAATAAAGTTGTATATATAATAAGCCTACATGCGTTACAGGCGACGGACGGACGACGACGGACGGACATACGACAGACGACAACCGTACCATAAGCTCGACCGTTACTTAAGTACGGTCGGTCAGCTAAAGTGTAGTTTTAGGCGGGGTAAACAATTTTTGACAGACACCTCAAATTTGCGACAGAATTTCGACAAACAGTTGCAAATTTTAACAGAAGAGATTACGGGTGTACAAAATTTCCATATTTGCATTTTAATTTATCCAAACTAGTACTTCTTAGCCGTAAATTTTGCATTTTTGGTGGCATTTTTTGACAGGAAAAAATTTTCTAACAATTTTCCGACAGCTAAAAATTTAATTGATTGTAGAAACGTGGCCATTTTTTTTCTATACTTTTCCCCCGTTTACGTTGACGCGATGTTTGCTACTGTCTACTGTCTATACTGATAGCGTGAAAACGATTGCAGATAAACACAGACGTGCTGCCTACTATAACATGCACCGCTGATGAGCTTTCTGCAGGCACTAACATTAGTGACCTTAAACCACACTAAGTAGTAAGATAGAGTAAATTTTTGAGACTTTGCCTGCGCTCACATTTCAACGAAATGGCTGCCCGCTGCAAGAAATAAGCCTACGTGATTCTGGAGATGGTTTTGGGGGTGACTATGGCGAGCCCCGGAGACCTTTCTAAATTTGACACTGCATCCTCAAGTTACAATTACCTAGCTAGCTGTTCGTACGCGTAGTGTAGTGCCATTTTACGTGGAAACTTTATACTGCACTCGTACCCAGTGATAGGTTTATTTATTGGCAACTGATACCGCTTGTCGACCTATGCAGGCTCTTGTCTCGTTATTCTGGCGAACAGCGTACGCGTGATTATTCGGCGAAAGTGAATTATCTTGTTATCTAAGATTGCTAATTAATTTGACATTTTCAGATGCCAAAACTCTAATTTGGCAGTGCAGTTTGGCATTTTTGGCTTTATGCTTTGTACTTTGCATTAAAATTCATAATTTGCCAGTAACACTTAAATTTGGCGACGTTGGCGTTAATTTGGTTAAGTTACTTGGCATTGGCTTTGGCGGTATCCGGTAGGGTCTACCGGTATTTTCGCTCCGTTCACACTCAGTGACCGCGGCGCTCCGCTTAGTGGCGCTTAGCTGCTTACCGCTCAGTTAAGTACTGCAATTACTTATTTAAAGCTTCGTGCCCGAAATTATATAGTCTTTGCTGTATGTTTACAAATTTGGTTTCAGTTTTTTTTTCGATAATACATATTAGTTATAGTTATTGTAAACGAGTAGCAACACGTTAATTGGTTGAACATGAATGCGTTTTTGCCTTCGGAAATTGCTAGATTAGTTTTAGGTTTGTTGCAATTCACAAGTATAATTTCAAGTTGTTTAGTCTGCAGACGATAGCTGTGACTATAGCGGGAAAATACTATTGAAGTCTCAGTCAACAGCGTAAATGCTATTGTCAGTGCGTACACTGACAAATGAAGGCTAAGTAGGCTATTGCTAGTGCGGCCATAGTTTGGGTTAGGGTTACAGTTAACGTTAGGAGTTAATGACCAGGGTTTGGGGATAGGTTGGGGTTGGGTAGCACTAATTGCTGAATCGGGCCGATGGGGCATACTAATTACTGCTGCCTATGGTGCAGTTTTAAGCGGTGGAATCGGCACTGATGGAGCGCAATAATTTTATAACTGAATAAGCTGCATCAACAACCTATAAAACTAGACAATTCATTGATTACTGTTACTCCATCGGCACCGATTCAGCCGACGCGTGCAGTGACGCGTGACGACTCAGGTGGCCGTGAACGCAGCAGTGGGCCGATTCTGTAATCAGTAACCTCCGATGGAGCGCAATAATTTTATAACTGAATAAGCTGCATCAACAACGTATAAAACTAGACAATTAATTGATTACTGTTACTCCATCAGTAATTAGTATGATCCATCGGTGCCGATTCAGCAATTAGTGCTACTGGTTAGGGTTAGGCATAGGATGTAGGTTTATGGATACAATTAGGGTAAGGGTTATGGTAGAGCTAACAAGATTCATGCAAGAAGTTTCATTGTTGAAGCTATGTTACTGAACTGAATCGGGAGACTCTAGTGTCATGTCACTATACTGAACTCGCCTGGTGTTATTTTCTGAAAAGCAATATCATGAGAATTGTGACCGATTTCAAAAGGCATTATTGTTAAAGTTGTGTTTTTAAGTATTTTGTTTGATCTGTGCAGGTTACTTGAGAGAAGAAGGCTGTCTTCTATCTGGCAATGCATTCCTAAAGGAGATGAAACATTTGGAAGAGTATCGTACATTATTGGCAACTGGCTATGAATATTCAACAAGCATTTGTGGAAAAACTTTGAAAATGATGCTGCAGGAGTATGGTGCCATGATGTTGAGTGGTATGTTGGTAACTATTATTATTTTTTATTATTTTCAATTTGTGACTTATTGTCCAACTTGTCAGTACTCTAGTGTTACATGTACAACTATTTACTTCTCTTTCACATTATGTTTGCACAAAGCATTTCCTTTTAGAGGAGGTAAATATAGTCTGCTTTGAAGTTTGCTGTTTGGTTTAAAGGACGCTCATTAACAGTTTCTTTGCAATAAACACATATTGTCTTTTTTTCAATTTTTGTTGTGCCTTTGCAATTTTTTTATTTATATTGCATGCTCAAAACCTTTTGCGTAGGGCAATACTACAATGTATGTCATGTTTAGTCATCGCAGTTCTGTCCGTCTGTCTGTCTGTCACATGGGTGGCTTAGTCAAAAATGGTGCAAGTAGGGATTGTAATCCTGGGATCCCAAATCCCAGGATCCCGGCCATTATTGCCAATCCCGAATCCCGGGATTTCGGGAGTACAAAAATTAGTTAAAATTGTACTTTTTTTCACATGTTAAATGATAGAAGTAAAAATTTTAGCCGTCTGGTGAATAATATATTTATGTGCGCTAGAGTTTCACTCTTTGATGTGCACTGTAATTTGTATTTTGACAGTCATTGTCACTCCCTGCAGTTCGGATATACCTTCTGTATGGGCCTATACTACATGATCATGTGCATGAAATAGGTCAATTAAGGATATCAAATTGATGACCAATCTGTAAGCCTAATCCTGAAATGGGATCCCGGGATTACAAATTTTTCTTTTCCAGATCCCGGGATAGAAAATTCAATCCCGGGATTGCAAACACTAGGTGCATCACCAAATCTTCACCGTTGGCTGCCTGGAAGACTCCAGTTTCAGGATCTGTAAAGCTTTTCCATAAATTCAAAAGAGGTCACCTCGAGCAAGGGTCCTAAATGAAAGTGGGTAGGGAAAATTTGCAATTTTTTTTTGATAAGTTGCGCTATCTCAGAAACTGTGCAAGACAGGGACTAGGTTACTATTAATGACTAATACAAAGCATTGGACATAGATTTTAACGGTCCAAGTCTCAACCCTCTAGGTTGAAGCAGGCCTGCACACAAGAGCATCAAAGAAGGGTACCCCCATAAAAACTCTTATTTTACCACCATTGGCCCTCTTTAGCATGAGAGCAGTTGCTCCCTCTAGCGAGTGTAAATAAATGAATGAAAATCATGGTGTCCAATGTCAATTGTTGGGATCGATAAGCTTAGATTGTGTTTGCAGTGGTTTTTGATAATATGCACCACTCTTGCGCATTCCCCTTTGTGTTAGCTAGGCTTTTTTATTTTCTTTCATCATTAACCAGCCTTGCAAATGATGTTATGCATTATTTTGTCGTATTATGGTGCAGCAGTGCTGGATGAACAGAATAAAATGACTGTTGCCTGGAGACGCTTTGATGTTGAAGTTGGGCATCTGAAGCGATTATCAGCACATATTTCAGACAAAGATGCTCTATCTGTGCCCGCCACGATTAGAGCACAGGCTCGAAAACAGTCAGCTGTCAATCGTCGTGCAATTGTTAATCTGCATTCAAACATGGGTTCACAGGGAACAGCATCATCTACAGCACAGGTGATTGATACGTTCGAGGTTGTTACAGTTAACGCACTATATAAATTACTTACTTACTTACTTACTTACTTACTTATGTAACATGAGCGAGTTTTTTAATGGCACACCGATGCCATTACACAACAGTTTATTTCATGCCCTAACAATGTTGATAGCATCTGATTATATCGGCAAAACTAGTTTGCAAAATCGAAACTATTTAGCTACAGTGCACTATTGTTAGCACAAAAAAAACTTTGCATGTAAAAAAATTCGCAGTAAAACGAGATGAGAGAAAATATCAGTTTACTATAAAAGTTTCCATAATAAAATCAGTGACTTTGCAATTCTCGATGCTTTGAAGTAAGTCTTTCTGACGTGCGGTATGGACGGTAGAACTGTTAGGTGATTTAACTTCATTGTTTTGTGATATTAGTGATTAGTGTCATCACATTGTTTGTGTGTGACTATACTATAAAAACAAGAAGAATTTTTTTTATCTAGCTATGCTTTAAAGTAATAGATTGTTTTCTCACCCCCAGTGCTGGAGGCAGAAAATAGATTGAGTAATGCCACCAAAGACATTTGTGCAGATATCTTTCTCCAGTTAGCCAAGTGCTGAGATATGCTACAGATATCATAGTCAAGTGCAGTATACAATTTTAAGAATCTTAGTCGATGAACTTGTAAAACGTACTTAACACTGTGACATGAGTCCGTGCTTGCTGTGTGTGTTTTGAACGCTGGAACAGGGAACGCCGTATAGCACTCCCATACCAAGTCCAATGCTGCTGTCAATGTCACAACCTGTATTTATTGACACATCTCAGTCATGCAGCTTAAATGCTGGTATCAACAGTGTTTCGATGCAACAGTCTGCCTATAGCCCTCTGTGCCATCCAACAGTTGCTTCGTCATCGATTGTAACAACCAGTGGTGCTATTCAACAGTCACCAGCAATTGCAGACAGCATGGCCTTAGAAGCTGATCAAGTTGCTTGGTCAGATCAGGCTGGGACTACGTCACGTCAGCCCGATGAATCGGTTCATTTGGTTATATCGGCCACCGACGGCGAGGAGACTGACAATGACAATGACAGTTACGTGTCAGCTGTCACATCTGTTGCCGTCACGAGTGTCAGCACGTGTCAACTGTCAGAGCACACAGACAACACTGAAGCTGAGTCATTGGCTCATCATCAGCTGTCTGTGTCAGATCATCGGCACACTGAAGGTACTGCATTTCGTGTTTAAGTGTTTATAAATGTTAGATATTTTTGGGTTATGTGTTTCTAAGTTTTAATGTGTTATAAGTAATTTTTGAACATTTTTGTACATAATGTAAACAGTCAGCGTGAACATGGTGGTGATTTAACTGAGGAAAAGTAAACTGTTTATTGTATACAAAACTAAATGAGTGATATAGTGGTATTGGTAGTTGTGAAGAAGTCTATATAATGCATTTGTTATCTTGTATTGTTATGCTTGTAGCATCGCCGATTGCCATCATCACTGATGAATCATCGCCTTCTGGCATTATCAGCATTCATTATCATCATCAGCAGCAGCAGCCTCTTCAGTTGTCAACACCGACCAAGACAGATCAGCACCTCGATGAAATAAGACAGGAGCACGGTGTCACCAAGCCATTCAAGACTCCACGCCGTAAATGGTTTGCTGTCTGGCTGACTGTTCTAGACTGAACGTGGCATTCTGGCCACCGCAGATTTTTCTAGTTAATTTTTGTGTAATTATGCATGTGTGAAACTGTTAAAACACCGAAGGTGTTTTATTTCTAATTGGTTGGTGGTGTGGCATAGCAGTAACATGTTTCATTCGAACAACGAAGTTACGCTACGTCAGGCCAGGTGAGTACGGTACTTAGATGGGTGACTGCCTGCTGGCATCTCAGTATGTAACCAGCCACCTAGGTCAACTCAGCCTTCCATTTCTCCGGGGTAGGTAAATCGAGTACCGGCCTATCTGCCTGGGCTTAAGGCAGGGCGCATTTATCTGTGTCGGGTGGCAGGTAACACTGTGTGATCCCATACGGCGGGTGATGCTCTGAAGCTTTGAGATTGGTTTCCTATGAAGAACTATAGCATTTAGCCATTTTTAAAACCTGTAATCAGTTTCTTGACTTTGGTGCTTTATAAATTAGCTAATCCTGCAATATGCTATTTTCTGCTGTGTCAAATCGGTGTGCTGCTTGTTTATCTGTCTTGTAAATGAACTAGAAGTATGGCACAGTTAATTGACATGTAAGAAAAAAATTACTACGCTTCTTGTTTGAACTTAGGCACACATGCCTCATTATGTAATGGAATTTTTTGCACAGCTGAAGCTGTGCTGAAGGTCTCGGGTATGTAGTAACCTTACTTGAATCACACATTTTTTCTTTGAGGCTGTAACTGAGTGATATCTGTTGCAGTGGAGCTCCGAGGAGGAAAGTTTCACCGGAACCGATGTCCACAAAATCCACAACCAGTGCACCAAGTTCAAACACCAACACTGCGTCACTTGATGTTAGTCATTTTTAGTTAACCATACTTAAGTAACAGTCACACTGTTGTCATGGTTGTCGTCTGTTGTCCGTCTGTCACGCATGTACTGTGGCTGAACGGTGCAAGATAGGGCTTATGTTGTTATTGATCACTAATAGGAAGTCGCATACTGGCTTTCAGATGACATATAAATCGATGACTTTGGATGACCTTGAAGCATCATAATGCAGTATGGTAACGGAAAACTGGCCAGAGATACGCCCTACATTACTATTAATCATTAATAGGAATTGGCATACGCCCTGTCAGATTAGATGGAAATCATTGACCTTGGATGACATTGATGGCCATTACACGCTATTGTGGCTAAATGGTGCAAGATAGGGCCTAGGGTGCTATTGCTCATTGATAGGGATTCTTATATTGGCTTTCAAATGAAGTGAAAATCGTCGACCTTGGATGACCTTGAAGGTCAATACTGCAACAGGAACTGTATAGGCTTTAGAGCTATTTACATCACCTGGCAAAATGACCACGTGCGATGTCTGTTATAGTAGTGTTCATTATAGCATTTGAGACAGCATTCTGTTAGCATAGCGTGCGTGGAACTGTATCACCTCTGACAAATCACTTTCTTTTTGAGACTGGAAGTCAGACGCTGGGTCTCGGACGTAGGCAGTACGGTCGGCTTTTCCTAGCCATAGCTGGTCTTCTTGTCCTTATATGTGCTTTTACGGGATTGTCTTTGCTTTTATGCTGTAGTTTATTAATTGTATTGTTGGTGTCTACAGGAACAACCTTCAGACGGACAGTGGGTCGAGTTTTGCATTTTTTATAAACACTGCCATGTTTCTTGGATTCATGCTTCTTTGTATTTGTGTGCTTTTTATGATGCATTGTTGGTGTTGTACTCGCGTTATATCTGTATGTGGCTGTATGTGTCTTGTTTGTTTGTCCGTTTGTCTAAGTGTATGCCTTGAGAATCTATATCTCGGTATGTAACCATTCACCCAGGTGGTCAACTCAGCCTGGCCATCCCTCCATGGGTAGGCACAATGAGTACAGCATACGATGCACTAGAGCTTCCATATCTGCAGTCTCCCAGTGTAAACTGTTGTATGGCTGAGGGCTAAGGGGACAGAGATCAGCAACACCCTATTGCCTTTTGGCTCTGGAAGAACTTTACTTAATGTGTGTGCTTTTTCTTAGATTGTGGCATTCGTGGACAAGCTGTCTGAGAACCCGGTGCTGACACAGAAGATAGCGGAGAATATCAACAATCACTTGATGAAACAACAGCACGAGACTTTGAGCAGGTCCCAGGATGGGCCCTTTGGCATCAGTCACACTGTCAGCAGCAGTCTCAGTGTCGGTTGTGTCAGCAGCAGCACGGTGTCAGCGACACTTGAGATGGTCACGGCATCGTCGGCGGCAACGACAAGTGTCAGTGTCTTCAGTTCTTGTAACAAGTCGACGACTTCGACAGTGGATCTGAGCATCAGTGAAGACAGCCTCGTGTCAGCACTCGAGGTGATTGACACACTGCTGTCTGATTCAATCTACAGGGTGGGCCAAAAAATGTGGCGCTCTACTTTTGTCCATATCTTTGCCAGTTATTGACCAATTTTTAAAATTCTTTCACTGGCACACTCTGCAGACATTTTGCAACAATGTGATTATTACATGTCCCACCACAACGTAAATGCGTCTCTACACTACTTTGTGAAACATCAATGAAATATGCATACATAACAATAATAACAAACGTTTTGGTAAAATTTAAAAAACTCTTCAGACCAACATTGCAGTGAATTGTTTGTATTACATTAAACTGTGTGGGTCTAACACAGTCTAATGTCACACAGATCATTCACCACAATGTTGGTCTGAAGTGTTTTTTTTCATTTACCCCAATTTTTGTTATTGTTAGTTTTTGCTTACATTTATATTTCACAAGGTAGTGTAGAAACACGTTTACTTTGTGGTGGCATATATAATAATCACATTATTACAAATTGTCTGCAGAGTGTGCCAGTGAAAGAATTTTGAAAAGTGGTCAGTAATCGTCGAAGATATTGACAAAAGTAATGTGCCACATTTTTATGGCCCACAGTGTACGAGGGGTGTTCAAACAGTTCACAGACCGACATAGTACAAATGAGATATGCATCATATTTTGCTATTTTTTAACATATTTTTCTGGAACTAAAATGCACTTGGTCCAGTGTCTCCTTAATGCTCTGACTTTGTTGTAGAATAAAACTTTTGACGTTGGTCCTCCAGCCAGCAATTTACC
>Ga0056128_1004405_pt1 | contig 17608 bp, 8 predicted proteins | sample WorMetLIZISLAND2_FD_71113 | JGI IMG/M metagenome (GOLD analysis project Ga0056128, IMG submission 71113) | Marine gutless worms symbiont microbial communities from Max Planck institute for Marine Microbiology, Germany - Olavius geniculatus... ... | reverse complement strand
AGCATGATTTTATGTAGGCTTAGTCATTTTATTGTATTTTATTACGTATTTTATTGTTATAGACTGTTCAGCTCCGCTGTAAGTTGACACTGTTAGACATTATCATTATTATTATCATTATTATAATATACTGATTAGAAACTGATTCTATCAAGTACGATCGCGTCGCTGGTGTATGCGATGTCCGCATGCGTCGACGAAACGGAACGAATAGTTCATTTATTCAGGCCCGTACAGGTGACAGTTTAGCTTGGTAACGTCAATATTCGCATCAACGGAGTTAATCGACGCCGGGCCCGGTTAGTACTTGGATGGGTGACCGTCGGCATACGGGTAAACCATCTCGGTATGTATTTAGCCACCCACGCCAACTCAGCCTGGCCATCCCTTCGTGGATAGGCGCAGTGAGCATCAGCGAAAGCTGGGACGTAAAGAGGCACGCCGCGCGATGCACTAGCTTCGTATATATCTATACTATATTTGAGATAGTTACAATAACTCCGAAACCGCACGACGTATACGGCGGCAAAATTGTGCACGCAGACCCGTGTCGTACTTGGCTGGGACAGGCTATGTCAGATGTCGCCGAGGGGTTGTCACTTTGAGAAAAATTTACCCGTTTACCCGTTTGGTACTTGCTGCGAACAGGCAACATGCAGCGATGCCTGCGGTGCCTGGTGCACGCAGCTGCAGCAGTCGTGCGCCGACTGCGGACGCAGATATCCGTGGACCCAAACTCTTTTTGCAGACACGGAATCGAGACCGAAGGCCGAGATCTTGAAGATGCAGGGCCGAAAGTCGAGGCTGCAGGCCGAGGTGCGGCCCGACAGGCCGAAAGTCAAGCGGACAGGGAGCGTATAGCTCCGTCTTATACATTCAGTGGCCGGTGCGGCAGGTATGAGCGCTGCTGGCTGGTTGGTAACAGCAGACTAATGATAATGATAGACCGTCGGGTCAACTCTACGTGTGTGGTTTTGATTGATCACTGGCGGCGTTGGACCTACCGCAGTGTCACATCGCTGGCTGCTTGCTGGTACGGGATAGCGTTATTATAGCCTATGCTGTGTGGTACGACTTGGTACTGTGACTGCGATTCCGCGTTCCCTCCAGGCATAGTTGTCGCTTTCCAACTTTATGCTGAACTTTGAGCATAAAGTTCAAAAAATAAAATAGACAAAAAAACTGATACTCGATTTTGTACCGGCCTATCTGGCTCAGGTTGAGGCGGGGGCGCGTTCATCTGCGTTGGGTGGCAGGTAACATTGTGTTATCCCATATACGGCAGGTGACGCTCTGTAGCTTTGAGATGGATTTCCAATGAAAAGCTATATTCTTCAAGGGTGACATACAGAAAGCGGTGTAATTAATAGCCGAAATCTGCCGGCGTCCGTTCAGTGTGAAGCCCCACCGTAACGTCGCACGTGTATGTGGTAGCACACGCTGGAATCGATCACCGACACTGTTCGACGGTCTCGTCGTACGGTACGGACGATTGATGACCTGTGGTGTGCATGTTACTGTCGACGGCCCACCGCGCGATGCAGACACTGTTGCTGCTGCTGCTGCCATGCTGTTTTTGGCTAGAATGGTTAGATGCATGGTATAGCTCTTCATAGGAAACCCATCTCAGAGCTGCGGAGCGTCTCCTGCCATACGGGATCGCACAGTCTACCTGCCACGCGACACGGGTGAACGCCCCCCCCGCCGTAGTTCCAGCCAGACAGGCCGGTACTCCTTTTACCTACCCCGGACGGATGGAAGGCTGAGTTGACCTAGGTGTTGGTTATATACCGAGATGGTTTGGGCGTCCGCAGACAGTCACCCATCTAGGTACTAACGACCGGGAATGGAACCAACGACCTCGCGATCGCAAGTTCAGCGTTGTAACCAACGATGATGACAGTGGCCACTGTGGCTCGGTGAAGTCCGCATTCGAATTTGCTTACATATACGTCAGTGACTAAGTAAGTAAACTAGTTTATATGGCGCACAATTATGCGTAATGAATTTTCAACGGCAGCCAGCTAAAAAGCAGTGAAATTTGCCGTGCGCATTTGCAGTCGTTTCGAAATCGGTACATATATGATTTGTAGGCCTGCGGCTATACACTATACAGCGCTGTGTGTTCGCTGATTGGAAGCCGGCGATCTGAGGTGTTCACGGGGACCCGTCTCTAACGATTTATCGACTAGTTACGGCCGTGTCACACAGAACGGTTTTCTCCCCGCGAGATTTTCTCGCTCGTGTGTCAGTCAGAGTCGACATTTCACGAGAACGACAGGCGGTTGGCGACTCGGAAGCGTGACGCCATATTGAGTGCGGTTGCCGATGCGTTTTACAGGCAATTCTATCAATGTTTTATGCTCGGCGCCGGCTCGTGTTGATTGCCTGGCCATGGCGCCCGTGCGCCGATGCGGGAGACATTTCAGAGAATTTAATGCGGGCAAGTCGTTTATCTGCGTTGTCCCGAGGCTGGCAGTGGCCGCAGTGGTTCCGCTTGTTGGACAGAGCTGCTATAAATCAGCGCCATCTCGCGAATGATGGCGATGGCGCGAGTAGTGAAGGTTAATAAAGGGCAGTGACAAATGTTTCGTCTTAACAGACTTCGTCGGTCTTGCTCTGTCGTACAGCCGTCGTCTCAATGCAGTTTCTGATTTGTTTTCTGTAGATAGTTGAACTTGAATTGAGATGATTTGGTGGGTAGCTGACTGGGTGATTATACAAGTTAAGTTAGTTAGCCTTGGTTTAGGCTAACTCTTCTTTCGCCAAACGATATATCGGTAACTGCAAGAGACTGGAAGTAATGGAAACTTTGGTGAGAGGTTAAAGCGGGTCTTGTTGTCGTCCTACTATAGTTTCAAGGAAATCAGTAAACGTGATTTGATCACTGGCTTCGTTAGAATATTTCGGTTTTATTATGCCTCCGCTGCATTTAGGCGGCACCGAGGGCATTGTGTTTCATGCATGTCGTCCGTCCGTCCGTCCGTAGTGTTGCCTCCGCGATGTCTATGCGTTGGTATGTTTTGATAGGCTTACGTTTCTCAGAGCGGACGCAGAAATACATGCTAAAGAGCTGGACACTCTGCACCGAATTACAGGTTAACCGTGCAATGTTACAAAACCAAACTTGAAACTGGTGCACGGCAGCTGTTTGCAGAAGTGGCGTGGCCAAAGGAAGTCTCTCTTTCTCACCATTCTTTTTTTCTTCCCCTATTTCCTTCGGTTAGATATAGGACCCCTAAATTCGAGCTAGGGCGTCTGGGAAGCGCTGTGGGCTCGGGTCTGGCCTCTGGAGCAGAGCTCCAGTCGAAATCGAACTCGGTGCAGTTATAGCGTTAAATATGAGATCTGGTGGCAGCAGTTTTCCTGACACCCTAGTATCGATTTTAAACAACAATTTGAGATTGGGGGTTGGGCCTCCTGGCCCCTTTTTTCTACACCACCGCTTTGCCGAGCAGACCGGGTGCTTTTTCTGCCGCCGTATAGTAAATTTGGTATACCTCGCTACCAACACTCCGACAGCAACACGCCTGACTGCGTGGGCATATCAACGTCGTAACCACGACCGGCAAGTTGCTGGCATCCAGTTATGGATATCATTGGTTGCTGGTCCACTATCACTGCGACTGTAGGAACAGGCAGTTGCCGTGAGTCGGCTGCAAAGTGGTCGTAAACGCTACTGCAAGTGACGTGTGTATATACTGCATTTTGTATACGAGGCGAGGCGTAAAGCAGCGCCACTGTGACAGATTAGATTGCAGACGTTACGTTAGCACCTCTGTTGGTTGCCACGCTTTTTGCCAGTGGCCTCGTGGGGTGAATCGGAGGGCCAATACAATTGCCCTTACCGTCTAAATTTCAGTCTGTCGAAAATTTCTCTTTCAAAGTGCAAACTTTGTGAGCGAAAAGCCCCATCTTTCTGTCAATATTTTATGCTGCCTCCGCGATGTTTGTGCGTTGGTATGCTTTGATAGGCCTACGTTTCTCAGGAAAATTGTAACTCGTCACACCCCACTTTTTAACCCACGACACCACCGCTTGACCCACAGAGCTATGGCGGTGCGTGCGTGCAGTTTGGTGCGTGTTTATTCAGGCGATTGCTTGTAGCTCGACTCGCTCGCGCGGTAGTAAAAACAGAATGGCGTAATCAGCGCCGGCGGTGCTAGAAGCATCGTAACTTTCCCCTGATCAATCGCCTTTGTCGTACGTACACTGGTCCCAAACCAACACTCTGCCGTTACTTCTTTGCCCGATAAAAAGCGCACGCGTCCGCAATGCGTCTGTTGCGGAAGAATATATAGCTGGACCACCACAATTCGCCGCATGGCTACCGATCGTTGGTGCGCGGAGTGTGAATTTTTTCTTGGCGGCATATATCCGCAATTCCGTTAAAATAGATTCGGCGACTGGCGTCCGTCCGCATCGATATCTTTTTTATAGTCAGAGATACAGTGTATGTCGTTCGTCATTGCAGTGGACGCATGCAGCTGATGCGTCCACCGTGGGGCACAGAGCAGCCAGATTTAGCCTGTTTGGTTAGGTCTTGGCGTTTGCTCGTAGCATTGTTTTGTAGCATGATGAATTTTTGTTGATAATCTCTTCGATAGGCTTGTGTGATTTTGCTGAACCGTTTCTATAATTTTTTTCTGCACGGAACAGTAAAGGATTTTGTAATGTCTTACCGGTACTTGCCGCAGGAATGAAATCTGATGCATGATATGCGACATTCATCTTAGTATTTTAATTTATACAGCTGCGGTTTTAATCGTGTAAAGTTAAATTGAGACGTGAATTGTGAGGAAATGCATGCTTTCGTGTCTTGTGTTACAAACGGTTTCGAATTAGGCTGAAGCTGAACAGAAATCAGTGTAGCAGAAACGTGTGAAATTATCGTCGATGTGAGACCTTGTAGGCTACATCTCTTTGCGGCCGGTCGCCGATGCATTCCACGGAGTCGTGCCATGCTACGGGGCAGAGCTGGGCCGATGGATCAGCGAATGTCCGCCAGTCGGCGCCAGTGCCTGTGTAAGACGACGTCCGTTGATGTACGTTATTGTCTTGACCACGCGGCCAATACCGGTGTCGGCCGAGCTTCGTACGACGAGATATAAATGGCGCCGGTTAGCTAGCGACGTGCTGTGCGTGCTAATAGTAAGCCTATGAGCATATCATGCGATGCTGCGGCGGCCATCTATCTATTGTTGCACGGCGACTGACCTCGTACAGGTAAAGGTAAGGTAAAGGTCGGAATATAGCTCTTTAGAAGATTGAAACCCTCACAGAGCTATATCGTCATCTGCCATATGGGATCACACAATGTTACCTGCCACCCAACACAGGTGAACGCGCCCCGCCTTAACCCCAGCCAGATAGGCCGGTACTCGATTTACCTACCCCGGAAGGATGGGAGGCTGAGTTGACCTAGGCGGCTGGTTACATACCGACTGCACCCGTCGCAGTATACTAACCCGACCTCGCGTACATTAACTTCGTTTATCGAATGAAACGCGTTACCGCTACGCCAGGCTACCACCAGTGATCGCTACCTTGCTACCACTCTGGCTATTGTCCCCATTTCCTCTTGTTACTCCACTGCCCCTAATTCCACCCTTTCTTTTTCTTCTCCGCCACAGACTTTCACAGTAGCATAGACAGGGGGGACACCCCCAATTCCATTACAAGATGATAAGCACACGTTTAAATTGCACTCAATTTGTCAATTTGGACAGTTGATTTTCAGGGGGAAATAATTTAAATGGTTGCCACCAGATCTCATATTTTAAGGCTATAATGCAGCGAATTCGATTGCGGTTGGGGCTCTTTTGACGGAAGCAACAATGTACTGGCATGTATGTGTTCTGTGTTGTATAGGCATTTAGGTAAAGTTCGTCATCGGACGTAGGCCTGGTGGATGGTAAAGTCAAGATGAAGCGGTGCACGTGGTTTGGAGCAAGGGCTGACGTCGGCTGCGTTCGCGTCGGCTGCGTGTTGTCCGTGCTGGCGAGCAGTCTTGTCGTTTTGGTCGGTGGCAGCGTCGGTCTAAGCTTGGAGGAGCTTAGCAGTGGCCTGTTTGACAGCGTATCATTCAACGTCACTCACCTAACGGTGGACTCGGTCACAGGTAAATAGGGTTGAGACAATTGTGTGCATGGGCGGCGCTAGGAATCTGAAGCTGGGGGAAACGTGGGGGCAAAGGCTGGGGCACAAGGGAAACAATAAATTTTTTTTGTGCGGGCCAAATGACGACCTTATTCAGTTTGCTATGTGCATCAAAAATGTAGCAGAGCCCATGGTCGGGAGCCTGGGGGTGAATTCCCTTGAAGCTGAAACACTTTTAGCTTTAAGAAGTTCAATGTATACCGCAAATTCGCTTGCTTTTTTGATATTTGGAAAGGCAAAAAAATCACAAATATTATGTGTTGTCTTGCAAAAAATGGCGGTCAAGAAGTCACACTTTGGCATGTGTATGGCTACCAAAGGATACTTTATCACCGTCAGAATTTCTGCTGCAGGGCAAAGGCAAGGGTACAGGGGGGTGGCTGCCTCCCCCCTCTTTTGGCGCCGCCCATTATTGTGTGTCTATAATCCGAAGGTTTGATGCTCCAAAAGTGTATACTGCAGCAACATGAACTTTCACTAACTCTAACCCTTACTTTAACTTTAACCCTAACTTTATTCTTAGTTAAGAGGAAATGTGGAGATTGTGTTATTGTCTGTAGAAGTGTATAGCAAAGAACCAATCCTAAAACTTTTGGACTATCAAATTTTCTTTGGATTATCGAGCAGCTGCCCCCGTTGAGACACTTGAGCAACTAGCTGAAAAAACCGTTAAAATTACCCTCAAAACCCCGCCCCAAACTTAATCTAATTAAAGTTTTTTGTTTCACTGATAATGAAATATTTTTATCACACGCTAAGTTTTTGAAACATTTAAACATACAATATAGCTGTTCGTATAATTTAGCTGTGGGGAGCAAACAGAAACTCATATGAATCAACCAGCTGAAAACACGCTATAGAAATCCTAAAACCCATCGAGTTGGGCCTTTGTATGAAAACCTAAAAAATCTCTTAAAATCTCTTAAAAAAACTCTTCTCCTCAAAAGAAAACCCCAACAAAACTGAAAAAACCCATCAGACTGATGAAAGGCCAACAAAAGGTAAAGGCCAGCATTTGCTATAGCACTTCTTACCGTTGCTCAGAAGCGCTTTACAATATCAGAAGATACAGCTGATTGACGTGAGCTAATGATACCGCAGCGCACTATGCGGCCATCCATTGCCGGCCTAAGTGAACAATTGGACCCGCGGTTTGCAGCTGGCAGACATACCACCGCCCCAATCAGCCACACTAGGACTTCACCTCGTAAGCCCGTAAGCCACTACTCATTTCCCATCCCACGGAGGGTAGGAGGCTGAGTTGGCCTGAGCAGACAGTAGGTAAGCAACTTGCTCAAGATTGCTTGCAAATGACGGCAGTGAGAATCGAATTGCAACCTGAAAGTTACGAATCGATACTAACCACTAGACACTCGCACCTACACAGGCAGGTAGGTGTGAACAACTTGCCCAAGGCTGTTACTTGATAGTGCATCGGCTGGGCAATGAACCGTGGACCTTTCGGTTTTGTATCCAACGCCCTAACCACTGAGACACCAAGCCACTGGGCTTGTTTTGCAAAAAAAACTTGCAACAAACATGTTTTGCGCAACCTTGCAGGTCGACTCTACGTCGGAGCGGTGAACCGTCTCTACGAGTTGTCACCCACTCTGGATCCGCTGCGGCACGTGGTGACCGGTCCGTACCCGGACAACCCCATGTGTCCGCCTCCGCCCGAGGAGTGCCGCTGTACGGTCATCAGCTGTCAGGGCAAGACCGACCTACGGCCGATCGACGGCGTCACCAAGACGCTATTGATAGACTACAGCGCCCGACAGCTGATCCACTGCACCAACCTGTTCCAGGTAAGTACAGAAACAACGCAGACTCCACTTGTAGCGGATTTGTTGCGGATTTGCTCTACAACACGTCGTCTAGGACAAACTGCACGTACACATCCGCGAAAAGTCAAAGGTCCTAATCAACAGACTATGACATCTTGACATCATGTGTTGTAAAGCCCAAATTCTATTACGCTTTCACCAAATCCCGGATCATGAAACTCGCGGACGCAAATCATGAAACGGGGATCTAATGGGGAACTTTCGTGCTTTCAAATTATGGTTGCGACAAAGTCCATGACAAGTTTGGACTCTGGACTTTGTCGCGGAATTTGGACTTAAGCCTGCAGCTGTACGAAATGTTGCACAGCAGTTTCTCAACAAATCGAACTACCGCAGTGGAGTTTAGGCTTAATCGTACAAAACTTCGACAGTCATAACATTGCTTTTATTACCCTAGAATAGTCTCACTCTTCGTTGCAGCTAATAGGCTTAATTTTGCACAGTATAGTTCTAGTTGGTTAATGAACAGTTTCTCCGTTAGCACATCGTATGACACGGCATGGCTTTCTGTAAGCTGATGTGCCGTTAAAAAGCATATATTTACTCTCTAACTTTGACTTTCCACGTAAACCATCTGCCTGCACTTTATGACTTTCTGTCGTTACGGCACAATACAGTATTCATAGTAGCGTCATAAAGATAAACGTTAGGCTCTTTTTAATATTGTCTTTTAGCTTAGGGTTTTTTAGTAATTAGCTTCTGCATTGTATTGTATTTTTTACTGTATGCTGCATCTTATTGCGATTAAAGATTATTATAATGGTTCTTTAATCTCTGCACTGTTGGTGTTGGTTAAAATAGAATACCAGCCTAAGGTTTTCTGTGATAACTTTGTCAACTCTTTATTGAACGAATATGTTATACAGACATGAAATTAAAGTTGAAACGATTTTAATAAACCTTTCACTGTTGCACTCTGAAACGAACTGCGGAAGAAGCTATTCTGCCATTATCATCTCAAACCTGTTGCCGTATTACCTTGCAAATGTTCACTGTTCACACTATTTCACGAAACAGAGCAGTTTGGAAATTGAAGTGAAAATTTGGTAGGTGGACTACGTTCGGAGGTTGCTACCCGTTCTATTTTGTCTTGTATTTTGTCTTGGTATTGTTTCTAGGAAATCATTAAAAGTACCGGTAGTACATTTGTGTGAGGCGTATACGCCCGAGATGTAAAAAGAGAGGGTGTGGTGCAATCAAGTAAAAAATTAATGGCTTATGGTTAGAATCTCTTTATGCAGTTAATTAAAGCAGGTGACAATAAAAGACTAAACGCATTTGAGATGCAGATGTACAGGCGGATGATGCGCATCAGTTGGAAGGATCACAGAACCAACAACTCATATTAGAGGAGTTGAAGCCGACATGCCGTTTCCTGGCAGAAGTTAAAAGAAGGAAGTTGCCATACTTTGGTCATGTAGTCCGAGCTGAGAATCAGAGTACACATGTTCTGCATGGCAGGATTGCCGGAAATAGAGGTCGCGGAAGACCACGGAGACGCTGGACTGATGATATCAAACAGTGGACAGGAAGATCCGTTGCAGAATGTGTCCAGTGTGCAGCAGACAGAAGCAACTGGAGATCCGTGGTGTCCGTGTCGGCGACCTCTGATCCTCAGAAATGAGGAAGGACGAAGAGCTGAGCTGAGCTGAGCTTCTTATGCTGTCCAGTCTCAGCTGAGGACGGGCCTTGAAGACAAAAGAATTTTGCTGGTAGTGGGTAAAAAGCAGCGATGAGTGATATGCGGCATGAATAATGCTGAGCAAGCATTGGCCTGAACGTAATGTGAAAGTTATCAGTTAAATCGTCGTGCGGCTAGTGCTAAATACCGTGATATGGCGGACGGGCGTTGATTGTTGAAACGCAAATTAATCTCTACGCACTTGAGTACGTTAGCCTCTGCCACGTGACTGCCTACTGTATTTAACCCTTGTCGGAACAGTGGCGTCATTTCAGTAAATCGTTGGTGTGTCTCAATAATCTTTGGGTGTCTCAGTCTACGTAATGTATTGTTCTTGCAGCAGTAACACGGTTACAGAGGTACGATACTACGATTTACAGGGAAAAATTAAAATCATAAATCTTTGGGGGTCTGTCTGTAAACCCCTCCAGCCCCCCCTCCTTGATGACGCCCTGTGTCAGAACCTCAAGTCTTACGGCTTGCTCGGAGTGGCCGATGCTGCCTGTAACGGGTTAATATAGCCACAACGCGCAGCATGTTGATTCGGCTGTTATCGGCCAGTGTATTTTCGCGCCGTTCGCTGCCGGGTGCCGATGGCCGTAAGGTGACGCTGACATAGCGTTATGCACCGTCGGTTTATGCCGTTGTTTAGCGTGAACGTCAGTGCTAATAAATGTTGACAAATTAGCGCTGCAGCCGGTGTGTCGCATAACAGTAACATAACTAGAAACATACATCGGCCCAGCGTTTACATATTATGCGGCCGTCCGTCTAAAGCTGCGCAACCAACCATAACCCTCACTTTTTTCTTTTACTTTTTTGAACTGAAAATTGGCTCACTAGTTACTCGTGATCTGAGGAACTTTCACGCCAATTTTAGTTTTACTCTGCGTTTTCGTTTTCGGGTTAGGATACGTATGGAAAAGACGGTGTCGGGCAAGACCGGTAGTAGACGGCTGCATCTTTTTATAATGCGCCGCCTAGTCTGTCTGTCTGTCTGTCAACCCCCTCTAGCGCCTTCTGCGTGGCACGGTCGTGGACCCCGACCGCGGTGTTTGAGTCCACTGTGTATTCTGTACTGCTTCATGGCGGAAAACTCCTGCCATAGAGCGGAGCAGTAATACTGTGACATTACTGTCATCATGGCACAGCCGTTAAGTAAGTTAGTAAGTACAATGTGTAGTCTGCATTTGTAGCGCACCATAATATGTCAAAACAGAAGTTCGAATCGTAGGCGCGGATGGTAGCACCATTGCGAGAATCCACCGAGTTTGTTTGATAAATGGTGGCCACCGGTCTTTGTACCAAACCTGTAGTTTTTGAGTCACGGATGCGCTTTAATACTGGCAGGCAGTGAATTTTTACGTCTCACCCTAGGTAGCAAATACACTGCAAATTGTTGGGACGGCTTCTTCTGTAGGCCGGATGGATATCTTTCTCAAGTTCTGAGGCTTTGCGTAACTGAAGTTTTTACCGACAAAGGTTGCGTGAAATAAGCCGTGAATAATGGTTGAAGTCAGCCCGGTAAAATGTCAGTGTAGCGTTGTCTGATAAACAGATATACCTGATAAATTAATGCAGAATATGCACGCATGCGCAGTGTACCGTAGAGATTGCATGCAGTGGCGTAGACAAGGGAGGGCCTAGGCCCCCAATCTAAATTTTTTCTTAAAAATAAATTAATATTAGTGTCTAAAGAAAATAATTAAAATTGTCGTCAATGCAGATCTCGTATTTTAAGGCAATAATTGCACCAACCAAGCGCTTCCCCAGACTCTCTAGCTGGAATTTAGGGTCCTACTTTTAAGGGGAGGGAAAAGAGGAGAGTATGGGGAAGGGAGAGGAGGGGAGGACAGGGAAGGGAAAAGGAGGGGAAGGTGGCGAAATGAGGGGAAGGGAGGCGGAGCCTTCCCCTTTAATTGGCATTTCTGGTTACTCTACTAATTGTACGTGTGCGTTGTATGTTTAGGGAAACTGTAGCAAGTACGACCTGGGCGACATCTCGCGGCCTCGCAACAACACAGCGTCGTGGAACATGATCGTTCCAAACGACGAGACGTCATCGGTGGTGATGTTCATCGCGCCCGGTCCGTCGGCGTCCTCGCTGTCGGACCCTGCGCCGCCCGGCGCTGGACCGGCTCATTCAACGGCCGAGGTCGGCGCGGACATCCTCTACGTCGCGGCCACCCGGAGCATGGAGGGTCTGCCGGCCTACAAGGACATGATACCGGCCATCTGCATGCGGAACATCGACGACTTCAACCTGTTCTCGGCGGACTTTCTGAACCCGTCGCGCGTTTTCATCGAGGCGATGCAACGTGACACGTTCCGCGTGGACTATATCTACGGCTTCTCGTCCCTGGAGTTCAGTTACTTCCTGACCGTGCAGCCGGCAGCGACCGGCGCCGCGGCGGCCGAGGATCTGGTGACCCGGATCGCCCGGGTCTGCCAGCGCAACCCGGCCGTGACGTACACGTACGCCGAGATACCGCTGGAGTGCCGGGGCCCCGGCTCGCGGCTTTACGGGGTCCTGCGTGCGGCGACCGTCGTCCGAGTCGGTGCCCAGCTGGCCCGGTCCCTTGGACTCCCGGATGAAGCACCGGCTACGGACAACGATGACGTGTTGGTGGCGGTGTTTGCCGAGCTTTCGTCGAGTGTAGCGACATCTAGTGACGGCGCGGCGCACGCGCTGTGCGTCTACCCGGTACGCGCGGTGAGACGCAAGTTCACACAGACGATACAGGACTGCTTTCACGGCGTCGGCAACACCGGACCCGAGCATATCATCGTGCCCGAGACCTGCATTCGAACGGTCAGTAAACCCTAACCGTAACTCCAACTGTAGAGTCGCCTATATTCAGAGCAACGTAACTAAACTGAACTGAACCGAACCGACACGCTTTAGTTTTTGACGAACTGACAAGTGGGCAAGCCCATTGGTCATTGGCTGACGCGATGCCGTTAGACGGTGCCTACTATAATGCGTTACTACTTGCCCATTTTTCAGTTTGACTCAGTTCGTCAAAAACTAAACCATGCCAATCAGTTCAGTTCAGTTCAGTCGCTGTGTCTTGACAGTCTTGACGGAAAACAATCAAAGTTTTGTGTAATTTTCGGTATATTCAGTGCTATCGGTCAGTGAGTGATGTATCCGATGATAACAGTACGTATACCTGTAGCTAGGCTATAAGCACGTGATTTTGCGTGGCCAGTGATCTGTCTGCAACTTGTATGGCTTAAACGATGAGCGGAAACGATACACGACAATTCTCGATCAGTTAGAATGGGCAGGTTGGGTTCTGTGACCCCAATTTCTTGCTTTGCGCTCGCAGGACGACTTCAACAGTGCTTCATGACTATCATTTTGTTTATGTTGCATTAGACTACTGAGTACATGCATTGCTGTTATGACAACCAGTGACTGCTGAACAGCTGCTGTCTGCGTGCAATGCATACATAGTACATACTATACTGTATTTGTGATGGTGGGGGTTATTGGCCAGAAACGTATAACATCTGGGACAAAAAGTAGGCCTATGGCTATATCCAGCCAAGCTGTGGTCCAGCCTGCCGAGCAAACGGGCATTAACCTTAAAAAGCTTAAAAGTTGCTGAAGACATTTATTTTCGTCTGGGTGTTGAAATTGCTGTGCATTATGAATAACTGTACTTACTTACTTACAAAGCTTTGTAGTGGCTTTCCATAATCAACCAGCAGCACCAACTGTTGTTGGCCTTGTTAGCACAGGGTGGGCCAAAAAACCAGACCTGTTTGAGCGTTGATAACTCAGCGTTTGTTAGTGTTAGAAAGACGTGTGATACGTCAAAAGTTTTATAGTGCTGTAAAGAATAAATGACAAATTTGCATAGTGAAGCATTTAAATATTCTTTGCCTAATTTGCATAAATATTCGTCACCCCGAAATTCTGCCAAATCTGACTGTAACACATGGATTTAACATGGATATTTGAGCTTTTGTAACTTAGCGATGTTTATTGATGGAAAGGTGCACAATATGCCAAAAGTTTCAGAATTGTGTAGAGAATAAGTGTACAACTTGCATGTTTTAGCATTTAAATATTCTTACCTCTAAAATTATGCTAAATTGGCAGTAACACATGTATTTAAGTTGATTTTCGTTCAGCATACAGTGAAATATCAACAATCATTAACACATACGTTGAGTTTCGATGAAGTTCGACATAGGCAGTTGCCCAGCTTTTGCATTCATAACCGTCATCAGTCCTTTTAGGCAGCTAATCGATCGCTGGAGTCAATGTGTTCAGGATCAGCTGAGCCCAGCATTTGATTAGCACACGTTTTTGCTGGTCAGTTACTGAAATTTTGTGACCATGCTATCTGTTGCAATGTCCGCACGCTGAATAATTGACAGAATTTAAATCTGGAATTTTTGGCAGTGAGTTTTTGAATTCAATGAACTCGGGCACATGGGAGTGCAGGCAAATGCCTGATTTCATGGGTAATGAAGATTTATGCAAATTAGGCAAAGAATATTTAAATGATTTGCTATGCAAGTTCGGCCCTTTTTTGTCTACAACATTCTAAAACTTTTGACGTATGACACGTCTTTCTAAGGGTAACCATCGCTGCGTTATCAACGCTCAAACAGGTCCGGTTTTTTGGCCCACCCTGTATTTGGATGGTTTACCGTCGCAGACAGGTAAACCACCTGCATATGTAGCCACGTCGAGATGGTTTGTGTCCACGACTTTTCCCGCGGGGAAGTTTCGGTGAAAGTCGGCGTAATGGAATGTGGGCTTACCCAGTTCAACTCAGTTTGGCCATCCTTCCGTGGGTAACGCAGTCAGTGCCAGCGAAAGCTGGGACGGACGCAAACAGCGCAATGCAGTATAGCCCTCGTACCTGTCCTTGCACTTGCAGTGTAAACTGGCGTCTGTCAACACCGCACCATGGACTTTATGGCTCGGAAAGAAATTTATAAGTTTACGTTTTAACGCGCAGAAGGAGGAAGTTGCGAGTGAACAAAAAGACGGCTATTTTTTGATTTCTTAGAATTTTTTTGATGTCCCATAACATTAGAATTACGTAAAATGTTCGTCATAAACTGTCCTGGGTATTTCGTGTGGGCGTCGCATGTCTCCATGTCTGTGACTGTAATGTTGTTTTCAGTCATAGCTGTCATGATGTTGACCGCGCGGCGATAATGCCTAGCGCTTTGCGCATTTATGACAAAAAGCTTTTACGAAATTTCCGTCTGTCAACGTTGCTAGGAGGTGACATTTGCATGGTAATGTCCAGTCCACACTGCCGCTATAGACTATGCTTTGGATGTTTCCTGCATGGAGACATTTTTCTTCTCAGAATACTGTAGTAAGTAATTAGTAAATGCATGAACGCCTGAAAGTAGATTCCGTCGGCTACATTTTTGCCGCTGGCAGTATAGGCCCTATTCAAATTTTCCTGGCGAGCTCCAAAACGCGCGATTGGTATAGCAGAGTGCGTAGTGACTGTTCAAGGTCATCCAAGGTCAAATACGTCATTTGAAAGGCATTATTCGACTTCCTATCAGTGATCAATAACAACCTTGGCCTTATCTCACCGTTTCTGAGATACGACAACTTATCGGCTGACAAACGTTTTTTTTCTACCCCTCCGTCCTCTGTTCAACTGTTCAACTCCAAATTTGAGGATGTTTCCCTTAGACTAGATTGCTGAAATGTTGCGAAGAGCCACCACACTGGGCTAATTAATCGTGAAATAATTTTTTCCGGTAGGAGCTACCGTTTAGCCACAATATATGCGTTACAGACGACAACAGAAAGACAGACAGACGACAGACATGGCACCACGGGCTCGACGGTGGGCGAAAAACGGTGCTTTTTCGCACCAAGTTGTAGTAGCTACTGCAAACCCGACTGTTGAGCCAAACAATACCAGCGGTTGTCGCAAAGAGAGAGGAGAGAGGATAGAATTTCGTTGAAGCGTGACGGCGACATTGTGGTAAGTTGGCCTGGCATCATATCGTGCATAGGCAGACTTGCACTAAGCAATTTATACAGACGACAGACACAGACATATAGGTCCATTGATAGACAGGGATATTCACGCACCTGCACACTGACGAGTAATAGACTGTCACATCAAGGTCATAGGTCATAGGTCAAAGGTCAACGTAAACACAGCGATGACCTGCGTGGCTTGGCCGCCGGCAAATTGCAAATTAACCAACGTACGATACCGGTATATACCGCATCCAGTACTGAACTGAAATAACTGTAGGTACTCTGAAGCACTGCGTTGGCGTTGCTAGAAGTCTGCAGTATTTGATATGCTATCAATAATGAAATCTTAATTATAGCCACCGTTACGGACATGCTTATTAAGCAAGCAAGTAAGTAACTGTACTTACAACCGGCACAATTAAACATGATAGCCACAGCACAGTAGTCTCAATCGAACACAAACGTACTGTGTACGCCGTACGAGCTTATACCACTCCAGACAGTGCGGTATGATATCGTACTTAAACCGCGCTCGGGTGGCATATAGATTACACCGTCGTTTGCTTTGTGACGCACGACTGCAGCCGAATATTGTAAAAAAAACTGTATCGGTGCAAGCTGAGTATGGTTAAGAACGTAAGAGTAGCCTCGTTTGAACTCTTCTCTGTCGAAGTTCGACCGTGCGATGTGTTTTGTGTGTGCAGTTGTTTTCAATCGACGACTCGTACTGCGGCGAGCGGGACATGAATCATCCAATCCACGGCACGGACCCGGTGTCACGGCAGGCCGCGCTGACGTGGACCAGTGCCCGTGTGTCCAGCGTCGCAGTCACAATCACCGGACAGCATACCGTCGCATTCGTCGCCACCGTACACGGACAACTCAGCAAGGTCAGTTACTTCCACATCATACAAGAAATCTGAGCTAATGCTTACGAGACGCGCGACAGCCTATAGCAGTTCCGGTTGCCTGTCAAAAGCGGGACCGACCAAACCAGGAACGTCAAAACTTTCCCACTACACGAACCCTAATCCTAACTATGACGCTATCCTGAACCTTATTTCCTAAACCTAAGGCTATGTCGCTGTTTCCTGGTTCTGTCGGTACACCCAGTTAGTCATACAAGAAATACTTCAGATTGTAACCAATCTAATGTATAAGCCCAACTTCCATTACGCCCACGACTTTCGCCGATGAACGACGAAGACAAAGTCCGCAGACTTTGTTGTCGCAAAATTGGCGTAATGGAATCTGGGCTATGCTCAGCGCGCACATTATTCTCCGATACCGAAAACAATAACCGAAAACCTTAACCCACAGAGCTATTCGATGTGGCGACGACCCAAAAACCAAGGCATCAAACCAAATATGAAGTGGACCTAATGGTCCGTAGCTAAAATCCATTTAAATTAAAATGTTCTAATATGACTTGCAGCGCCAATGGATCCGCGGATCTAAAATCCGGCTGAGTGAATTTCACGCAGTCACAGTTCCGGATAGCGGGTCTGTGTGTCCCTGTTAGTAGAACTAAAAAGCCGGGATATGCTTAATGGCCGGTGATGAGCCGATACGCAAATTGAGCAGTAGACGAACGTCTGACAAGTTGACAACGGAAATGAACGTGACCTCGTTAATCAGAGATCCCATTTAACGGGCTTAGGCTATAAACAGGGTGGCCCAAAAAACGGGGCCACTCTGTTATATAGCTTCTAACTTCAAAAATACTGCTTAGATCTACACGATTTTTTTTGCAGAAATCAAGGTCGTTTCATTCTCAACACGAAAACATAAGTTATTGAAATTAATTATGTGCAACAGTAACGCCACCTGGCGAATACGAGTCATATTGCTTCAAATAGCGATCGGTAATAGTTCATGACGCTTAATAACAGAACAAAATGCACATAAAATTACAACCACATTATAACACTTAGTCTGATT